>X355_Hoffmanns_Two_toed_Sloth__coassemble_1809_pt1 | contig 314678 bp, 224 predicted proteins | sample X355_Hoffmanns_Two_toed_Sloth__metabat2_high_PE_009 | metagenome-assembled genome bin X355_Hoffmanns_Two_toed_Sloth | reverse complement strand
GGCGTGAGGCATGGTTTTTTTCTTTGGCTAGGTGGTAGTGTGCACACTGTGGGGGAATTCAGATTAGGAGCTGCAAAGCAATGCGAACCAAAAAAGCTTTTAAGGAAAAATCTTATGAATGAGGGGATAAAAAACGGGAGTTTATATCAAAATCTCGAATTAAATAGCTACTTTTGCATAGGAAGAGTTCTTTGAAGGTTACGCAATGCGCAGAAAGATAATGCAGTAGATAACTAACTAAATCGTAACCTATTACTATCAAGAGCAATTAACCTACGCTCATTTCCAATAAATTACACTCTTTTCGTAACTTCACGCTACAAAAATAGTAACAAATTTCAATCAGACAATAAAAAATAGCACTTTTAGTCGCTCGAATAAAACATTCAGCCCGACAACAATAAGGAGGTCCGCACTTTCCGTGCGAACTTCCCTCATGCAATAAATGTGCGATTTGCGAAATTTGTTTTAAAATGAGAGGCGCACACCCAGTCTCAGGGTCAGCGTAAGCGGAGAATCCGTCCGGGCGGTTTTCAGAGCGGTCTCCGTAAAATAATACGACGCTTCGGGTTCGAAATAGAGCCCTACGACACCGCCCAGCCGGTACTGCGCACCGGCCGCCGCAAGGGCCGACCACTGCACGCCCGGCTCGTCCATGGATTTCGAACCGAACTTGGCGGAGACGCACTTTTCGACCATGCCTCCCGCACCTATATATAATGAGAACCTTCCGCGTTCCAGGAACTGCCAGTTCATGCGCAGGGGGACGCCGATAAAATGGAGCTTCTGGCTCACATCCTCCGAGGAGTATTTCACCGTCACATCCGAGCGCAGCAGCGTGTAGTTCACACCGCTTTCGAGCGAGAGCCCGTGTGCGAACTCTTTGCGCACGGAGAGTCCGAAGCTCAGCGGCTGGTGGTGCCGGAACGAATTTTCACTGTATTCGCCGCGTGCCATGAGCGACAGATTGTCGCCGTTTCCGACGATCGACGAAACGTCGTTCGACACCGAGGAGTACATCCGCGGAGCGGCGCCGGCCCCGCCGGTGGCTCCCGACACGCCGCCGGCCGCAAAGGCCGACAACGAGGCTTTCCTGCGCGGAGGCTTGTACGCCGCGAGCGGTTCGTCATAATACGATGTCCGGGCCGACACTCCGGCCGACGAACGGGTCGCAGAACGTTTTTCCGCCGTTTTTTCCGCCGGCTGCGCCGTCTCTGCAGTCTCCTGCTCCGCGGAAACGCCGTCCGTCCCGGCCTCTCCGGCGGTCGCTGCCGCCGTTTCCGTAACAGCCGTTTGCGCCGTCTCCGCCGCCGGAGCGGTTTCCGCCGCAGGCTTCACCGCTGCGGCAAGCAGCGTCTGCCGCACGGCGGCAGGGGTCGCCGCGCGTTCAGGAGCTAACCCCACGGCCTGCGCGAGCGTCTCCTGCACGGATTCCGCGTCACGGGACTGCGGCATGGTTACCGCGGTTGCGTCCTCTCCCACTGTCGATGCGATAACATTCCCATCATTTTCCAACGCCTTGTCCGGCCGGAGCATATAATCACCTGCAACGACACCGAGCAGAACGACAGCGGCAGCGGCAGCAATCCGCGGCCAATAGATCCGCCACACGGAACCGCGGGGCGCAGCCTCCTCCGGAGCCCGAAGCTCCGGGGCCGCACCGCCCAGTTCGCGTTCCAGACGCTCCCAGCCTCCCGCCGGGGGCGGGAGCTCAGCGTCGCGGAGCGCGTTCCGCATGACATCGGTCCAATCTTTATTTTGTTTCATAACGTTTCAATGCGTATCCAAATACTCCCTGATCTTACGGGCCAGCATGGCCCGGGCGCGGAACAACTGCGAAGAGGAGCTTTTCTCGTTGATCCCCAGCATTTGGGCGATCTCCCGGTGGGAATACTCCTCGATGCAGTAGAGGTTGAATACCGCGCGGTAGCCTTCGGGCAGCTCCCCCACGAACCGCATCAGCACGTCTCGCGGAACCCTTGCCATCTCCGACACGTCGGGTTCGGCGACCTCCGCCGCGGCCTTTCCTTCGTCGAGGGCCACGCTTCCCAGCTTGTTGCGGTTGCGTATCCACTCGAGCGCGACGTTCACGGTGATGCGTTCGATCCAGGCCCTGAGCGATCCGGGTCCGCGGTAAGCGAACCGGTCGAAGGCGCCGTATATCTTCAGGAAAGCGTCGTGAAGCAGGTCTTCGGCCGTGGACCGGTCCCCGGAGTAGCGCATACAGATTGCCAGCAAACGGCCTGCATAGCGGTCGTACAGCTCTTTGCGGGCCGCATCGTCCCCTTTTCTGCACCCTTCGGCCAGTATCTGTTCCTCCATTGGCATTACCAGTTCACTTATATAAATGCAGCAGGGGTCAAAAGACTGCACGGCGCTAAAAAAATTTATTTTTCATGCAGTATTTCGCCCTGCCGGACGTTTTAAGAGCGAAAGGTAACATAAAATACGGAAATTATGAAAAAATTTGGTTTATTCCTTATCGCGGCTATGGCCGTCTTCGCGTTTACTTCCTGCAACGACGACACCGACGGCGATTACCCGAGATACACGCCGCTTATCACGACCGTCCACACCCTCGGAGGGGAAGCGGACGAAGCCAGCGCGGACTACTATTTCCAGCGCGACAACGGAGAAAAGCTCTACCCGAGCGACAAGTCCCGCGTTCCGAACTACAAAGGCAAGGAGCGCCAGCGGGCTATCATCTGGTTCAACCTCCTGAAGGAGAGCGTGCCCGATTACGACTACAACATCGCGCTCTATGCCGTCGATGAAATCTTCACCGGCAAGGCGAAGGTCGTGAGCACAGGCGAGGAGCTCGAGGAGCTGGGTACGGCCAAGACGGGCTTCCAGGACGGGACGTTCAACCTCTCGAAAGAGTGGCTGACCTTCTCCGCGCTCTATGCCGTGCGTGACAACAGCAAGCACACGTTCACGCTGGCCGTGGACGAGTCGGGAACGACTGAATTCAAAGAGAGTGCCGAGGGTTATCTCGATGTCGTGGTGCGCCACGACGCCGGAGGCGACACGGGCGGTTACGACAACGGTTTCTACATTTCGTTCGACCTCACGGACATCGCCGACAAACTGGAAGGCATGAAGGGCCTCAACCTGCTCCTTCCGACCCGTGAAAACGGCAACAAGGAGATCAAGCTCGATTTTAAAGATCTGCCGCAGGAGAAGTAGCCACTCCCGGAGGCAGAACCTGTCCCGGTCCGCCACATTGCGGGCCGGGATTCTTTATGCCTGCGGAGCGCAGCAGGAGCGTTTTTCGGACGATCGTCCCGGAAATTTGTACGATATGTTCAATCCGGACGGCGCATCGCTTGTAAATTTGGCTTCGGAAAAGTATCTTTGAACTTAAAACCGAAACCCCTGAAAGATGAAGAAACTCCCTGTTGCAATCCTGCTGCTCGCAGCCGCAGCCACCCTGACGGTCTCCGCGGCGCAGAAGACGACACCGAAGACGATTTACCACAAAGGCTGGATCGACTTCAACAAGAACGGCCGCATGGACCCCTTCGAGGACCCGTCGCGCAGCCTCGACGAACGGGTCGAAGACCTGCTCAGCCAGATGACCCTCGAGGAGAAGAGCTGCCAGCTAGCCACGCTCTACGGCTACGGCCGCGTGCTGCGTGATTCGCTGCCGACCGAAGGGTGGAAAAACGAGGTCTGGAAGGACGGCATCGCCAACATCGACGAGATGCTCAACGGCGTGGGCAAGTGTCTGCGCACCACCCCGCACCTGGTCTCCGACTACACGGGCCACGTCGAGGCGAAAAACACCGTTCAGCGGTGGTTCGTCGAGCAGACCCGGCTGGGCATCCCCGTGGAGTTCACCAACGAAGGCATCCACGGCCTGAACCACAGCCGCGCCACGCCGCTTCCGGCGCCCATCGCCATCGGATCGACCTGGAACCGGGCGTTGGTGCACCGGGCCGGCGAGATCGCCGGACTCGAAGCCCGGGTGCTGGGTTACCGGAACGTCTACGCCCCGATTCTCGACGTGGCACGCGATCCCCGCTGGGGCCGCGTCGTCGAGTGCTACGGCGAAGACCCGTTCCTGATCGCGGAACTGGGCGTCGAGATGGTCCGCGGCATCCAGTCGCAGGGCGTCGCCTCGACGCTCAAGCACTATGCGGCTTACAGCGTCCCGAAGGGCGGGCGCGACGGCAACTGCCGCACCGACCCCCACATCGCCCCGCGCGAACTCCACCAGATGTACCTCTATCCGTTCCGCCGCGTAATCCGCGAATCCCGGCCGATGGGCGTCATGAGCAGCTACAACGACTGGGACGGCGTTCCGGTGACCTCCAGCCGCTATTTCCTCACCGACCTGCTGCGCCACGAATACGGCTTCGACGGCTATGTGGTCAGCGACAGCGAGGCCGTGGAGTACGTCCACTCCAAACACGCCGTGGCCGAAACCTACGAGGAGGCCGTGCGTCAGGTGCTCGAAGCGGGCCTGAACGTGCGCACGAACTTTTCGCCCCCGGCACGGTTCGTCCTCCCGGTGCGGAAGCTGGTCGAGGAGGGCCGCCTCTCGATGGATGTCGTGGACCAGCGTGTGCGCGAGGTCCTGCGGGTTAAATTCCGCGAAGGGCTGTTCGACAATCCCTACAACGATCCCAAAGAGGCCGTGGCCGAAGCCGGAGCCGACAAACACCGGGATTTCGTGCTCGACATCCAGCGCCAGTCGCTCGTGCTGCTGAAAAACGAGGGTAAAACCCTGCCCCTCGACAAAGCGAAGACCGCCCGCGTGCTGGTCGCCGGGCCGCTGGCCGACGAGGACAATTTCATGATCAGCCGCTACGGCCCCAACGACCTCCCGACGACGACCGTGCTCGACGGCATCCGCAACTACCTGGGTGATGCCGCCGAGGTGCGTTATGCCAAGGGCTGCGACGTTGTGGACGCCGGATTCCCCGATTCCGAACTGACCGACACGCCGCTGACAGCCGCCGAGCGGGCCGGTATCGACGAGGCGGTGAAGCAGGCCGCGGGCTGCGACGTGATCGTCGCCGTGCTGGGCGAGGACGACGAGCGCGTGGGCGAGAGCCATTCGCGCACCTCGCTCGAACTCCCCGGACGTCAGCAGCAGCTGCTCGAAGCGCTCCACGCCACGGGCATCCCCGTGGTGCTGGTGCTCGTCAACGGCCAGCCGCTGACCGTCAACTGGGCGTCGCAAAACGTCCCGGCCATCCTCGAGAGCTGGTTCCCCTCGGTCGAGGGCGGCACGGCCATCGCCGAGACCCTTTTCGGCGACTACAACCCGGGCGGCAAACTCACGATCACCTTCCCGCGGAGCACCGGCCAGATCGAGCTGAATTTCCCCTACAAGAAGGGTTCCCACGGCGCACAGCCCCGCAAGGGCCCCAACGGCGGCGGCGTGACCCGCGTGCTGGGGTCAATCTATCCCTTCGGCTACGGCCTGAGCTACACGACGTTCGCCTACAAGAACCTCCGGATCAGCCCCGAACCGTCGCGCACGCAGGGTTCGTTCCGCGTGAGCTGCGAGGTGACCAACACGGGCGACCGCCGCGGCGACGAGGTCGTACAGCTCTACATCAGCGACAAATTCTCGAGCGTCGTGACCTATGAATCGGTCCTGCGGGGCTTCGAGCGCGTGACGCTTGAGCCGGGCGAGACGAAGCGCGTCAGCTTCGAAATCACGCCGTCGCACCTGGAGCTGCTCGACAGCAACATGAACTGGACGGTCGAGCCGGGCGAATTCGAAATCCGCATCGGCGCATCGAGCGAGGACATCCGCCTGAAAGAGACCATCCGGCTGAGCTGACCCTGCCCCATCAGAACCTGCATCCGGAAGCCATAGTTTCCGGATGCATTGTTTTTAGGGCGGGACAGCGTACATTTGCCGAAAATCGCTATCTTTGCATTATGTCAATCGTACGCAACACCGAAAGCGATCTCGAATTCGAAAACAAGATCCGTCCGCAGGAGCTCGAAAACTTCTCCGGACAGGACAAGATCGTCGACAATCTCCGTATTTTCATCAAGGCGGCGCTCATGCGCGGCGACTCGCTCGACCACGTGCTGCTGCACGGTCCCCCGGGACTGGGCAAAACCACCCTGGCGAACATCATCGCCAACGAGATGGGGGCGCAGCTGCGGCTCACGTCGGGTCCCGTGCTGGACAAGCCGGGCGACCTGGCAGGCCTTCTGACAAACCTCAACCCGGGCGACGTGCTCTTCATCGACGAGATACACCGCCTCAGCCCGATTGTCGAGGAGTACCTCTACTCGGCGATGGAAGACTACAAAATCGACATCGTGCTGGACAAGGGCCCCTCGGCGCGTTCGATCCAGATCGAGCTGGCTCCCTTCACGCTGATCGGCGCCACGACGCGCAGCGGCCTGCTGACCTCGCCCCTGCGGGCCCGATTCGGCATCACCTGCCACCTGGAGTACTACGACGCCCCGGTGCTGGCCGGGATCGTGAAGCGTTCGGCCCGTATCCTCGGCGTCTCGATCGACGACGACGCGGCCCACGAGGTGGCCCTGCGTTCGCGCGGCACGCCGCGTATCGCCAACGCCCTGCTGCGCCGCGTCCGGGATTTCGCCATGGTCAAGGGCGAGGGGCATATCGACCTGGAAATCACACGCATCGCCCTCACGGCGCTGAACATCGACTCGCGGGGACTGGACCAGATGGACAACAAGATTCTGGGAGCCATCATCGAGAAATTCAACGGCGGTCCCGTGGGCCTCAACACCGTGGCCACGGCCGTGGGCGAAGAGGCCGGGACGATCGAGGAGGTCTACGAACCGTTCCTGATCAAGGAGGGCTTTCTCAAACGCACGCCCCGCGGCCGCGAAGCGACGCCGCTGGCCTACGAGCACCTCGGATTCACCCACCCACGCGACGGAGACGCGTCACTCTTCTGACCGCGGAATAACCCATACCCCAACCCATCAATCCCAGCCCCTATGAATTCCGACCGCGTCCTCCATTCCCTGCTGCGTCTCCTCGCCGCCGTTCTGCTGTTGCAAAGCGTCGGCTGTGCGCCCAAAATCTACACCAGCATCCAGAAAAGTTATCCGGCCCGACCCGAAGACACTCCCGTGCTGGTCTACTACCTCTCCGACACCCTGCCCGACCGGGCCGAGGTGCTGGGCAAAGTCGAGGTCCGCGACAACGGTATGTCGACCAAATGCAGCTATCCGGAGGTCCTGCGGCTGGCCAAAAACGAAGCGAACAAGGCCGGCGGCAACGGGCTGATTCTGACCTGGCACAAGGAACCGACGAGGTTCGGCAGTTCGTGCCACCAGATCGCCGGCGACATCCTGCTGATGCCCGACTCGGTCTACCGGGACTCCTGCCCCCGCAATATCGTGCTGCAAGCCTACCGTGCAGCCTATTTCGGGATTCCGGCCAACACCGTGATAGTCAACCGGCAGGAGCCGTCCGCAGGCGACCGCAAGCCCTGCACGCTGCTGGTCAATGCGGGCTACGGCGGCATAACCAGCAAATACTACCTCCCGGAAGGAGCCACGGGCAGCCCGGAGGAGGGCTTCGTGATCGACGGCGCCTTCCAATGGACCTCGCGCAGCGGAATCGGATTCGGACTGCGCTATGCAGGCTTTTTCTCCTTCTACGAATATGAAGGTCTCAAACCCGGCATCCGCCTGCACTACGTGGCTCCGGAATTCGTCTACCGGCTCGGGCTGGGGCGCCGCGACAAATGGATTTTCCACGTGTCGGCAGGCATCGGCTATGCCCGTTACCGCGAAAAGATCGGAGACATCTCGATCGGATGCAGCGGCTTCGGCTACCACGCGGACCTCGGCTTCGAGTACCGGATCGTACCGTCCGTCGGCATCGGTCTCGGACTCGGAGGTTACAGCGCCCGTTTCAGCACGATGGATTACCTGACCGAAGAGGTCGCCCCGGACGACAGGGCTGGCATTACATACGGCACCCTGAACGGCGGCCTGCGGTTCTATTTCTAAAATAATTTCAGAAAATCCTAAAAAAAGTTAAGATCGGGACAATTTTTGTGTTATATTTGCCGTTACAGGTTAACAGGTTACTAACGGAAAATGAGAGAGATGAGCACAAAAACGCAACTCGACGACGCGGCGCTGCGCTACCACAGCGAAGGCCGCCCCGGTAAGATCGGGATCGTCCCGACAAAACCCTACCATACGCAGTACGATCTGTCGCTGGCCTACTCGCCCGGTGTGGCGGCGCCTTCGCTGGCCATTGCCGACAACCCGGACGACGTTTACAAATACACCGACAAGGGCAACCTCGTGGCCGTGATCTCGAACGGCACGGCCGTGCTCGGACTGGGCAACATCGGCCCGCTGGCAGCCAAACCCGTCATGGAAGGCAAAAGCATGCTCTTCAAGACCTACGCCGGAATCGACGCCTTCGACATCGAGGTGGACACGACCGACCCCGAGGAGTTCATCCGCACGGTGAAAGCCATCGCCCCCACCTTCGGGGGCATCAACCTCGAGGACATCAAGGCCCCGGAATGCTTCGAGATCGAGACGCGCCTGCGCGACGAGCTGGACATCCCGCTGATGCACGACGATCAGCACGGCACGGCGATCATCTCCTCCGCGGCGCTCTTGAACGGCGCGAAGGTCGCGGGCAAGCAGCTCGACCGAATGCGCGTGGTTGTCAACGGCGCGGGAGCCGCCGCCATCGCCTGCGCACGACTGTTCATCGAGCTCGGCATCCGCAAAGACAACATGGTGCTCTGCGACAGCCAGGGCGTCGTCACGGTCTACCGCGAGGACATCAACGCCATGAAACGCGAATTCGCGACCACGCGGCGCATTTCGACGCTGGCCGAGGCCGTGCAGGGCGCCGACGTTTTCTTAGGCGTTTCGAAAGCCGACACGCTCACGCCCGAGATGCTTCGCACGATGTCCGAAAACCCGATTGTGATGGCACTTGCCAACCCCGACCCCGAAATCGCCTATGACAAGGCGATGGCCTCGCGTCCCGACATCATTTTCGCCACGGGACGCTCGGACTATCCCAATCAGGTGAACAACGTGCTGGGCTTCCCCTACATTTTCCGCGGAGCCCTCGACGTACGGGCCACGAAGATCAACGAAGCGATGAAGCTCGCCGCGGCACACGCGCTGGCCGAACTGACCCGCGAGCCGGTTCCGGCCATGGTCCTGCGGGCCTACGGGGTCGAGAAGCTCGAATTCGGGCGTGAATACCTGATTCCCAAGCCGCTCGATCCGCGCCTGCTGTGCACGATCGCCCCGGCCGTGGCCCGGGCCGCCGTGGATTCGTGCGTGGCCAAGCAGCCCATTGCGGACTGGGAAGCCTACGCGGAAAGTCTCCGCAAACGCTATCAGGAATAGAAAGAAAAAAACCGGTCGAATCGACCGGTTTTTTTTAAGTGAACAGCGCCGCAAATGCCTCGGGGGTCATGGGCCGCACCTCGCAGTCGCCGATCCCCACCGGCAGGACGATGCGGAGCATGCCGTCCTCGTTTTTCTTGTCCTTGCCGACCTCTTTCAGCAGGCGTTTCACATCCACCGGCGGCGTCAGGTCGAAGCCCAGTTTGGCGAGCACTGCCACGATGCGGTCGCGGTCGGTCGCGGTCAGCACCCCCAGCTTCACCGCGGCTCCGGCAATCAGGGCCGTGCCAACGGCCACGGCCTCGCCGTGGTTCATGCGGTTCGACGCCTTTTCGATGGCATGGGCCAGCGTGTGCCCGAGGTTGAGCTTGCGGCGGTCCCCCGATTCGCGTTCGTCGCGTTCAACGATGTCGGCCTTGACCCGTATCGCCGCCGAAACAGCGTCAGTCAGCAAATCGGTGTCCCCGCGCAACGCCTCGAAAGTCGTCCGTTCGATGCGTTCGAACAGGTCGGCGTCGGCGATAATCGCGGCCTTGACCACCTCGGCCAGTCCCGCACGGAACTCCCGGTCGGGAAGCGTGCGCAACAACGCCGGATCGCAGATCACAAACTGCGGCTGGTTGAAGGTCCCGGCCATATTCTTGTACCCGTCTACATTCACGCCGTTCTTGCCGCCGACCGAAGCGTCGACCTGCCCCAGGAGCGTCGTCGAGATGAACCCGAATTTCAGTCCGCGCATGTAGGTCGATGCGGCGAATCCGGCCACGTCGGTGACGATGCCGCCCCCGACGGCCAGCACGAAGGTCGAACGGTCCACGCCCAGCTCGATGAAGCGGCGGTAGATCGTCTCGACGGTCTGCAGGGTTTTGACACTCTCCCCCAGGCCGATCAACACCGGGTCGTATTTCTCCAGCATCGGGTGATACAGACGGTCGATCGTGGCGTCCGAGACCACCACCACGCGCCCCTCAGGCAGCATCCCGGGGAGAATGTCCTCCACGGAACCGATATAAATCTCGCTCTGTTCGCGAACGTTGAAGGCAGGTTCCATTATTTAACTTTTTTAGGAATATAGCAAAATTAGTATATTTTCCCGAGAATTTGTTACCTTTGCAGCACAAAATATATTTCTATGCAAAAACTGCGCAATATTGCGATTATTGCCCACGTCGACCACGGCAAAACCACACTCGTAGACAAGATGATTCTGGCAGGCCACATCCTGCGCGACAACGCCAAGCCGGCCGGCGAACTCATACTGGACAACAACGACCTGGAACGCGAACGCGGCATCACGATTCTTTCGAAAAACGTTTCGGTCATCTACAAGGACTATAAGATCAACATCATCGACACCCCGGGCCACGCCGACTTCGGCGGCGAGGTCGAGCGCGTGCTGAACATGTGCGACGGCGTGCTGCTGCTGGTCGACGCCTTCGAGGGCACGATGCCCCAGACGCGCTTCGTGCTGCAGAAGGCCCTCGCGCTGGGCAAGAAGCCCATCGTCGTGGTGAACAAGGTCGACAAACCCAACTGCCGTCCCGAGGTGGTCAACGAGCAGGTCTTCGACCTGATGTTCTCGCTGGACGCCACCGAGGAGCAGCTCGATTACAAGACCATCTACGGCTCGGCCAAGCAGGGCTGGATGTCGCACAAGTGGAACGAACCGACCGAGTCGATCGTGCCGCTGCTCGACGCCATCATCGACGAGATTCCCGAACCGTCCATCGTCGAGGGCACGCCGCAGATGCTCATCACCTCGCTCGAATACTCGTCCTACACGGGCCGTATCGCCGTGGGCAAGGTCACGCGCGGCTCGCTCAGGGCGGGCCAGAACGTCACCCTCGCCAAGCGCGACGGCGTGACGATGCAGAAGACCAAAATCAAGGACCTGATGATCTTCGAGGGCCTCGGCAAAAAGAAGGTAGAGGAGGTTCCCTGCGGGGAGATCTGCGCCATCATGGGCATCGAGGGATTCGAGATCGGCGACACGGTCTGCGACTACGAGAATCCCGAACCGCTGCCCCCCATCGCCATCGACGAGCCGACGATGTCGATGCTCTTCACGATCAACAACTCGCCGTTCTTCGGCAAGGACGGCAAATACGTCACATCGCGTCACATCAAGGAGCGCCTCGACCGCGAACTGGAGAAAAACCTCGCCCTGCGCGTGACGCCGGGTCCCTCGGCCGACTCGTTCAACGTCTTCGGGCGCGGCGTGCTGCACCTGTCGGTACTGATCGAGACGATGCGCCGCGAAGGTTACGAACTGCAGGTGGGCCAGCCCCACGTCATCGTCAAGGAGATCGACGGCAAGAAATGCGAGCCTATCGAGGAGATGACCGTCGACTGTCCCGAGGAGTACGCGGGCACGGTAATCGACCTCGCCACGCGCCGCAAGGGTACGCTGACCAACATGTCCTCCGACAGCGGGCGCACGCGCCTGGAATTCGACATTCCCTCGCGCGGCATCATCGGCCTGCGTTCGAACATGCTGACCGCCACGGCCGGCGAAGCCATCATGACCCACCGTCTGAAAGGGTTCGAACCGTGGGTCGGGGAGATCGAGATGCGCACCAACGGCTCGATCATCTCGGGCGAGACCGGCACGGCCTACGCCTACTCGATAGACAAGCTGCAGGACCGCGGCCGCTTCTTCATCAGCCCGATGGAGCAGGTCTACGAAGGGCAGGTCATCGGCGAGCACACGCGGCAGAACGACATCACGGTGAACGTCACCAAGGCCAAGCAGCTCACCAACATGCGTGCTTCGGGCTCGGACGACAAAACGTCTATCGCCCCGCCGAAGGTCTTCACGCTGGAGGAGGCCCTCGAATACATCCAGGGCGACGAATATGTCGAGGTCACGCCCCATTCGATGCGCCTCAGAAAGATTCTGCTGAACGAAAACGACCGCAAACGCGCGGCAAAATAACCCCGGAACAATGGACCATTTCACCCTTTCTCTGGCCGTAGGCGCCGCTGCCGGGGCACTGGTGGCCATTCCGATGATTGCCCAGAAAGCGTCGTTCCGACACTGCATCGCAGCGTTCTGCACCTATCTGTTCGCCGCCGTCATCACGTTTTACAGCGACCTGCCCTACCTGCCCTGGTGGGCCGACGGCATGGGCGTCGCGCTGATGATCGCCATCCCTGCGGCAACGGTCGGCTCGGGCAAGGAAAGCCGTCCCGTGCCGACGCTGCTCAACGCCGTACTGGTCGGCTTCCTGATAAGCGTCGCGGAACGCTATCTGGCGTAATAAAAAAACGGACTCCGGTCCGTTTTTTTCGTTTAGTCCATGCAGTATCAGGGGATTGGCTCCGTTTAAAGGGAAACCTCAAACTCCTATGAAAAAACTTTGCTTCTTATTGCTCCTGCTGCCGCTTGCGTTCGGCAGCTGCGACGACGACGACGAATCGCGCGTCGAAACCTGGACTGTCGCGTCCGAAAAAGGCGTCACCGGTATGTTTTGGGGATTAGGCTATGTCCCTGCCTACATTGTAAAAATAACGCCAAACGCCAACTGGGTAACTTCTTCGGCACATATCAATGGCTTCACCTTCGAAAAAGGTTTTGAATACGTCCTTCGTGTGCGTATCACCCCAATCACGGGAGATATCTGCGACGGGCCTTCCGACACCTATACCATGGAACAACTAATCTCGCGCACTCCGGCCGAACCGCCCGTCGACCCGAAATCGTTCAGCCCGGAACTCGATGTCACCATCGCCTCGGAGCGGGGCGAATATTTCGGCACCCCCGGCTATTGGTTCAAGGATATGCGCTATACCGATTCATACTGGCTGCCGTTCCCGTGGGAGATCGAAGGCTTCGATTTCAAGGCGGGCTTCGAAGCCCGGCTCCTCATCCGCCCCGTCGCCGAATACGACGACGCAAAGGGCGACTACGAGGTGAGATACTACCAGACGAAACTGATTTCGAGCGAAGAAAAGGCCTCCGAAGGGATACCCGTCTCTTAGACGGGCTTTAGAAAGGGTCGGTGCGGAAATCAGGCTCCGTGTGCAAAATGCCGATGCAGCCCTAAAACCCGCTTCTTAAGCGGGCAAATCACTTTCGCAGGGTTGCGAACGAGAGGATGTGCCAGGTGACGCCGACCGCCACGAGCAGCAGCGCCAGCTGCGCCCACCACCATCCGGTCAGTATCCCGAAGATGCAGTAGAGCATCGCGGCCCACATCAGGACGATGGAAAAGATTTTGGCCCGCAGCGGAATGGCTCGGTTTTCGCGGAAATTGCGGATATACTCACCGAAACAGCGGTGCGACAGGAGCCACGCATAGAGCCGCGGCGACGAGCGAACCCAGAGGGCCGCCGCCAGCAGCAGGAACGGCGTGGTGGGCAGCAGCGGCAGGAAGATGCCGACGATGCCCAGCGCGAGGGCGATGCAGCCCAGTATGGCGAGCAGGGTTTTCACGACGCAAAAATAATATAAATTCGGGGCCGGGAAATGCCGAGCCATGCGATTTTTCATTATCTTTGGTGTCGTAACGGCGCTTTCAGAAGCGGAAGGCCGTGCAGAACAGGCCGCAACCTGGTTTGGCTGCCGTCCGGTTTTTGCTTATTTTTGTAGAACAGAACACAAATAAACCGATATACGATGAAAAAAATAGGTATCGCCAGCGACCATGCCGGCTACGAAATGAAAGAATTCCTGGTGGGTTACCTCGACGCCATGGGTTACGAGGTGCTCGATTTCGGGACCCATTCGCCCGAAAGCGTCGATTACGCCGATTTCGCACATCCGCTGGCCGCAGCCATCGAGCAGGGCGAACTGGAACGCGGCATCGCGCTCTGCGGCTCGGGCGAAGGGATGGCCATGACGCTCAACAAGCACCAGGGCATCCGTGCGGGTCTCTGCTGGGACACCGAGGTCGCCTCGCTGATCCGCCGCCACAACAACGCCAACGTCATCGTCTTCCCGGCCCGGTTCATCACCAACGACGAAGCCGTCAAGATGCTCGATGCCTATTTCGCCGCCGAATTCGAGGGCGGGCGCCACGAAGCACGCATCGCCAAAATGCCCGTCGCAGGCTGTAAATAGACGGAATTCACAATTCGAAAACAAAGGGCGAGACGGCTTTCAGCCGTCCGCCTTTTTCGTGCCCGGAAAAGAGCCCGAAGACCGCCGATCCGCTACCCGACATCGAGGCATACACGGCCCCCTCGGCGAGCAGGCGTTCCTTTGCGGCGCGGATGGCCGGATGTGCTTCGAAGATATGCGTTTCGAAATCGTTGGTCACCAGCCCCTGCCACTCCGCGACGGGCCGCCGCAGACGTTCCGCCAACGGCACCTCCGGCACCCGGGGCCGCACTCCGGCATAGGCTTCGCGCGTCGAGACGCCCTCGCCGGGTTTGACAATCACGAGCGTCATTCCGCTCAGGTCCAGCGGGAAAGGCGTCATCACCTCACCTCTTCCTTTACATAACTGCGGCGAGTTGCGGATGAAAAAAGCCGTGTCGCTGCCCAGTTCGGCGGCGCACGCGATCAGTTCCGCCTCGGACAAACCCAATGCAAACAGCTTATTCAGGGCGAGCAGCACCGTCGTACCGTCCGACGAACCGCCTCCCAGCCCGGCCCCGAACGGCACACGCTTGTCGAGACGAATCCCGACCCCGTCCACGCCGTAACGCCGCTGCATCAGGCGGAAGGCTTTGAGGCAGATGTTATCCTCCGGAGCGCAGTCCACGGCCAGCCCTTCAGCGCGGAACGTGACGCCGGGCGCTCCGGTACGCGTCACCTCCACCTCGTCGTAAAGGCCCCGGACGGGAAACATCACGGTTTCCAACTCGTGAAATCCGTCCGCGCGACGGCGCAGGATGTCGAGGCCCAGATTTATTTTGCAGTTTGCCTGTAAGATCATGGAACAAAGGTAAGAATTTTCTATTTTTGCCGTATGAAATTCCGCACCGAAATCGAAACATCGCCCCTCGGGGTGCAGATAGGCTATGAAAACCGCGTGCTGACACTCGGTTCGTGCTTCGCCGCGCACATCGCCGAGAAGCTCGCCGGGGCGAAATTCCGCGTCACGGCGAATCCTTCGGGCATCCTGTTCAACCCGCTGTCGATCGCCGCGGCGATCCGCAGTTACGCCTCCCCCGCCGCTGTGACGCACGAAGAGTTGGGGTATGACGGCGACGTGTGGTATCATTTCGGGTTCCACGGCAATTTCTCGGCCCCGACGGCCGAAGAGGCCCTCGGACGGATGAACGCCGCACGGCAGGCCGGGGCCGAAGCGCTCCGCACGTCCGACCGCGTGCTCCTCACATTCGGCACGGCATGGGTCTATGAGCGTGAAGGCGAGGTCGTTGCCAACTGTCACCGAAGACCCGCCGCGGAGTTTTCGAGAAGACGGCTTTCGGTCGGGGAGATCGTCGGAACTTTCGCCGAACTGATTGAAGGACCGTTCGCCGGAAAGCAGATCATCCTGACAGTCAGTCCGGTACGGCACATCGGAGACACCCTGGCGGGCAACGCCGTGAGCAAGGCCGCGCTGCGGCTGGCCGCGGAGGAGTTGAAGCAACGGTTTAACTGCGTCGAATATTTCCCGGCCTATGAAATAGTTACGGACGACCTGCGCGACTACCGTTTCTATGCTGACGATCTGGTGCATCCCGCCCCGCAGGCCGTCGCCTACATCTGGGAGAAATTCACCGCCACGGCCCTCACCGACCGCGCCCGGAACCTGCTCCCGGAGGCCGAAGCCATCGCCGCAGCAGCGGCCCACCGTCCCCGCAACCCGCAGGGCGAGGCGCACCGCGCCTTCTGCCGCCGCCAGCTGGAACGCATCGCCGCACTCCCGGAGATGGATTTTCAGTCCGAGGCCGAATATTTCCGCCGATGTCTCGAAATAAATTCGTAAATTTGCGGCCAATTCACCACCACAAATGACAAAAAAACTCTTTCTATATGCCATAGCCGCTGCGGCGGCACTCCAGAGCGCCGCGGCACAGCCCCGGCTGATCGTGCAGATCGTCGTCAGCTCGATGCGCGGCGAAGACCTCGACCGCTATGCCGCGAATTTCGGCGAAGGGGGCTTCCGGCGCCTCACCGAGGGCGGCACGGTCTACACCGACAGCCGCTACGACTACCTGCAGACTACCACGCCCGTCTCGCTGGCCACGCTCACCACAGGGGCCATGCCCTCGACCCACGGCGTAATCGGCTCCCGCTGGGTCGACTACACCACCAACCGAGTCGTCGAACTCACGGCCGGACGCAAGGGCCCCGGCGCCTACCACCTAATCGCCCCGACGCTCACGGAGACACTTTTGCAGCATGCCCCCGGAAGCCGCGCGGTGACTGTCGCCGCCGAGGCGGTGTCGGCCGTGGTGATGGCCGGACGCAGCGGAGAGGTCTTCTGGCTCGACCCCGAGCGCTGCGATTGGGCGACCTCACCGTACTATGCGCCGGGGGTTCCCGAATGGATCGAGCGCAGCAACCGCGAGCGTTACAACCTCTCGTACATCACGACCGAATGGCGCACGCTGCTCGAACGCGGCCGCTACCTCAACACCCGCAACCACGACATCGCACTGGCGGGCAAGAGCAAGAAAGACAAGGACCTGAACGGTGCGGGACGCCTGAAACCGGCAAACGATTTCGAGCGCCTGCTCTACACCCCGGCGGGCAACACCGCCGTGCTGGGGCTGGCCAAGCAGGCCATTGCACAGTATAAACTCGGGGACGACAAGGTGCCCGACCTGCTGAACATCTGCCTCGACACGCCGCGCCGCATCAGCGAAGCCTACGGTCCCGAGTCGATCGAGGTCGAGGACATGTACTACCGGCTGGACCGCGACCTGGCGGATTTCCTGACTTTCGTCTTCGCGCAGGTCAAGGACGGAAACGCCCTGGTGGTGCTCACCTCGGACCACGGCACCAGCCCCTCCTACGATGCGGGACCCGACGAGGCCGACCGGTTCAACCCGCGGCAGTTCGAGGTGATTGTCAACGGATTCCTCAACGTCCGCTACGGCGTCGGCGACTGGGTGGTGGAGTACAGCGACCGGAGCGTGTGGCTCAACCACAACCTCATCTACGAACGGGGCCTGAACCTCGCGGAGGTGCAGAACGAGGTGGCCATCTTCGCCATGCAGTTCAGCGGAATCTCCCACGCGCTGGCCGCCACGGCCATGCGCACGAGCTATTTCGGCAGCGGATACGCCCGCCGGATGCAGAACAGTTTCTACCCCCGGCGTTCGGGCGACGTGATTCTGAACCTGATGCCCGGATGGATCGAGGAGCAGGAACGCTGCTGGTCGATGTCGGGTTCGATGTACGGATACGACACCGAGGTGCCGCTGGTGTTCTACGGCAAGGGCGCGGGGATGCAGCGGGTGAACCGCCGCGTGGACATGACCGCCGTGGCCCCGACGCTGGCGCGGCTGGCGGGCGTGCGCGAACCGGCGGCCTCGGAAGGCGCGGCGCTGGCGGAGATCGTGGATTTATAAGCAATAAAATAAATGAGTAATTCCGGTCGACAATCCGGTCGCATGCGATAAGCCCCTCCCGAGGGAGGGGTTTGGGGTGGGGTCAGACTTGTAAACGCCGCCACAGGCGGCGAAAGCGGCGGTTGGATGAAAGACGACTAATAAAAATGTTATAACATGGATAGCATACAAGAGGAGATTATCGAGGAATTTTCCGTCTTCGACGACTGGCTGGACAAATACGACTACCTGATCGGCCTGAGCGAAACGCTCCCCCCGATCGCCCCCGAACACCGCACCGGACAGTACCTGATCGAAGGCTGCCAGTCGCGGGTGTGGGTCGATGCAAGGTTCGAAGACGGACGGGTTTACTACTCGGCAGACAGCGACGCCATAATAACCAAGGGCATTATCGCGTTATTGATCCGCGTACTGAACGGACGCACGCCGCAGGAGATTCTCGACACGGAACTCTATTTCATCGACGCCATCGGACTGGCGGCCAACCTCTCGCCGACACGGGCCAACGGACTGGTGTCGATGGTCAAGCAGATGCGGTTGTACGCGCTGGCATACGCAAGCAAAAACAAGTAAAGCAATGACACCCGAAGAGATTCTGCAGGTGGAAAAAGACATCGTCGCCACCCTCAAGAACATATACGACCCCGAAATCCCGGTCAACATCTACGACCTGGGACTGATCTACGAAATCGACTACACGCCCGATGGCGTGGCTACGATACGCATGACCCTCACCGCCCCCAACTGCCCGATGGCCGACATGCTCGTCGAGGACGTGAACATTCAGGTCGGAAAGGTCAAAGGCGTGAAATCGGTGAACGTCATCCTCACGTTCGACCCCGTGTGGGACAAGAGCATGATGTCCGAAGAGGCGCTGCTGGAACTCAACATGTTCTGAGATGGCGGACGCGGCGGTACATACGGTGGAACGACTGCAGGCCGGAGCCGGAGCGTACGCCTGCGGCGGTTATCTGGGCGGACTCAACACGCTCCAGCGGACCGAAATATGCACGGCGCTGATCTTCGACCGCCTAAGCCGCAAGATGCGTCTGGTGGAGACGCTCCGCAGCGAAGCCGAAGACAACTGGAACCAGACCTTCTACCTGCTCTATTTCCGCACGCTGGGCGACCGCCGCAATCAGGAAGCCTGCCTCGAACTGGCCCGGCGCGTGCCTTACAGGATCGTGCTGCGCGAACGGCTGGCCCCGCACGCCGTCGAGGCGATGCTCTTCGGCGCCTCGGGACTGCTGGAACTTTACCGCAACGACACCTACACGCTCGACCTGAAACGCAGTTTCGAATACCTCGCGGCCAAATACGGCATCGAACCGATGGAGGCTTCGGCATGGACGCTGACGGAGATACGTCCGGCCAACCATCCGGTGCTACGGCTGGCGCAGGCCGCGGAGTTCTTCACGCAGGACGAGTTCGTGATGGAGCGTGCCATGGCCTGCCGCACGGAGGAGGAGGTCCGGAAACTGTTCTGCATCGAGGCGTCGCCCTACTGGCGCACGCACCACATCCCCGGCGCCGAGAGCGACGAAAGCCCCAAGCGCATCGGAGCCTTCAAAGCCAACATCATCGGCATCAACCTGGTCGCGGTCCTGCAGTTCGCCTACGGCAGCTACACCGCCAACGAACGGCTGCGCGACAGCGCCCTGACGCTGATGGAGCGTCTGCCGGCCGAGGACAACCGCTATATGCGCGACTGGAAGGCCGCAGGGGTCGGTCCCCGCAACGCCTTCGAATCGCAGGCCCTGCTGCAGTTGGCCACCGAATACTGCGCCGAAAGGCGATGTGCGGAGTGTCCCGTCGGACGGCGCATCCTGCGCCAAACGGTTGTGGCGGAGGACTGAACGGCGTATATTTTGGCTTTTCCGGAAAAATAGTTATTTTTGCGCAACGTCACGCTCCCGACGGCAGACCCGGGCTCCGGCAATCTGCCGTAAATTGTGTTAACACCCATGCTCTTCAATTCGTTTGAATTCGCGCTGTTCCTCCCGGCCGTCTTCCTGCTCTACTGGTTCGTGTTCAACCGCAGCCTGCGGGCGCAGAACCTCTTCGTCGTAGGGGTCAGCTACCTCTTCTACGGCTGGTGGAACTGGCGGTTCCTCGTGCTGATCGCATTCACATCGCTGTGCAGCTACGCCAGCGGACTGCTCATCGACTATTACCGAAAACGGGGGGGGGAAACGTGGAGCCGGGCCGTCAGCGCGGGAAACATCCTGCTGAACCTCGCCATCCTCGGCATCTTCAAGTATTACGACTTCTTCGTTGCGTCGTTCGCCGAACTGTTCGGCATCGCCGACTACGACAACCTCCTGTTACAGATCATCCTGCCGGTCGGCATCTCGTTCTACACCTTCCAGGCCCTGAGCTACTCGATCGACGTGTACCGCAAGAAACTCGCCCCGACGCGCGACATCGTCGCCTTCTTCGCCTTCATTTCGTTCTTCCCCCAACTGGTGGCCGGCCCCATCGAACGGGCCGCGAACCTGCTGCCGCAGTTCCTGCGGCCGCGGACGTTCGACACGGCGCAGGCCGTGGACGGACTGCGGCAGGCGCTGTGGGGATTCTTCAAAAAAATAGTCGTCGCGGACAACTGCGCCATCCTCGCCAACGGCATCTTCGACAACTACGAAAACCTCTCGGGTGGAGCCCTCGTCATCGGAGCCGTGGCCTTCTCGTTCCAGATCTACTGCGATTTCTCGGGCTACTCGGACATCGCCATCGGCATTGCGCGGCTGTTCGGGTTCAGCCTCATGCGCAACTTCAACTACCCCTATTTCTCCCGCGACATCGCCGAATTCTGGCGCCGCTGGCATATCTCGCTCACCACGTGGTTCCGCGATTACGTCTACATTCCGCTGGGCGGCAGCCGCGGGACGAAATGGATGGTGTTCCGCAACACGCTGGTCATCTTCCTCCTGAGCGGATTCTGGCACGGCGCGAACTGGACCTTCATCGCCTGGGGCGGCTACCACGCCCTGCTGTTCCTGCCGCTGATTCTCTCGGGACGCAACCGCCGGCACACCGGGGAGATCGCCGCAGGACGTATGCTGCCGACGGGACGCGAGGCCCTGCAAATCGCATCGACCTTCGCGCTGGCGGCCGTGGGATGGATCATCTTCCGCGCCGAGACCATCGGCGACGCCTGGCATTACGTGCGGCGGATTTTCTCGCCGGCGATTCTCGACCGCGTGGCGCTCGGCGGCAGTTACGAGTCGCCCGGCATCAACGCCATCATCGGGGTGGCGATCCTGCTGGCGGTCGAATGGAGCCAGCGGACCCGTCAGCACGGACTCCAGCTCACCGGACGGGCGCACATCCGCCGCCAGGGCGTGCGCTACGCCATCTACTACCTGCTGATCCTGGCCATCTACATCATGCACGCCCAGCAGCAGACCTTCATCTATTTCCAATTCTGACCCTGCCATGAACCGATTCCTGCGACGCATACTCTGGTTCGTGCTGCCCGTGGCCGCCGCGGCCGTCGGTGCGGAATACGGACTGCGCAGCATCCCCCACCAGCTCGGGTACAAGGCCGCCTACATGGAGCGGCACGCCCCGGAAATAGAGGTCCTCTCGCTGGGACTCTCGCACGCCTTCTACGGGCTCGATTTCCACGCCTCGCGGTTCCGGGGATTCAACCTCGCCTACCACGGCCAGCCGCTCGACCGCGACCTGGAACTGTGGGAGAAATACGCCGACCGGCTCACGTCGCTGCGCGGCGTGGTGGTCTCGCTCTCGTGCTGGAGCATCCACCACCGGCTGCGAAAAGACGGTGAACAATGGCGCGTGCCCTTCTACACGATCAATTACGCCCTGCCGGGGCCGTGGCACGCCTTCAAGGAGCGTTACATCATCGCCTACCCCTCGCCGGCGTTCCGCTACCTGAAACACGCTCTCTCGCCCGGGGACATCCGCGCCGAGGGCAACACCCCGCAGGACGAGTTCGGCTCCTACATGGTCCTGCGCGACAACCGGCGGCCCGACTGGGACCGGCGCACGGCGGCAGGCGCCGCCCGGGGACATTCGGATTTCAACCCCGAAGACGTGGCCCACAACCGCGGGGTGCTGCGACGCATCGCCGCCGACTGTGCGGCACGCGGCGTCCGGCTAGTGCTCTACACCCCGCCGACCTGGCCGACCTACCACGAATGCCTCTCGGACGAGGTCGTAGCCCTCACGCGGCAGATCGGAACGTCGCTGGCCCGGGAGTTCCCCAACGTGCGTTACGCGGACCTGCTGAAAGACAAGCGGTTCACGGCCGACGATTTCTTCGACGCCTCGCACCTCAACTACGACCACGGAGGCCCGAAGCTCATGCGCATCCTCGACGACGAAATCGCCGCGGACCCCTTGCCGGCAAAATAATTTGCAGAAAACCCACTCTGCGGCGGCGGCCCGGATGGATTTCAGAAAATTATTACTATTTTTGTAGGATTTAGAACCGTAACCCCGAAAACAATAACAACATTATGGATATTCTTGCAAGTATAATCAAAGTCCTCTTCGGTTCGAAGGCCGACAAGGACCGCAAATTGATCGAGCCTTATCTGGAGAAGATCAAGGCCGTCTACCCCTCGATCGAGGCACTCTCGAACGACGAACTCCGCGCCCGCAGCGAAGCCCTGAAGAAACAGATCGCCGACTTCATCGCCGGGGACGAAGCCCATATCGTCGAGCTGAAAGCCATCCTCGAGAAGCCCGAGACCCAGCTCGAAGAGAAGGAGAAGATTTCGAAGGAGATCGACGAGACCACGAAGCGCATCGACGAGAAGATCGAGGAGGTCCTCGACAAAATCCTCCCCGAAGCGTTCGCCATCATGAAGGACACGGCACGCCGCTTCGCCCAGAACGACACGGTCGTGGTGACGGCCAACGATTTCGACCGCAACCTGGCCGCAACGAAGGATTTCGTCACCATCGAGGGCGACAAGGCCGTATATGCCAACCACTGGCTGGCCGGCGGCAACGACATGAAATGGGACATGATTCACTACGACGTACAGCTGTTCGGCGGCGTGGTGCTCCATCAGGGCAAGATCGCCGAGATGGCCACGGGTGAGGGAAAGACCCTCGTGGCGACGCTCCCCGTATTCCTCAACGCCCTGGCCAAGAAGGGCGTGCACATGGTGACGGTGAACAACTACCTCGCCAAGCGCGACTCCGAGTGGATGGGCCCGATGTATCAGTTCCACGGCCTTTCGGTGGCCTGCATCGACGACACGCAGCCCAACTCCGACGAGCGACGCGAAGCCTACATGGCCGACATCACCTTCGGAACCAACAACGAATACGGTTTCGACTACCTGCGCGACAACATGGCGTCGTCGCCCAAGGACCTCGTACAGCGCAAGCACCATTTCGCCATCGTCGACGAGGTCGACTCGGTGTTGATCGACGACGCCCGGACGCCGCTCATCATCTCGGGCCCCGTGCCCAAGGGCGACGACCAGATGTTCGAGCAGTACCGCCCGGCGATCGAGAACCTCTACAACCTGCAGAAGAACCTCGTGACGGCCCTGCTGGCCGAAGCCCGCCAGCTCATCTCGGCCGGCAAGAACGACGAGGGCGGCGTGAAGCTCTACCGTGCCCACAAGGGTCTGCCGAAATACAAACCGCTGATCAAATACCTCTCGGAACAGGGCGTGAAGGCGCTGATGCAAAAGACCGAGAACACCTACATGCAGGACAACAACCGCCGCATGCCCGAGATCACCGACGACCTGTTCTTCGTCATCGACGAGAAACTCAACTCGGTGGAGCTCACGGACAAAGGCCATGAGGCGCTGTCGAAATATTTCAACGAGGACGGGTTCTTCGTGATGCCCGACATCGGCGCCGAGGTCGCCGAGCTGGAGAAGGCCGGACTGACACCCGAGGAGAAGGCGCAGAAACGCGACGAGGTGATCAACGACTACTCGATCAAATCGGAGCGCGTACACACGGTGATCCAGCTGCTGAAGGCGTTCGCCATGTTCGAAAAGGACATCGAGTATGTGGTGATGGACAACAAGGTGAAGATCGTCGACGAGCAGACGGGCCGTATCCTCGAAGGCCGCCGCTATTCGGACGGGCTCCACCAGGCCATCGAGGCCAAGGAGCACGTAAAGGTCGAGGCCGCGACGCAGACCTTCGCCACCATCACGCTGCAGAACTATTTCCGCATGTATCATAAGCTGGCCGGTATGACCGGTACGGCCGAGACGGAGGCTTCGGAGTTCTGGAGCATCTACAAACTCGACGTGGTGGTGATCCCGACGAACCGCAAAATAACCCGCGACGACCGTCAGGACCTGATCTACAAAACCAAGCGTGAGAAATACAACGCCGTGATCGAGGAGATCGTGAAACTCGTCGAGGCGGGCCGCCCGGTGCTGGTCGGCACCACGTCGGTCGAAATATCGGAGCTGCTGAGCCGCATGCTCAAACTCCGCAACATCAAACACAACGTCCTGAACGCCAAGCAGCATGCGCTGGAGGCACAGGTCGTGGCCGAGGCCGGACGCTCAGGACAGGTGACCATCGCCACCAACATGGCGGGCCGCGGTACCGACATCAAGCTGACGCCCGAGGTCAAGGAGGCCGGAGGTCTGGCCATCATCGGTACGGAGCGCCACGAAAGCCGCCGCGTAGACCGCCAGCTGCGCGGACGCGCCGGACGTCAGGGCGACCCCGGATCGTCGCAGTTCTTCGTGTCGCTCGAAGACGACCTGATGCGTCTGTTCGGCTCGGGGCGCATCGCCACGATGATGGACCGCATGGGCCTGAAGGAGGGCGAGGTGATTCAGGCCGGCATGATGACCCGCGCCATCGAGCGGGCCCAGAAGAAGGTCGAGGAGAACAACTTCGGCATCCGTAAGCGGCTGCTGGAATACGACGACGTGATGAACTCGCAGCGCGAGGTGATCTACACCCGCCGCCGCCATGCACTCTACGGAGAGCGCATCGAGATCGACCTGAACAACATCATGTACGACTACGCCGAGAATTTCGTCGAGGAGAACCGCGGCATCGAATTCGAGGATTTCCGCATGGAGCTGATCCGCGACGTGGCCGTGGAGCCCCAGATCGACGAAAAGACGTATGAAGACGCCAAACCCGCGGAGCTGGTCGAGGTGATCGTCAGGGCGCTGAAGGAGGCTTACGCCCGCCGGGCGAAAGCCGTGGCCGACACGGTGCGGCCCGTGATGGAGCGCATCTACGAAGACAAAAAGGACCAGCTGGATTCGAACATCTATTTCCCGCTGACGGACGGACACCTGGGTTACAACGTGCCGGTGAACCTGCAGAAATGCAAGGACACGGACGGCTCGGAGATTTACAAGGTATTCTCGAAAGTGGTGATGTTCACCACCATCGACGACGCCTGGCGCGAGCATCTGCGCGAAATGGACGACCTGCGCCAGAGCGTGCAGAACGCCACCTACGAGCAGAAAGACCCGCTGCTGATCTACAAATTCGAATCGTTCGAGCTGTTCTCGAAGATGATTGTCAAGGTCAACCGCGACGTGCTGGCCATCCTCAACAAAGCCTACATCCCCGTGCGCGACCAGAACGCCGAGGCCGTGCAGCGTCAGCAGCAGGAGCGTGCCAAGGTCGACGTCAACAAACTGCAGGCTTCGCGCATGCAGGCGGCGGCGCAGGCCGGACAGGAGGAGCGTCAGAAGCCGATGCCGATGCACGTCGAGAAGAAGGTCGGACGCAACGACCCCTGTCCCTGCGGATCGGGCAAAAAGTACAAGAACTGCCACGGACAAGGGCAATGATTCAATTCATAATTCACAATTCATAATTCAGAATTAAAGGTTATGGGTTATCAGGAGGAGAAACAGCGCCAGCTGGACCTGCGTTACCTGCGCATGGCGAGCATCTGGGCCGAAAATTCATACTGCGTGCGCCGCAAGGTCGGGGCGTTGATCGTCAAGGACAAGATGATTATCTCCGACGGCTACAACGGAACCCCCTCGGGCTTCGAGAACATCTGCGAGGATGAGAACGGCCGCACGAAACCCTATGTGCTCCACGCCGAGGCGAACGCCATCACGAAGGTCGCAAAATCGGCCAACAACTGCGACGGATCGACGCTCTACATCACCGCCGCACCCTGCATCGAGTGTTCGAAGCTGATCATTCAGGCCGGCATCAAACGGGTGGTCTACGCCGAGGATTACCGTTCGGAAGAGGGGCTGGAGCTGCTGCGCCGCGTCGGCATCGAGTGCGTGCAGTGTGCGTTGAACGAAAAATGACGCCTCCGATGAAAAGAGCCCTTTTCCTGCTCGCAGCCCTGGCATACGCCGGAATCGGTTCGGCGCAGCATATCGTAGCGGATACCGTGCCGGCATTGCCGCCCTATGTCTATTGCGAGATCATGGCCAACCACCTGCCCTCCCACCGCGAGAGCGGCGTGCTGTTCGATTTCGGGCAGAAGGTCGGGGCTACGAAATACAACCGCATCACGGATGCCGAAGGAAACATCCTGTATTTCAATTCGGGGATAGACGCGCTGAACTACATGGTGTGCCTCGGCTGGGAGTTCGTGCAGGCCTACACTTCGGGCGAGGACAACGGTCTCAGCCATTATCTGCTGCGCATCGCCCCGGCCCGGCTGACCGCGGAACAACGCGCGGCGCTGCTCACCCCGCCGGAACGGGAAAAGCCGAAGCCCGGAAAAAAACGATAACACGAAAAGAGTCCGTAACCGGGCTCTTTTTTCTTTTGTCGGAAGATTTGCTTTTCCGAAGGCCCTTTTGTATATTAGGAGTGTGAAAACCTAAAAACCAAACCGCTATGAAACGTATCGTCATCGTAGGCGCCACGTCGGGCATCGGACTCGAGGTGGCACGGCTCTGCATCCGCGCAGGATGGCGGGTCGGGGCCGCCGGACGCCGTCAGGAAGCCCTCGACGCACTCCGGGCCGAAGCTCCCGGACAAGTCGAGACAGAAGCGCTGGATGTCAACCGCGACGACGCCCCGGAGCACCTCGCACGGCTGATCGAACGGCTCGGTGGCATGGACACCTACCTCCACACGTCGGGTATCGGCAAACGCAACGTCGAGCTGCAGCCCGACATCGAGATAGACACCCTGCGCACCAACGGCGAAGGGTTCGTGCGGATGGTGACGGCGGCATTCGGCTATTTCCGCGCCCACGGCGGCGGGCATCTGGCCGTCATCAGTTCGATTGCCGGGACCCGGGGCCTCGGCTCGGCCCCCGCCTACTCGGCCACCAAACGGATGCAGAACACCTACATCGACGCGCTGGCCCAGCTTTCGCACATGGAGGGATACGGCATCCGCTTCACGGACATCCGCCCGGGATTCGTGGCTACCCCGCTGCTGGCCGGCGACGGACACTACCCGATGCTGATGCGCACGGAAAAGGTCGCGACGCGGATTATGCACATCCTCCGCCGACCGCGCCGGCGGGTGGTGATCGACCGCCGCTATGCCGTGCTGGTCTTCTTCTGGCAGCTGATTCCCCAATGGATCTGGGAGCGGCTGAAGGTGCGGACAAAAGCATAAGAGAGCACCCCGCGGAAGGATTTTCGCGGGGTTTTTCGCCGCCGGCCGAAAAAATCACTACATTTGCCCCGAATGGCACGACAACGGCATACACCCAAAGGGCGGCTTCTGGTGACGGGAACGATCCTCCTGCTCCTGTTGGTGGCGGGCGTGCTCGTCACCGGACGCATCATCAACGGCATGGCCGTGCAGATGAGCGGACGCATCGTCACGCAGATCAGCCAATACCATTACCGGCTCCTGCAGGTCGAATTCGGACGTTCGGAGGAGGTGCTCATGGCGGCGGCACGCTTCACGCGCTCGCACCCCGCACCGTCGGAGGCCGAAATGCGCGTGCTCACCGCGACGCTGATGGAGACCGACCCCAAGATCGGCCGCATCTGGTTTATGGAGGGCGGAGGAGAGGTCGTCCGCAACTACCCGCGCCGCGGAACCCCCGGCGTCACGACGGCCGGCGGGGAGTACCGGCGGCTGATTGCGGACCTCCGGGACGATTCGGTCCGCAGCTGCGTGACCCGCTCCGGGGGAGAGCCTATCTGGAAGCTGGTCTGCCGGGTCCGGGACGACCGGGGTGCCGAACATTTCTGCGGCGCCGATCTCCCGCTCTCGGACATCTACGACTACATGGCCGAGCAGGACCCCCACAGCCGCAGTTACGCCACGCTGTTCGACCCCGAAGGAATCATCGTCTACCATCCCGACAGCCGGAAACTGGGCCAATCGGCCTCCGAAACCAGGGACAGCACGGCCTTTCACGAGGTGCTCGGCTCCGGGCGGAAAATCATCGCCTCCGTCGTCTCGGACTATCTGGGAATCGACGAGGAGCGCATCTACTATCCCCTGCAGCTGGGCGGCCGCCGCTGGGTGGCCGGCATCGGCATCCCCCGGCTGGCCATCGAACAGGAGATCGACGATTTCCATTTCTACACGATTCTCACGGCCGTGATCTCGGTGCTCTTCTTCGCGACGCTGCTCGTGCTGGCCCAGCGCCGCTGGCGGCGCGAATACGACCTGCGGCGCCTCTCGGAGCAGGAGTCGGCGCAGTTGCACCTGCAGCAGGTGTTGGAGCAGATCGACCCCCATTTCCTGTTCAACTCGCTCAACTCGCTCTACGCCCTGATCCGCTGCAGTCCCGACCAGGCCCGGGAGTTCACACTCACGCTGTCGAAGGTCTACCGCCATGTGCTCGAACGCCGCAAGCAGATACTCTCGACCCTCTCGGACGAAATCGATTTCACGTGGCAGTACTATTCGCTGCAGAAAATCCGGTTCGACGACCGCATCGAACTCACCACGGCGATCGACCCCGCGCTGCGCAACTGGCGGATTCCGGCGATGAGCCTCCAGACGCTCGTCGAAAACGCCCTGAAGCACAACCGTATCACGGCACACAACCCGCTGCACATCCGCATCCGCACCGAGGGCGAAAGCCTCGTGATCGAGAACAATTTCACCCCGCGCGGCGACGGCCATGCGGAATCGCTGGGCGTGGGACTGGAGCGTATCCGCTCGGTGTACCGGTTCTACACCAAGGAGAACATCTCCATTTCGTCCGACGCCGAGACCTTCCGCTGCCGGCTTCCGCTGCTGCCGCCGGAAAAACGGCCCGTCTAATTGCGGCATTCACTCCTTAAAACCGGGCATTCGGCCCCGATCGCTTTTCTTTAAAAAAATTAAATTTTATTATTGCATCGTGCGGATCAAGTATCCTGCGAAGAAACCGAGCAATAATAAACAATGAACACACGACGATTTACCCTGACAGCCGCTGCCCTGGCAACGCTCTTCCTGCTGGCAACAGCTCCCGCGGAGGCCAAAAAGCCGGGCCGCAAATCGAAGAAAACCGAAGCCGCCGCCCCCAAGGCCGACTCGCTCAAGAAAGACAAGAAGAAAGGTTACGAGGAGCTGCTGAAAGGCGCCGTGACCGACAAGGGCCTGTTCGATGTCCACCGCAAGGGTACGGATTACCTGTTCGAGATCCCCGACTCGCTGATGGGCCGCGACATCCTGATCGTCAACAAAATATCGGGCGTACCCTACGCCCTGAACGACAGCGGCATCAACAAAGGCATGGGCTACGGCGAGAAGATCGTCCGGTTCCGCAAGGACACCCTTTATAAAAAGGTATGGGTCATGACCTACGACCCGCGCATCACCTCGCCCGAAGGCGACCGCATCACCCGCTCGGTGAAGGACAACTACCGTGAAACGGCCATCGAGCAGTTCCCGATCGAGGCTTACAACTCCGATTCCACGGCGGTGGTCATCAAGGTCAACAAGGTCTTCGACGGCAGCGAGAAGAGTTTCAACAACGTCTTCGGGGCGCTCCGCATCGGCGGCTCCCCGAAAAAGGACCTTTCGAAGATCGAGTCCGTGAAATCGTTCCCCGAAAACATCATCGTCAAATCGACCCTTTCGGGCACACACTCCGGCGAGGGGGGCGGTTCGATGCCCGTCACCGTGGACATCACCTCGAACCTCGTGCTGCTGGCCGAGGAGCCGATGGTGGGGCGCTTCTCCGACGAGCGCGTGGGCTATTTCGAAATCGGACACCTCTATTTCAACGACAAACAGCAGAAGGCCGAGGAGCGGGCATTCATCAACCGCTGGCGGCTGGAGCCCAAGCCCGAGGATGTGGAGCGTTACAAGCGCGGCGAGCTGGTGGAACCCCAAAAGCCCATCGTGCTGTACATCGACCCGGCGACGCCCCCCGTATGGGTGCCCTACATCAAGAAGGGCATCGTCGAGTGGCAGGAGGCTTTCGAGGCCGCCGGATTCAAGAACGCCATCGTGGCCCGGGAGGTCGATCCCGACGACAAGGAGTTCGACATCGACGACGTACGCTACTCGGTGGTGACCTATGCCGCCTCGGAGATGGCCAACGCCATGGGCCCCTCGGTGATCGATCCCCGCAGCGGCGAGATCATCGAAGCCGACATCATCTGGTGGCACAACGTGATGAGCATCCTCCAGGCGTGGATTCGCCTGCAGACCGGCGCCGTCGATCCCCAGGCCCGCGGCAACGAGCTACCCACGGAGCTGATGGGCAACGCCGTGCGCTTCGTCTCGTCGCACGAGCTGGGACACAGCCTCGGACTGAAACATAATTTCGGCGCCTCGTATTCGGTGCCGGTGGATTCGCTCCGTTCGAAAACCTACACGGCGTCGCACGGCACGGCCAGCTCGATCATGGATTACGCCCGTTTCAACTACGTGGCACAGCCCGAGGACGGCATCACGCAGTTGACGCCCAAAATCGGGACCTACGACAAGCACGCCATCAACTGGGGCTACCGCTGGCTCGGAGCCAAGGACCCGCACGAGGAGCTGCCGACGCTCAACGCCTGGCTGCGCGAGCATGAGAACGACCTCGAATACTGGTACGGCGAGCAGCGGTTCCAGGGCAACGAAGACCCCCGCTCGCAGTCGGAGGACCTGAGCAACGACGCCGTCGCAGCCAGTCTCTACGGGCTGAAAAACCTCCAGCGCATCGTTCCCCACGTGACGGACTGGACCTCGGAGGAGGGAGAGCTGCAATACGAAAGCGGCCGCTTCCTGATGGCAATCGTCTTCCAGTGGCTGGCCTATGCCGACCATGTGAAGACCAACGTCGGCGGATACTACCTCAACAACGTCGTCGCGGGCCATGACATCGACCGCTACGTGCCGGTTCCGGCCGACTACCAGCGCAAGAGCGTCAAGTATCTGATCGACCAGGTGTTCAACACCCCCGAATGGCTGTTCAAAGCCAAGGCGTGGGACAAGGCTTACGCCCAGCGCCTGTCGCCCGTGGGGATGATGGAATACGCACCCTACAACTTCGCACGCGAACTGCAATACAAGGTCTATTACGAACTGCTGGCCGACGAGCGTCTGGTGCGTATGTATGAGACCGAGGCCCGGCAGGGACGCGGCAGGCAGACCTACACCCCCGAGCAGATGATGGACGACATCACACAGGCCATTTTCATCCGTCCCGGAGGCCGCACCCTCTCGATCTGGGAGCGCATGAGCCAGAAAAATTACCTCGACGCGCTGATCGTCTCGTCGAACATCACGATGGTCAAGACCACCAAACTGGGTTCGACGCTCCACGACCACGACGGACGCGGGTGCAGCTGCTCGCTGATGCAGGAGGCTCCGGAGCTGAAGCTCGAACCGCTGCCGAGGCCCGAGGACATCGAGTTCCGCACGGCACGCAACTACGAACTGATGAAACGCGTGAGCGAGACCACATCGGCCAAGCGAGCCGAGATGCGGAGGTTGCTGACCCTTGTGCAAAGCCGCACGGGAAGCGGCGATCAGGCGACCCGGAACCATTACCGGGACCTCGAACTGAGGCTCAAAGAAGCCTTGCGCATGTTATAAGAAAACACGGAGCTGCAAAGCCGTCTTCCTCCCGGAAAGACGGCTTTGCGGTTCCTTAGGGCGAATCGAAACAGGTTACATATTAAAACATATTTGCAAAATATAACTCCGATTTGACACAAAAAGAACTCAAACACATTTATTTTTAACAGCATGAAAAAACTCTTTACGCTATTTGTTCTGATCTGCCCCCTGCTCGCGCTGGCGCAGCAGACACGGCAGATCTCCGGGCAGGTCCTCGACCGCGCCGACGGTGCGCCGCTGGTGGGCGCCACCGTCTTCATTGCGCCCGAAGAGACCCAGGCCAAAGATTACAACCCGCAGGGAACCATCGCTTACGAACAGGGACGCTTCGCCTTCAAACTGCCCGTGAGCGTCAAGAAAGTCGTGGTCAGCTACCTCGGCTACGAGGCGCAGACCCTCGATATTTCGGGTAAAAGCAATTTCACGATCTATCTCTCGGCTACGGAAAGCAAGATGGATGCCGTTGTGGTGACCGGATACCAGCGCATCGAAAAGCGCAAGCTCACGTCGTCGATCTCCAACGTCAAGATGTCGGACATCGCACGCGACGGCGTGGCGAGCGTCGACGAGATGCTCTCGGGTTCTATCGCAGGACTCACCTCGACCCCCACGACGGGCGCCCCGGGCGGTGCCAGCAAGATCAAGATCCGCAGTTCGGTGACGCTGAACGGCAACACCGACCCGCTGTGGGTATTGGACGGCATGCCGCTCGAAGGCAATGACATTCCCTCGGACTGGTCGTCGAAAGAGAACGTCGACAACCTCTACAACATGTCGATCGCGGGCCTCAATCCCGCCGACATCGAGGACATCACCGTGCTGAAAGATGCCGCCGCAACGGCCATCTACGGAGCCCGTGCCGCCAACGGCGTCATCATCATCACCACCAAGAAAGGCCGCCGCAACCAGGCCACGCGCGTCAACGTCTCGGCATCGCTCTTCGTGACCGACCGCCCGAACCTCTCGAAGCTCAACCTGATGAACGCTTCGCAGAAGGTCGATTTCGAATTGGGGCTGGCCTCCAACGGACGGCTCGACTATCGGGAAAAAATGGGCGGCGTAGCCCGCATTCTGGACCAGGCCAACGAACGGGCAACGCTCCGCGAGGGCGGCTTTTCGGCGCTTACGCCCGAAACACAGTCGGCAATCAATGCCCTGCGTAAGGACGGCATAAACTGGGGTGAGGAGATCTACCGGGTAACGCTCAACCAGCAGTACAGCATCAACATCTCGGGCGGCGGCAACAAGGCCAGCTACTATTTCTCGGGTGGCTACTACAACGAGCAGGGAACGACCGTCGGCACGGGATTCGAGCGTCTGAACCTCACGCTGAAGACCGATTACGACCTGCTGAAAAACCTGCGTTTCGGAGCCTCGGTGTTCGTGGGGCAGAACAAGAATGAATCCTACGTTTCGGACACGGACGTTTTCACCAATCCCTCGCAATACACCCGCACGGTGAACCCTTACCTGACGGCCTATAATCCCGACGGCAGCTATATCTATGACCCCGACATGGCCGCTTATCAGGGAAACAACGATGATGTGATCGACTACAACTTCTTCGAAGAGCAGCGCAATACGGAATACTCGCTCAAGACACGTTCGATCAAAACGATCTTCGACCTCGACTACAAACCCGTCAAGGGACTGCGCATCTTCACCCAGTTCGGCTTGCAGGTCGATAACTCGATGACCGAGAAAATGGCGCAGGAAAACAGTTACTTCACCCGCAAATACGCGCTCGAATCGCGCATAGACGGCGTCACGTACATGCCCGAAGGCGGCGTTATCCAGAACTGGAACGGCGACCTCTCGCAGTATACCTGGAAAGCACAGGCCGAATACTCGGGGACATTCGCCAAGAAACACGAACTCGACCTGATGGCCGGTCTGGAGATGCGCGGAACGACGAGCACCACCGTCCACACCAAAGGATTCGGATACGACCACAAAACGATGGTTTCCGAAACGATGCCGATTCCTCCGGGGTCCGACCTGCTCACCAAATCCTATTTCAAGCAGTACCAGAAGTCGTTCTACGAGAACCGCTACCTGTCGTACTTCTTCACCGGATCGTACACTTATGACAACCGTTACACGGTCTTCGGATCGATGCGCTACGACGGTACGAACCTCTTCGGCGTCGACCCCAAATACAAGTTCAACCCCATGTGGTCGATATCGGGTGCCTGGAGCATCAACCACGAGCAGTTCCTGCGCAATGCCAAATGGCTGGACAACCTGCGACTGAGGGGTTCGTACGGTGCTCAGGGCAATATCGACCGCTCAACCTCGCCCTATATCCTCGGAGAATGGAACAGACGAAATCCCGGAGGAGTCAACGAGGATGCTATCAACGTTATTTCGCCTCCCAATCAGAACCTGCGCTGGGAGACCACCTACACGTGGAATGCCGCCCTCGACTTCTCGGCCCTCGAAAACCGCATCGGTTTTACATTTGAGATTTACGGCCGTCGCAGCGAGAACCTGATCACCACCCGCACGATCCCCTCGGAGACCGGATTCACATCGACGTCGAGCAACTTCGGCGAAATGTCGAGCAAGGGTATCGAGTTCACGCTCAACACGGTGAATATCCGCACCCACAACTTCCGTTGGGAAACTTCGATCAACCTTGCCCACAACACCGACAAGGTGGACAAAATCCTGATCGACGAAAACAGCTGGACTCCTTCGCTACAAGGTTATTCGAGGAACGCCGTATTCGCCTACAAGACCGCAGGCCTCGACGAATACGGTATCCCGATGTTCTGGAGAGACGGACAAAAGGTTTCGCTCCAGGAGTTTGTTAATTTCCGGGTCGTGGAAGTTGTCGATCCCTGGGGATTCGGCTCCAGCTACAGCGCCGTAATGAACCAGTCGCAGAGTGCCATACGCAAGAACCAGTCCTATATCGGCTCATACAATCCGGACGTAACCGGAGGCTTCAACAACCGGTTCTACTACAAGAACTTCGACCTGTCCGTTTCATGCAATTTCGTCTTCGGACAACTCGTGAAAGAGTCCCCGTTCTACAATCCGACCCAGACCAGCCCCGGGCAGAACAACACGACCAAAGTACAGAAAATTTGGTCGGCGACCAATACTTCGGGCATCTACCCGGCCCTCACGGGCGGCCTGCAGCCCGACGGAACGTCATGGGGCAGCTGGGAAACTTGGTTAGAGAACCCGGATCCCTACCGTGCATACAACACGATCCTTGAGTCCTTCAATTCAATCAGTGGAGCCAGCATCTTCAACAATCTCGATATCTGGTACAAGAAGATCAATTACTTCCGTGTGAACAGCATCCGGCTGGGATATGCCTTCCCGGAACGGATCACCCGCAAGCTCCACCTGTCGGGACTCCGCCTCCATTTCGAAGCCCGCAACCCGTTCGTCATCGCCACGAACTACGACGGATATTTCGATCCGGAGACTTACGGCAGCATCTACTCCCAGCCGATGGCACGCACCTATTCGGTCGGTCTTAACATCACTTTCTAACACGTTCCGAACATGAAAAAAACAGCATACATCCTTCTTGCCGCATTGGGATTCGCCTCGTGCAACTACCTCGAAATCGATCCCGTCGGCAAGGTCATTCCCCACAAGGTATCGGAGTACCGCGCCCTGCTCACGACCGGGTACTACAACTATTCGTCTTTCAGCGCAACCACGTATATCGGCCTTCTGTCCGACGAGATCGACCGCCTGGATCAATCCCAATTCGGAACCAGCAGTGAGGGAGTGGCGCTCTCCTACAACCTCACGTGGCAATACGGAAGCCAGATGCGTGAACTGCCCTATCAGGATTGTTACCGCACCATCTTCTATGCCACCGCCGTGATCGACGAAGCCATGGACGCGGATGCGGATACTTCGGGTGAATCCAAAGAGCAGATTCTCGGCGAAGCATACGCCATGCGAGCATACCTCCATTTCGCATTGGTGAACCTCTACGGTCAACCCTACAATCCCGCTACCGCCTCGACAGACCGGGGAGTTCCCATCTCGAACAACATCGACATCGAGCAAAAATACCGCCCGGCAAATGTAGCGGCCGTCTATACGCAGATTCTCGAAGACATCGAGCAGGCCGAAAATTACCTGACCATTGAAAACTACCTGAATCTGGAGGTAACGGAGCGTGCAAAACTAAACTACCGTTTCACCCGCGACGCCTTGCAGGGCCTCAAGGCTCGCGTAATGCTCTACATGCGAAACTGGCAGGAGGCTTACGACGCAGCGACCGCGCTGCTTCCCAAATACAAACTGGTGGATTTCAACACGGAAGTTGGAACCAACGCACTGCCGTGGAAAGCGACCTCGGAGGAGGCTATCCTTGCCTGGGAACGGCCGTTCAACGGAGCGAACAACGACCTGATATACGCAGGCCTCCTCTCAGATGAAATTCTCGGGTTGTTCGACTCGGCGGCAGATAAACGTAGCTCATATATCGGTGCCGCATATGTCTACGACGAGAATTGGAATCCAACGCTGATCGGATATCGTCCCGGCAGCCGCTCAGCGAGCGACCGCACATCGTTGCGTATCGCCGAGATGTACCTGATCGCCGCCGAAGCCGGTTCGTACCTGACCGGGGAGTTGGACAATGCCAAGGGCTACCTGCTCGACCTGCAGAAAATGCGGTTCTCGCCCGAAGGATACACAGCCAAAGAAACAGCTATTGAAGCGATGACCGCCGAACAGTTCCGGACGGAGGTAGCCAATGAACGAGCCCGCGAACTGCTCATCGAAGGTCATCGCTGGTTCGACCTGCGCCGCACGACACAGCCCTCGATTACCCACACTTCCGACGGCCAGACCTATACGCTTTATCAGGGCGATTCGCGTTACACGCTGCCGTTCCCGCAGTCGGCCGTCAACAACAACCCCGAGCTGAACAACTAAACGGGGAGAAGACACGCCCTTCGGGTCCAGCACAAAAAAACAGTCCGGTTTTTGCACCGGACTGTTTTTTTTGTAATTTTACACGTCATGAAAGCCATTATCATCGAAGACGAACCGTTGTCGGCGGCCGAACTGCGCACGTCGCTGGCCGAGGTCGCGCCGCACATCGAGGTCGTAGCCACGGCATCGTCGGTCGCCGAAGCGGTCGAGACGGTGAGCCGCGTCGGGCACGACCTGATCTTCATGGACATTCACCTCGAGGACGGCAGCGGGTTCGACATCTTCGAACGCGCGGACATCTCCGTGCCGGTCATCTTCATCACCGCCTACGACTCCTATGCGCTGAAAGCGTTCGAGAACAAAGGCATCGACTACCTGCTGAAACCCTTCGGCCGCGACGACCTCCGGCGGGCCATAGCCAAGCTGGGATTGTTATCGGGGGGGGGAATTGCGTCTGCGGAGCAAAGCGCCCCGACGCAGACGCCTCCGGCCTACCAGGAACGCTTCCTGGTACACATGGGCGCCCGGATGAAATCGGTCACCACGGCGGAAATCGCCTATTTCATGGCCGACGGCAAATACCTCCACCTGATGACGCACGACGGAAAAGACTACATCCTCGACCGTTCGCTGACCGATGTGGGCGAGAAACTCCCGCCGAACCTCTTTTTCCGCATCAACCGCCGCTTCATCGTCTCGTTCGATGCCATCCGGGAGATGATCCGCTACTCGGGAAGCCGCATCAAAATCCTGCTCGATCCGCCCCTCGCCGAAGGCGAAGAGGCGTTCGTCAGCACCGACCGCGTGCCCGATTTCCGGCAGTGGCTCAACCGGTAATAGTAATCAGAACCTCTTTTTTGTTTTTAGAGAAATAGGTGTATGCTTAAACGAAGCGGGGCGCGGATGGGGAGTAAAAGATACGTCCCATTCGCGCCTCGCAAGTGCAAAGATGCCCTATAAAATCAGAACGGCAGGTCGTCCGGGTCGTCCGCCGGAACGGAGGGAGCCGCCGCGGGCTGAGGCTGGGGAGCCGCCGCAGGCTGCTGATAACTGCTCTGCTGTTGTGTGCCGTAGGCCGGAGCCGGAGCGCCTTCCGATGCCGGGTTGTCCGAACGGCGGCCCAGCAGGTTCATGTTATCCGCCAGAATCTCGGTCGTATAGCGCTTGTTGTTGTCCTTGTCCATCCACTCGCGGGTGCGCAGGCGCCCCTCGATGTAGATTTGCGAACCTTTCTTCACATAGCGGTCCACGACATCGGCCAGCCCCCGCCACAGCGTGATCGTATGCCACTCGGTGTGTTCCTTCGTTTCGTTGGCCTGACGGTCGAACAGGCGTTCGGTCGTCGCCAGGCGAATGCGGGCGACCTTCGCACCGCCCTCGAGCGTGCGCACTTCGGGGTCCATGCCCACGTTGCCGATCAGAATTACTTTATTTACCATTTATTTAAGATTTTTAATCATTTTCCGGAAAAGGACCTCCATGCGCACACCGGCCTTCTTGCCCTGCCGCTGCACGTCCTCGTGGTCGCCCACCTCGTCCGAAAGGCCGCAGTTGGTGATGACCGACACGCCGAAGACCGGAATCGACATGTGGCGTGCCACGATCACCTCGGGAACGGTCGACATGCCCGCGGCATCGCCGCCGATGGCCTTGAAATAACGGTACTCGGCCTGCGTCTCGAACGTCGGGCCCGTGCCGCCGACATAGACGCCGTACTGGAGTTTGATATTCTCCTCCTCGGCAATCTTCGTAGCCGCGGCAATCAGCGACTTGTCGTAGCAGTTGTGCATATCCGGAAACCGGGGGCCCAGTTCGGCCAGGTTGGGGCCGATCAGCGGGTTGGGCATCAGGTTGATATGGTCGGTGATGACCATCAGGTCGCCCACGCGGAATGAGGTGTTGATGCCGCCCGAGGCGTTCGACACGAAGAGGTATCTGATGCCCAGCTGCTGCATCACGCGCACAGGGAAAGTCACCTGCTGCATCGTATAACCCTCGTAGTAGTGGAAACGCCCCTGCATGGCCACGACCCGGCGGCCCTCGATCTCTCCGAAGATCATCCGCCCCTTGTGGCCCTCGACCGTCGAAACGGGGAAGCCGGGGATATTTTTGTACTCGATGGCGAATTTCGTGTCGATCCGGTCGGCGAAATCGCCCAGTCCGGTGCCGAGAACGATGCCGATTTCGGGCGCGAAATCCCGGGTCTCAGCCTGGATGAAAGCGGCTGTTTTCTTAATTTCCTCTAACATCTTCTTCCAGTTTTTGCAGAAAATCCGTTGCCGAATCCTCTATGAATGAAATATTTATCGGTAGATAATAGAGACTGCGGCGAATTTCCGCGGGAATCTTTTCCCGGTTGGTCATCTTCACCGCATCCTTTTCCGTCGTTACAATCACCGCGCCGGGATGCTTCGCCAAAAGCCCCTTCAGGGCGTTCATGTCGCGGACCTTGTAGACGTGGTGGTCGTCGAGCGTCATCTCGGCCACGACCGCATAACGCTCGCGGAGCGACTGCAGGAAGGGTTTGGGACTGCCGATACCCGAAAGGGCGATCACCTCCCGGCCCTGGGCCAGCGGCTCGTGCGGAACTTCGTCGGCGAAAAGCGGCTGGGGCATGAAACTCTCGAAACGGGTGAAATAGACCCGCTGGTAGGCCACCTGAATCAGCACCTTGCGCAGAATGCGCCGGTCGATGGGCGCCATCCGTTCGGGGCATTTCGTGACCACGAAATAGTGGGCCCGGTGCAACTCCTCCGGCAGGTCACGCAGCGTCCCCAGCGGCAGCATTTTGTCGTGCTGGACGGGGCGCGTGGCGTCGATCATCACGATGTTGACCTTCGGTTCCACATAGCGGTGCTGGAAACCGTCGTCCATCACGATCAGGTCGACCTCGGGGTGCTCGGCGCGGATGCGGCGGATGCCTTCGGCCCGTTTCTCGCACACGACGACCACCGTATCGGGAAATTTGAGCTTGATTTGCAGCGGTTCGTCGCCCACGTCGCGGTAGCGGGAATCGCACCGGACCTCCCGGTAACCCTTCGTGCGGCGTCCGTAGCCGCGCGACAGCAGCGCCACGTTGTGCATCTGCGACATATAGGCGATCACCATCTCGGCCATCGGGGTCTTGCCCGTGCCGCCGACGGTGATGTTGCCGATGCAGACGATCGGGATGTCGAATTTCTCGCTCTTGAGGATACCCCAGTCGAAGAGACGGTGACGAAACGTCACCCCCGCTTTATACAGGACGGCCGCAGGTGCGAGCAGGAATTTCAACATCTCTCTTCTTTCTTTTCTTCCGGTTAGAATAGATAACTTTCAAAGGTAATTAATTTTCCCGGGACCTCCAAACCTAAATCCGCAAATCTCGGCCGATCTCCGCAAATAGCGTACTAAATGCAACGGATGAAGCGTTTTTTTACTATCTTTGGCGTCGTAACGACGCTTTTAGGAGGCCGGAAGGTTTTGCCGGACCGGATGCGGTTCGGTTTTGGCGCAGGCCGACTTTTTACTATCTTTGCTTCACGTATGAACTATCTGAAAACAACGATATGCGCCCTGCTGCTCATGACCGCAGGCGCCTGCAGCCGGACTCAGGGCCCGGCGGCCGAAACGGAAGGGGCGGAGGAGCCCCACAACATGCTTTACGGCATCAATGCCGACAACTACCGCACCGAGGTGGGCGAAGTGGGGTCCGGAGAGACGATGGGCAGGATACTCAACGGATTCGGGGTTTCGGCCGTCACGATCGACCGGCTGGACAAGGCTTCGAAGGAGATTTTCCCCCTGCGCAACATCCGCGCGGGGCACAAGTACACCGCTTTCATCCACGAGGATTCGCTCTACGCCCCGCACCTCGACTACCTGGCCTACGAACTTTCGGTGACGGATTACGTGGTTTTCGGATTCCACGACAACGACTCGGTGTCGGTGCGCAAGGACTGCAAGGACTACACGATGCGCCGCACCAAGAAAAGCGCCGTCATCAACTCCTCGCTCTGGGGCGCCATCATGGAGCAGGACCTGCCCTACGCACTGGCCGCCGAGCTGGAGGACATCTACCAATGGACGGTCGATTTCTTCGGCATCCAGAAGGGCGACAGCTTCACGGTGATTTACGACGAACGCTTCATCGACGACTCGGTGTCGGTGGGCATCGGCCGCGTCTGGGGTGCCAAATTCACCCAGGGCGGCAAGGAGTATTATGCCGTGCCGTTCCGTCAGAACGGCAAGATTCAATACTGGGAGGCGGACGGCGCGAGCCTCCGCAAGCAGATGCTCAAAGCCCCGCTGAAATACTCGCGCATCAGTTCGAAATTCACCTACGCCCGCAAACACCCTATTTATAAGGTTTACCGCCCGCACACGGGCGTCGACTACGCCGCGCCGAAAGGCACGCCCGTACACGCCGTGGCCGACGGCGTGGTGACGTTCAAGGGCTGGGGCGGCGGAGGCGGCAACACGCTCAAAATCAAGCATCCGGGGAGCCTCCAGACGGGTTACATGCACCTGAGCGGCTATGCCAAGGGCATTTCGCAGGGCACGCGCGTGGCGCAGGGCCAGCTGATCGGCTACGTCGGATCGACGGGCGCCTCGACGGGCCCCCATCTCGATTTCCGCGTCTGGAAAAACGGCACGCCTATCGACCCGCTGAAGATTCCGCAGGAACCCGCGGAGCCCATCGCCAAGGAGAACCGCGCGTTGTTCGAATACGTCCGCGACCATATCATAGCCGAACTCAACGGCGATGTGAAGCCCGAGGAGCAGATCACGCAGATCGACTCGATCGTCCTCCCCGCGGCCGTCGCACAACCCCAGGAATAACCGCATGGAACGCACGGGAATCATCATCGTAGCCGGAGGCAGCGGGCGCCGCGCAGGGGGCGCACGGCCCAAGCAGTTCGCATTCCTCGCAGGGATGCCCGTACTGGCACGCACGATCAACAATTTCGCCGAGGCGATGCCCGGCGCGGAGATCGTAGCCGTGCTGCCGGAGCAGCACATCGAATTCTGGAACAACCTCGCGGCCCGTTTCGACGTGGCGCCGCACACCGTCGCCGCAGGCGGCGCGGAGCGTTTCGACTCTGTCAGGAACGGACTCGCAGCGCTGACGACCGACCCCGAACTGATCGCCGTGCAGGACGGGGTACGTCCGCTGGGGAGCACCGGAATGATCCGCCGCGTGGCGGAGGCCGCGGCGCGGCACGGAGCCGCCGTCCCGGTGGTGGAACCCGTGGATTCGTTCCGCGAAACGGAGGGCGTGCCCGACACGGAAGGCATCGTCCCCTCGCGGATCGTCGACCGCCGCCGGCTGCGCATCGTGCAGACCCCGCAGGTCTTCCGCGCCGATATTTTGCGCCGGGCCTACGAGGCGGAATACCGCGCGGAGTTCACCGACGACGCCTCGGTGGTCGAGGCCGCGGGACACCCGGTATGCCTCGCCGAGGGCGAGCGCGGAAACCTGAAACTGACCACCCCGGAGGATTTCACCATCGCCGAGGCCCTGATCGCCGCCCGCGAGGAGGCCGAAGAAGTACAGACAACGACCGATGCCGAGCATCTATAAATACCGTTTCGACCGTCACACGATCTACTGGACGCTGGTCTACCTGGTGGTTTTCATCCTCCTGGGCTGGCTGCTCTACCATTTGTACGAAGGGGGCTACCTCTCGGCGTGGTTCACGTCGTTCATCGTGGCGCTGATCGCCCTGATGTCGCTGTCGATACCCCGCCGAATCGTCGTGTCGGACGAGAAGGTCGAGATTCGCTGCCTGTTGGACATCACCGAGATACGCCGCGACGAAATCGCCTCGGTGCGCCGTGTGGAGGCCCGGCGGATGCAGTGGTTCGTGCCGATTTTCGGCGGATGCGGATTCTTCGGCTACTACGGCCATTTCATCGACCTGCGCCGGCTCGACCGGGTGCGGCTCTATGCCTCGGAGTGGCGCAATTTCGTCGAGATCACCGACATTTACGAGGACCGGCTCTACGTCTCGTGCGCCGACGCCGACCGTCTCGTGGCCGAACTCACCCCGCCGGGCGGCAACCGCCCCGACGACGAGGACGACGACGAAGCGTAAAGACGGCAGCCAATTTGCATTACCATTACTCACCTTAATAAAAAACAGCAAAAGATGAAAAAGTATCGTTGTGTAGTCTGCGAGTGGATTTACGACCCCGCAGTCGGCGATCCCGACGGAGGTATCGCCCCCGGAACGCCTTTCGAGGAAATTCCCGATGACTGGACATGTCCCGTCTGCGGCGTCGACAAGAGCAATTTCGAAGAGGTGGAGGAGTAAATCCGCCCTTCGGACCCGATGCGGCGCATCCCGATTCAGGGGTGCGCCGCATCCGCTTTTTCCGGAGGATTGCATCAGGGAGGAGCCGGGGCGCACCGGACGGTCCGGAAAGAGAGACGGCAGGCGATCGAAATAAAAACCGTAAGGGTTGGATTTTTCGAAAAAGTGCCTTATATTTGTCCCGAACCGAAAAAAGTGAATTCCATGTCGGCAGTTATCAACCATACGATGTGTTGTGCCGCAGCGATCTGTTGTCGTTGCTGTTTCGTCGTTGCTGCCGCCGCACGGGGATTGTCGGGTGAAATAGACGGGTAGGACCCGTTATCATTCCATAAATTATGCGGCAGACAACCATCTGCCGCTTTTTTTGTCGTTAATTTAAAATCGATACCATGAAAAAAATTGCAAATTCAGCGCTGGACCTCGTCGGCAACACGCCGCTGGTCGAGTTGTCGCGCCTGGGCCGGGAGGCCGGCGCCGTGGCCCGGGTCGTCGCCAAGGTCGAACTGTTCAACCCCGCCGGAAGCGTGAAGGACCGCATCGCCCTGGCGATGGTCGAGGAGGCCGAAGCCCGCGGCACGCTCCGTCCCGGCGCCACGATCATCGAGCCCACGAGCGGCAATACGGGTGTCGGACTGGCGCTCGTCAGCGCCCTGAAGGGCTATAAGCTGATCCTCACGATGCCCGAGACGATGAGCGTCGAGCGGCAGCGGCTCGTGGCGGCCTACGGCGCACAGGTGGTCCTCACCCCCGGCGCCGAAGGCATGAAAGGGGCCATTGCCCGGGCCGAAGCCCTGCTCGCGGAGATTCCCGGATCGGTCATGCTCCAGCAGTTCGAGAATCCCGCCAACCCCGAACGCCACTACCGCACCACCGCCGAGGAGATCTGGCGCGACACCGACGGAACGGCAGACCTCTTCGTGGCCGGTGTCGGCACGGGAGGAACCGTCAGCGGCACGGGCCGCCGGCTCAAGGAGCTGAATCCCCGAATGGAGGTCGTGGCCGTGGAGCCGGCCGCTTCGCCCGTGCTCTCGGGCGGCGCCCCCGGGCCCCACAGGATACAGGGCATCGGCGCGGGATTCGTCCCCCGGAATTACGACGCCGCAGTCGTGGACCGGGTCATTCCGGTCAGCGACGACGAGGCCATCGGGACGGCGCGGCTGCTGGCCGCACACGAAGGGCTGCTGGTCGGCATCTCCTCCGGAGCCGCCGCATACGCCGCCCTGCAGCTGGCCAAACGCGAGGAGAACCGCGGCAAAACGATCGTCGTGCTGCTGCCCGACACCGGCGAGCGTTATCTCTCGACCCTGCTGTACGCCTTCGACGAATACAAAACCGACATCCGCCTATGAACTGCACATCCCCCGAAACGCGGCTCCGGCAGCTTGCCGAAGCCCTCGCGGCACCGGACGTCCACATCCCCGCGGCCGTTCCGGCGGGCATCGACCCCGCGGCGCTGAAACGAGCCGTGCGGCTCTTCCGGTCGGCGGTCTTCGCCGGCTATTTCGACGCGGAGCCCGTCGCCGCAAGCCTCGGCGAACTCTCCGACATCCTCGCACGCCAGAGCGCCCGCGCCTGCGCCACGTTCCACCGCGGAGTGCATCCGGATGCCGAGCCGTTCGGCAGGGAGGTCGCCGCACGGCTGCTGGAGCAGCTGCCCGAACTGCGCCGCCGGCTCGGGACCGACGTGAAGGCCGTCTTCGACGGGGACCCCGCGGCCGTGAGCTACGAAGAGGTGATCCTCTGCTACCCGGCGCTCGTCGCCCTGACGCACTACCGCCTGGCCCACGCCCTGCTGCGGCTCGGCGTGCCGATCCTGCCGCGCCTGATCTCCGAGGCGGCTCACTCGGCCACGGGAATCGACATCCATCCCGGCGCGGAGATCGGGGAGTATTTCAGCATCGACCACGGCACGGGCGTCGTGATCGGCGAGACGTGCGTCATCGGCAACCACGTGCGGCTCTATCAGGGAGTGACGCTCGGCGCCAAGAGTTTCAAGTTCGACGCCGCGGGCAATATCCTCCAGGAGCCGCGCCACCCGATTCTCGAAGACAACGTGGTGGTCTACTCCAACTCCTCGATCCTGGGGCGCGTGCGGATCGGTCACGACACGGTCATCGGCGGCAACGTCTGGCAGACGACCGACCTGCCGCCCTACTCGCGCGTAATCCAGGGCCGTCCGAGCGTATCGACATTCGAGAACGGGGGCGGAATATAACCCCGGGAGGGTCCGGAGCCCTGTTTCAAAAAAATCGGGGGGGGGTATACAACCTCCGCCGATTTTTATTATTTTTGTCTGCCGCGCACGGTGCGCGGCTAAAAATCAAATCAATACGATGATGAAAAAAATCCTATTCCTGATGGCCGCTGCGGCCATGATCTGGGGGGGGGTAATGCAGTAACGGCACAGACCCTCGAACCCGAATTCGAGGGAGAGGTCGTCGGCGTATTCCCCGACGGCTCGTCCAAGAAGCTCGAAAAACACAACGTGCGGATGCGAACGGGCGCCGGCGTCTACATCGCCGGATTCGCAGCCAGCAAATCCAAAACAAAAGTACTCGTGGAAGGCGGTTCGGCCAGCGTACGGTTCGACGGCTCGCAGCCGATCGCGCTCATCGTCCGCGCCAAGGACAACAAGGCCGATCCCATGTCCATCGTGCGCGTTTTCCGCATGAAGAGCACCAAGAAGAACCGTTCGGCGGTGATCTCTGCCGTCGGATCGTTCTCGGTGAGCTCCAACACGATGGATTACCTGCGGTTCTCGGCCGAAAAGTACGGCGAAAGCTCCTACCGCCTGACCTTCGACGAACGCCCCGCAGGCGAATACGGCATCATCGTCTCGAATCCCAACAACGTGGACGAGAAGATGGTGATCGTCTCGGCATTCGCCATCGACGGCGGAGCCGGGGCGAAAGAGTGATCCCGCCCGGATAAAACGAAAGATGCGTCCCTTGAGGGGCGCATCTTTTCATAAAACAGACGATTGCCGAAACAATCAGTTTACATTCGGCAGGAACGAATAGTCCTTCGAATAGCCGAGCATCTGCTCCACGTAGTTCGCCGGGTAGGAGACCTTCACGTCGACGATCCTGCCGTCCTGCTCCACCAGTTCGAACTCGGGGTTCACGAAACCGCCGTAAGGCTCGATCCCGAGCGCATAGTAGCGGTCGCGGACCTCCTTGTGCAGGGCGGGATCGACCACGACGGCATACTGCTCGACCAACTTGTGCCCGGCTTCGTAATCGCCTTCGGACTTGATGCGCTGCACCTCGCGGAGCATCTCGCCGAAGAGCCCGCGCAGTTTCTCGAAATCGTTGACCACCACGTAGGTCTTGCCGTTCTCCTTCACGACCTCGATCACGTTGTCGGCCTTGCCGCGCTCGTAGCACCACTCCGCAATCAGTTTGCGGTTGCGCATGTGCGACTCCTCGACGTTCTTGCCCAACTCGACACGCGCCAGCTGGGTCATCATGCCGTTGAGGATGTATTTCGCATAGCCCGCCTTGGCCACGTCGAACGACGGAACAAGCCCCAATTCGACCAGCTTCGGGTCGCCCAGGTAGTAGAGGCCGAACAGGTCGGCGCGGGCCTCTTCGAGCGTCGAGCCGTAGCTCTTCAGCTCGCCACCCTTCACGCCCGGCGCCAGCTGGCCCGAACCGTGGCCCAGACACTCGTGCAGGTCGGTGTGGAGGTCGTCGGCCAGTTTGCCGTATTTGTCCATCCGTTCGCGGTCCTCGGCGCGGAGCACAAACTCCTCATTGAAGCCGTTGCCATGGGCGGCCATGTCATAGGCATAGGTGATGTTGTCGATGGTGACCGATTTCGAGCCGTACTCCTTGCGAATCCAGTCGGCGTTGGGGAGGTTGATGCCGATGGGCGTCGAGGGATAGCAGTCGCCGCCCAGCATCGCCACGGTGATGACCTTGGCCGAAACGCCCTTCACGACCGGTTTGCGGTAGGCCTCGGCCACGGGCGAGTGGTCCTCGAACCACTGCGCGTTGTCGGAAATGACCTCCGTGCGGTGGCAGGCCTCCCGGTCCATGAAATTGACGTTGCCTTCCCACGCCGCCTTGCGGCCCAGCGGGTCGCCGTAATCCTCGATAAAGCCGTTGATGAAATCGACGTTCGACACGGTGTCCTTCACCCAGCCGATATTGTAGCGGTCGAACTCCTTCAGATCGCCCGTCTTATAGTAGCTGACGAGCGCCGCGATGTTGCTCTTCTGCGGCTCTTTGGCCACGGCCTGAGCCTTTTCGAGCCAGTAAACGATCCGCTCGATGGCCGGAGAGTACATGCCGCCCACCTTCCAGACCCGCTCGTAGATGCGGCCCGTCTTCTCCTCCTTCACCAGCTGCGAATTCAGTCCGTAAGAGGCCGGTTCGGGATTGCCCGCATCGGCGGCGGCCATATCGGCATAGAATTTCTCGGCCTCGGCCTGACGCACATTGCGGTAATAGTTGCTCGACGAGGTCCACAGGAGGTCTTCGCCGGCCTTCTGGTTCAGCCGCGTTTGGTACATCGCGGGGTTGAAAATCGCATTGCTGACCACGCCGATCATGTCGGTCAGCTCGCCGAAACGCTCCACGGGGATCGACTCGCAGACGTCGAGGAAATACTGTTCGGTAAATTCGGGCACGAATTTGTCGTTGGAATAGTGGTGGTGAATGCCGTTGGCGAACCACACCTTTTTCAGGTACTTTTCCAGCGCCTTCCATTCGGGCGTCGTGCGGTCGCCCGCGTAGTTCTCATAGATCGTCTCCAGCGTGCGGCGCACGGGGAGGTTCACGGGGCAGTTCTGGTCGAAGAAGATGTCGCGCCCGCACTTGGCGGCCTCGGCGAGGTAATAGACGAGTTCCTTCTCCTCGAGCGGCAGCTCGTCGAAGCCGGGAACCTCATAACGGATGACCTTGATGTCGTCGAAACGGTCGACGATCCACGGAGCCTCGCCCTTCGGCGACTGGCTGCATGCTGCAAGCGCAATAGCGGTAAAAGACATAGATACGATTTTTTTCATGTCGTTCGGGTTTTATAGAACAAAGATAGTGCAAGCCGGGAGCAATGCCAAATTTATTTGGACATTGCCGAGGCGCAGCGGGCTTAAGAAGCCCGATTTATGGGCGACGGAAAGAATTACGTTCCGGAGCTGAATCCGCGCTGCGACCAATTCCAAATACCGTCCCTTAGGCGGTCCGTTGCACCTGTTGCAACTATTGTTCTATCCGAAACCGCCGCAATCTTCTATTTTTGCATCAACGGTTGTCATGCGAAAGTCAATCCATTTACAAAAACACGAACCTAAAATCAAAAAAACCTAAAAACAGCAGCCATGAGAAAAACAAGTTTTTCGGCCATGTGTGTGCTTGCCCTGCTGGTCGCCGGATGCCAGAATTCCGAAGACGACAACCGGGGGCTGGAGTATGACACGCTCCGTGTCAATTTCAGGGGGAGTATGGCCAACGGCACCTGGGAAGTAGGCGCCGAGGTCGGCATTTTCGCCTCCTGCACACGCAACGACGTACAGAATACACCGATGAGCACGAACGCCAACGCCCGCTATGCGGCAGCGGAGGCCGGCGAGTCGGCGGCGCTCGGCAGCGCCACGGAGGACGACGGCATCGTCGCCGGCGCCTCGGACCACAACTACCGCTTCTACGCCTACTACCCCTATTCGAGCGCGGCGGCCGACATGAAGGCCATTGCGGCAGCGGCTCCGGCCGAGCAGCCCTATACCGGACGGGCGAACGGCGGTCTTTACACGGCTTCAAAAAGCGTGACGACCGTGGTGCCTACCGTGGAACTGCAGTTCCGTAACATTTTCGCCACGATGGAACTCTACCTGCCCGACGACCTGCTGGACGAGGACGGCAATTCGGTGGTGAAGACGCTGACGCTGAAACCCGCCGTGGCGGAGAATTTCAGCGGCACGCTGGCCGCGAGCGGCACCTACGACCTCACGACGGGGACCTTCACCGAAAATCCCGCATCGCGGTCGCAGCAGATCGCCGTCGATTTCGGCGCCGGGGGCCTCACGCTGAGCGACGCCTACACGAAAGTGCCGCTCGTCGTGGCGCCCTTCACGGTCCCGGAGGGCGGATTCGAAGTGACGTTCACCGACATGGACGACCGCCGGAGTTCGCTGACGATCCTCGCCAAAGCCGAGGATGCAGGCACCGTGGTGGCCGCCGGCGAGGTGACGAAGCAGTACCTCAGCGCCAGTGACGACGGCATTGTCCCCGTGACGTTCCCCGTGGTCTTCCCGCTGGGATACGAAAACGGTAATTATGTCTTCTCGACAACGACACAGCCGCAGTGGCTGACCGACGGCCGCTGGATATGTCCGTCGCAAACCCAGGCCTACGCGGAGTGGCACAAGGTTTCCGACCCGAGCGACCAATATACACAGAAAATAGAATACGTGAACAGCGCCAGCAAAATCGGCTCCCCGGGCATCAAGGGCGTCTGGACGGGCGATTATTTCGAATTCACGCTGCCGGTCAGGAAATTCGCGGCAGGGACCTCCGTCACGCTCACCTTCCCGATGTACACCCGGCAGGGCCCGGTATTCTGGTATATCGAATACCTCGACGGCGAGGAGTGGAAATGCAACAAGGAGACCGTCACCTGCTACGACCCCGCTTACAGCATGGAATGCACCTACTCGCTGGTCCGCGGCGGCAAGGTCATCGAACATACCATGACCTTCGAGAACGAGGTCAAAAGCGGCGAACTCAAATTCCGGATCAAGTGTGCCGACGGAAGCGTCCAGGCGGACACCGACACCAAAGTCGCTGTACGCAGTACTCCCTGGGTCAGCAGTTCGGCTTATGCAGCCCCGTTCTACCTCTATCTGGAAGGTTCCGACGTGAAGAGCGTAACATTCTCGACAAACTGAAAAAAGTGAATAAAAAAAACGTAAATTTGTATAGAAACCGATGAAAACTACGAAACTCAGGACGATTTTTCTTACGGCGCTCTGCGCGGGAGGCTGCTCGGAACCGGGCGGTCCCCCGGCAGCGGAGTGCGACGTACGCATAGCGTGGGACCGCGGCACGTTTCAGGAGATGACCTCCGTACCCGTGGAGAACAAGGGCTACACCGAGCGGGAGCTCCACTACCCCCGCATCAAGGCGCTCTCGGACGGGACGCTGCTGATGACCTTCATGAACGACCATTTCGGCTGGGACGCCTTCGTGCGGCGCAGCGAGGACGGCGGGCGCACGTGGAGCGATGCGCAGATGGTGCGCCAGCGTTTCGACACCCGCTCCTCGGCCGGAGCCGACCAGATGGTATTCGTAAACCCGGATTTCATCGAACTGCAGGACGGGCGCATTCTCGTCGCCTACCAGTGGCGGTATAAGAAAGGTTACAACGACATCGCCCACACCAACGAGAACTGCGGCGTCGAAATCCTGTTCAGCGACGACAAAGGCCGCACCTTCTCCGAACCCCGGAACATCTACACGGGCCGCTGCTGGGAGCCGGCGATGCTGCAGCTTCCCTCGGGCGAGATACAGATGTACATCACCGACAGCAACGAGACCCTCGACGGCGTTTCGCAGCCCTGCACCATCCTTATCCGCTCATTCGACGGCGGCCGGACATGGCAGGGCAAGGAGAGCTGCTCGTACCGCGACGGCGAGATCATCTCCCGGACGTTCGACGAACGCTGCACGGCCGACGGGATGCCCTCGGGCGTATGGCTCGACGACGATTACGGAATCGCCGTGCCGCTGGAGGTCTGGAGCGGCAAGTACAAGATGGACCAGACGCCGGTGATCGTGCGCACCGACGCCGCGACGAACTGGCATTCGGACCAGTCGATCCGCAGCAAGGGAGGCCCCGAATACCCCTGGAAGAAACAGCTGAACAAGGATTTCGTGGGATTCGGGCCCTACTCGACCAAGCTGCCGACGGGTGAAATGGTCGTGCTCACGAACGGTGTCTACAAGAACGTCCAGGGCATGTGGGTCTTCATCGGCGACAAACGGGCCGACAATTTCCGTTTCGCCACCTCGCCGTTCATCGGACACTGGGGCTCGATCGACTACATCGGCAACGACCGGGTGCTCGGGACCGGAACCTTCCGCTATCAGGACGGAGAGCGTTCGCGCGGCGGCGTGCGGCTGATGACCGGACGGCTGAACCGTGCCAAGACCGTCGCCAAGGGCGATGTGCAGATGGCGCCCGTCGGGGAGTTCGACCGGGAGGACAACTCGTATTGGTTCCTCGGCAAGGAGACCGCATCGTCGGTCTTCACCGATTTCGGATACACCGACGACTGTTTCATCGTCGCCACGTATCTCTTCGATGAAAACCTCGTGGCCTTCACGCCCGAGAACTCCGACGCTTCGGTCGTGCTGCTGGCGCGGCGGTCAGCCGACGGAGGCTGGGACACCTATAAGATCGTCGTCAATGCCCGGGGGCGCTGGCTGGTTTACCGCGAGGAGACCTCCTCGTGGCGGCTCGTCGGCCGGGGCGAAACCAGGGTCGACCTCCGGGGCACGGTCAACGACGCCGGCGACACCGACCTGGGCTTCGGGGCCCGGCTGTGCATCGGCTGGGAGTTGCTGGGCGGCAAACCCGCCCCGGGTGAAGAGCTCCGCGCACACCTCCGCCACCACTACAAGGAAGAGGTGAAGGAGGGTCCCGTGTTCGCGCTCGTCGAAGAGGCCGAGGGCGAGAACAGCGACTACCCCGGAGAGTGGCTGCGCATAACCTTAAAATAGCAGACGTGCGACCGAACGGACAGACAGCGAAACGGGCGGCAGGCATATTCCTATGCCTGCTGGCCCTTTTTGCGGCTGTTCCGCACGCCGGGGCGGTCAACCCCGGTTCGCGGTATTTCACCCACCTGAAACCCACCGACAGCGGGCTTTCCTACAACTGCGTGCACGCCATCATCCAGGACTCGCGGGGATTCATCTGGCTGGGGACCTCGGACGGACTCAACCGCTACGACGGCATGCGGTTCCGGACCTTTCACAAGAACGAGCTCGGCGGAAATTCCGGATTCATCGTCTCGCTCTGCGAGGACGACCGGGGCAACATCTGGATCGGCACCGACAGCGGCGTGGTGCTCTACGACGCCACGACCGACCGTTTCAGGGCCCTCGACACGCCCAGCGACCGGGGAACGGTAATCCACAACAAAGTGACCACCATCAAGAAAGACCGGCAGGGCGTGATCTGGATGGCCGTCAACAACCAGGGGCTCTTCTCCTGCGACCCCGAAAGCGGCGTGCTGAAAAACTATTTCGTGGAAGAGGGACGGCAGACGCTCCCCGCGAACATCACCTCGTTCTGCTTCGACGTGAACAACGAATGCTGGCTCTCGCTCTATTTCTCGAACCTCTACCACGCCGACAAGACGCTGACCGAAGCGACACCCGTGGAGTTCGGCGACCGCGGGCAGCTCTTCCGCAACGACAACATCATCGAGATCATCGAGAGCCCCTACAACACGCTCTATGTGGCCAGCGTCGACAAGGGCGTCTGCGAGATCGCTCCCCGGAGCAACAAAATCCGGACGCTGATCCCCAACGCCGAGAACCGCTACGTCCCCGAATCGCTCTTTCCGGGCCGCGACGGCGAGCTGTGGGCCGCCACCACCAAAGGCACCTACATCTACAACCCCGGCAGCGGCGAGACCATCCACCTGAAGGCCGACCGGCAGGACAAGTTCTCGCTCTCGGACAGCCACACGCTCTCGGTGCTGGTCGACGACTCCGACGGCATCTGGATCGGCACCAACGCCGGCGGGGTGAACTACTCGGGGGCTTTCCACCAGAATTTCGACAAGTATTACATCGTCCGGGGCGAGCCGCTCGCCAACTGCCTCGTGCGGGGATTCGCCGACGACGGCGAGGGGCGGCTCTGGATCACCACCGAGAAATCGGGGCTGATGACCTACTCGCTCAAAACCGGAGAACTGCAGAAATACCGGAACGCACAGCTTCCCGAGGCCCTTTTCGGCATCAACCACGACGACGGAAAACTGTGGCTGGGTTCGTTCCAGGGGCTCTACCGCCTGGACCTGAAGACCGGGGCGGTGAAGGTGTACAGCCGCCGGGACGAATCGTCGAGCCTGCACGACAACAAGATATACAGCATCTACAAGACCTCCGAAGGCGACCTGCTCGTGGGCACGACGCTCGGCATGCTGCGCTACGACCGCGCGGGCGACAGCTTCTCGCCCATTCCCGTCTTCGAGGGCATGTTCATCACCGACATCGCCGAAGACATCTCCGGCGACCTGTGGGTGGCCACCTATGCCAACGGACTCATTCGCTACGACCCCACGGCGGGTGCGATCGTGCGCAGCTACACCTATGCCGCCGGCAATCCGCGAACGCTGCCGAGCAACAAAGTGCTCTCGGTCTTCCGCGACAGCATCGGCCGCATCTGGGCGACGACGTTCAGCGCGGGATTCTGCCTCTACGACGAACAAAGCGACGATTTCGTGGTTTACGACCAGGCGCTGCTCGGGGCGGGAAACCTGCCGAGCGACATCAACTACCGGATCGTCGAGGACGACAGCGGCAACCTCTGGATCTCCACCAACAAAGGACTGATCTGCTTCACGCCCGCCACGCTGGAGACCAAGGCCTACACCACCACCGACGGCCTGCTCAACAACGAATTCAACTACAACGCAGGGTTCAAGACCTCCGACGGCACGCTCTATTTCGGTTCGTCCGACGGATTCGTCCGCTTCAATCCCCGCACGTTCCACACCGACACCCGCGTCCCGGAGATCGTCATCACCGACCTGCGCATCGGCGAACGGATCGTGAAGGCGGGCGACAGCGGATCGCCCCTGAAATGCAACGTCGACCAGACGCAGCACATCGCCCTCAACGCACGCCAGAACTCCTTCGGATTCGGATTCGCGCTGCTCGGGTTCGCCTCGCCGGCGAGCAACACCATCCTCTGCCGCCTCGAAGGGTACGACACCCGCTGGCGGAGGGTCTCGGAGAACAACACGGTCTTCTATTCGAACATCCCCGCAGGCAGTTACCGCCTGCAGGTCAAGGGTGTCAACAGCAACGGCATCTGGAACGACCGGCATCCCGCCGTGGAGATCACCGTGGCCCAGCGGTTCTACAAATCGACGCCGGCGATCCTGCTCTACGTCCTGCTGCTGGTCGTCGCAAGTATCCTCGTGTCGCACTATTTCTACCGCAAGGCCATGAAACGCGAACGGCAGCGGCAGGACGAATACAAGCGGGCCCGCGAAATCGAACTGTTCAACGAAAAAATGGCCTTTTTCTCGAACATCGTCCACGAGATCAAAACCCCGCTGACGCTTATCCGGACGCCGCTGCAGAACATCCTCGCCTCCGGGGGCTGCGACGAGGAGGCCCGCGAGGACCTGATGGTCATCAACAACAACACCGAATACCTGTCGCAGCTGGTGAAGGAACTGCTGGATTTCGTGAAGATCGAGTGCCACGGCTACATGTTGAACTGCGGCAATGTCGACCTGATCGAAAAGATCGGCTTCCTCTGCTTCAACTTCGCGGAGACGGCCAAGGCCAACAATCTCCGGCTGACGTTCCGGCACGAGGACGAGCAGGTCTTCATCCTGGCCGACGAACCGGGACTGAACAAGATCCTCAACAACCTGTTGCACAACGCCCTGAAATACGCCGAATCATATATCGAGGTCGAAGCGAAGAGCGTCGGCGGCAATGCCGTGGTCTCGATCCGCAACGACGGCCCGATCATCCCGCAGGAGCACCGCAGCCGGATATTCGAACCCTTCGTACAGTATGGCAACGACGCCAAGGGCGTCGGCATCGGGCTCTCGCTGGCCCGCACCCTCGCCGAACTGCACGGCGGGCAGCTCGTGCTCGACGACGACACGGCCTGCACGGATTTCATCCTTACGCTGCCCCTCTACCGTGCCTCGGAGGAGGCTGCCGGCGAAGAGGAGCAGGCCGCAGCGCTCGGGGACGAACCGGAAAAACCGGGGCTTCCGACGCTGCTCATCGTGGAGGACAACGCCGACCTCGCGGCCTACCTGAAACGCAAGCTGCAGGGCGAATACCGGACACTCACCGCCGCGACCGCCGAACGGGCGCTGGAACTGCTCCGGCAGCAGGAGGCGGACCTCATCCTCTCGGACATCGCCCTGAACGGCATGAGCGGACTGGACCTCTGCAAAAAGGTCTGCACGGATTTCGAAACCTCGCACATCCCGGTGATCCTCCTTTCGGCGCTCTCCTCGACCCGGTCGAAGGTCGTGGGCATGGAGTGCGGCGCGAGCCTCTACATCGAGAAGCCATTCAATATGGAGTACCTCCAGGCCTGCATCCGGAACATCCTCGACAAGCGGAGCGCCATGAAAAACGCCTTCAGGAGCAAGGTCATGCCCCTCGCGGCACACCTTTACAACCTGCCGCACAGCGACGAGGAGTTCCTCTCGCGGCTCGACTCGATCATCCTGGCCAACATCAGCGACCCCAATTTCTCGAACGAACAGCTGGCCGAGGCTTTTTTCCTGAGCAAATCGACACTCAACCGCAAGATCAAGGGTCTGCTCGACACCACGCCCAACGACTATATCCGCACCAAACGGCTCATCGTGGCTGCGCAGATGCTGACCGAAAACCACTGCCGCATCAACGAAGTCTGCTACTCGGTGGGGTTCAACACCCCCTCGTATTTCGCCAAATGCTTCAAAAAATTCTATGGCATCCTCCCTGCAGAGTACATGAAGGAGCATAATGCCGATTAACGGGGCGTTGTTCCCTGAATTGCATTTTTTGTTCTATTCCGATTCGCCTTTAATCGCCAAATTTGTGATACGGCCAGCCAACCCCGGCCGTGGAATGAAACTACTATGAACCGAACCATCCTCACCCTCCTGCTCGCCGCCGGGAGCATCCTGAACGCTCCGGCGCAGGCATGGCAGCCCGCGGGCGACAAAATCAAAACCGCCTGGGCTGACAAAGTCGATCCCGCCTGCCCGCTGCCCGAATACCCGCGCCCCACGCTGGTGCGCCCCGCCTGGCAGAACCTCAACGGGCTCTGGAATTACGCCATACGCCCGGCCGACGCCCCGCAGCCGGAGCTCTTCGACGGGAAGATACTCGTTCCCTATCCCGTGGAGTCATCGCTCTCGGGCGTACAGCGACGGCTGTCCGAAAACGAGGTGCTGTGGTACGAACGCCGCTTCACCGTCCCGGCCGGATGGCGGCAGGGAGCCCTGCTGCTGCATTTCGGCGCCGTGGACTGGGAGGCCGACGTTTATCTGAACGGCATCCGCGTCGGCGGGCACAAAGGCGGCTACACGGCGTTTTCCATCGACATCGCACCTTATCTCACACGCGGGGAGCAGACGCTCGCCGTGCGGGTCGCAGACCCCACGGACCGCGGAACGCAGCCCCGCGGCAAACAGGTGACCGAGGCCCGGACGATCTGGTACACCCCCGTCACCGGAATCTGGCAGACGGTGTGGCTGGAACCCGTGCCCGAAAGCCGCATCGCCTCGCTGCGCACGACTCCCGACATCGACACGAAGAGCCTGACCGTCGAGGCCGCGATCGTCGGCGCCCGGCGCGGCGACATCGTCGGGGTCACGCTCCGCGACAACGGGCGCACAGTCGCCGAAGCCCGCGCCGCAGCCGGGGAGCCGCTGCGGCTGACGCTCCCGGAAATGAAACTCTGGACGCCCGATACCCCGATGCTCTACGACCTCGAAGCGACACTCCTCCGCGGCGGCAGGTCCGTCGACCGGGTCGGCAGCTACGCCGCGATGCGCAAAAACTCCGTGGTGCGCGGTCAGGAGGGATTCCTGCGCCTGGCGCTCAACGACCGGGAGTGCTTCCAGTTCGGACCGCTCGACCAGGGATGGTGGCCCGACGGGCTCTACACCGCACCGACCGACGAGGCGCTCGTGTACGACATCGTAAAGACCAAAGATTTAGGATTCAACATGATCCGCAAGCACGTGAAGGTCGAACCCGAACGCTGGTACTGGCACTGCGACCGGCTGGGCATCCTCGTCTGGCAGGACATGCCCAACGGAGGCCCCTCGCCCGAGTGGCAGAACAACCGTTATTTCGACGGCACGGAGGCGAAGCGCACGGCCGAATCGGAGGCGCAGTTCCGCAAGGAGTGGAAAGAGATCGTCGACCAGCTGTACAACCATCCCTCGGTGGTGATGTGGGTGCCGTTCAACGAAGCCTGGGGACAGTTCAAGACCGCGGAAATCGCCCGGTGGACCAAGGATTACGACCCCACGCGCATCGTCAACGCCGCCAGCGGCGGCAATTTCCACCCCGATGCCGGCGAGGTGCTGGACATCCACAGCTATCCCCATCCGCGTTTCTTCCTCTTCGACATCGGACGGGTGAATGTCATCGGCGAATACGGCGGCATCGGACTCCCGCTCGAAGGGCACCTCTGGCAGCCCGACCGGAATTGGGGATACGTCCGCTTCAAGGATGCCGGCGAGGTGACCGACGAATACATCCGCTACGCCGAAATGCTCGAACGGCTGATCCCGACGGGGTGTTCGGGAGCCGTCTACACCCAGACTACCGACGTCGAGATCGAGGTGAACGGACTGATGACCTACGACCGCAAACAGGTGAAAGTCGACGAACGACGCCTGCACGAGGTGAACCGGCGGCTCTGCCGCAGCCTCGGGCAATAGACCGCAAAACTTTCGCAACAACCGCATAACCGAATTTACTAACCATCAACCAATGGCCTTATGATTACATCAAAACAACGATTCGTCCTGGCCGTGCTTCTGCTCGTGGCGCCCTTCGCCTTCGCTCAGCAGTCCGCCAGGATCACGGGAACTGTCTTTGATGATGCCCGGAAACCCCTCGTCGGGGCCTCCGTGACTGTCGCCAATACAACCCGCGGCGTGAGCACCTCCTCGGACGGCAAATTCGAGATCGTCGCCTCGCCGAACGAAACCCTCGTGATAAGTTACCTCGGATATGCCGCGCAGGAGATTCGCGTAGGCTCGCGCACCCACATCGACGTGACGCTGAAACCCCAGGCGAACCTCATCGAAGACCTCGTGGTGGTCGGATACGGCGTCCAGAAACGCGTGAACGTCACCGGCGCCGTGTCGTCGGTCAACTATGCCAAGGAGGCCGAATCGCGGCCCGTGACCTCGACCGCCCAGCTTTTGCAGGGCATGAACGCCGGCCTGATGGTCTCGCAGACCTCGGGACAGCCCGGGCAGGAGGGAATGCTGATGCGCATCCGCGGCATCGGAACGCTCAACGACTCGGCCCCGCTGGTCATCGTCGACGGCTTCGAAGGCTCGATCGGCAACGTCAATTCCGACGACATCGAGTCGGTGTCGGTGCTGAAGGACGCCGCCTCGTGCGCCATCTACGGCAACCGCGGCGCCAACGGCGTGGTGCTCATCACCACCAAGACGGGCAGCTCGGGCAAGTTCAACATCTCGTACAACGGCATGGTGGCTTTCAACCGTCCGGCTAACCATTTCGAGCTGGTGTCGAACTACGCCGACTACATGGAGCTGATGAACGAGTCGGCCGAGAACATCGACGGCACGCTGCCCTTCTCGCAGGCGATGATCGACCTCTGGCGCGAAAAGGAGAAGGACCCCAACGGCATCGCCGACTCGGGCTATCCCAACTACGTCGCCTACCCCAACACCGACTGGATGAAGGCGATGTTCGAAAACAACGTCTACCACAAGCACAACCTTTCGGCCAGCGGCTCGTCGGGCGCCACGAAATACCTCATGTCGTTCTCCTACGTCAACAACCCGGGCGTCGTGGCGCGGACCGGCACCGAGCGGTTCCAACTGCGCACCAACGTCTCGTCGCAGGTCACCAAATGGCTGGAGATCGGCACCAAACTGTGGGGATACGAAGGCACGCGCGAACTGAGCGATTTCTCGGGCGCCTCGGGCTACATGTCCCGCGCCACGCCGGGCATCTATCCCTATTACGACGGAAAATACGGCTGGATGGAGAACTCCGAGCAGAGTTCCTCGTCGCGCAACAACCTCTACTTCATCAACCGTTTCGGCGGCGAGGAGAAGAGCCACTACGTCAATGCCGCTATCTTCGCCAACGTCAAGCTCCCCTACCGCATCAAGTACAACGTGTCGTTCAACTACGCGCGGTCGAGCTCCGAACACAAGTACTACGGCAAGACCTGCAACGCCTTCTCGTTCTCGAAGAACGACTGGGCCTACCGCTACGAGGACCTGACCAAACTGGCCCTGACCCAGACCGACAAGGGCACCTACCGGTGGACCTTCCAGAACAATTTCGCGTGGGACTACACCTTCGCCGAGAAACACGACCTCACGGCCCTCGTGGGATTCGAGGCCATGTACAGCAACTCGTCGAACCTCACGGCCAAGAAAACCGGCTTCGCACAGGACAAGCTCGTGGAATTCGACACGGCGACCACCGTGACGAGCATCGACGGCACGCAGACCGACTTTGCGACGGCTTCGTTCTTCGGCCGCCTGACCTACGCCTACGACAACCGCTATCTCTTCGAAACGAACCTCCGTTACGACGGTTCGTCGCGCTTCGCCCGCGAATCGCGCTGGGGAATATTCCCCTCGGTATCGGCCGGCTGGCGCATCTCGCAGGAGGCGTTCATGCAGGACTCGGGCATCGACAACCTCAAGCTGCGTGCCTCGTGGGGCAGGCTGGGCAACCACGCCATCGGCAATTACGAGTATCAGGCGACCTACGCTTCGGGCTACCTCTACTCGTTCGGCGGCAAGCAGTCGCCGGGCATCGTGGCCTCGCTCTCGAACAACCTGCTGGAGTGGGAGACCACCACGTCGACCAACGTCGGCCTGGAGCTGGGCGTGCTGCACAACCGGCTCACGTTCGAGATGGACTACTACAACAAAGTGACCGACGGCATCCTTTATCAGGCCCCGATCTTCGCCACCATCGGCCAGAAGAGCGCCCCCAACCAGAACCTCTGCGAGGTGACCAACAACGGCCTGGAGCTGACGCTCGGCTGGCGCGACCGGGTCAAGGATTTCTCCTACGGCATCTCGGCCAATTTCACGCGCAACTGGAACGAGGTGACCAAATACAAAGGCCGCCTCAAGGCGGGCTGGGTGACCGGCGAGGACGGCACGCGCGTCTACGACACCAACCTCGGCGACGTCACCACGGCCGTGGGCACCACACGCCGCGTGATGGAGGGCAAGCTCATCAACGAGTTCTACCTGCTCGACACCTACAAAGGCAACGGCAGCTACTTCTTCGGCGACGGCTCGGTCAACCCGCAGGGCGGCCCGCGCGACGGCATGATCCGCACCGAACAGGATATGGAGTGGGCCCGGGCGATGATCGCCGCAGGCAACACGTTCCTCCCCAACCAGACCATCGGCAAAAAGGGCATCTGGTACGGCGACTACCTCTATGCCGACACCAACGGCGACGGCATCTACGGCAACGAGAACGACTACACGTTCCAGGACGTCTCGATGACCCCGAAATACTACTACGGATTCCAGGTCGACCTGGCGTGGAAGGGCATCGACCTCTCGATGACGTGGGCCGGGGCCGGAGGCTTCTCGATCTACTGGCGCTACCTCGGGTTCAACGCCTACTCGACGCGCGGCGACACGACCATCGCCCGGGAGATCGCCTACGACCACTATTTCTTCGATCCGGAGAACCCCTCCGACCCGCGCACCAACCTCACGTCGAAGCACGGCCGCCTGACAATGAACTACGGCTCGGAGCAGAACGGCGGAACGAACTACTCGTCGCACTGGCTCTACAAGGGCGACTACCTGAAACTCAAAAACCTGACCGTCGGCTACACGCTGCCGAAAAAGTGGCTGCGGAAGATCCGCCTGCAGGATGTCCGCATCTACCTCAGCGGCGAGAACCTCTGGACCATCACCGACTATCCGGGCATGGACCCCGAATTTTCGGACACGATGAACTACTACGCCAGCCTGAAGCAATATTCGATCGGCCTCAACATCAAATTCTAAATCCTCCAGCCCACTATGAAGCATTTACATAAGACATTCATCGGGTCGGCCCTGACGCTCCTGCTCGCCGGCTGCAACAGCTTCCTGGACCTCTCGTCCTACGACGAGGTCAGCTCCGGCACGGCGTTCTCGACCACCACGCTGGCCGAATCGGTCGTCGTCGGCGCTTACAGCAACGTCCTCTACGACTACATCGACGGCAGCCGCTCGCGCCTCAACTGGGACGCCTTCTCGTCGGTCATGGACCCGTCGGACGCCCACATCTACCTCAACTACTCCTACCTCACGGGGACGATTCAGCCCAACGACGCCTCGTTCCTGACCTACTGGAAGCGTTTCTACGAGGGCGTCAACCGCGCCAACGACGTGATCAACAACATCGGCTCGTGCCCCACGATGAGCGACGCCCTCAAGCGCCAGCGCATCGCCGAATGCAAATTCCTGCGGGCCTTCCACTATTACCGCCTCAACTGCCTCTGGCGGGGCGTTCCGGTCTACCTCGAAAACCTCGCGCCCGGAGAGTACACCCGGGCCCGCTCTTCGGAAGAGCAGGTGTGGGGCATCATCATCGACGACCTCGACGACTGCATCGCCTGCGAGGAGCTGCCCGGCAAATACAAGTCGAGCGACAGCGACTACGGCCGCGTGACCAAGGGCGCCGCCTACACGCTGCGCGGCAAGGTCCACCTCTGGCTGAAACAGTGGAAGGAGGCCGAGGCCGATTTCCGCGAGGTGGGCAAACTGGGCTACGGCCTCTACCAGGGCGACTATGCCGACCTGTTCAAGCTGGCCAACGAGAAATGCGACGAGATGATTTTCAGCGCCCAGATGGAGGATGTCCAGGGCTTCGGCAACGTTTTCAGCTACACCTACGGCAACATGGTCACCAAGGGCAACGGCAACTCGTCGTTCTTCATGAACGCCCGCTTCGTCGATTCCTACCAGTGGGCCGACGGCAAGCCCTTCGACTGGGACGACGTGATCGACGGCTACGACGCCATGCAGCCCAAGGCCCGCAGCGTCTATTTCCTGCGCGACAACATGACATCGACCGAGAGTTCGACGATGCAGACCTACGGAGCCGACCTCTCGAAATACCTCGAATCGGGCAACGAAGCGCGTATCCGCGCGGCCTACACCGACCGTGACCCGCGCCTGGCGGCGACGGTCATCACCCCCTACTCGACCTACAAGGGAGGCGCCTCGGGCGCGGAGCTGACCTACACGCTGCGGTGGCCCTTCCGCTCCAGCGCAGCGCCGTCGCTCGACCTCGAGACCCGTTCGAACAGCTACATGCTCTACTCGATCCGCAAATTCGTGACCTCAGGCAACGAGTACGCCAACATCCAGTACAACCCCGTCGACGTGCCGATATTCCGCTATGCCGACGTGCTGCTCTGCCTCGCGGAAGCCGTCAACGAGCAGGGCCGTTACGGCGAGGCAGCGGGCTACGTGAACCAAGTCCGCAAACGCGCGGGCGTCGCGGAGCTCAACACCCCGGGCAACACCCATGTCGCCGTGACCAGCGCCGACGAACTGCGCCCGCGCATCCGCAACGAGAAAAAGTGGGAACTGGCCTGCGAAGAGCAGCTCTACTGCGACGAACTCCGCTGGGGCACGTGGCAGGCGGACAAATTCGCCGACGGGAACGGCCTGCTGGAGTGCTGGGGAGCCCCCGTATACGAATACAAATGGGGCGGTCCGGCCTACCTCAAATGGCCCGTTCCCTCGTCCGAGCGGGAGAAGAACCCCAGCCTCGTCCAAAATGAAAACTGGCATTAAAAAACAGACAATAACCTGAATATCCGATGAAACGAAAAATCCTGATGACACTCGGCCTGCTCGCCGGCATTGCGGTCGGCGCCCGGGCCCAGCAAACCGGAGTCACGGCCCGGGAGGGAACGCTCGAACTCCCCACCTATGTTCTCAACGCCGCCGAAACGGCGCCCATTTTCGAGCGCGACTGGTCCTATCAGCGGGCACGCCGCTCGGTCTATCCCTATCCGTTAGACGACAACATGACCCGCAACAAAAAGACGGTGAGCTACAAGGCCCTCTACCTCGAGAACGAATACGTCGAACTGTGCGTGCTGCCGGAGATCGGCGGACGGCTGTTCTACGCCATCGACAAGACCAACGGCTACGACATCTTCTACCACCAGCACGTGGTCAAACCGGCGAACGTCGGCATGACTGGAGCCTGGATCTCGGGCGGCGTCGAGTGGAACGTCTTCCACCACCACCGGGCCACGTCGAACATCCCGTGCGACTACCGCATCGTCGAGAACGAGGATGGCAGCAAGACCATCTGGGTTGGCGAGACCGAACTCCGCCACCGGATGTCGTGGGCCATCGGCATCACGCTCCATCCGGGCAAGTCTTACATGGAGATCACCGGACGGCTGGTCAACTCGACCGAAAACGACAATTCGATGCTCTACTGGTCGAACGTCTCGACGCTCGTGGACGAAAATTACCAGATCATCTTCCCCCAGAGCACCGAGTTCGTGACCTTCCACTGCAAGAACTGGTTCGCACACTGGCCCGTCACCCGCGAGCCGTTCAACGGCATCGACGAATACGCCGACGGCGTCGACGCCTCGTGGTGGAAGAACCATTTCATGTCCAACTCGATGTTCGTGCACGACCTCAAAGAGGACTTTATCGCCGGGTACGACCACGGCCGCAAGGCCGGCACGATGCTGGCGGGCAACCACCACATCGTCAAGGGCGGCAAGTTCTGGCTCTGGGGCCCCAACTCGGAGTGGGACACCCGCATCCTGACCGACAACGACGGACACTACTGCGAGCTGATGGTGGGCGCCTATTCGGACAACCAGCCCGACTACAACTGGAGCGCCCCCTACGAGGTGAAGGAGTTCACCCATTACTGGTACGGACTGCGCGACATCGGCGGCGTGAAGACCGGCAACCGGCAGGCGGCCCTGAACCTCGACCTCGTAGCTCCGGGCAAGGCGCTGGTGGGCGTCAACGCCACGGAGAAACTGCCCGGGATGACCGTCACGCTCACGGCCGGCGGCCGGACGCTCTTCACCCGGCAGGCGGACCTCGCACCCGACGCGCCGTTCGTGGAGACCGTCTCCATCGACAGGACGATCCGGCCGACCGACCTGCGGATCACGCTCTCCGACGCCGCAGGCAGGAAGCTGCTGGCCTACTCGCCCGTGGAGCGCGACCCGAACAAGCCGCTGCCGGAGATCGTGGACCGTCCGCTGCGCCCCGAGCAGATCGAAAACACCGAGGAGTGCTACCTCGTCGGGATGCGCAACCTGCAGTTCCACAACCCGTTCATCGACCCCACGGACTATTTCGAGGAGGTCCTGCGCCGCGACCCGGGCGACACGCGGGCCAATACGCAGATGGGCGTCTGGTGGCGCCAGCGGGGCGACAACGAAAAGGCCGCCCGCTACCTGCGCACGGCAATCAAACGCCAGACCAAGGACTACACCCGTCCGAAGGACTGCGAGGCGCTGTACAACCTGGGACTGATCCTCAAGCAGGAAGGCCGGGTCGAGGCGGCGATGGACACGCTCTACCGGGCCGTCTGGAGCTACAACTACAATTCGGCGGGGAATTTCCAGCTGGCGCAACTCTATGTGGCGCAGGGAGACATCCCGATGGCGCTCGAACGGCTGGATGAGGCCGTCACCTACAACGCCAACAATTTCAGCGCCCTGAACCTGAAAGCCACCATCCTGCGCACACGGGGCGACAAGGCGGGCGCCTCGGCCTGCGTGAAACGGGTGTTGGAGGCCGATCCCGTGAACGCCTATGCCACTTACGAACAGCAGCTGCTGGGCGAAGACGACTATTTCGAAACGCTGATGCGCGACGAGCCCGAATCGTACCTCGAACTGGCCCTCGCCTACCTGCACAACGGATTTCCGGAAACAGCCGTGAAACTGCTCGAACAGATCGACGCCCGGGCGGCCTACCCCACCGTCAAGATGTGGCTGGGCTATCTGGCCGGCAAGGCCGGCGACAAGGCCGCGGAGAAGGCGTATTTCACAGCGGCGCTGGCCCTGCCGACCGACCGCTGCAACCCGTTCCGACTGGAGACGGTCGCCGTACTGGATCGGGCCAAAGAGCTTTGTCCCCAGAGCTACAAGCCCTACTATTATATGGGTAACCTCTACTACAACAAGCAGCCCGACCGCGCGATGGCCGAGTGGGAGCGGTGCATCGCCCAGGAGCCTTCGTTCGCCATGGCCTGGCGCAACCTCGGATGGGCCCACTGGCTGCACACGAAGAATTACGACGAAGCGGTGAAATACTACCGCCGGGCCATCGAGCTGGCTCCCGAAGAGGCGCTCTTCCTCGAGGAGATCGACCAGGTCTACGAAGCCAAGGGCGAGGACGTGCAGGTGCGCTACGACCTGCTGAAAAGCCACCACGACGTCTGCACGAAGCGTTACTCTCCGCTGGCCGGTGAGGTCACGGCGGGCATCTTCGTCGGGGATTACGACTATGTGCTCAAACTGCTGAAGGAGTGCTATTTCCCGACGCGCGAAGGCGTTGCCAACTTCCACGACGTGTATGTCGATGCCCTGCTGCTGGCCGGGGAGGAGAAATTCACCGCAGGACAGCAGAAGGAGGCCCTCACGCTCTTCGAAAGCGCCTTCGACTACCCGGAGAACCATCAGGTGTTCCTCGTCGATAAGCGGACGCCCCGCGACGCCCAGATTTACTACGTCATCGGCAACGCCTACGAACGGATGGGCAACCGCTCCAAGGCCATGCTGAACTACAAGAAGGCCGCGGCGGTGAACGTCAAGAAGACCGACTACCGCTACTGGCAGGGCCTTGCGTTGGAAAAGCTGGGCAAAACGGCCGAGGCCAAAGCCCTGTTCGAAGCGCTCGTCGCGGCCGGAAAGGCCGGCATCGTCGAAGACTACGTGAACTTCTACGGCGCCGAGGGCACCACGGGCAAGACCGTGGCGACGATCAACACCAAGGCCTGCTACACGCAGGGACTCGGCCTGCTGGGGCTCGGCAACCGGGACGAAGCCCGGAAATGCTTCGCACAGTCCGTGGAGCTGAAGCCCGACAACCTCTGGGCGTCGGTGATGCTCCGGGAGTTGAAATAACGATACGAAGATGAAACGAACCATTCTTTCGGCTGTTTGCGGTGCGATGGCGGTCCTGACCGCCTGCACCGCAGGCACGCCTTCCGTGGAAACCGCCCCGTTCGGACAACTCTCGTCCGGCGAGGAGGTCACCCTCTACCGGCTCCGGAGCGGCAACGGCGCCTCGATGGAGGTCATCGACTACGGCTGCCGCGTGGTGCGGATCTGCGTCCCCGACCGCAACGGCGTGATCGCCGACATCGTGCCGGGATACGACAACATCCGCGATTTCGAGACCGGAAGCGAACGCTTCTTCGGCGCCCTGATCGGCCGCTACGGCAACCGCATCGCCAACGCCTCGTTCCCGCTCGACGGCGACACCGTGCGGCTCACCGCCAACGAGCATCTGGCCGGATGCCCCGGCCACCTGCACGGCGGCAACAAGGGTTTCGACCGGGTGATGTGGCAGGCCGAACCGCTCGTGGAGGCCGACCGCGCGGGCGTGCGCTTCACGCGCCTCAGCCCCGACGGCGAGGAGGGCTATCCGGGCAACCTCGCCTGCACGGTCACCTACTGGTTCACGAAGGACAACGTCTGGCGAGCCGAGTACACGGCCGTGACCGACCGTCCGACGGTCGTGAACCTCTCGAACCACACCTATTTCAATCTCAAAGGCGTGGACGACGGCGGCTACGTGATGGACCACGTGATGCAGGTCGAGGCGGACCGCTACCTGCCCAACGACGCGCGTTTCGTTCCGCTCGGTCCGTCGGAGCCCGTGGAGGGCACGCCCTTCGACCTGCGGGAGCCCCACCGCGTGGATTACGCCATCGACACCCCCAACGAACACCTGCGCACGATGCGCGGCTTCTCGGTCTGCTGGGCGCTCCGCAGCCAGACGGGCTGCCTGGCCCGGGCCGCCGACCTGTGGGAACCGCGCAGCGGCCGCGGCATCGAACTCTGGACCACGGAGCCCGGACTGCTGACCTACACCGGGCGGCTTTTCTCCCCGAAGGTCGTGGGCAAGGGCGGCCGGGCGGTGGAGAAATTCGGCGGCATGCTGCTCGAAACACTCCGCTACCCCGACTCGCCGAACCACCCCGACTATCCGTCGGCGGTGCTCCGTCCCGGAGAAACCTATCATTCAACCACCGAATTCCGGTTCTATGCCAGATAGTCCCGGAGTCCCAATGAACCGAACGCCATGAAACAAATCATCACGAAACTCGTCCTGGCGGCACTCGCCTTCGGCACGCCGGGCTGCAGCGACGACGACTCGCCCGGACCGAACCGGGGAGGAGCCTCCGAATCGCAGGAGCTGACCCTGACGCCCATCGGACAGCTGAACCAAGGCGCGGACGAGATCAATTCCCACGCCGACGCGACCGCACGGTCGTCGGTCAAGATGAACTACCGCAGCTACCTCAACCTCGGCCAGAGCGTCACGGGCAATGACAACCCGAATTACGCACGCATCAAAAAACTATCCGACGGTTCCTACATCCTGTTCAACCATTACGGAGGTCAGGGGAACGCGAACGGCTTCGACGTCTATTATGCCACGAGTCCCGACCTGGAAAACTGGACCGGCCGGGGACTGTTCCTCGAACGCTATGTCATCACCAATTCGCGCGGCAATCAGGACAAACGGGTCTTCACCAACCCCAACGCCATCGTGCTGTCAAACGGCGACCTCCTGGCTTTCGCCTCCTACCGGGCCAACATGAGCTACAACTACCTCGACTGCCAGTACGACCACGGCATCGTCATCCTGCGCAGCACGGACAACGGCAGGACATGGAGCGATCCGCAGGAGATATACCACGGTCCGAACTGGGAGGCGCACATGGTAGAAATGCCCTCGGGAGAGCTTCAATGCTATTTTTCGGAGAGCCGTCCGTGGATTTCGGGCGGCCATTCGGGAACCTCGATGGTCGTCTCCACGGACCACGGCGCGACCTGGGCCCCGGGCCTCGACCAGACCCCTTACCGGGTCATCCGCCAGCACTGGGTGAACAGCGACAAGGACGCCACCTTCTACACCGACCAGATGCCGGTCGTCGTGCGCCTCAACAACAGCAACAAGCTGGCCGCGGCGCTGGAGTCGGCCGTGAGCTGCGTCAACGGCAACACCTCTTACGCCATCTCGTTCGCCTATTCCGACGACAAGGGGCAATGGGGCCGTCTCGAAGGGGACGAAACGGGACCTGCCGACCGTCAGAGCAACCTGTTCAACGGCGCAGCGCCCTTCCTCGTGCAGTTCCCGTCGGGCGAGACCCTCGTATCCTACGGACTCTCGAACCGGATGAACATGCGCCTCGGCGACGCCGAAGCCCGCACGTTCGGCGAACCGTTCGCCGCCCTGCCCGGCAGGGGCTCGTGGGGCTGCATGGAGCTGAACGGCAGCCACGAGGTGATCGCCGCGATGCGCAACAGCGAAAATTCAGGCGACATCACGATCGCGCTGGCCCGCTTCCAGCTGAACCACCGCATCACGGCGACCCGCCGCACAGTATCCGTCGACGGCAGCAACACGGAGTGGGCAACGACCGACGACGCGCTCTTCGTGGGCGAGAAATCGCAGGCCCAGGCCACGCTCCGATGCTCGTGCGACGACCGGAATGTCTATTTTCTCGTGGAGGTGCTCGACGAAGCCATTTCGCGCGACGATTACGTGAATATCCTGCTCTCGCCCGCCAACGAGGGCGACAGGCTCACCTCCGCCGCCCGCCGCATCAAGGTCTCGCACAGCGGACTGAAGAGCACGGACATCTATGCCGGAGGCTGGCGCGAGACCGACATGGGCGTCACGGTGCAGGCCGCCTACGACGGCACGCTCTCGGACAACAGCGACACGGACCACGGCTATCTGGTCGAGGTCGCCGTGCCGCGTTCGCAGTTGGACCTCGCATCGGGGGAGATTCTCGTGAACCTCGTGCTGTTCGACAGCCAGGGCGGCGAGGACGCCATCTGCCCCACGTCGTCGCGCAGCATCGCGACCTGGATACCCATCGCAGGGCTGTAAAAACAGCCGTCAGGACAGTGGCGCGGAACGACGAAAGTTCCGCGCCACTGTCTTTTCGGAACGCCTCCGAACTATTTTTTACGATTTTCTTTCGTTATGTCTGAGGGAATTTCTACCTTTGCCCCGCAACTCGTTTCAAAAGGAGATGAAAGTATTTACAAGCGTCAAGGAGCTTCGCTCCGAGTTGGACCGGACGGAACCGTCGGGCGTCGGCTTCGTACCCACGATGGGTGCCCTGCATGCAGGGCACCGTTCGCTCGTCGAGCGTGCCCGCCGGGAGAATGCCACGGTCGTCGTCAGCGTCTTCGTGAATCCCACGCAGTTCAACGACAAGAACGACCTGCGCAACTACCCCCGCACGCCGGAGGCCGACCGCAAACTGCTCGAAGAGGCCGGTGCGGATTTCGTGCTGATGCCTTCGGTCGAAGAGATATACCCCGAGGAGGATACCCGGGTCTTCGATTTCGGACAGATCGACAAGGTGATGGAGGGCGCGACGCGTCCCGGCCATTTCAACGGCGTGGCGCAGGTCGTCAGCCGCCTGTTCGACATCGTGCGCCCGGCACGCGCCTATTTCGGGGAGAAGGATTTCCAGCAGATCGCCGTCATCCGGTCGATGGTGGCCCAGCTGAAACTGCCGGTCGAAATCGTGGACTGTGCGATCGTCCGCGGCGAAGACGGGCTGGCACTCTCCTCGCGCAACCAGCTGCTGGACGCCCCGCACCGGGCCGCCGCGCCGCACATCTACGCCGTGCTGCGCCGGGCCGTGGAGAAATCGCACGAGCTGACACCCGAGGAGCTGAAAACGTGGGTCAAGGCCGAGGTGGAGAGCGACCCGCTGCTCAAAGTGATCTACTACCAGTCTGTCGATGCGCTGACGATGCAGGAGGTTCCGGCATGGAACGCCTCGGAGCGCATTCAGGGCTGTATCGCCGTACAGGCGGGAGACATTCGTTTAATCGACAACATCCGAATCCGATAATGAAATTCCAGATTGAAGTCATCAAATCGAAGATCCACCGCGTAACGGTCACGCAGGCCGACCTCAACTACGTGGGGAGCATCACCATCGACGAGGCGCTCATGGAAGCCGCCAACATGATCGAAGGCGAAAAGGTCCAGATCATGGACATCAACAACGGAGAGCGTTTCGAGACCTACATCATCAAGGGCCAGCGCGGCAGCGGCTGCATCTGCCTCAACGGCGCCGCGGCACGCAAGGTGCAGGTGGGCGACGTCATCATCATCGCATCCTATGCGCTGATGGATTTCGAGGACGCCAAGCAGTTCCGTCCCTGGATCGTATTCCCCGACACGGCGACCAACCGGTTAATCAAATAGTGCCCGCAGACGGTCTGTCGGCCTGAAGAACACAAAATCTCCCCAAAAGGGGAGATTTTTTCATATAAACCGCTATCTTTGCGAATATTAAGCATCTCACGATGGACATCACGCTCTCCCTGTTCGCTTTTCTGCTCTCGATACTGGGCATCATCGGCTGCATCGTGCCCGCCCTGCCGGGCGTGGTGCTGAGCTATGCGGGCCTGCTGTGCGCCTATTTCACCTCCTATTCCCAGATGAACGCCCCGGCGCTGTGGCTCTGGCTCGGAGTGACCGTCGCCGTAAGCATCGCCGACTATTTCCTCCCCGCCTGGATGACCCGGCGGTTCGGCGGTTCGCGTGCAGGCGCCATCGGCGCCACGGTGGGCGTCTTCGCGGGATTCTTCCTCTTCCCGCCCGTGGGCATCCTCCTCGGGCCCTTCCTGGGAGCCGTGCTGGGCGAACTGCTCAACGACCGCGGCGATGTGCCGAAAGCCTTCCTGGTGGGATTCGGGTCGTTCCTCTCGTTCATCGTCGGTACGGGAATCAAGATCGCCGCTTCGGTAGGCATGCTGATCCATGTCGTGGCCGACACATGGCCCGCACTGAGAGGCTGGTTCGCAACTACTTTCTAAAACATATCGCATATGAAAAAGTTTCTACTCTTAACGGCGGTCCTCCTCGCGATGCTCGCCTCGTCTTGTTCCAAGTACAAGTACGAAAAGGTCGCGGACGATCCGCTGAACACCCGGATTTACACGCTTCCCAACGGGCTGAAAGTCTACATGAGCGTCATGAAGGAGCAGCCCCGCATCCAGACAGCCATCGCCGTGAAGGTCGGCGGCAAGAACGACCCCGCCGAGACGACGGGTCTGGCCCACTATTTCGAACACCTGATGTTCAAGGGCACCGAGCAGTTCGGAACCTCGGACTACGCCGCGGAGAAACCGATGCTCGACGAAATCGAACGTCTGTTCGAGGTCTACCGCAAGACCACCGGCGAGGCCGAACGCGCGGCCGTCTACCACCAGATCGACTCGGTGAGCTACGAAGCCTCGAAAATCGCCATCCCCAACGAATACGACAAGCTGATGGCGGCCATCGGCGCCAACGGGACCAACGCCTTCACGTCGCAGGACATGACCGTCTACGTCGAGGACATCCCCTCGAACCAGATCGACAACTGGGCGCGAATCCAGGCCGACCGGTTCCGCAATCCCGTGATCCGCGGCTTCCACACCGAGCTGGAGACCATCTACGAGGAGAAGAATATGTCGCTGACACGCGACAATTCGAAGATGTGGGAGGCGATGGACGCCGCGCTGTTCCCCAACCACCCCTACGGCACGCAGACCGTGCTGGGAACGCAGGAGAGCTTGAAGAACCCTTCGATCACCAACGTCAAAAACTACCACAAGACCTACTACGTGCCCAACAACATGGCCGTCTGCGTCGCGGGTGACTTCGACCCTGACACGATGATCGCGACCATCGACAAATATTTCGGCGACATGCAGCCCAATCCCGAACTGCCGAAGCTGGCGTTCGAACCCGAGAAGCCGATCACCTCGCCCGTCGTGAAGGAGGTCTACGGACTCGAGGCGGCGCGAGTCATGCTGGGCTGGCGCCTGCCGGCCGCCACGGACAAATCGATTGACGTGGCGCAGATCGCGGGCACGATTCTCTACAACGGACAGGCGGGTCTGGCGGACCTCGACCTGAACCAGCAGCAGAAGGTCCTCGGAGCTTATGCCTTCACCAATGTGCAGCCCGACTACGGAACGCTCCTCATGCTGGGCGCCCCCAAGGCCGGGCAGTCGCTCGACGAGGTGCGCGACCTGCTGCTGGCCGAAGCGGCCAAACTCCGCACGGGCGATTTCGACGAAGGGCTGCTCGAAGCCTCCGTCAACAATTTCAAGATGCAGCTGATGAAGCAGTACGACAATTACGACGAACGCGCCCTGATTTTCGCCTACTCGTTCATCAACGGCGCCGACTGGACCGACGAGGTCCGCCAGCTGGACCGCATGTCGAAAATCACCAAGCAGGATGTCGTGGAGTGGGCCAACGAATACCTGGGGCCCGAGAGCTACGCCATCGTCTACAAGCGCGAAGGCAAGGACCCCGGCGAGCAGAAGATCGCCGCCCCGAAGATCACGCCCATCGCCACCAACCGCGACGCGCAGAGCGAATTCCTGACCGAGATACAGACGACCGAGGTGCAGCCCATCGAACCGGAATTCGTGGATTACACGAAGGACATGGCGCAGTTCGAGGCGCAGGAGGGGGTTGAGGTCCTCTACAAGAAAAACGAGAGCAACGACATCTTCACGCTGGTCTACGTGTTCGACACGGGTACGGAGAGCGACCCGGCGCTGAACCTGGCGTTCGACTACCTGGGCTACCTCGGAACCGACAAACTGACCGCCGAAGAGATGGCTTCGAAGATGTACGCCATCGCCTGCTCGTTCTCGATGCGGGCCAACGCCAACAGCTGCTCGATCACCGTCACGGGCCTGAGCGAGAACATGCCCGAAGCGATGGACCTCGTAGACCGGCTGCTCGCCGACGCACAGCCCGACGAGGCGATTCTCGCCAACCTCAAGGCCGACATGGTCAAGAGCCGCGCCGACGCCAAGCTCAACCAGGGCAGCTGCTTCGGGGCCTTGCAGCGTTACCTGTTCTACGGTCCGGATTTTATCCGCCGCACGACGCTCACCAATCCGGAGCTCGAGTCCATGACCTCGGAACAGTTGCTGGAAAAGATTCACAACCTGCTGAACAAACAGCACAAGGTGCTCTACTACGGTCCCCGTCCGGAGAAGGAGGTGAAGGAGGCGCTGGCCGCCCACCACAAGACTCCGGCCGCGCTCCAGCCGCTGAAGAAGACGCACGTTCAGCTGCTGCCGACCGACAAAAACCGCGTGGTGCTGGCGCAGTACGACGCCAAACAGCTCTACTACATCCAGTTCTCGAACCTCGGCAAGGCGTTCGACGTCACGGCCGACCCGGAGGTGACGCTCTACAACGAATATTTCGGCGGCGGGATGAACTCCGTGGTGTTCCAGGAGATGCGTGAGGCCCGCGGACTGGCTTACTCCGCGGCGGCATACATCGTAGAGCCGGGATACGCCGACATGAACTACGGCTACAAAGCCTTTATCGCCACGCAGAACGACAAGATGCAGACGGCAATAGAGGCCTTTGAGGAAATCATCGAAAACATGCCCGAATCGGAAGCGGCGTTCAACATCGCCAAGGAGTCCCTGCTGTCGCGCCTGCGCACCGAGCGCACGGTGAAGGAGCAGGTGCTGCTGAGCTACCTCGACCTGTGCGACATGGGTCTCACGGAGGACCGCGACCGGCAGCTATTCGAAAAGGTGCAGTCGATGACCCTCGCCGACGTGAAAGCCGCGCAGGAGAAATGGGTCAAGGGCCGCAAGTACGTCTACGGCATCCTGGGCGACATCCGGGACCTCGACCTCAACTACCTCAAGACGCTCGGCCCGATTCAGACCGTCTCGCAGGAGCAGTTGTTCGGATATTGATTCCCGTCGACAGCGGCACAAAAAACCTCGGAAAGAAATTTCCGAGGTTTTTCATTGCCGCAGGGGCAGTCAATAGCGGTAATGTTCGGCCTTGTAGGGTCCGTCCTCGGGAACGCCGATGTAGTCGGCCTGATGCTTCGTCAGGCGCGTCAGTTCGACGCCGAGGTTGTCCAGATGCAGGCGTGCGACCTCCTCGTCGAGGTGCTTCGGCAGGCGGTAAACACCCACTTCGAGCTGCTCCTGCCACAGCTCCATCTGCGCCAGGCACTGGTTGGTGAAGGAGTTCGACATCACGAACGAAGGGTGTCCCGTGGCACATCCGAGGTTCACCAGACGGCCTTCGGCCAGGATGAAGATCGAGTGTCCGTCGGGAAAGGTGAACTTATCCACCTGCGGCTTGATGTTCATCCGCACGGCCGCCGATTTCTCGAGGCGGGCCATCTGAATCTCGTTGTCGAAATGGCCGATATTGCAGACGATGGCTTGGTCGCGCATCTTCTCCATGTGTTCCAGCGTGATGATGTCGCAGTTGCCGGTGCAGGTGACGTAGATATTGCCCTCGGCGAGCGCACTCTCCACGGTTTTCACCTCGAAACCCTCCATCGCAGCCTGCAGGGCGCAGATGGGATCGATCTCCGTGACGATCACCCGGGCGCCGTAGGAGCGCATCGAGCGGGCGCAGCCCTTGCCCACGTCCCCGTAACCGCACACGACGACCACCTTGCCGGCAATCATCACGTCCGTGGCGCGTTTGATGCCGTCGGCCAGCGATTCGCGGCAGCCGTAGAGGTTATCGAACTTCGACTTGGTGCACGAGTCGTTGACATTGATGGCCGGGACGAGCAGTTCGCCCGCCTCCTGCATCTGGTAGAGACGGTGTACGCCCGTGGTGGTCTCCTCGCTCACACCCTTCCACTCGGCGACCGTGCGGTGCCATTTTTCGGGGTCTTCGGCCAGGATTCGTTTCAGCGTGTCGAGAATCACCTCCTCCTCGTAGGACGAAGGTTCGTAATCGAGCGTCGAAGCGTCGTTCTCGGCCTTGTAGCCTTTGTGAATCAGCAGCGTGGCATCGCCGCCGTCGTCCACGATCAGCTGCGGACCCTTGCCGCCGGGAAACGAAAGCGCCATGGCGGTGCACCACCAGTACTCGGGCAGCGTCTCGCCCTTCCACGCGAAGACCGGAACGCCCGCAGCGGCGATGGCAGCAGCGGCATGGTCCTGCGTCGAGAAGATGTTGCAGGAGCACCAGCGCACATCGGCGCCCAGTTCCACGAGGGTCTCGATCAGCACGGCCGTCTGGATGGTCATGTGCAGCGAACCCATCACGCGCACGCCCTTCAGCGGCTTCTCGGGACCGTATTTGCGGCGCACAGCCATCAGGCCCGGCATTTCGTGTTCGGAAATCTCGATCTCCTTGCGGCCCCACTCGGCCAGCGACATATCGGCGACCTTATAAGGAAGCGTTAAGTCCAAATACATAACAGTATGTTTTTTAAGTTATTGCATCGTTCGTCCGTATCTTTCCGGTTGAGACCCGCGGCCTTTGGCCGCGTTTACAAGTCTGCCCCACCCCTAAATCCCCGCCTCGGCGGGGACTTGTCGCACGCGACCGGGTTTTCGACCGAAATGCAGACATAAATTACATCATTATTTCAATCCCAAAATATACGCTTTATCTTTCTCTATCTGCATCCGGAGGTCCTCAACAGTGTCGAACTTGCGTTCGTCGCGGATCTTTTCGAGCAGTTCGACACGCAGCAGGCGGCCGTACAGCTCGCCCTCGAAATCGAAAATATGGGTCTCCAGACGCCGTTCGACACCTCCGACCGAGGGGTTTCGCCCCAGGTTCGACATCGCGTCGTACATCCGTCCCCCGACCTCGGCCCGCGAACGGTAGACCCCGTCGGCGGCCGTGACCGTCTCGGGAACGGCCAGGTTGGCCGTCGGAAACCCCAGCTCACGTCCCAACCGGCGTCCGTGCTCCACTACGCCTGCTATCAGAATCCGTTCCATCAGATTTTTTCAGTCAGTTTGCGCACCAGCCGGAACTGCGAAAAGAACTCCTTGGCGAAAACCCGGATAACCGTGTACGACGGGATGGCCAGCAGCATGCCCAGAATCCCCGCCAGCGACCCGGCTATCAGAATCACGATGAAAATCTCCAGCGGATGGGCCTTCACGCGTTCGGAATAGAGCGTCGGCTGGAGGATGAAATCGTCCATCCCCTTCAGTATCAGCAGCGAACCGGCGATGATGAACGCCGTATGCCCCACGCTCATTCCCTCGATCGGCGAGACGATGCCCACGAAAACCGAGACGATGCCGCCGATCAGCGGCCCGGCGTAAGGAACCACATTCATCACACCCATGATAAGGCCGATAAATGCGGCGTCGGCGGCCTTCATCCCGAAGGCCATCATCACCAGCGACACGGCGATCATCAACAGCAGGCTCTCCGAAAGGATGCCCGTGAAATAGCGTGCCAGCAGGACCGTCACCGAATCGAGCGCACGGGTGATGTTATCGTGGTAATGTTCCGGGAAGACCGAAGTGATCATCGCGTAGAACAGCCCCTCCTCCTTGAGGAAAAAGAACGTGATGAACGAGATGGAGAAAATGGCGATCACCGACGACAGCACCACATTGATAATCGACGAGAAAATCGTGTTGAGCGAATTGATGTCGATGATCTGTTTGAGCGCGACGGTCAGTTCGTCGGAGAGCGAGAACGTGCTTTCGGGCAGGGAGAAAAGCGTTTGCAGGTCGTGCTGCATCCGGGCGATGGGTTCGCCGATGCTCCCCACGACCGCGGCGAAATCGACATGCGCGAACTGGTTGATCTTGTTGAAGACCAGCGGCACGAACAGCGAACACAACGTGGCCACCACCACCCAGATCACCACCAGCGTAACCAGCGCGGCCAGCCAGCGCGGCACCCGCCATCCCTTGACATGCAGCCCCGCGAGGCGTTTCACGAGCGGACGGCCCATGACGGCCAGCACGGCCGAGACGAGGATGTAGACGACGATCGACGAGAAATACCAGACCAGAAAAAGCACGACCGCAGCGATTGCCGCGCCCGCGATAAACCGCAGAAAAGTCTGGGGCGTCGCCTTCATCGCGCTATGCGTTTTCGAGGTTCTTGCGCAGCCGGGCGATCGGGGTCTGCGAACCCACGGTGGGATCGCCGATCTCCACCAGCAGTTCGCTGTCCTTCGGCACGAGCACGTCGACGCGCGACCCGAATTTGATGAATCCGCAGACGCTGTTCTGCTCGACCTGATGACCGACGGTCATGTAGGAGATGATGCGCCGGGCAATCAGCCCCGCGATCTGGCGGAAGAGCACCTTCTGCCCCGAGGGCATCCGCACCACGGTCGTCGTGCGTTCGTTCTCGGTCGAGGACTTGGGGTGCCAGGCCACCAGGAAACGTCCCGGATGGTATTTGAAATACTCCACCTCGCCGCCCACGGGAACCCAGTTCATGTGGACGTTGGTGATGGACATGAAGATCGAAATCTGGAGCATCTCCTCCTTGAGGTACTCGTCTTCGGAGACGACCTCCGTCACGACCACGCGGCCGTCGCAGGGAGCGAAGACCAGATCGGCGTCGTGGATGCGCACCCGGCGGGGTTCGCGGAAGAACGCTACGATGAAGAACCAGAACAGCAACAACACGACGGCGCTGAACCACAGCAGCGAGATGTTCGCATCGTGAACCAGCAAATGATAGAACAGCCACCAAAAGAGAATGCAGACAGCTCCCGAAATGCCGATGATCTTATATCCTTCCTTATTGATTCTCATAAACGTTTAAGGTTTGCAGTGTTACATCACAAAAAGCATATAGACGAAGACGAACGGCGCCGACAGCAGCATGGCGTCGAAGCGGTCCAGCACTCCGCCGTGTCCGGGAATCAGCGTCCCGGAATCCTTCACACCCGCGGCGCGTTTGAACATCGACTCCACCAGGTCGCCCAGCACGCCCGAGACCGCCGCGACCAGCGCCAGCCCGGCCCATGCCGCATAGCCGCCCTCCAGCACCCGGGCTGCGACGAGCCCCATGGCAACGGCCCCGACGATGCCGCCGAAGAACCCTTCCCACGATTTTTTAGGCGAGAGGCGTTCGAACAGCCTATGACGGCCGATCGACATACCGACCAAATAGGCGAAGACGTCGTTGGCCCAGATGATGAAGATATAGAAAACCATCACCCGGGGATTCCACGCCCCGCCGCCGAACATCGGGAAATAGCACATCACCGAGAGGGGCAGCGCCACGTAAACGACCCCCATAAGGGTCGTACCGATATTGGCGGCCGGATTCTTCTGCCGGCGGTAGAGTTCGCAGATAAACATCGCGGGCAGCGACAGCAGCAGGAACGCCAGTCCGCAGGCGAAAGCCTGCCGGGCGCTGCCGAGTATCTCGATGTCGTCCGAGATGAAGGCGAAATTGAGCGCGAAAAGCACCAGTCCGGCGACCAGTCCCACAATCCGCTGGGGTTTGCTGCCCTGCTTTTCGGCCAGCGTGTAAAACTCCGACAGGCCGACAACCAACAAGGCCGCCAGCAGGATGCCGAAACTCCACTGCGACCAGACAACGGCTCCGAGCACCACCGCGGCGAGGACTGCCCCGCTCAGCGTGCGCACCCAGAGGTTCTTCATTTTTTCACTCATCGATTTTCAAGGGTTGTAGTGGGTGACGGGGTTATTCGGCTTCAGGTGCGGCGACAGCCGGGGCTACGGGAGCCGGCTCGGCCGTTTCGGATTTATCGGGTTTTGCCGAAGGGTCGGCGACCGCGGCGGCCTGCTTCCCTGCTCCGGGTTCCTCTCCGGCAGGGGTGCCGCCTCCGGCCTTGGCTTTCGCCTCGGCCTCCTTGCGTTCGCGCTCGATGTCTTTCTTGCGTTTGCCGAAGATGCGCTCGACATCCTCGGTGAAGACCACCTCGCGCGTCAGCAGCAGCTCGGCCAGCTCCTTCAGGCCGTCGGCGTGCTCGCGCAGCACCTGCTCGGCCATCTTATAGGCCTTCTCGATCACCAGTTTGGCCTCGGCGTCGATCTGCTGGGCCGTCTGCTCCGAATAGGGTTTGGTGAAGGACATATCGCTCTGGCCCGTGGAATCGTAGTAGGAGAGCGTTCCGACGTTCTCGCTCATGCCGTAGTAAGCCACCATGGCATAGGCCTGTTTGGTGACGCGCTCCAGGTCGTTCAGGGCTCCCGTCGACATTTCGCCGAAGGTCAGCTGCTCCGACACGCGGCCGCCGAGCGTGGCGGCCAGCTCGTCCATCATCTGCTCGCGCGTGGTGATCTGACGCTCCTCGGGCAGATACCATGCGGCGCCCAGCGCCTTGCCGCGCGGAATGATCGTCACCTTGATCAGCGGGCTGGCGTTCTCCAGAATCCAGCTCACGGTAGCGTGTCCGGCCTCGTGGAAGGCGATCACGCGCTTCTCCTCGTCGGTGATAATTTTATTCTTGCGCTCCAGACCGCCGATAATGCGGTCGATAGCCGACAGAAAGTCCTCTTTGGAGACGAATTTCTTATTGTGGCGGGCGGCGATCAGTGCGGCCTCGTTGCAGACGTTGGCGATGTCGGCGCCCGAGAACCCGGGAGTCTGACGCGCCAGGAACGAACGGTCCAACTGCGGATCGAGCTTCAGCGGACGCAGGTGGACGTTGAAAATCTCCTCGCGCTCCTTCACGTCGGGCAGTCCCACCTCGATCTGGCGGTCGAAACGTCCGGCACGCATCAGCGCCTTGTCGAGAATGTCGGCGCGGTTCGTGGCCGCAAGGACAATCACGCCCGTATTGGTCTGGAAACCGTCCATCTCTGTCAGCAACTGGTTCAGCGTATTTTCACGCTCGTCGTTGCCCGAGAAGCCGGCATTCTTGCCGCGGGCGCGGCCGATGGCGTCGATCTCGTCGATGAAGACGATGCACGGAGCCTTCTGCTTGGCCTGCTCGAACAGGTCGCGGACACGCGAGGCGCCCACGCCAACGAACATCTCCACGAAATCCGAACCCGAAATCGAGAGGAACGGCACGTTGGCCTCCCCGGCGACAGCCTTGGCCAGCAGGGTCTTGCCGGTTCCCGGAGGACCTACCAGCAGCGCCCCCTTCGGGATTTTAGCGCCCAGTTCCTTGTATTTGTCGGCCTTCTTGAGGAAATCCACGATCTCCATGATCTCGACCTTGGCCTCCTCCAGACCTGCCACATCCTTGAAAGTCACACGCTTGGCATTGTCCTTGTCGAACACCTGCGCCTTGGCCTTGCCCACGTTCATGATGCCCCCGCCGCCTCCGGCGCCGGCGCCGCGCGACATGGAGCGCATGACGAAGAACCACGCCCCGATGATGACCACCCACGGAAGCAGGTTCAGCAGCAGCGAGGTCCAGTCGTTGGCCTTATTCTCATAGCTGACCGGGACGATCTGCCCCGACCGCTCCTCGGCGGCCTTCAGGTCCTCGCGGAACGAGTCGACCGACCCGATGGTGAAGATCAGCTGCGCCCCCGATTCGGGCAGGCGGCGGAACCGCTTGTCCACCGAATCGCTGCGGTATCTGTCGGCGGCGTCCTTCTTCAGGTAGACCTGCGCCTGCTCGCGGTTGACGATCTGGATCTTATCCACGTCGCCCTTTTCGACCATCTGTTCGACGGTGGTCCAGTCGCTGGGCAGGGGCGTGTCGTTGACATCGCCGAAGACGTACCAGCCGATGATGAACGCGCCGATCAGGCCGTAGATCCACAGCATCGAGGGCCGCGGCATGTTCATGTTCATTTTATTGTTGTTCTTGCCTTTCTGTGCCATAATCCGTTTACTCTTCGTATTCGTATTTCACCATCGGCGCGTCGGCCCACAGCTCCTCGAGCTTGTAGAACCCGCGCAGTTCGGTCTGGAAGATGTGGACCACTACGTCCACATAGTCCATGGCGACCCACACGCCGTTCTGCTGGCCTTCGATGCGCCAGACCTTCTCGCCCAGCTTCTCGAACACCTGCTCCTCGACCTCGGCGGCAATGGCGCACACCTGCGTCGTGGAGTCTGCGTTGCAGACGATGAAATGCGAACAGATCGCCCCGTCGAATCCCGAGAGGTCCAACGATACAATATCCTTACCCTTTTTATCTTCAATCGCGTTGACGATCGTTTCGATCAGTTTACTCATAAATATCCAATAGGTGTCTATAACCTTGCAAAGGTACGAAAAGAGAATGAGATTTGAAAGCAACCGGTTAAAAATCGCGCCGTCTCCGGCATATTGCCCGGACAGATATAATCATTTTCGTCTTTTTTGTTGTCCATTTGTTTTTTTTACTTATATTTGCCTCCGCACTAATTTATTAAAAATCAAAACTATGAAGAAATTTTTTACACTTTGCCTGGCCGGCGCACTCGCCCTGGCCGCCACCGCCTGCGATGACGATGACGACAAGGACGGAGGTTATTCCGGGAAAATGACCGTCAGCGGCCAGACCGAGGAGGTCAAAAGCGCCCTCTACTACGAGTATGCCGCCGACGGAGGCGATGAAGCGGAGATCGATCTCTACCTGTTTAAGGAGGCTTTTTCGGCAATGCCGAATGCCGAGCCCTCTTTTTACGTCAATCTCGAGATTTCGGAATCGCTCAACGGCAAGACCGTCGACCTGACCAAGCCGCTCAGCCAGGATTCGACTCCCCGGCCTTATCTTTACATAAATGCCGTAGGTAGCGGGAAGGACCTCGTCATCGACTATTATGACAACAAGATCGACGTGACGGACGACGCCACCGTCACCGCCGGCAGCATGACCGCAACCCGCAACGGCGATAACATCACCGTCAAACTCTCCGTCACGCTTTCCGACGGCAATTCGCTCTCCGTAGACTGGAAAGGAAAGGCGACAAAAGTAACGAACCAGAAATAACCGACCGATAACCGGTCACGCGCCCGGCCTGCGTTCTGCAGGCCGGGCGTTATTTTTCGACCCTTTTTGTTGCCGGTTCCGTTTTTTTTCACTATATTTGAGGACACTCTAATTCACTTAAATGCAAAATTTATGAAAAAGATCTTCATGCTCTGCCTGGCCGGTGCACTCGCGCTGGCCGCCACCGCCTGCGACGACAAAGACGACAAGGGGGGGGGTACTCCGGTAAGATGACCGTCAACGGTCAGACCGAAACCATCAAAAGTGCACTCTACACGGAATATGCCGCTGATGGAACCGACGAAGCGGAATTCGACCTCTACCTGTTTAAGGACGTCTTTTCGCAGGTTCCGACCGAAGAACCCTCCTTCTATGTCAACATCGAGGTTTCGGAATCGCTCTACGGCAAGACCCTCGACCTGACCAAGCCGATCGAAAAAAATTCAAACCTCCAACCCTATCTTTACATAACCGCTGTGGGTAACGAAAAAGATTTCAACATCGAGTATTACGACAACACGATCAGAGTAACGAACGACGCCACCGTCACCGCCGGTACCTTGACCGCAACCCGCACCGGAGACAATTTTACTATCAAACTCTCTGTAAAACTCTCCAACGGCAATTCAATCACGGCCGACTGGGAAGGAACGGCTACGAAAGTGAGTTTCAAATAACCCGTTCACACACCATAAACAAGCGCCCGGCAGTCTCCTGCCGGGCGCATTCTTTATATGGAGGGCGGAAGCTATGCCTTTGCCGCCGGGACATTGGCCAGAATGGTCTCGGTCAGGGCCCGGATAATCGAGTTCTTGACGTAGGTGCGGCGCACGGCGACGGCGATCTTACGCGACGTGGCCCCTTTGGCGAGGGTTTTCAGCCGGTCGCGGCGGTCCGAGGGGATGTATTCGAGGGCCATTTCGGGGATGATCGTCAGGCACGACGTGCAGTCCACGATGCGCATCAGCGTGTCCAGCGACCCCGATTCGAACGAGTAGCGCGAAGGCGTGTTGCGGCGTGCCTGGCACAGCTCGATGATCTGGTCGCGCATACAGTTGCCGGGGCTCAGGATCACGAGGTCTTTCAGGTCGATGTCCTCGATGCGGATGTTCTGCCGTTCGTAGAGCGGGTTTTCGGGCGACACATAGGCGTAGAAGCGGTCGTTGAAAAGCTCCTGCTCGAGGATGCCCTCGCCGCAGGTGCCGCTGGCCACCAGCGCCGCGTCGATGCGGTCGCGCTTGAGCGCCTCGACGATGTCCGAGGTAATCATCTCGGAAATCTCCAGCTCCACCTTCGGATAGTCGCGCACGAAAGCCGGGATGAACTTGTGCAGCAGGTAGGGCGCAATGGTCGGAATGACCCCCAGCCGCAGCTTGCCTGCGGTCTCGCCCTTCAGCTCCGCGACGGCCTCCCGGATGTAGTTATAGGCCTTGATGGTCTCGCGGGCCTGCTCCAGCACCACCTCGCCCGCCTCGGTGGGAATGACGGGCTTTTTCGAACGGTCGAGCAGCACCACGCCCAACTCCTCTTCGAGCGACTTAACCTGCATGCTCAGCGAGGGTTGCGTCACAAAACAATGTTCGGCGGCCAGCGAGAAGCTGCCGCAGTTGGCCACGGCCAACAGATACTCAAGTTGGATTATCGTCATAGCAGGCGTCTATTTCACCCGACGAAGATATAAAAAAAAGCTATATGCCGCAACTTTATTAGGTCGCGCACGCGCTTTTTCGTAAGTTTGGGGTCGCAACGGCACTTTTATCAGTCGGAACCTCCGGCCGCAGCGCCCGCAGTCCGGTTTTGCGCCGTCAATTCTTTTTCGTAAGTTTGCAGCCGATATACGCATTTATTTCAACTATGGCAAAAATCATCCTCACCGGCGACCGTCCCACGGGCCGCCTCCACCTGGGTCATTTCGTAGGTTCGCTGCGCCGCCGCGTCGAACTGCAGAACTCGGGAGAATTCGAAAAGATATTCATCATGATCGCCGATGCGCAGGCGCTCACCGACAACGCCGACAATCCGGAAAAGGTGCGCCAGAACATCATCGAGGTCGCACTGGACTACCTCTCGGTGGGCCTCGACCCCGCGCAGTCGACGCTCTTCATCCAGTCGCAGGTCCCCGAGCTGTGCGAACTGGCGTTCTACTACATGAATCTGGTGACCGTCCAGCGTCTGCAGCGCAATCCGACCGTGAAGGCCGAAATCGCCCTGCGCGGATTCGCCGAAGGCGCCGCCGAGGGCGACACCGCACAGCGGCAGGGCATCCCCGTCGGGTTCTTCACCTACCCCATCTCGCAGGCGTCGGACATCACGGCCTTCAAGGCCACGACCGTCCCCGTGGGCGAGGATCAGGAGCCGATGATCGAGCAGACGCGCGAAATCGTCCACAAGTTCAACACGGTCTACGGCGAGACGCTCGTCGAGCCCGAAATCCTGCTTCCCGACAATGCCGCCTGCATGCGCCTGCCGGGCACCGACGGCAAGGCCAAAATGTCCAAGTCGCTGAACAACTGCATCTACCTTTCGGACACGGCCGACGAGGTCAAGAAGAAGGTGATGGGCATGTACACCGACCCCGACCACCTGCGCGTGGAGGACCCGGGCAAGGTCGAGGGCAACACGGTCTTCACCTACCTCGACGCCTTCAGCCGCCCCGAGCATTTTTCCAGATATTTGCCTGAATACTCCTCTTTGGAGGAGCTGAAAGCGCACTACCGCCGCGGCGGACTGGGCGACGTGAAGGTGAAACGGCTGCTGATCGCCATCCTCAACGAACTGCTGGAGCCGATCCGCGAACGCCGCCATCACTACGAGGCCCGCATCGGCGAGGTGTACGAAATTCTCCGCGACGGCTCCGAAAAGGCCCGTGCGGCAGCGGCCGAGACCCTCGCAGACGTCCGCGCCGCCATGAAGATCAACTATTTCGACGACAAGGAGCTGATCGACGCACAGGCCGAGCACTTCGCGCAAAACGCCGAGTGAACGAATAACGAATAATTAATATGTCTTTCCGCACCGAGCGCATCTACCTCGAATTCCTCCGGCTGACCCGGAGGCTGTCGAACAGCCAGATCATGATGCTTCTGGCCGTAGTGGTCGGTGTGCTCGCGGGACTCGGCACCTATCTGTTCGAGATGTTGCTGCACGGCATCAAGAGCGGACTGATCCGCTGGTTCCCGGTGGACAGCGCCCATGTCCTCTTTCTGGTCTACCCCGCCATCGGCATCATCCTGGCGACGCTGTTCGTCAAATACATCGTCCGCGACAACATCTCCGAAGGCGTGACACGCGTCCTGTACGCCATGTCGAGCCGCAACTCGCGCATCGCCGGCCACAACTGCTGGACCTCGGTCGTGGGCGGCGCCACGACCATCGGATTCGGCGGATCGGTGGGTCCCGAGGCCCCGATCGTACTGACGGGAGCCGCCATCGGCTCGAACATCGGGCGGCTGGCGCGTCTCAACTACAAACACACGACGCTGCTGCTGTGCTGCGGCGCCGGAGCCGCCCTCGCGGCGATCTTCAAAGCCCCGATCACGGGCGTGGTCTTCGTGCTGGAAATCCTGATGCTCGACATCACCGCCGGGTCGGTCATCCCGCTGCTGATCGCCTCGATCACCGCCACGACGATGGCCTTCATGCTCCGCGGCTTCGATCCGATTCTGGCCGTGACGCTGGCCCCTGCGGATGCCTTCGAACTATGGCAGATTCCGCTGTTCATCCTGCTCGGCGGGCTGTGCGGACTGATGTCGTGGTATTTCACGTCGATGAACTCCCGCGTCGGGAATTTCTTCAAGGGCATCGACAAGCAGTACAAAAAATGGCTGTGGGGCGGCGTGATCCTCGGCGTCCTGATTTTCATCTTCCCGCCGCTGTACGGCGAAGGTTACGAAGGATTTACCTCGCTCATGCACGGCAATGCGCAGGAGCTGTTCAACAACTCGCTATTCTACCGCTTCCGCGACATCGACTGGGTCATCATCCTCTTCGTCATCGCGACGATGTTCTTCAAGGTCATCGCCATGGCCTCGACCAATGCCGCGGGCGGCGTGGGCGGAACTTTCGCCCCGTCGCTGTTCGTCGGGGCCTTCACGGGCGCTTCGCTGGCGCTGGTCTGCAACACGCTGTTCGGCTGGGAGGTGTCGATCGTCTCATTCACGCTGGTGGGCATGGCGGGCGTCATGTCGGGGGTGATGAAGGCCCCGCTGACCTCGATTTTCCTCATCGCCGAACTCTCGAACGGCTACGGGCTTTTCATCCCGCTGATGATCACAGCCTGCATCTCGTTCGCCGTGGGCTACTACCTCGACCCCGACTCGATCTACACCAAGCAGCTGCGCCTGAACGGCGAACTGCTGACCCACGACAAGGACCAGTCGGTGTTCGTCTTCCTGAAACTCGAGGAGCTGATGGAGACCGATTTCCTGCGCATCCGCGAGAACATGACCCTCGGGGACATCGTGCATATCATCTCGACCGCACGCCGCAATATCTTCCCTGTGATCGACAATTTCGGACGCCTGCTGGGCGTGGTCCAGCTGGACGACCTGCGCGAAGATATGTTCAAACACGAGCGGTACGGCCGTCCGATTTCGGACTACATGATTCCGCCTCCGGACAAGATTATCGAGCACGAGTCGATCCTGAGCGTCATGGAGAAATTCGAGGACAAGCGCACCTGGATGCTGCCCGTCGTGGACAAGCAGGGGCGTTACATCGGGTTCATCTCCAAATCGCGCATCCTGAACGCCTACCGCGAACAATTAGTAAAGATCCAGCAGTAACCAGGGGTTACTGCTGGATCTTCGATTCCATATTGACAATCCCTCCAAACCTCCCTTTGAAAAGGGAGGCTTGACCTGCGGGACCTGACTTTTGAATTATGAGTTATGAATTGTGAATTGAACCGCATCTGGGCCGAAGAGGTCAACTGCGCCGTCACGGTGTGCGACACCGAGGGCACGATCGTCTACATGAACGAAAAGGCACGGACCACGTTCGCCAAACACGGCGACCTGATCGGCCAAAACCTCTTCGACTGCCACAGCGAACGCTCGCGCGAAATGATCCGCCGGATGCTCGCCACGGGCGGCACGAACGCCTACACCATCGAAAAGCAGGGCGTGCGCAAGATGATCTACCAGACGGCCTGGAAGGAGCGCGGCGAAGTCCGCGGGCTGGTGGAAATCTCGATGGAGATACCCGCCGAAATGCCGCACTACATCCGGAAATAATAAAAGGAGGTTTTGAAAAACCTCCTTTTGTTTTACAGAAACGCCTCGAATCCGGACAGGTGTTTCGTAGGCGAAAATTCGACGACCTCGTAATCGGCGACGCCGTGAATGCGGAACGGGTCTTCACACGTCAGGGCCTCGACGGCCGCGCGGTCCGCGGCACGGCAGAGGATGACGCCTCCCGTGCGGGGATTCTGCGGCCCCGAGCAGAGAAACACCCCTTCGGCATAATGCCGGTCGAGGTATTCACGATGCGCCGCGAGGTGTCTCTCCACCTCGGCAAGCGGTTTCTTATAGGAAAGCAGGATAACGAACATAACTACGTTGCAATAATAAGCCCCCGCCGAGGCGGGGGTTTGGGGGTGGGTCAGACTTGCAAACACGGCGGCACACCGGGAGGATTCTGCCGACCGTTATGAATCCTTCGTCCATATTTCACAAAACCGGACCGTCTTTTCACAGCTTAATGTCGTAAATCTGGATTACGCCCGAGAGTTTGCCCGCATCGTCGGTGACGAGCAGCGAGGTGACCTTGTTGCGGGTCATCATCTTCTCGGCCTCGATCAGTTTTTCATCCGGCGTGATGGTCTTGGGGTTGCGCGTGGCGATGTCCGCGGCCTTGATGTTGAAGAACTCGCCCCGCAGACGCTCCATCGCACGTCGCACGTCGCCGTCGGTGACGATACCCTCGATCCGGTCGCCGTCGCAGATCACGATCAGCCCCAGCCCGCCCTTCGAAATGGCGTGGATCATCTCCGCCGCCGGGCAGTCGGGAGCCACGACCGGCAGGTCGTGATCGCGCATGACGCTGCCCACGGTCATCAGCAGACGCCGTCCGAGGCTGCCGCCCGGGTGCAGACGCGCGAAATCGACGCTCGTGAAACCCCGCATCTGCATCAGCGACACGGCCAACGCATCACCCATGGCAATCTGCGCCGTGGTGGACGACGTGGGCGCGAGGTGCAGGATACAGGCCTCCTCGCGGACCCCGACATCCAGATGCACATCGGAGTTCTTGGCCAGCGCCGACTCGGGATTCCCGGTCATCGAAACGATCCTGTTACCATTGGAGTGGATGAAGGGCACGATTTTCAGAATCTCGTCCGTCTCGCCCGAATAGGAGAGCGCCACCACGATGTCCTCCTTCGAAATCATACCCAGGTCGCCGTGGAAAGCCTCCCCGGGATGGAGGAAAAAACTCGGGGTACCCGTCGAAGCGAGCGTCGCGGCGATCTTGCGCCCCACGAGGCCCGACTTGCCCATACCCGTGATGATACATTTGCCGCGGCTTTCGAGAATCAGCTCCACGGCCGCGGCGAACTCGTCGCCCAAAGTCTCTTCCAAATGTTTGAGCGTCAGCATCTCCGTATGAATCGCCTTGCGGGCCACCGCGAGAATCTGCGCCTTTGTCGTATCGGTCATTTAAAGCAGGGATTTAATTAATGCTTCCAAATCATCGAGCCTCAGCATATTGGCGGCATCGCTCAGGCCTTTGTCGGGATCGGGGTGCACCTCGAAGAAGAAGCCGTTGGCCCCGAACGCCTTGGCTGCATGGGCCATGGCGGGCACGAATTCCCGGTTGCCGCCCGTCTTGCCGCCGGCCGCACCGGGACGCTGCACCGAGTGGGTGCAGTCCATGATGACCGTGGGAGCGATTTTGAGCATGTCGGGGATGTTGCGGAAATCGACGACCAGGTTATTGTAACCGAACGAGTTGCCGCGCTCGGTCAGCCAGATGTCGGAGGCTCCGGCCTCGCGGGCCTTTTCGTAGGGGTATTGCATGTCGGGACCCGACAGGAACTGGGCTTTCTTGATATTCACCGTTTTGCCGGTCTTCGCCGCGGCGACCACCAGATCGGTCTGGCGGCAGAGGAACGCCGGAATCTGAATCACGTCGACCACCTCGCCCACGGGCGCGGCCTGCGCCGGTTCGTGAATGTCCGTGAGGAGCTTCAGCCCCCATTTCGCACGCACGTCGGCAAGCATCCGCAGGCCCTTTTCGAGCCCCGGACCGCGGAACGACGCGATAGACGTGCGGTTGGCCTTGTCGAACGACGCTTTGAAAATGATGTCGGTGCCGAGCGTCCGGTTGATGGCCGCCAGCCGTTCGGCCACGACGTCCAGCAGTTCGGCCGACTCTATTACGCACGGACCTGCGATAAATTTCGGACTTCCCATAATTATGAATTATGAATTATGAATTGTGAATCGAGAAAGCGTTCCGCTTTCTCCAGGTCTTCGGGGGTGTCGATGCCGATGGTCTCAACCTCCGAAATCCCCACGCCGATCTTGTAGCCGTTCTCCAGCCAGCGCAACTGCTCCAGCGATTCGGCCTTTTCGAGCGCCGACTGCGGCAAGGCCGTCACCGCACGCAGCACGTCGGTGCGGAAGGCATAGAGCCCGATATGTTTATAAAAGGTATGGCGTGCAAGCCACTCCGCACGCTCCACGCCCCGCAGGTAAGGGATCACCGAGCGGGAAAAATAGATGGCCCGCGACTGTGTGTCGAGGACCACCTTGGGGGAGTTTGGATTTTCGAGGGCGGCGAGTCCGTCGGCCTCGGTGAAGGGTTTCACGAGCGTGGCGATGTCGGTCGCGGGGTCGTCGAAACACCGTTTCACGGCCTCCAGCTGCGAAGGCTGGATAAAGGGTTCGTCGCCCTGCACGTTCACGACCACGTCATACTCCACGCCGAGCCGGTCATAGGCTTCCCGACAGCGGTCGGTGCCGCTCCGGTGATCCGGGGAGGTCATTTCGACCCGGCCCCCGAAAGCCCGCACGGCGTCGCGGATGCGCTCGTCGTCGGTAGCCACCACGGCATCGTCCAGCACGCCGGCGACCTGCTCGTAAACCCGCTGGATGACGGATTTGCCGCCCAGCACGGCCAGCGGTTTGCCGGGAAAGCGCGTCGAAGCATAACGCGCGGGAATGATCGCAATGAATTTCATAGTACCCTGTTTTCTTCGGCCAATTCGGCCCGCTGCTTGTTCGTCAGATGCGCCGCCGCCAGTTCATACGACTGCCGGATCAGCTCCATCAGGAGCTGCCCGGGCACGTCGCTGTCGAAACGGACGCTGATCCAATGCTTTTTGTTCATATGCCAGCCCGGACCGATGCCCTCGTAACGCTCCCGCAGTTCCGGAATTCGCTCGGGAGCACACCGCACATTGCAAAAATCCCAGGCCACGGCGTTCACAAAGCAGAACCACTTGTCCAACACGTAAAACACGAGTATATCCCGGTCGTAATCCGATGTCGACTTGCCGAACGGAAAATCGTCGTGCGTCCCTGCAAACGAGAGGCAGTAGGTCCGGAACTCCTCGATATTCATTACTCCAAAGCGAGTTTCAGCACCTCGTCGTTGGTCTTCACATAGTGGAACGTCAGTCCGGCGATATAGTCCTCCTTGATCTCGGCGATGTCCTTGCGGTTCTCCTCCGAGAGGATCAGCTCCGTGATGCCGGCACGCTTGGCGGCCAGAATCTTCTCCTTCACGCCGCCCACGGGCATCACCCGTCCGCGGAGGGTCGTCTCGCCCGTCATGGCGATGCGCTCCTTCACCTTGCGGCCCGTGTAGGTCGAGACGATCGAGGTCACCATCGTGATGCCCGCCGAGGGACCGTCCTTCGGAATGGCGCCCTCCGGCACGTGGATATTGATGTCGTTCTTCTCGAATAGCTCGGGGTCGATGCCCAACTCCTTGTGGTGGGCCATCACCCATTCGTGGGCAATCGTGGCCGACTCCTTCATCACCTCGCCCAAGTTACCCGTCAGGCTCACCTTACCCTTGCCGGGCGTCAGCACCGACTCGATATAGAGGATGTCGCCGCCGACCTCGGTCCATGCGAGGCCCGTCACGACGCCCGTCATGCCGCCCACCTCGTACTCCTCACGCAAGAACTTGGGCATGCCGAGTATCTTCTCGACATCCTTGGCCGAAACCTCGGGTGCGAAAGCCTCGTCGAAGGCGATCTGCTTGGCCCGTGCCCGGGCGAGCTTCGCCAGATTCTTGTCCAGCGAGCGGACGCCCGCCTCGCGCGTATAGCCCGAGACGATCTGTTCGACGGTCTCCGCCGACAGCGTCATCTCCTGCTCCTTGATGCCGTGGGCCTCGCGCTGCTTGGGCAGCAGGTGGTCCAGAGCGATGCGCACCTTCTCCTCCACGAGGTAGCCGGGGATGTTGATCATCTCCATACGGTCGCGCAGCGCCGGGGCGATGTTGGCGATATTGTTGGCCGTGGCGATGAACAGCACCTTCGACAGGTCGTACTCCATGTCGATGTAGTTGTCGTGGAAGGTGGTGTTCTGCTCCGGATCGAGCACCTCCAAAAGGGCGCTCGAGGGGTCGCCGTGGTTCGAAACCGTCACCTTGTCCACCTCATCGAGGATGATGACCGGATTGGACGATCCGCACCGCTTGATGGTCTGGATGATCCGGCCCGGCATGGCGCCGATGTAGGTGCGGCGGTGTCCGCGGATTTCCGACTCGTCGTGCAGTCCGCCCAGCGAGATGCGGCCGAACTTGCGGCCCAGAGCCGCGGCGACCGACTTGCCCAGCGAGGTTTTACCAACTCCCGGAGGGCCGTAGAGGCAGAGGATCGGGGACTTGAGGTCGCCCTTGAGCTTGATGACGGCGAGGTGTTCCAGCAGGCGCTCCTTCACCTCGTCCAGTCCGAAATGGTCGTGGTCGAGCTGTTCGCGGGCGCACGTGAGGTCGAGGTTGTCCTTCGTCACGTCGTTCCACGGCAGCTCCAGCAGCAGCTGCAGGTAGGTCATCTGCACCGAATATTCGGCCACGGCGGGATTCAGCCGCTCGACCTTCTGCAGCTCCTTTTCGAAGGTTGCGCCGACCTCCTCGGGCCAGTTCTTCTTCTTGGCCGCCTCGCGCATCTTCTCGATGTCGGCGTCGGCGCCGTCGCCCAGCTCGTCCTGAATGGTGCGCATCTGCTGCTGCAGGTAGTAGTCGCGCTGCTGCTTGTCGATCTCCTGCTTGACGCGCTCCTGAATCTGGTTTTTCAGTTCGGCCAGCTGCTGTTCGCGGATCAGTATCTCCAGCAGCTTGCGGGCGCGGGCCAGCAGGCCGGGGGCCTCCAGCAGCGACTGGCGGTCTTCGTCCGTAAGCTCCATGTTGGAGCAGATGAAATTGATGATGCCGCGTTTCGAATCGATGTTCTTGATGGCGAAAGCCGCCTCCTTGGGCATCGACGGCGAGACGTTGATGATGTTCAGCGCCACGTCGCGGATCGAGTCCACGAGGGCCTCGAACTCGATGCTCTTCAGGTCGGGGGTCGAGTCGCGCAGGGCCGTCACCCGGGCCTTGAAATAGGGCTCGGTGGTGATGTACTCCGTGATTTCGACCTTCTCCAGGCCGTTCAGAATCACCGTCAGGTTGCCGTTGGGCATTTCGAGGATCTTGATGATCCGCGCCGCGGTGCCGACTTTGTACATGTCGTCCGGCGCGGGGTCCTCGACATCGCTTTCGCGCTGCAGCACGGCGCCCAGGATACCCCCCTCGGCATTCACCGCGCGGACGAGGTTGATGCTCTTGTCGCGGCCCACCGTGATGGGGGTTATCGCCCCCGGGAAAAGCACCGAGGAACGCAGCGTAAGGATGGGAATGATCTCGGGAACCTCGACCTCCTCCACGGGTTCGTCACCGCCGGTGACGATGGGAATCACGTGGTGTTTGCCGTCGAGCAGTTCGGGAGCCAGGTTCAGATCGTCTACTTCAAAGGTCTCTATCTTATCTTTTTTACTCATAGCATACAAATATATAATGTTGCAAAGGTAACGTTTTTTCATGGTTTTTATTTTATCTTTGACAGAATGTTAATAACTTTGCATCCCTGAAAACAAAGTAAAACCTACGCGCTATGCAAATCGCCGACAAATACGCACCCCAGCAGATCGAATCCAAATGGTACGACTACTGGATCGACCGGGGGATTTTCCACTCGGAACCCGATGAACGCGAACCCTACACGATCGTCATTCCGCCCCCCAACGTGACGGGCATGCTCCACATGGGGCACATGCTCAACAACACGCTGCAGGACGTGCTGGTGCGCCGCGCCCGCATGTCGGGAAAGAACGCCTGCTGGGTGCCGGGCATGGACCACGCGTCGATCGCGACGGAGGCCAAAGTCGTGGCGATGCTGCACGAAAAGGGCATCGAAAAGGCGTCGCTCACGCGCGAGGAGTTCCTCCGTTACGCCTGGGAGTGGAAGGAGAAATACGGCGGCATGATCCTCAAACAGCTGCGCAAGCTGGGCGCTTCGTGCGACTGGGACCGCACGTGCTTCACGATGGACGAGGCCCGCACGGAGAGCGTCCTGCAGGTCTTCTGCGACCTCTACGAAAAGGGCAAAATCTACCGCGGCGTGCGGATGGTCAACTGGGACCCCGCGGCGCAGACGGCCCTCTCGGACGAAGAGGTGGTCTTCAAGGAGTCGCACGGCAAACTCTACTACCTGCGCTACAAGGTCGAGGGCACCGACCGGGCGATCATCGTCGCCACGACGCGCCCCGAGACCATCCTGGGCGACACGGCGCTGTGCGTCAACCCCAACGACCCGCGCTATGAGTGGCTGGCGAAAGACGCCCGCGTCATCGTGCCGCTGGTGGGACGGTCGATCCCCGTGATCCGCGACGAATACGTGGACATCGAGTTCGGAACGGGCGCCCTGAAGGTGACTCCGGCCCACGACGTGAACGACTACATGCTGGGTGAAAAATACGGTCTGGAGACCATCGACATCTTCAATGACGACGGCACGATCAACGACAAGGTGGGCCTCTACGTGGGTCAGGATCGTTTCGACGTGCGCCGGCAGATCGAGAAGGACCTCGACGCGGCGGGACTGCTGGAGAAAACCGAGGATTACACCAACAACGTGGGCTACTCGGAGCGCACGGGCGTGGCCATCGAGCCGAAACTCTCGATGCAGTGGTTCCTCTCGATGCAGGAACTGGCCGAACCCGCGCTGAAGGCCGTGATGGAGGATGCGATTCGGTTCGTGCCCGAGAAATACAAGAACACCTACCGCCACTGGATGGAGAACATCAAGGACTGGTGCATCTCGCGCCAGCTGTGGTGGGGACAGCGCATTCCGGCGTACTATCTGCCCAAAGGCGGCTTCGTGGTGGCCCCGACGGCCGAAGAGGCGCTGGAAAAGGCCCGCGCAAAGGCCGGCGACCCCTCGCTGCAGCTGACGGACCTGCGGCAGGACGAGGATGTGCTCGACACGTGGTTTTCGTCGTGGCTGTGGCCCATCTCGGTGTTCGACGGCATCCGCTTCCCGGACAACAAGGAGATCAGCTACTACTACCCCACCAACGATCTGGTGACGGCCCCCGACATCATCTTCTTCTGGGTGGCCCGCATGATCATGACCGGGTATGAATACCGCGGCGAAAAGCCCTTCGGAAGCGTCTATTTCACGGGCATCGTGCGCGACAAGATCGGCCGCAAGATGTCCAAGCAGCTGGGCAACTCGCCCGACCCGCTGGACCTGATCGCCCAGTACGGCGCCGACGGCGTGCGCATGGCGATGCTCATCTCGTCGTCGGCCGGCAACGACGTGATGTTCGACGAAGCGCTCTGCGAGCAGGGCCGCAATTTCGGCAACAAGATATGGAACGCCTACCGCCTCCTGAACGGCTGGACGGTGGACGCCGCGGCGGTACAGAGCGAGAACAACCGTCTCGCCGTCGCGTGGTTCGAACAGGCGTTGGGCCGCTCGCTGCGGCAAATCGCCGAGGATTTCAAGTCATACCGCATCTCGGAGGCCTTCAAGGAGGCTTACCGGCTGTTCTGGGACGATTTCAGCGGTCTGTACCTCGAGATGGTGAAACCCGCCTACGGACAGCCCATCGACGCCCCGACGCTGGAGGCGACCAAAGGCTGGTTCGACGCCCTGATGCGCGTGCTGCACCCCTTCATGCCGTTCGTCACGGAGGAGATCTGGCAGGACCTCGCGCCGAGGGCCGAGGGAGCCTCGATCTGCGTGGCGCAGATGCCCGAGCCCGCGGCCGAAGACGCCGCGATGCTGGCACGCTTCGAACTGGCGAAAGAGATCATCACCTCGGTGCGCAACATCCGCAACCAGAAGAACCTGCCGCAGAAGGAGGAGCTGACGCTGCGGGTGATCGCCGACGAGAACTATCCCGCGGAGTTCGCCCCCGTCGTGATGAAGATGGCCAACCTCGCGGCCATCGAGACCGTGGCGGAGAAGGACCCGGCGGCTGCGGCGTTCATCGTCAAGACCACCCAGTATTTCGTGCCGATGGCGGGCAAGATCGACGCCGAAGCCGAGCGCAAAAAACTCACCGACGACCTGGCCTACTACGAAGGGTTCCTCGCCTCGGTGATGAAGAAGCTCTCGAACGAACGTTTCGTCGCCTCGGCGCCCGAGAAGGTCGTGGCCAACGAACGCGCCAAGCAGGCCGACACCGAAGCCAAAATTTCAGCGATCCGAGCACAGCTCGATGCGCTGAAATAATTAAAAATGAAAAATTAAGAATTAAAAGTTTCCCGAAAAGGACGTTAGACGCCATTTTTAATTTTTCATTCTTAATTATTAATTCTTGGAATTGTGCCGACAATTACAATCTACACCGACGGTTCGGCCCTCGGGAACCCCGGCCCCGGGGGATACGGCGCGGTGCTGCTCTCGGGACACCACCGCAAGGAGCTGTCGCAGGGTTTCCGGCTCACGACCAACAACCGCATGGAGCTGATGGGCGTGTGCGTGGCGCTCGAAACCCTCAAGTTCGAGGGTTCGGACGTCGTAATCTACTCCGATTCGAAATACGTCGTCGACGCCGTCACCAAAGGCTGGGTATTCGGCTGGGTGCGCAAAGGATTCGCGGGCAAGAAGAACCCCGACCTGTGGATGCGCTTCCTCAGCGTGTACAACCGCCACAATGTCCGCTTCGTCTGGGTCAAGGGACACGCCGACACGGTGGAGAACAACCGCTGCGACGTGCTGGCCGTAGCGGCGGCCAACGACCGGGCGCACTGGCTGGAAGACACCGGATACAATCCTGCGGAGCGGTAAACGGAAACGTTGCCGCTCCGTTTTTTTTGCTCCTTCGGGCGCAAACTTTCGCCGAAATTGCCTGCAAGTTTCGCTTTTCGGGTTATTATTCCTACCTTTGGAGTCGTAACGACCCTTTTATCAGTCGCAACCGTTGGCCGTACCGCCCACAATCCGGTTTTGGTGCTGTCAATTCTTTTTCATACCTTTGTTTCGATTATTGCGTAACCACCAAACCATACGCCCGGAATGTTCAAGACATATATGCGGCTGTTGGGCTTCGCCCGGCCGATCAAGAAATACGCCGTTCCCTACTTTTTCTACTCCCTTTTCTACGCGCTGTTCAACTCGCTGACGTTCATGCTGATCATCCCGATCCTGAACACCATGTTCGACGCGAACTACTCGTTCGAGTATGTCGAGAAACTGCCTCCCCTGGAGCTGAACAAGGAGTATCTGGCCACACTCTTCAATTTCACCTATTCGCATATCTTCCAGGAGTATTCCACGCAGAACGTACTGCTGCTGCTGGCCGTGGTGGCCGTCTGCATCAGCCTGCTGAGCAACCTGTTCCGTTATCTGGGCGCCTGGACCATGGAGAACATGCGCACCCGGACCCTGCAGCGTATGCGCAACGAGATGTTCTCGCGCGTGATGGACATGAACGTGGGCTATTTCTCGGACCAACGCAAAGGCGACATCATCTCGAAAATCACCTCCGACGTGGGCGTCGTGCAGTTCTGCATCACCAACACGCTGCAGGTGTCGTTCCGCGAGCCGTTCCTCATCGTCGGCTACATCGTGATGATGGTGGCCATTTCGTGGGAGCTGGCGATCTTCTCGGTGCTGTTCCTCCCGGTGGTGGCGCTGCTGATCGGCAGCATCGTCAAGAAGCTCCGCCACCCGGCACGCACCAACCAGCAGCGCATGGGCGAAATGGTCGCCACGCTCGACGAATCGCTCGCGGGCATCAAAGTCATCAAGAGCTACAACGCCGTCGAATACATCAAGCAGAAATACTATGCCATCAGCGCCGACCTGGCGCGGCTGACCCTCTCGATGGCCCGCCGCCAGCAGCTGGCGTCGCCGATGAGCGAATTTCTGGGCATTACGGCCGTGGGCGTGATTCTCGTCTTCGGCGGCTCGCTCGTGGCCAAGGGAACCCTCGATCCCGGCGGATTCATCGCCTTCGTGGCCATCTTCTCGCAGATCACGCGCCCCGTGCGTACCTTCATCGACCAGTTCGCCAACATCAACCAGGGCATCGCCGCCGGCGAACGCATCTTCTCGATCATCGACACGACCCCCGAAATACAGGACGCCCCCGACGCCAAAGAGCTGACGGGCCTAAAGGAGAAAATCGAATTCTGCGACGTGCATTTCACCTACGACGGTTCGCGCGAAGTGATCGAAGGCGTTTCGTTCGAGATACTCCGCGGGCAGACCGTGGCGCTGGTGGGTCCCTCGGGCGGCGGCAAGTCGACGCTGAGCGAACTGCTGCCGCGGTTTTACGACCCCACGGCAGGCGACATCCGCATCGACGGCGTCTCGCTGCGCGACTATACGCAGGAGAGCGTGCGCGAACACATGAGCGTCGTGGCGCAGGACACCGTGCTTTTCAACGACACCATCGAGGGCAACATCGCCATGGGCAAGCGCGGCGCCACGCACGAAGAGGTGGTCGAGGCGGCGAAGGTCGCCAACGCCGACTGCTTCATCCGCGAAAGCCCCGAGGGTTACGAAACGAACATCGGCGACCGGGGCGTGAAGCTCTCCGGCGGACAGCGCCAGCGGCTTTCGATTGCCCGCGCGGTGCTGAAGAACCCCGACATCCTGATTCTCGACGAGGCCACCTCGGCCCTCGACACCGAGAGCGAAAAACTCGTGCAGGAGGCCCTCAACAACCTGCTCAAAGGCCGCACGTCGGTGGTCATCGCCCACCGTCTGTCGACCATCCACAACGCCGACCAGATCATCGTCGTGGACCACGGACGCATCGCCGAACGGGGCACCCACGCCGAACTGATGGAACGCAACGGCATCTATGCCAAACTGATCGAAATGCAGTCCTTCGACTAAGCTAAAATGACCGAACGGGAAAAGATGCTCAGCGGGGAGTGGTTCACGCCGCAGGACCCCGAACTCACGGCCATCCGCGACCGGGCCACCCGTCTCATGTACCGGCTCAACGTCGAGTTGTGCGGCCACGGCGAGGAGTACCGCGCCGCGCTGCGCGAATTGTGCCCCGGCTGCGAGGGATTCATCCGCGAACCGTTCCGCTGCGACTACGGCGTCAACATTTCGATAGGCGAAGGTTCCTTCGTCAATTTCGACTGCGTGTTCCTCGACCTGGCGCCGATACGCATCGGCCGCCACACGCTCATAGGCCCCAACGTGCAGCTGCTCACCGCCCTCCACCCGATGAAGGCCTCCGAGCGCCGGACGGGACTGGAGGCCGGACGCCCGATCACCGTCGGCGACGACTGCTGGATCGGAGGCGGAGCGATCGTCTGCCCGGGCGTCACGATCGGCGACCGTGCGGTCATCGGCGCCGGAGCCGTCGTGACACGCGATGTCCCGGCCGACTCGGTCGCCGCAGGCAACCCCGCCCGCATCATCCGCAAACTCACGGAATAAACCCGTTTTTTCTTTCCATGAAAGCAGAGCATCCTGTTTCCACCGAACTGTTGCAGCAACTCCTCGACGCCTCGGGCATCGGATGGTGGCAGCTCGATTTCGACCGGCGCGAGATGACCTGTTCCCGGCTGGCGGCGGAGTTCTTCGGCACCGACCGGACCCGCATTCCGTTCACCGACGTCTACCTGCTGCCCGGAGAGGAACACCGGGCGCGGATCTACACCCGGTGCGCCGCACTCAAGGTCTCCGACTCGCTCGACGAGACATTCGTCACAGCAAACGGGAACAAATGTCTGCAGGTCAAGTCCGTAGAGGTCCGGACCGACCCGCGGACAAACATCCGGACAGCTTTCGGAAACGTGCGCTGCGTCGGGGACGGCAGCCCCGAAAGCGCGGAACAGGCCTCCGTCAATCAGAGTTACCTGGCGACGCAGCGCAATTACAGCCACCTCGCACAACTGATCGAGCACCTGCCGATCGGCTATGTGCGCATCAACATCCTGCGCGACAAAACGGGCGAAGCGGTCGATTACCTGCTCTCGTACATCAACCAGCGGGCCGGTACGATCCTGGGCGTCCACACACAGGAGTACGCCGGCAAAACAGCCCGTGAAGCAGGGGAAAACCCGCAGAAAGACATTCCCGTATTAGAGGGCATTCCCTCCCGCTCGTTCAGCGAACATAACTGGGAAAGCCCCACCGGGCGCATCTGCCGCAGCCTGATCTACAACACCCCGGGCGACGACGACGAACTGGTCGTCCTGCTCGAGGACATCACCGAAGCCACACGCAACCAGGAGCAGCTGCGCCGGGCGAAGGAACGCGCCGAGGAGGCCAACAAACTCAAATCGGCTTTCCTGGCCAATATGAGCCACGAAATACGCACGCCGCTGAACGCCATCGTCGGATTCTCGGAACTGCTCGCCCACGAGCAGGACGCCGGGGCCCGCAGGGAATACTCCGGCATCATCCGGCGCAATAACACGCTGCTGCTGCAGATCATCTCCGACGTGCTCGACCTGGCGCTGATCGAAGCGGGACGGTCGGAGATCGTCCGCACGGTCTTCGACGCCCGGGATTTCTGCCTCGAAACCGCCGGTATGTTCCGCCCGCAGTGTCCCCCGGCCGTGGAGCTCCGCGTGGAGGAGGGACTGCCGCCGCTCCCGGTCCCGGGATACCGGCAGGGAGTCACCCGAATCATCGGCAACTACATCCGCAACGCCCTGAAATTCACGAAAGAAGGATCGGTCACAATCGGATTCCGCGAGATTCCCGACCACATACGTTTCTACGTCCGCGACACGGGCATCGGCATCGCCCCCGAAGACCAGGAGCGCATCTTCGAACGCTTCGTCAAACTCGACACCTTCACGCAGGGAACCGGTCTCGGTCTCTCGATCTGCAAGTCGATTGCCGAACAGCTGGGCGGGTGCGTCGGCGTCGATTCGGCCCTCGGCAAAGGTTCCTGCTTCTGGCTCGACATTCCCGTCCGGAAATAGCACCGATTCGCGGCATACGATAATCGGGCTTAAAAAAGTCCGATTATTAAATCTTTTTTATATCTTTGCTGCTTGTCAGAAAAACAGCGAAGAAATTTCTTACCGATATGAAGTTCAAGGAGTATAAAGGCCTCGACCTGGCCGGCGTAGCCGCCGACGTGCTCGGCGAGTGGGACGCCCGCGACACATTCCACAAAAGCATCGACACCCGCGAGGGACACCCCGCGTTCGTATTCTACGAAGGGCCCCCCTCAGCCAACGGCATGCCGGGCATTCACCACGTCATGGCCCGCACGATCAAGGACATCATCTGCCGCTACAAAACGCAGCAGGGCTACCTCGTGCACCGCAAGGCCGGATGGGACACCCACGGACTGCCCGTGGAGCTGGGCGTCGAGAAGAAACTCGGCATCACCAAGGAGGACATCGGCAAGAAGATCACCATCGAAGAGTACAACCGCACGTGCCGCGAGGCGGTGATGGAGTTCACGGGCGCCTGGGAGAACCTCACGCGCAAGATGGGCTACTGGGTCAATATGGACGATCCGTACATCACCTACGACAACAAATACATCGAGACGCTGTGGTGGCTGCTCAAGCAGCTCTTCGACAAGGGGCTGCTCTACAAGGGCTACACCATCCAGCCCTACTCGCCGGCGGCCGGAACGGGTCTCTCGACCCACGAGCTGAACCAGCCGGGCTGTTACCGCGACGTGAAGGACACGACCTGTACGTCGCAGTTCCGGGTCGTGCGCGACGCGAAAAGCGAAAAACTGTTCGAAGGAACCGAAGGCGACCTTTATTTCCTCGCCTGGACCACCACGCCGTGGACCCTGCCGTCGAACACCGCGCTGGCCGTGGGTCCCGCCATCGAATATGTGCAGGTCAAATGCCGCAATCCCTATACCGACCGGCCGCAGACGGTCATCCTGGCCAAAGACCTTCTGGGGTCCTATTTCACCAAGAAGATGGAGGGCACCTACGAAGTCATGGACAAGATATGGAAGGGTCCCGAGCTGGAGGGTATTCGCTATGAACAGCTGATCCCGTGGGTGAAGCCGGAGGGCGACGCGTTCCGCGTGATCGTCGGCGACTACGTGACCACCTCCGACGGTACGGGCATCGTGCACATCGCCCCGACGTTCGGCGCCGACGACGACCGCGTGGCTAAAGCCGCAGGCATCCCGCCGCTCTTCATGGTTGACCGCGCCGGCAAGAACCAGCCGATGGTGGACAAACAGGGCAAATTCTTTTTGATCGAAGACCTCGACCCGGAGTTCGTGAAGACGAACGTCGACGCCGCGAAATACGGGGAGTATGCGGGCCGCTATGTGAAGAACGCATACGACGAACGGCTGTGCAACACCGACCCGACGCTCGACATCGACATCTCGGTGATGCTGAAGGCCGAGAACAAGGCGTTCAAAATCGAGAAGCACACCCACTCCTACCCCCACTGCTGGCGCACGGACAAACCGGTGCTGTACTATCCGCTCGACTCGTGGTTCATCCGCACCACGGCGTTGCGCGACAAGATGATCGAGCTGAACAAGACGATCCGCTGGAAACCCGAATCGACCGGCACGGGCCGCTTCGGCAAGTGGCTGGAAGGACTGGTGGACTGGAACCTCTCGCGTTCGCGCTTCTGGGGAACCCCGCTGCCGGTATGGGCTACGGAGGACTACTCGGAGGTGAAGTGCATCGGTTCGGTCGAGGAGCTGATGGGCGAGATCGAAAAGTCGATCGCCGCGGGCGTGATGAAGGAGAATCCGTACCGAAATTTCAAGGTCGGGGACATGTCGAAGGAGAACTATTCGACGGCGAACATCGACCTGCACCGTCCCTATGTGGATTCGATCGTGCTGGTCTCGTCGAAGGGCGAGCCGATGAAGCGCGAATCGGACCTGATCGACGTATGGTTCGACTCGGGCGCCATGCCCTATGCGCAGGTGCACTACCCGTTCGAAAACAAGGAAGGCTTCAACGAGGTCTACCCCGCCGATTTCATCGCCGAGGGCGTCGACCAGACGCGCGGCTGGTTCTTCACGCTGCACGCCATCGCCTCGATGCTGTTCGACTCGGTGGCCTTCAGGAACATCATTTCGAACGGACTGGTGCTGGACAAGAACGGCAACAAGATGTCCAAACGACTGGGCAACGCCGTCGATCCGTTCGAGGTGCTCGACACCTACGGAGCCGACGCGACGCGCTGGTACATGATCTCCAACTCGCAGCCGTGGGACAACCTCAAATTCGACAAGGACGGCGTCGATGAAGTGCGCCGCAAGTTCTTCGGAACGCTCTACAATACCTATTCGTTCTTCGCGCTCTACGCCAACGTGGACTCGTTCACGGGCAAGGAACCCGAGGTGCCGATGGAGAAGCGGCCCGAAATCGACCGCTGGATCATCTCGCTGCTCAACACCCTCGTAAAAGAGGTGACTGAATCGCTTGAAAACTACGACCCGACCCCGGCGGCCCGCGCCATCCAGGAGTTCGTGGGCGAGAACCTCTCGAACTGGTACGTGCGCCTCAACCGCAAGCGGTTCTGGGGCGGCGGCATGTCGGAGGACAAACTGGCGGCTTACCAGACGCTCTACACCTGTCTGGAGACCGTCTCGATGCTCGCGGCGCCCTTCGCGCCGTTCATCTCCGACCGCATCTTCACGGACCTCAACGCCGTGAGCGGCCGCCACGCCGACGAGTCGGTGCACCTCTCGGTCTTCCCGAAGGCCGACGAACGGCTGATCGACGCCCGGCTGGAGGAGATGATGTCGCTGGCCCAGAAGGTTTCGTCGATGGTGTTGGCCCTGCGCCGCAAAGTATCGATCAAGGTGCGCCAGCCGCTGACCAAAATCCTGATTCCGGTGCTCGACCCCGCCATGGCGGAGCGCATCTCGGCGGTGAAGAACCTCATTATGAACGAAGTCAACGTCAAGGACATCGAACTGATCGAGAAGACCACGGGACTGATCACCAAGCGCATCAAGCCCAATTTCAAGACCCTCGGTCCGCGGTACGGCAAATACATGAAGCAGATAGCCGCCCTCACGGCGGAGTTCTCGCAGGAGCGCATCGCCGAGATCGAGGCGGCTCCCGAAACGACGCTCGACCTCAGCGGCGAGAAGATCACCGTGACGCCCGCCGATTTCGAAATCACCTCGGAGGATATGCCCGGATGGCTGGTGGCTTCGGAGGGTAAACTCACCGTGGCGCTCGACATTACGGTCACTGAGGAGCTGAAAGCCGAAGGTGTGGCACGCGAGTTGATAAACCGCATCCAGAATATCCGCAAGGACTCCGGATTCGAGGTCACGGACAAAATCCGCGTCGAGATCGAAGACAAGCCCTGCGTGGCCGACGGCATCGCCCGGTTCGCCGACTACATCGCATCGCAGACCCTCGCCGTGGAGGTGAAGGCCGCGGCGGAACCGGCCGGCGAAGCGGTCGCGGAGACCGATGTCGACGAGGAACCGCTGCGCATCGCGGTGACGCGGATATAGTCCCCGATATATCCTGTAAAATTTGGTAATATCGGAATTATTGCTTAATTTTACATGAAACCAAAACAAGGAGGATACGACTATGGCAGACGAAAGAACACGGTACAGCGACGCGGAACTCGAAGAGTTCAAGCAGCTTATCCTGAAGAAACTCGAGAACGCACGCGCGGACTACGAGTTGCTGCGAGCCACGATCACCCATACGGCCGACAACGACACCGAGGATACATCGCCGACGTTCAAAGTGCTGGAGGAGGGCGCCGCAACTCTCTCGAAAGAGGAGAGCGGCCGGCTGGCAGCCCATCAGATGAAGTTCATCCGCAACCTCGAAATGGCGCTCGTGCGCATCGAGAACAAGACTTACGGCATCTGCAAGACCACCGGCAAACTCATTCCCAAGGAGCGCCTGATGAAGGTGCCCCATGCCACCGAGTGCATCGAGGCCAAAGAAGGCCGCCGATAATCCGGGGGGGGGCAGGACAGCGGAACGGAGGTGACAGAGGCGGAAGCAGGCAGAGGCGGCGGAAACAGCTCCCCGCGCAGGCATGAAGCGACGCACCGAACGATATATCCGACTGTCACGATAGAAAAAGGTTCATCTTCGGGTGAACCTTTTTTCGCATCCGGAGGGCCTCCGGATGCGATTTTTCATACTTAATACCGGAAAAAAGCGTTATCTTTACCAAATGTATGCCCGGTTCTGCATATTGGTACTGACCCTGACTGCGGCGGCAACCGCCTCCTTTGCCCGCGTCGCAGGCCCCGGTGCGCATACGCCCGACCGGTTCACCCCCGACAGCGCCCGGGTGTCGAATCCCGACGCCTCGGCCCGCAACCAGCGCCTTTACGACAGCATCCAGTCGAAAACCAACCGCCGCGCCGTGCCGCGCATGCTCTACCAGATGCTGTTCGTGAAACCCGTCCTCGACACCACCATGAGCGGCCGCGTGACCGACGAAAGCCGCCTGCTGGAACCCTACTCCGGAAAAACCATCGGCGAAATCGCCATCGACCGCGAACAGATCTTCGACGCCGGGGGCAACTGGCTCGAACGCACCGCCAACAAGACCCACCGCATCACCCGCGAACGCGTCATCCGCCGCGACCTGCTCTTCGAACCGGGCGACACGCTCGACCCGGAACTCATCGTGCGCAACAAACAGCTGATCCGCTCGCGCGGCTACATCGCCGACGTCGACATCACGGTGCTGCCCGACGCATTCGACTCGACTCGCGTCAACCTCCGCATCACCACGCGCGACAGCTGGACCATCTCGGTCGACGGAGGGTGGCATTCCGAGGGCCGGACGATGGTCGGGCTCTCCGACGCCAACATCCTCGGATCGGGCAACAAGCTCAAATTCATGACCAATTTCAGCCGCAAGGATTTCTCCTACGGCGGCAACATGGTCGAATACGAAATCCCCAACGTGCTGGGGACCTTCTACACCGCGGAGTTCGCCGCCGGACGCGATTTCTACAACTCGACGCTCGACATGGGGCTGCGCAAAGAGTTCATCAAGCCCACCGACTACGAAATAGGCCTCACCTACAGCGACATCAAGGCCAAACGCTACATGGTCGAGCAGGACACCTCGCTGCTCGTCAAGGAGCGGAACCTCGACGCCTGGGGCGGCTACTCCCAGTTCCTGCGGCGGATCAATTCGAGCGTCTACCTCACGGGACGCTACAACTACCGCCGCGTCAGCCGGCGGCCCCTCGTGGGACCGCATTTCAACCCGGCGCTCCACGACCAGGACGCCCTGCTGGTCGGTGCGGGACTCTACCGCGAGAAATTCTACACGGCCAACATGATCTACGGATTCGGACGCCGCGAGTACCTGGCGACGGGCTACAAGGCCGAACTGACGACGGGCTATTCGTGGGGCGAGTTCAACGACGCCATGTACCTGGGCATGAGCTACGAAACCGGCGGATTCCGCGGCGTGGGCTACATCATGGGCGGATTCACGCTCGGAAGCTACATCGACCTCGACGACGGCATGTGGCACCGCAGCGCCATCGACGTGGACCTGCGGTGGTTCTCCAACCTGTTCCTTTTCCGGCGCAGCCGCATCCGCCAGTTCCTGGCCTTCAACTACACCCAGGGCTGGAACCGCGGCACGGGCAGCGACGAAAGCATCCGCTTCACCCGCATCAACGGACTGCAGGCCCTCAAAGAGCACATCATCGGCACCAACCGCATGATCCTCAACACCGAAACGGTCATTTTCACCCCCTACCAGCCGCTGGGATTCCGTATCGCCGTGTTCGGATTCGCCGATTTCGGACTGATCGGCTATTCGCCCAACATCTTCAAAAACGATTTCTTCACCTCGTTCGGACTGGGCGTGCGGCTGCGAAACGAACGGCTGGTGTTCAACACCGTCCAGATACGGCTGGGCATCGCCTTCGGCAAAAAAGGACTGGTCGAGAGCGAATATTTCCGCCTCTCGAACTCCACGCGCATGGAGCAGTACCGCTACCGTCCGACACGTCCCGAAATCGTCGATTTCGAATAGCCGCGGCACGAAAAAAGGACGGAGTTCCGAAACTCCGTCCCCTGCTGAACTTTTTATCTGCTTATGGTGTATTTCCTTTAAGCCTTATTTCCGGACGCGGATATCGGCCACGCCGTTGCGCCCCTTCTCACCGTACTTTTTCACGGCCTCATCGCCCTTGTAGACGGTCATCTTCTTGATCCGGCCCGGTTTCAGCGCGTAGACATCCGCCTGCGAAGCCTCCTTACCGTTGATAAGGATCAGCATACCTTCGGGAAAAGGCCCCCGGACCGTTACCCGGCCCGTAGTGACCGACACCGAATTTTCGCCGGAAGCCGGTTCCGTCCGGGTCGATTCCGAATAACCGGCGCTCTGCACCGCTACGCGGACCCGGTTCTGCTCCAACTCGTTCTGGGCCTTGTCCAACGCCGTCTGCGCCTCCTCCCAGGCGTCCGGACTCATATACTTGCGGGCCTGCTCCATCCCCCTGCGGGCGGCCTCTATGCCGGAAGCACCGGCTTTCAGCGCGGACTGCTGCGCATCGGAGGTCCGCTTGGTCGTGATGGTTATCACGCCTTCATACCCCTTTGCGGAATACTCCTTCGGGACATTGTCCCCCTTGACGACGGATATGCTCTGTATCCGGTTCGGATCCAGCGACTGGATCTCCGAGACCCGTGTCCCGTCGACCAAATAGACCACCGACTTGGAGTCTGCCGTACTGAAACCGTCGACCTGCACTATTTTTCCGTCTAAATCCGGCTCGGAGCGTTTGTCCCTGTCGGATATGGCCACGGAGACCGATTTCCCGGGGACAGCCTTCGCCTCGGTCACCGAAAGGCTGATGCGGCCGTCCTCCGGATTCCCGGCATCTTTTTTCAGCGTCACAAGAATCACGCCGTATTTGCCTTTTTCACCGTAAGCGGCCATTGCCGCCGAATCTTTGAGCACGGTAACCGACTCGATTCGCTCGGGTCTGATGGAATCCAACTTATCGGTTTTCCGCCCGTCGACCAGAATCAACGATTCCTTGCCGAAAACAGATCTCAGCCCCCGGACGCGAATTTCCGGTTTTTCTTTCGTACCTTTGTCCTCCGGAGAGACATACGCGGTTTCGGCAAAAGCCCCGAGGGCTATGCCCATAAGCGGCAGCAACAGGAGCGCACGGGCTCCGGCCCACCGCGACGATCTTTTACGTAACATCATGGTAATTCGGTTTTTAAGTTTACTGTGATTAAAGCTGTTGGCGACTGAGTACCACCTCCCGCCGGCAGCTTTCCTGATTAATAACAACTGATAACTCCTGGCATCGACACCGCTGTCGAGCACTGCTTCGTCGGCCTCGTACTCGTGGATGGCCCGCAGTTCGCGGCGCAGCAGCCACATCGCCGGATTGAACCATTGCAGACAGCCCGCCACGTCGGTCACGATCAGGTCCAGCGAATGGCGCAGCCGCAGGTGGGCGCGTTCGTGCAGCAGGATGGCATCGCCGTTTTCGTCCAAGTCCTTCCCCGACATGACGATGTAACGTCCCCAGCTGAAAGGCGTCACGGCCCGGTCGGTGCGCACCAGCACCGCCCCGTCCTCCAGCCGTTCGCGGCGTCCCCGCTTGACCAGGCGCACCACGCCGAAGAGCGAACAGCAGGTTCCGAGGAGCGTGACGAGGGCTCCGGTCAGGAAAGCGCCTCCGGCGAGCTTCTTCCACGGAAAAGGCTCCGCAAGCGGTTCTGCGGCGACGGTCGTCACGGTCTCTTCCGCCGGGAATTCCGGCAGCAGCGGCACCTCGCGGTAGACGGTGATCACGCACAACGGCAGTGCGAACGAAAGCACCATCGCCCCCAGCACCACGATCCGGTTGAAGCGGTGGAAGGTCTCGCGGCTCAGCAGCAACTTGAAAAACAGGTAGAAAACAGCCAGGCAGGCCCCGACCTTCAGGCTGTAGATCATCAGGTCATACATGGCTACCGGCGGTTTTCGTTTTCGATGCGGTCGATCAGGCAGCGCAGCTCGTCGACCGAGATTTTCTCCTCCTCGACCAGCGCCGAGACAGCCCCGAGGTAGGAATTTTCGAAATAGCGGCTGATGACGCTTCCGAGCGTCGAGCGGGAGAACTCCTCCTCGGTGATGAGCGGATAGTACTGGTAGGTGCTTCCGAACGTTTTATGGCCCACATAGCCTTTGGCTTCGAGGGCCCGCACCATGGTCGAAAGGGTGTTGAAATGGGGTTTGGGATCGGGCGACAGCGCCACGATTTCCCGCACGAACAGCGGTCCGTGCTCCCAGAAGCAGCGCATCAGCTCTTCTTCCCTGCGTGTCAGTTTTTCCATAAGCGATAATACCTTATTTGTGTTCCGGTCAAGGGCAAACTATAGCGTAAATCCTAAACCCGCCTTTTAAACGGGCGGGAGCGCGGACAAGGGGTATGCCCCCAAAGCAGCCATCGCCCCTAAATTCCGGCTCTTAGCCGGGCTTACACGGGCAAAGGTAACTAAAAATTCTTCACACGCAACTATTTTTCATAGTTTTTAAACTAAAAAATTTAGTTATACTATTTTTTTTCGGATTTCCATTATTAGTATGTATCTTTGATTCATGATACTAATCGCCGACAGCGGATCGACCAAATGCACATGGAGCACGGACGACGGCGTGCGCACAACGACCGTCCGCACGCGGGGAATCAACGCCGTGCAGCACTCTGCGGAACAAATCCGCGATGCGCTCGCGGAACTGCCTCCCCACGGCGCAGTCACGGCCGTGCGGTTCTACGGCGCCGGGTGCGGCGGGACCTTCCCCGAGGCGAGCGAAAAACTCCGCCGGGAGCTGGAAGCGCATTTCGGAACGACGGACATCACGGTCGAATCGGACCTGCTGGGCGCTGCCCGCGCCCTCTTCGGCCGCGGCGAAGGCATCGCCTGCATCCTCGGCACGGGCTCCAATTCGTGCTGGTGTCGCGACGGAGAAATCCTGAAAAACGTGCCCCCGCTGGGCTATGTGCTGGGCGACGAGGGCGGCGGCGTGCATCTGGGACGCAACCTCCTGAACGGCATCTTCAAGGGACACATTCCCCTGAAAGAGGAGTTCTTCGCCGCGACCGGGCTGAGCTACGAGGAGATTATCCGCCGCGTCTACCGCGAGCCTTATGCCAACCGTTTCCTGGCGTCGTTCGCCCCCTTCATCCTCGCCCATACGGCGTGCCCCGAGGTGCGCGAGATGGTTTACCGCTCGTTCCTCGAATTTGCCGAACGCAACCTGAGCCGCTATCCGCAGGGGCTCACCGTTTCGTTCGTGGGCGGCATTGCGGCCCGTTTCGGGAAGCTGCTGCGCGAAGCGCTGGCGGCGGACGACTACCGCATCGGAACCATCGTCGAATCCCCCGCGGAGGGACTTTTGAAATACCACCATGGAAGATAGAATCACCGAACAGGCTTCGGCCTACGACGACCTGCAGCAGATGTCGGTGCACGACATCCTGACGGGCATCAACCGCGAGGACGCCCGCGTGCACGAAGCCGTGCGGGCGACCATTCCCGTCATGGAACGGCTCGTCGAACGCATCGTCGAACGTATGCGGCGCGGCGGCCGGCTGTTTTACATCGGCGCCGGGACGAGCGGCCGGCTGGGCGTCACCGACGCTTCGGAACTGCCTCCGACCTACGGCGTGCCGTTCGACCTCGTGATCGGACTGATCGCCGGGGGCGACGGAGCCCTGCGCCGGGCCGTGGAGCACGCCGAAGACGAACCCGAAGGTGCATGGCGCGACATGGCGCCCTACCATCCCGGAGCCGATGACACGCTCGTCGGCATCGCGGCATCGGGCACCACGCCCTATGTCATCGGCGGACTGCGCACGGCACGCCGCCACAGACTGCTGACCGCCTCGATCACCTGCAACCCCGCCTCGCCCGTAGCAGCCGAGGCTGAGTATGCCCTCGAAGCCGTCGTGGGACCCGAATTCGTGACCGGATCGACGCGCATGAAGGCCGGAACGGCCCAAAAATTGATGCTCAACATGCTGTCCACGGCTGTGATGATCCGTCTGGGGCGCGTCGAGGGCAACCGCATGGTCAACATGCAGCTGACGAACGACAAGCTCGTGGCCCGCGGAACGCGCATGATCGCCGAGGCGTCGGGACTCTCCGAAGCCGAAGCGCGGGAATTGCTGCTGCGCCGGGGTTCGGTGAAACGGGCACTGGAGGAACTCGAAAAACAGCGAAAAGATGGCTAAACTCTTTTCAGACCGCGAGATACGCGCCATTGCGGTATTCCTGCCGCTGGCGGGACTGCTCATCACGGCCCTGGTGCTGGTGCGTCCGTCGGCCAATCCCGAGGCGGCCCGGCGTGCCGAAGCCGCGATGGAGATACGCCGGGACAGCACCGCGATGCGGCCCTTCGACCCCAACACGGCGACGCTGGACGACCTGCTGGGGCTGGGACTTTCGAAACACGAGGCCGTGAGCCTGCTGAAATACCGCGCCGCAGGCAAGGTGTTCCGCATTCCCGAAGACCTGGCGCTCTGCTACGGCATCAGCGACTCGTTATACCGCCAACTGGAACCGTGGGTACGCATCGGCCGCAAATACGCCATAGCCCCCGAGGAGTACCGCACGGGACGCATCCTCCCCGAACCGCTGCCGCCCCAGCCGTTCCGCATCGACACCGTAAGCGTCCGCTACCTACGGGCCATCGGGGCCCTGTCGAAACGGCAGGCCGAAGCCTTCGTCCGCTGGCGCGACCTGAGCGGCATCTACGACATGGAGGAGCTGCGCGACTGTTACGTCGTGAGCGACTCGGTGGCCGCGGCGCTCGAACCTTACATCATCTTCCCCGAGCGGAAGGCCCGTCCGATCGAAGAACCCATCGAACTCAACACGGCCGATTCGGCGACGCTGCGCTCCGTCTCGGGCATCGGCCCCAAGACCGTGGTATCGATCCTCAACTACCGCGAACGGCTCGGCGGATTCCTCCGCGCGGAGCAACTCGCAGAGGTTCCGGGAGTCACGGAACGCAATTATGAGAAAATTTTGAAACAAATTTACTGCGATAGTTGCAAAATTCGGAAAATTGATATTAACTTTGCAAGCCCGAAAGTGTTGGGGAGACACCCCTACATAGCACCGCAGGCATTACGAAAATTGCTGAAAGCAAGACAGTTGAAAGGAGGTTGGAGTACCGCTGAGGAATTGGTAGAAGAGAACATAATGACCCGCAAGGAGGCAGCACGGCTGGCTCCCTATCTGCAATTCGGGTCTGACAGCGGACCTGCCGACGAGTAAACGGACTTTTTTCAGGGGAGGGGCATCGAGGATGCACACCCCGCAGACGCACTGAAAGAACGAATTAATAAAACAACAAAAAAACTGAGAATATTATGATTATCATGCCGGTAAAAGAGGGCGAAAACATCGAACGCGCCCTGAAAAAGTTCAAACGTAAATACGAGCGCACGGGCGTCCTGAAGGAGCTCCGCCGCCGCCAGTACTTCACCAAGCCTTCGATCTCGAAGCGCGAGGCGATGATGCACGCCGTTTACGTGGAACACATGTACCGCGACGAGGAATAGTCCCCGCAAGGGATAAAACCGAAACCGGCCGTTTCCGATGGGAACGGCCGGTTTTCCGTTTCAAAACGGGGCTTTTGAACGGGAAACCGAAGAAATTGCCCCGTATTGGAAACCGCAGATCGGCGCCGGGCGGTAATTTTGTGGAAAAATACCGATTACTGCCCATGAACCGAATCATTGCCCGATCCTGCCTGCTGATCTTTACGCTCTGCACCCTCCACCGCCTGACGGCGCAACCCGCCGACACCGGTGTACGGATACTCTGGAACCGCGGCGGAATAGCCGGAACCGTCGAGGTATCGAATGGACGGCTGCTCGGCCTGCAAAACGCCGGCAGCAAACCCGCATCCGGAAACTCGTTCCGGATCGCGAAACGCCAAACCCCGGAACTGACCGTGCGGATCGGCGGCGTACACTGCGACCCGGGACCGGAGCCGACGCTGATCACCGTGCGAACTGCAGCGCAGGCATTCTCCTTTTTCCTCCGGGACGTGAACGCGCAAACCCCGGTCTATATCCCGCAATACGGCGTCATCGTCGTGCCGCAGTCGGACACCCGGAGCTATGCCCGGATCGAGCAGGAGATCCGGTCGCGCGGACTGTCGACCAAGCGCCGGCAGATCGAACGGGAACCCGAAGCGGCCTTCGACCCCATCGCGACCCGCACGCGCAACCTGAGCGTACCCGTCTGGCTGGGCCTGGGGCGCGACATCCGGATGTTCGAGATCACCGAAGAGCTGCAGGATACCCCCAACGAAGACAAGATCATCCGTCCGATGCGCTCGTCGGCCTCGTTCGATTTCCCCCAGAAGCCCGGCCATCCCGTCAGTTACCGCTACGCCGTGGGGCGCGGCATCGGAGCCCTCAACAACGTACACCGCTGGCTAGAGGAGGGTGCGCTGCCGATCTACCACTCCCGGATGCAGGACGACGACATCGTGTACCACACCGTCTCGTTCGCCGCGTTGGAGCGGTCGGAACTGACCGAGGAGCACGTGAAAGGCACCCATTACCTGCTCTCCGACGCTTACAGCCCCGGACGGGTCTTCACCGAGGCCCAGCAGCAGCGGCTGGAGCAGCTCCGCGCAGGGATGCGGATGCCGTCGGAAGAGGTGGTGCTCTTCAGCCGGACGGAGATCTGCAATACGGGACAGGTTCCCCGCTATGCCTGGGTCAAGGTCCCGACCCCGGGCGCAGGACTGCCTCATGCGTTCGACTACCGCACGGGATTCTCGAAACTCGCGGAAGACGGTTCCGTCTTCTGCGTCTCGCAATGGAACGGCCGCCCGATGTACAACGAGGAGCTGGCGGTACTGATACAGCCGGGTGAAACGGCCGCTTTCGATTTCCGGCTGACGCACCTCCCCATCCCGGAGGAGCGGGCGGAGAGACTGCGCCAACGGTCGTTCGAACAGGTATACGCCGAATGCCGCGCATACTGGAACCGCAAACTCGCAGCCGCGGCCCGCATCCGCCTGCCGGAGAAGCGTTTCGACGAGATGGTCCGCGCGGGTCTGCTGCACCTCGACCTCAACACCCTCGGCGAGGAGCCTTCGGGACCGCTGGCCGCCAAAACGGGCGTCTACTCCCCCATCGGGACCGAAAGCGCCCCGATCATCCAGTTCTACTGTTCGATGGGGCTGACGGAGCTGGCCCGCAAGTCGCTCGACTATTTCATCGACACGCAGCAGGAGAACGGGCAGATCATGAATTACTACGGCTACACGATCGAAACGGGCGCCGTGCTCTGGAACGTCGGGGAGTATTTCCGGTACACCCGCGACGCCGCATGGATACGCCAGAACTGGCCGCAGCTCGTCAAAGCCTGCGATTTCCTGATCCGGTGGCGGGAGCAGGACGGCCCTCTGATCCGCGGCAAGGTCGCCGATCCGGAAGACACTTACCACCAGTTCATGCTCAACGCATACGGCTGTCTCGGCATGAGCCGCATGGCCGAAACGGCGCAGGCGCTGGGGATGCCCGAAGCCGGGATTCTGAAGGCCGAGGCCGAAACCTGGCGGCAGGCGATACGCCGTGCCGCCATGGAGAGCTTAGCCGTCTCACCCGCCGTCCCGATGGGCGACGGGACCTGGAGCCCGACGCTTCCGCCGTGGACCGAGGCTCCCGGCCCCCGCCTGCTGTACCAGCAGCGGGAGACGTTCCGTTCGCACGGAACCTTCACGGGGCCCGACGCGGGGCTCGGGCCCATCTACCTCGTTTTCTGCGAGATTTTCGAACCGGAGGAGCCCCTCTCCCGCACGGTGATGGAGTACGTCGCCGAGGTGATGTGTCAGGGCAACACCGGATTCAGCCAGCCCTACTACGGCAAGCTCAACTGGTGGCAGGCCGTGCGCGGAGATGTCAAGCCCTTCCTGAACACCTACTACACGACCGTATCGGCCCATGCCGACCGGGAGACATACAGTTTCTGGGAGCATTTCTACCGCCTCAGCCCGCACAAGACGCACGAAGAGGCGGAATTCCTGATGGAGACCCGGTGGATGCTCTACCTCGAGCGGGGCGACACGCTGCACCTCTTCCGGACGATCCCCCGGGCGTGGCTCGAAGCGGGAAAGGAGATCGCATTGGACAACGTTCACAGCTATTTCGGCCCCCTGAACGCCCGGGCAACCGGGTTGAAAGAGGGCCGTCTGGAGGCGGTCGTCACCTGCCCCGGCGACCGGAAACCCCGCTGCATAACCGTCCGGCTGCCGCATCCCGAAGGGCTGAAGCCCCGGAAAGTCACGGGCGGCGTATACCTGCCCGAAAGCGAGAGCCTGCTGATCGACGATTTCGACGGGGAGGCCCGGATCATCCTTGAATTCGACTAACCTGTTTATCTATGAATCAATTCACTAAAATCCTGCGACGGCTGCTGCCGGGATTGATCGCAGGACTCGGGAGCGTGGCCGCGTATGCCTCCCCGGCGGAGCCCCGCTACCTCGACATCACCCCTTTCGGAACGGTATGCCGCTGGAGCTCCCCGGATTCGCCGCTGGGTGAAGAGGCCGGCGAAAGTTCGGCCTGCAACCTCGGCATCCGGTGGTGGGACGCACGCGACATCCGTCACATCGAGGTCTCATGCCGTTCCCGGGCGACCGAAGCGACGGCCGCCGCGCTGAAAGTCGAATACTGGCACGACACCTGGCCGGACAATCCGCCCGAGATGCCCTCATACGAAGACGAGGAGGACGATCCATGGCGGGGCGAATGGGTGCAGGCCGCAACCGACGCGGCCCTGCACGGAAACAGGATCGTCTACACGTTCCAGCCGCTCGGCCGGGAGGAGCTACCGACGGCGGACCGCCTTCCCGGCGAGGTCATCTACCGCCGTACACTCAAAATACGGGTGACATTTCCGGAGCAATACCGGGACGAAATCCGGGACATTGCGGCTTTCGCCATGGCCGGACTGCACGACGAACAATTCCGGATCGAGTTCCTGTCCGGGGAAAAGCCCTCGCAGAGGCTCTCCGGCCGGATCGAGGTTTTCAACGGCCGGCTGGAAGGGCTCTCTGGCTGGAACTGGAAGTCCGGCGACCGGAAGACCGCCCCCGAAGCCTGGAGCATGGCCGCACGGTCCGGCGGCAAAGGAGTCGTCGTGCGGGTCTCGACGGCACGGCCGCTGCTGCCCGGCTCGAACGAAGAGACCGTCGTCACGGTCCGGACCAGCGGCGGGACCTTCTCGTTCGCCGCGGCCGACGTGGCGGACGGCCCCCTCTACATCCCAGCCTTCAACGCCTATGTGACCTATGCCGACGACCCGGCCCCGTTCAGCAAATCCGTCGTAAAAGGCTCCTCCATCCGCGAACAGACCGCCGCCGAGCCCGAGCAGTCCTACGCACGGGCCAGCCGGGAGATTCCGGCCAAGGACCCCACCTGGGACCAGTCCGGACGGCGCATCTACCTGCCGCTGGCCTGCGACGCCAACTGGCAGAAATTCGCCGTCGAATGGGGCGGTAACCTCATCATCGACCGGCTCCGGGCCAATGTGCGGGGCAAGGCGCTCGGCATGTGCACCTGGAACGGCGATGCGATCAACTGGAACATCGGGACGGGCGAGAGCCCCTGCTATGCGAGGACCCCGGATAACTGCCGCATGTCGGTACTCCACGACCATCTGCCGGTGGTCAGCGCCGGATGGAATCACGAAGGGCTGCTGTTCGAAGAGGAGGCGTTCGTCACCTTCACGGGCAACGCCCCGCTTGCGCCCTCCGATCCGGCCCGGGATGAGTTCACGCCCGCGGTGCTGCTGGTGAAACTCCGGGTCACGAATCCCTCGCTGAAACCCCGGCAGGCCCACGTATGGCTGCAGGGAAACGACGCGCTGACGGAGCTTTCGCTGGAGAACGGATTTATCTACGACCGGGTCGGCGGCAAAAAACTCCTGCGCGGCCACATCCGCGGCCCCCGGCCCGGTCTGCCGGAACCCGCGGTCAGCGGTCACGGACTCCACTACACCGTCGAACTGGAAGCCAATGCGTCGGAAACCTTCGAATTCCGGTTTCCGTTCATCGGCAACCTCACCCCGTCGGACGAACAGCTGTTCACGGCGCTGGACTACGCCGCGGAACGGGACCGGGTCGTCGGATACTGGCGCGACGCGGTGCGGAAAAGCACGGTTTTCAGCGTGCCCGACGCCGCCTTCAACAACCTGGCCCGGGCGGTGGTATCGCACATCCGGATGAGCGTGATGCGCGACCCCGAAAGCGGACTGTACCTCGTTCCCGCCGCGTCGTTCAACTACCCGGTCTATGCCAACGAATCCATCTTCCAGACCGTTCTGTTGGACCGGCTGGGCGACGCCGTCACCGTGAAGGATTACCTCGAAACATTCCTGCGGCTTCAGGGCAGCTGCAAACTGCCGGGAGACTACACCGGAGACCAGCGGGAGGTGTTCCACGGCGTGAAGATCTCCGAAAGCAACGACTACACAGCCCTGGGATACAACATGAACCACGGCACCGTGCTGTGGGGCCTCGCCCACTATTACATGCTTTCGAAAGACGGCGCATGGCTCGAACGGGCCGCCCCGCAGCTGATGAAGGCCGCCGACTGGATCGTCAGTCAACGGCAGCGGACCCGGGTTACGGACAGCGACGGACAGCCCGTGCCGCACTACGGACTGCTGCCGGCCGGAATGCTCGAAGACTGTCAGGAGTGGCGTTACTGGTACGCCACGAACGCCTACTCCTACCTGGGACTGCGCTCCGTGGCGGAGGCGTTCCGCGAGGCCGGGCGCCCCGAAGCGGAGTGTTACGCCCGGGAGGCCGAAGCATACCGCCGCGACATCCTGAACAGCCTGCAGCGGGCCATGGAGCTGAGCCCCGTGGTGCGGCTGCGCAACAACACCTGTGTGCCCTACGTCCCGGTGCGGCCTTACCAGCGATTCCGCTATTTCGGGTCGAAAAAGTCGGCCTATTACGACCGTTACGGAAAGGGCATCCGCCCCACCCTGCGGCTGTCGTCCACGCGCGAGGTGCTCTACGGACCCGTCACGCTGCTGAAAACCGGACTCGTCGACGCCCGTTCGGAGATGGCCGAATGGATACTCGACGACTGGGAGGACAACCTGACGCTCTCCACCTCGCTCAATCTCAACACCCACGGATGGGTCGACGACGAATATTGGTTCAGCCGCGGAGGCATGGTCTTCCAGGCCGCGCTGCAGAACCCCATCAGCGTCTACCTCGACCGGCATGAAACGAAATCGGCGATCCGCAGCCTCTACAACAATTTCAGCGCCCTGTTCTACCCCGACGTGACCGCCCTGACCGAAGAGTACCGGATGTGGAAACACGCCAGCGGACCGCTCTACAAAACGCCCGACGAGGCCCGCATGGTCGGCCAGATCATCGACCTGCTCCTCGACGAGAAGGAGGGCGAAATCCGGCTGGCAAACGGTGTTCCGCAGCGGTGGCTGGAGCCGGGACAGCAGGTCGTGCTGCGGAGGCTCCGCACCCGCTACGGGGCGTTCAGCTACACGCTCGCGCACGGCGCGGCCCCGGAGACCGTCGAAGCCGTGGTCTCCCAACCGAAAGAGGCCCCCTGCGTCCTGCTTTTCGTCCACGCACCCTTCGGAAAGCCGATCCGCTCGGTGAGCGTGAACGGCCAACCGTGGAGCGATTGGGATGCGGACCGGCAGGCAGTCCGCCTGCCCCGGGGCGTTCCCGAACTCCGGGTGGTCGTCGACTACCGGAACTGAAACAGAACCGGCGGACCGCTTCTGAGCGGTCCGCCGGTCTTTTTTCCGGGAAGGTTCGTTACAAAGCCCGGTCGCACACGATCCGGTGCTCACCCGCCGTCAGCAGGAACGCGACACGCCCGTTGCGCTGCCAAGCGCTGTTGACGCGCCGCTGCCGGGCGGAAGGTTCCCGACCGTCGATCGTCGCCGCACCGGCCGACTTCGGCAGCCGCACCACAGCTTCCGTCCCCTCCGGGACGGTCAGCCGGAGCTCAAAGCCGCCGCCGTTCGTGAAAGCCGAACGAATCGTTCCGCGGACCGTCGGCACGTCGATCGCCGCCGAGCCGAACGATGCCGGATCGGGTTCGACGACGAATGTCCGGTAACCTGCCTCCAGCGGTGCGATTCCGCACAGCTGCCCGGCCAGTACGGTCAGCGCCCCGCCGCTCCAGGCGTGGTTGGTGGTGCCTCCTCCGAAGCCCTTTTCACCGATGCCCCACCCCTCGAACAGGGTCGTATGCTCCGGGGAATCCACCATTTCGGCAAACCGCGTCCGGGTCCGTTCGAGCGCATAGCGGCCATATCCCATGCGGAACAACGCCTCCATCACGTATTTTTCCATATAGGGACTGGCGTGAAACTCCGTCTGCAGAACCTTCAGCAGGGCGGGATAATGCTCCTCGGGCGCGATGCCCGCGAGCACGGCCAGCGCCTGCGCCCGGTCGTCGGTCTCGCCCCCGTAAGCCGGATGGCGGTAGGCCGTGCCGTTCCAGCAGGCGTTGTAACCCGCCTTCACCCGTTCCGCCGTCGCCCGGTATGCGGCGGCATCATCCCCGAAGCCGAGCAGGTCGGCCATGTCGGCGGCGCCCTGCAGGGCCAGGCTGTGCCATCCCGCGAACAGCAGGCGAATATCCCGGTTGTCACCCCAGTCGCCCCATGTCCAGCCGCCCTGGCGGAACTCCGTCAGCCCCGTTGCGTCGAGGCTCCAGAGCGCGAGGTACTTTTTCACGGCGGGATAGACGGCGGCAACGGTCTCCGCGTCGCCCGTGTTCATGTAATAGTTCCAGAATCCGTAGTGCCCGACGCTCGCCAGCATCTGCCCCGGCAGCTCGCTGTCGTAGTTGCCTGCGGGCACAGGCGAGAAGAGCGTCCCGTCGGGTTTCTGCCACGCGGCAAGTTCCAGCATCGCCTTGCGCATCAGCGCATGAGCCGAGGTGGAATAGCTGTAAAAACTCTCGCCCATCAGCAACACGACGTCGCCCCACCACTGGGCGCGTTCGCGGTCGGGACAGTCGAAATAGTTGTCGCGCATATTCACGTAGAGCGTGCGCAGGGCCTTTTGCCAGAAGCGGTTGTAGAAATCGTCGTCACAGGAGAAACTCCCCGAAGCCTCGGTGTCGTACCCGGTCTGGCGGTAGGCGACCTTCCCGATCTCCACCCCTTCGGGCACATCCAGCACAATCTGCTGACCATTCATCCACCCCAGCGACTCGTAGGTCTGCGTACCCGGACGGGTCACATACTCCGCCCGCACGTTCCACTGCCCGCCGGCATAGGCGTGATCGGTGGCGATTCCGACGAGACGTCCCCCGACCGGATCGGTCAGCGTCAGCACCGGCGTCAGCTGCATATTGTAGGGCAGCTGCGCCGTGACACGGCCGTCGGCACGACGTTCGAACGGAACCTCCTCAATCCCGAAATCCTTCCATTGCGGAATGGGCCGCTCCACGAGGCGGTTCCAGGGAGCGTCGCCCCAGCCGCCGACGGCGACCGCCGGGCGGAACCCGTCGAGTTCAGCCGCATCGGCCGTCTGCCAGCCCGCCATCTCCTGCCGGGCATCGAAGCGGATGTTCGACTCGGCCAGCCGGAAATTGGGCTGCGGATCGCCCGCGGTACCATACGCCGGATGAATCCGGCACAGCCACGAAGAGTCGCTGGCCAGTTCGAAACCCCGGCTCTCGGAGGCGACGATCACCCCCGAGCGTCCGCTGTCCCTGTGCGAAAATCCCTCCTTGCCGAAATGCCACAGCAACAGGGCGATCCGGTTTTCGCCCCGGTGCAGGTAGGGCGCCAGATCCACGCGGTCGTAATAGGTGTCGTCGGGCGTGGGCCCGCGCTTCAGGCCCCCTTCGAAGACCACGAGGTCGCCGTTGACCCACAGCCAGTATTTCGTATCGGCGGCGATGCGCACCACCGCCTCGCGGGGAATCTCCGCCACCCTGACATTGTGCCGGTAGGCGATCCAGGTATTGGGTTCGTCGGCCCCCGCCTCGCCGGAGGTTATCCAGCGGGCTTCCGGAGGGCTTGAAACACCGCAGCCGCCCAGCAGGGAGCAGGCGGCAGCGGTCAATAGCAAGGTGTGCATTCTCATTGTTTCAGCAGGGTAAAGGTTGCGCTTTTCGTCTCGGCGCTGTTGGGGCCGATCATCACATCGAACGCTCCCGGTTCCAGCACCCGCTCGAGCGAGTTGTCGTAGTATTCCAGCATCCCGGAGTCGATCGTGAACGTCACGGTCTTCGTCTCGCCGGGTTCCAGTCGGATTTTTTCAAATCCTTTCAGCTCCTTCAGCGGCCGCGTCACCGAGGCCACCGGATCCCGCAGGTAGAGTTGCACCACCTCGGTGCCGGAACGGCTGCCGGTATTGGTCACTTCGACGCTCGCCTCGACCGTTCCACCGGGGGACATCTCCGCGCTGCCGAGGATTACATCCCCGTATTCGAACGTCGTATAGGTCAGTCCGTAGCCGAAAGGATAGAGCGGCAGATGACTCTCGTCGACATATCCCGACACATAGCGCGTGATCGAGCCGTCGGCAGGGGCCGGACGTCCGGTCTGCCGGCCGTTGTAGTGGATAGGCACCTGCCCCACGCTCCGCGGGAAGGACATCGTCAGGCGTCCGCCCGGCTCGGCGTCCCCGAAGAGCACGTCGGCGACGGCAGGACCGCCCTCGGTGCCGGGGAACCAGGCGTAGAGGATCGCATCGTACTTGTCGTTCTCCTCGACGAGCGTCATGGGACGCCCCGAGAAGAGCACCAGCACGATCGGCTTGCCCAGTTTTTTCAGCTCTCCGAGCAGCCGCTGCTGCACGGCGGGCATTCCGAGTTCGGTGCGGGAAGCTCCCTCGCCCGACATTTCGGCTGCTTCGCCCATGACGGCCACCACGACGTCGGCCCGGCGTGCCGCGGCCAGCGCCTCGCGCATCAGCTCGGCGTCCGAACGCTTGTCGCGTGCCAGGGCGCGGCCCCAGCTGGCCAGAATGCGCTCGTACTCCGGATCGTCGGTGATGTTGCAGCCCATCGCATAGACAATTTCGGCACGTCCCTTCGTCGCTTCACGAAGCCCTTCGAGCACCGTCGTCGGAGCTTCGATGTCCCCGCCGAAGGCCCACGAACCGAGCTGGTTGGGACGGTTGTCGGCAAACGGGCCGACGACGGCGACGACGCCTTTGCGGGCCAGCGGCAGCGTGTTTTCGCGGTTTTTCAGCAGCACGAAACTCTCAGCCGCGATGCGCCGCGCCGCAGCCCGGTGTTCAGGCGTGAGGATGTCGGTCTCGAGGCGCTTCAGGTCGTTGTATTTATAAGGGTCCGCAAAGAGCCCCAGCTTGTATTTCGCCTCCAGCACCCGGCGGCAGGCCCGGTCGATCTGCTTTTCCGTGATCCGGCCCTCCCCGAGCGACTCCAGGGCCGTCTTGGCAAAACCCTGGCTCGCCATATCCATGTCGAGGCCGGCATCCAGCGCCCGTACCGAGACCTCCTTCAGGTCGCCGATGCCGTGTACGGTGATCTCGCGCACGGCGTCCCAGTCCGAAACGACGAAGCCGTCGAAGCCCCACTGTTTGCGCAGGACATCGTCCAACAGCCATTTGTTGGCCGCCGCAGGCACGCCCTCCACCTCGTTGAAGGCGGACATCACCGTCGCGGCACCCTCCTCGACAGCCGCTTTGTAAGGCAGGAAATATTCGTTGTACATGCGCATACGGCCCATGTCCACCAGGTTGTAGTCGCGACCCGCCTCGGGAGCCCCGTACAGCGCGAAATGCTTCACGCAGGCCAGCAGGTTGTCGTTGCGGGAGAGGTCGCCCTGATAGCCCCGCACATAGGCCCGGGCAATCTCGGAGGCCAGGTAAGGGTCCTCTCCGGCGCCCTCGGCCACGCGGCCCCAGCGGGCGTCGTAGGAGAGGTCGACCATCGGGCTGAAGGTCCAGTTGACGCCCTGCGCCGTGGCCTCGACGGCCGAGATGCGGGCGACCTCCTCGACCGAAGCCATGTTCCACGTCGCGGAGAGGCCGATCGGCATCGGGAACACGGTGTTGTAGCCGTGGATCACGTCCATGCCGAAGAGCAGCGGAATGCCCAGCCGGCTCTTCGTGACGACCAACTCCTGCAGGTCCCGGATCTTCTCCGGAACCATGACATTCAGCAAGGCCCCGACCTCGCCGCTGACGATCTTCTCGCCCGTGGCCGATTCGGTGACGGGTCCGGTCATCACCGAGCCGTCGATGGCGATGAGGTTCATCTGCCCGATCTTCTCCTCGACGGTCATCTTCTTCATCAGGCCGTCGATAAAACGGTCCATCTCCCGGTCCGAACCGGGGTCGGAACATCCGGCCACCGCGGCTGCGGCCACCAGGGAGAGGAGCGTCGATTTCAATTTATTCATAAGTGCGTGAAAAGTCCGTTAGTTACTGAATGATCCGGAAGCTGTCCAGAAATGCCGTTTTGTCCCCGGAGAAGCTGCCCCGCAGTTCGATGAGGCAGACTCCGGCCTCCACCGTGAACGATGCGCTCTCGCAGCCGGAGAACGAGGTTCCGCTCGCGGGATAAAGCGTCTCGCCCGTCTTCACGCCGTTGACGTAGAGATCCACGCCCTGCCCGGCTCCGGAGGAGTCGCGGTAGGCCGCGGAGAAGGCCACCTTGTAGCTTCCCGCCGCGAGGTAAACGCACTGGGAGAGCGACGCCGCACCCTGCACGAAGGCCGTCTGCGCCCCTTCGGGAGCCGCGGGCGGCGTAAAGGCGCTTTCGACCGAGGTCGTGATGCCCGCATTGCCGCGGAAAGTCCAGGCGGTGCCCGCAGGACGGTAGTCGTAGCCGCTGCCGAGGGCCGGCGCTTCGAACCCGGCGTCCTCGAAGGTCGCGGCCTCGGAGGCCGAAGCCAGTTCGAGGGGCGTTCCGTCGGCGGCCTTGTTGCCGGAGACCGTCACCGACGGGTCCACGGTCGTCAGGAACCGCACGCCGGGGTTCAGGTCGAAGGTGTTGTTGCGGATGGCGCCGTCGTTGTTGCAGGCCAGCTCCGTGAAATGGATTTCGAAGCCGCGCGGCGAAAGCACGTTGAGGCTGTTGTTCGCAAAGCGGCAGTTCTCGATCACACAACCCTCGTTCATCAGCCCCCTCATGTTGTCGAAGAACATGACGGCGCATCCGTCGTTGTCATGCAGGTAGCAGTCCGTCACCGTGACGTTCTTGTTGTCGCGTTCGAAATCGATGGCCTCGCCGTCGGGATTGTCCCCCTGCCGTTTCTGGTAGGCGACCTCGGTCGAACGGATGACGAATCCGTCGTTGATGCCCAGGAAGATGCCGCAGGCGCCGTTCGGATAGTTCCCCGTGCCGCAGCGGAAGACCTTGCAGCGTTCCAGCACGCCGTCCCGCACCGAGATGATCGAGAATCCGCCGTAGATGCACTCCGTCGCCTCGCAGTCGGCGATACGGACCCGTTCGCCGCTGGAGACGGCGAAGAGCATCTCCACATGGTCGCCCGTGCAGTGCGAAACCGTGATGTCGTGGTTCAGGTACTCCTGATCGTTGAAGAAGATGCCCGCCAGCGGCATATCGCGGACCTTCACGTTGCGCACCGTGATATTACCGTGGGGCTTTTTGTCGGTGATGCCGAAGACCACGCCGTAACCGGCTCCCGGTCCCACCTCGATGTTCTCGAAGACCAGATAATCGGAGTTGTTGACCGTCAGCACCACGGAGCCCGAATAGGCCGAGAGGCTGGGCCGGCTGCCCGTGCCGTAGGACGAAACCACCACGGGAAGTTCCTCCGTTCCGGAGAATTTCGAGGTCCAGACGGCGGATTCCGTCCATGCGTCGCCCGCGCGGAGCAGGATGCTGTCGCCGGGATTGAACGATCCCCGGGCCACCCGGTCGAGCGATTTCCAGGGCGAGTCGGGCGAAAGTCCCGAATTGGAATCCGAGCCGGCGGAGCTGCTCAGGTAATAGTTTTTGGGAGTCGTATCTCCGGGAGGGGGAGTCTCCGTGCCGGGACTGCTCTCGCAGCGGGCGCAGGACAAGGCGGTGAACAGCAGGGTCAGTAAAATGGTTTTGGGCATATACATGAGGTTTAAACGATTACAAATTTACGATAAAACCGGCCGATTCAAACGGCAGCGGTGAAAAAAAGATCACTCCGAAACCAGCCGCAGCCGCGCACCCTTCACGCCCCCGGCCGAAGCCTCGAAGACGATCTCGCCCGGAGTTTCTGCCGACTGCACGACGGCAACCAGCTGGCCTTTGAAAAGGTGCATCTGCGGCAGGTGGAACTGCTCGAGGTTCGTGGGGTCGCCGTTGGCCGCGGCGCGGTAGCTGCCGGCGCCCTTCACCCGGAACGACACCTCCTGAGAGGCCCCGGGACAGAGGTTCCCCGCCTTGTCGACCACCTTCACGGTGATGAAGGAGAGGTCTTTGCCGTCCGCCGCAAGCGTCGTGCGGTCCGCCGAGAGTTCGATCCGGAAGGGTTTCCCCGCGGTATGCACCTCACGCTCGGCGGCCGGATTCCCGTCCTTGTCGTAAGCCACGACCCGAAGCGTGCCGGGCTCGTAGCGCACGTCCATCCACATCAGCCGGTAACGGCGCTGGCGGCGCAGTTCGCGGGCCGCCTGCTCGTTTTCGGTCGAAGCGGCGGTCGCCGTGGTGTCCTTGGCGATCCGTCCCTGGCTCCGGCCGTTGACGAAGAGCTCCGCCGACGGGTAATTGGTGTAGACGAACACGGGGGTCACCTCGCCCTCGCGTCCCGGCCAGGTCCAGTGGGGCAGGATGTGGAGCGTCTCGGTGTCAGGACGCCAGTGGCTCCGGTAGAGGTAGTAACGATCCTTGGGAAGCCCCGCGAGGTCCACGATGCCGAACAGCGAGCTGTGGTTGGGCCAGATTTCGTGGTAAGGCGTGGGTTCGCCCAGGTAGTCGAAGCCCGTCCAGACGAACTCGCCGATGCACCAGTCGTAATCGTCGTGCTGCACGAAATCGTCCTCGGGAAGGTTCGACCAGGAGCCGCAGTCGAGGTCGTAACCCGACGACTGGTTGTCCTCGCGGACTTTGTTGACCGTGCGCTCGACTGGGAAATGGTAGGTTCCCCGCGAACTGAACGTCGAAGCCGTCTCGCTGCCCATCACAATCTGCTGCGGCAGTTCGTCGTAGGCTTTCCGGTAGAAATGGGTCCGGTAATTGAATCCCGCCACGTCCATCACGGCGGCGAAATGGGTGTCGATCGCATCCAGCACCCGGTCCATGCCCATCGTCACGGGCCGCATCGGGTCCTCGCGGTGGCAGATGTCCTGCAGGCGGCGGGCGATCTTGGCGCCGTCGTAGCTGCTCTGGTCCGGAACCTCGTTGCCGATACACCACATCACCACCGAGGCGTTGTTGCGGAAATGGCGCACCACATTCACCAGATCGCGCTCGGCCCACTCGTCGAAATAGAGGTGGTAGCCGTTCCGCATCTTCGGGGCACGCCACTCGTCGAAGGTCTCGACCATGACCATCAGCCCCATCTCGTCGCACAGCTCCACCAACTCGGGAGCCGGCATATTATGGGCCGTGCGGACGGCGTTGGCCCCCATCTCCTTCATGATCGAAAGCTGCCGGCGCAGGGCGCTGCGGTTGACGGCCGCGCCCAGCGGGCCCAGGTCGTGGTGCAGGCAGACACCCCGGAATTTCACGGGTTCGCCGTTCAGGAACATCCCCTGGTCGGGGATGATCTCCAGCTTCCGGACCCCGAAGCGGGTCGAGTATGCGTCCGTCTGCACGCCGTCGGCGCAGAGGCGGGATTCGGCCGTGTACAGGCGGGGCGTTTCGGGCGACCAGAGCGCCGGCGAATCGAGCAGGAAGGTCTGTTCGAACACCCGGATGTCGCCCCGCGGCAGCTCCGCCTCGTCCTCGGCCACGACGCGGCCCGAGGCATCCCGGATCCGGGTCTTCAGGGTCAGCCGGCGGCGGTTTCCGTCGGGAACCGCAACCTCCGTCCGCAGGTTGACCCGGGCATAGGCCGGGGAGACCTCGGGCACGGTCAGGTGGGTTCCCCACACCGGGATATGCACCGCCTCGTTCAGAATGACACGGACGTTCCGGTAGAGACCCGCCCCGGGATACCAGCGCGACGACTCGGGGAGATTCTCCAGCCGCACGGCCAGCAGGTTGTCCCGCTCTTTCAGGAACGGCGTAACGTCGAAATGAAAACTGTTGTAACCGTAGGGCCAGCGGCCGATCTCCACGCCGTTCAGATAGACCCGGGCATTACTCATGGCACCGTCGAAAAGGATGTCGGCGCACCTCCCCGGGCCGAACCCGGGGACGTCGAACCGGATGCGGTACCACCCCACCCCGACGAAGGGCAGTGCACCCGTCCGCCCGGGTTTGAGCGAAGCGACCGTCTCGCCGTCCTGCTCGATGGCCACGACCTGCGGATCGTTGTTCAGGTCGAAAGGTCCGTAGACGGCCCAGTCGTGGGGAACGGTCACCGACTGCCAGCCGGCATCGTCGAAATCGGGGCGGGCGGCATCCACGGCGTCCGTCCGCGAGAATTTCCAGCCCTTTTCGAGTTGAAATTCCGTGCGGGCGCAGAGGTCCGGAGCCCAAAGGCAAAGTACGATCAGAAGAGATAAAATACGGTTCATCATCATTAAAAAGTCAGGTATTCAGGAGTCTTTCGCCGCAGCAGCTGCCGCGGCGAAAGGCTTCGAATGCATTAATTCCAGCCGGGATTCTGCCAGTTCTCCCCGGTATGTTCCACCATCTTGTGCACCTCCTCCGGCTCGAGTGCATAGAGTTTGTACTTGTCCGACCAGCATCCACGGGCGAATCCGATCCGCTCGTAGGTGTAGCTCTCGTCGGACTGCCGGGTGATGCGCATGCCCGTGACGTATTTGTCGGTCTGGTCGAGGATGTTCCAGCGGCGGACGTCGAAGAAACGGTGCTCCTCGAAGACCAGCTCGACGCGGCGTTCGTTGCGGTAGCGCTTCTCGAACTCCGACGCGGAGAGTCCGGCCGGCAGTTCGGGCATCCCGGCCCGGCGGCGGACGGCGTTCACAGCGTCGCGGGCGCTCATCATCGTCCCGTCGCCCAGGTCGACCGGCGTGTCGGGGCCTTTCGCCTGGTAGGCCGCTTCCGCAAAGTTGAGGTACACCTCGGCCAGACGGAACAGGCGGATGGCTCCGTCGGCATTGTTGCTGACGTTCGACTGCCAGTTGTTGAACTTGCGCAGGTAATATCCGGTGCGGGTCGCACGGCGGCTGTTGACCGAGATACCGTCGGGGGCGCCGACATAGGTGTAGACATTCGGATCGACCGCCTCCTGCGCCTCATACTCGATCGTCACCTTTATATTGCGCATCATCATGTACGAGGCAGCCTGCTGTTCGAGGAAATCGAAACGAATGTAAGCCTCGGCATTCCACGAATCGGCGAAATTGGTCTTCATGTGCTCGGTCAGGTCGGCCGTGAAGAGCGTGATCTGGCCGTTGGTCGGCGCAAGGTTCCCGAGTTTGAAATGTTTGTTGGGGTCGATCGATCCGTCGACCACGAAATAGAACCCGGCATCGCGGAAACGGTCGGTCGTCGCATCGGTCATGTATTCGAACGAAAAGGTGATCGATTTCAGCGTCTCCCAGTTGATGGCGAAATCGACCGGCTTGAAATAGGCATAAGGGTCGCCGCCCGTGGTGAGGATGCCGCAGTAAGGCGGATTCTCGGCCATGTTCCAGTTGATCTCGCAGTCGTTGTAGGGACCGTCGACGAACATCATGTCGAACACCCGGGTATTACCGCCGCCCGCACCCAGCGTGCGTAGGGCGCCGTTGTAGTAGACCGAGGCGTAGAAACGCGGATCGCGGCCCTCATAGGGATTCGCGGGATCGTAGCCCGACGCCGTGTTGACGATCGGCGTCAGGTGCCGTTCGTCGGAGTAACCCAGCACGGGCAGTTCGCCCGTGGCCTGCATCTCGTAGCTGTCGACCAGTTCCTGCGTGGGGCACGGGCCCGATTTGAGCATCCCCGAGGTGGTCGGAAGGCCCGCATTGCGCCACACCTCCATCTGTGCACCGCACTGGTAGATGGTCTCCTTGTCGACCGAACGCTGGTCGTCGGAGCTGGTGATGAAATAGAGGGCGTAGGGATTCTGCGCAATGTCCTCCTGCGGCACAACGTCGAAGAGCTTGTAGTCGTTGGCCAGCAGCGTCCCGAGCGCCTCCCTGCTGATGTCCAGGGCGTCGTCCCAGTCGTAAGTGCCGTCGGCCCACAGCGGGCTGGCCGCATAGGTCGCGGCCTGTGATTTGATGGCATAGGGGACGGCACGGGTCATCACGCCGAAGGAGTTGGTGGGAACGCCCCAGCCGAACGCCTCCACAGAGGTCTCCAACGCAGCGTCGCAGTCGGCGACGATCTGCTTCACGACCGCGGAGAACGGCTCCCGGCGGTCGCCCGAATAGTCGTGGTCCGTCGCATAGGTCCCGGCGAGCACTGGAACCGCGCCGTAACGCTTGGCCAGCTGGAGGTAATAGAGCGCCCGGAGCGTATGGGCCTGTGCCGACCATCCGGCGACCTCGTTGGCGCTGATGCCCGTCACCGAACGGTCCACGCTGCCGATCCGTTCGAGGAAGACGTTGCAGTTGCGGATACCCTGGTAGAGACCGGCCCACGGGCCTCCGTCGGCGGAATAGCTCGCATAGTTGGAGGCCGTCACGCCGTCGGAATACCAGACCGCGAATTTCGAACCGGCCGTGAGGTCGTCGGCATCCTGCGCCTCGTCGGTCAGCGACGCCCGGTCCATATAGGGGGCCGGACAGTAGCCGTAGCACGAATTGAGGTAGCCGGTGATGCCGTTCCGTTCGGAAAAGATTTTGTCGAGCGATGTTCGTCCGTCGGCTTCGAGGTCCAGCATTTCGTTGCAGGAGACCGCCGTCAGACAGAACGCGATCAGGAATATGATATACTTTTTCATCGTCTTGTTCATTTAATTCGATCAGAAGTTCATGCTCAGCCGGATGTTGTAGAGCCGGTAGACCGGAACCGAGAGATAACCGGTGCCTTCGGGGCCGAAATCGCCGGATTTCATCTTGTCCCACGTCAGCAGGTTCTGGCCGCTGACGCTGATCCGCAAGTTCTCGGCGGAGATCGCACGCGCCCATTTCGCCGGCAGCGTATAGCCGATCTCAACGTTCTTCAGCCGCAGGTACGAGCGGTCGTAGAGGAAGAACGAGTTGGTCTCGTGGTTGGAGTTCTTCTGGGTCGAAAGCGCCGGGTAGTCGATGCGCTGGCCGCTGTCGTAGCGCTCCTGCGTCCACGCATTGCGGTGCAGCGAGCCGAACACCCCGTCGAGGTCGTACTCGTAAACACCCGCTCCGCTGAAGGTCGTGGAGTATTTGCCGATGCCCTGGAAGAGGATGCTCAGGTCGAAGGATTTCCATTTCAGTTCGCCGTAGAACGAATAGTAGTACTTGGGAACGGCTCCGGAACCGATGGGCGCCTTATCCTTCTCGTTGATGATTCCGTCGTGGTTGAGGTCCATGTAGCGCAGGTCGCCGACGCGCGGCGCGATCTCGTAGGTCAGGCCGTCGGCCGCGATCTCCTCCGCCGAGTTGTAGAATCCGTTGCCGTTGTCGCGGTTGACCAGATAGCCGAACTCCTGTCCGTAGGGATAGCCGTCCGACCAGTTCCGGTAGGCGTAATCGGCGTCTTTGAGCACCTCGCCGCCGTTGATGATCTTGTTTTCGGCATAGAGCAGCGAACCGCCGAGGCTCAGCGACCAGTCGCGGCCGATCTGCCGGCTGAAATTCAGCCCGATCTCATAGCCCTTGTTCTCGAAAACACCGGTGTTGACCATCGGAAGGGCCGCCATGGGCACTCCCTGATAGGTCGGCAGCGAGGCCGAGGAGCTGATGACCATGTTGTCCATCCGGTCCTTGAAATAATCCACCGACAGCGTGAGGTTGTCGAAAAGCCCGATGTCCACGCCGACGTTGAGTTTCTTGGAAATCTCGGCCGCGATGTCGGGATTCCCGACCTGCGATTCGGTCACGATGTAGCTCAGCGACGGAATGGTGCCGCCCTGCGTGAGGGTGATGTTGTCGAGGTAGGCGTAACGGCCCAGTCCCGAACGGTCGGTGGCCGTCTTGCCGTAGGAAACGCGGAAGCGGAGATCGCTGAGCCATTTCACGTCCCGCATGAACGGCTCGTTGGAGAGCACCCAGGCCGCCGAGAACGCGGGGGTGGCGACGAAACGATGGCTGGGAGCATACTGCTCCGATCCGGAGTAGCCGATGTCGAATTTCAGCAGGTAGCGGTCGTCGTAGTTGTAGGTGGCCTCGGCTCCGCTGACCAGCTTCATGTAGGGCAGCAGCAGGGGCATCGTGGTCTCGCCTTTCGACAGGTCCTGGTAGAAGACGTAAGCCATGGCGCCGACCCGGTGCTTGCCGAACGTGCGGTTGTAGTTGAGCATTCCCTGATAGGTCAGCTGGTAGTACATCGACGAAGACTTTTCGTAGCGGAGCGGCGAGTTGACATCGGAGCCATAGACGCCGAACGCCAGATCGGAGAGATCGCCGGTGCGAATCCACTTTTCATAGGTCTGCGGCGTGTTGAGCGTATTGACCGCATTGGTCTGGTAGGCGAACGAGCCGTTCAGGCTCAGCCCCTTGGTGAGAAATCCCAGGTCGAGGTTCAGGGCGAACTGGGCATAGACGTTCGTCACGGTGTGGCGCGTGAATCCCGAGCGGTTGATCAGCCCGTAGGGCGTTCCCTGCACCTTGTCGGTCACAATGACGCCTCCGTCGGGCGTCGTCGGTCCGTAGACCGTCGGCGGAATGTGGAACAGCGTCGGATAGATCGCGCTGAGGAATCCGCCGCCCGGCGTCTTCTCACGCTTGACGTTGCCCGCCAGCCGCAGCGAACTGCTCAGGTATTTGTTGATCTTCACATCGACGTTCGAGCGGAAATTGACCCAGATGTCGCGGTTCTTGGCGTTGTAATCGGACTGATCCGTGTTGTAGAAATTGCCCTGGTGCAGCAGGTTGACGTTGGAGTAGTAGAGCACCCGGTCGCTGCCGCCCGAGAGGTCGATACCCAGCCGCTGCATGCTGCTGAGGTCCTTGAGGAACATCTCGCGCCAGTTGTTGTCGGGATAGTGCTCCCGGTCGCTGCCCGATTCGAATGCGGCGACCTGCTCGTCCGAATAGAAATGGTTTTTGCCCAGTCCGTCGTTGAAGGCCGCCTGGTTGCGCATCCGCGCATACTCCCCCGAAGAGATGAAATCCGGGGTCGTGGTCCGCTGTTCGAAGGTCTGGTCGAGGCTGACCCCGATCTTCAGTTTCCCCTGCTGCCCGCGGCGCGTAGTGATGACCAGCACGCCGTCGGCGCCCTGAATGCCGTAGAGGGCCAGCGAAGCGGCATCCTTGAGCAGGCTCACCGACTCGATCTCATTGGCGGAGATGTAGTCGAACGATTCGATCGTGTTGTGGCTCACAACCATGCCGTCGATCACGACGACCGGCTGGTTGCCGCGAATCGACGAGACACCCCGGACGTACAATCCCGTATTGGCCCGGGAGGGCTCGGAGTAGGTCTCCTGCGTGAAGAGGCCCGGAAGACGTCCCGCCAGCGCCATCGACAGATTCGACACGGGCGATTTGGCCAGCTCGCGGCCGCTGACCGACGAAACGGCTCCCGAAATCTCCCCCTTGCGCAGGGTCGTATGCCCCAGGTAGACGGTCTCGTCGCGGTCGAAGGTCTCGGCGATGTCCAGCACGACGTCGGCTTTGCCGTCCGTCACGGGGCTTACCGCCGTGCGGTAGCCCGGGAACGCGAACCGGAGTTCGTCAGCAGCCTCGGGAAGGGTCAGCACATAGGCTCCGTCCATACCGGTGACGGTCATCGCCCCGCCCTGCCCGGCGGAGACCCGGATACCGGCCAGCGGTTCGCCGTTCCGGTCCGTCACCCGGCCCGAGACCTGCGCCTTTTTCTCCTTCTCCTGAGCCGAAACGCCGATCGCACCCGACAGGAGCAGGGTTATTATCGCAATATATTCAATGATTCTTTTCATAATTCATGCTCGATTTAAGGGTTATGACCATTACCATCCGGGATTCTGCCATTTGTCACCCGTGATCGCCTCCATGTTGTTCGCCTCCCGGGCGGGGATGGGCACCCACAGGAACCGGTTCTGATAGCACAGACGCTCGCGCAGGGCCCGGCGGGTGTAGGTGTAGGAGACCTCTCCGCCGGGTCCTTCGACCCGTTTGGCGGCCATGCCGGTCAGCCAGCGGTCGGTTTTGCTCAGGTCCCCGTCGGGGCTCGTCCAGCGGCGGACGTCGAAATAGCGGAACCCTTCGAGGGCCAGCTCCACCCGGCGCTCGTTGCGCACGCGCAGGATCAGCTCCTCCTGTCCGATGTCGGCCGGCAGTTCGGGCATGCCGACCCGGGCGCGAAGCTCCTTCAGGGCGGCACGCGCCTCGTCGAGATGGCCCGCTTCAGCGGCAGCCTCAGCGTAGTTGAGGATCACCTCGCCCAGCCGGAACATCTTGACATACGCGCCCTTGATGCCGTTGTCGGCACCGGCGTTCGGATGCAGGAACTTACGCTCGTAATAGCCCGTCCGCGTTCCGTGGGTGTTGTCGGCCGAGATGCCCGTGTAGGGCTCCTCGGGATAGGTCGCGATGATCCGCGTGCGGTAGCCGCGTTCGGCGGGATAGTTCTCGTGGCAGGCCGGGTCCTCGTTGACCGCCCAGAAGCAGGTGCGCTGCGAACCGTTGTAATAGACCGTCGCGTAGAACCGCGGGTCGCGGTTCTCGTAGGGATTCGCCGGATCGTAGATCGACGCGTCGTTGTAATTGGGCTGCAGGTGCGTCTCCGCGTCGATGTAGGGGTTTTTGAGGTCCAGCACCGGTTCGCCGTCGGTCGTCTCGAAGGCGTCCACCAGTTCCTGCGAGGGACAGGTGCCGCTCTTCATGCCGTTGATACCGATGCCGTCGAAGTCGTAGAGCAGTCCCTGGTCGGAACGGTTGGCGTAGATCGTCTCGCGGTCGGCCGGATTCGAGCTGTAAACCATGTTCTGCGTGAAATACTCGTTGAAATAGGCCGCCTGGTCGTTCGGGAAATGGGCAGTCGGCTGCGCGTACACGGCGGGATAGTTGATCCGGTTATAGAGTTCGTAACCGTTGGCCTTGAGGTTCTGGAACGACTTTTTCGTGATCTGGTACGCCTCTTCCCAATGGTCCTGCCCCTCGTTGTAGAGCGGGCTGGCGGCATAGACGATCATGCGGGCCTTGATGGCCTCGGCCAGCGCCCGGGTGACACGCCCGGCCTCGGCATCGGTGGTGATGCGCCACGGCAGCTCGGTGATTTCCAGCGCGGCATCGCAGTCCTCGAGGACGAATTTCACCGTATCGTAATAGCTCGCCCGCTTCACCTTGCCGAAATCGGCGTCCAGTCCGTAAGCCTCCCGGATGATGGGCAGCCCCGTACCGAACCAGCGCAGCAGTTCGCTGTAATAATAGGCCCGGAGCACATAGGCCTCGGCCTTCCAGCGCATCCGGTCGGATGCCTGCGCCACGTTCGCCTTGTCGATGTAGGAGAGGAACACGGCGCATTTGCGGACTCCGGCCCAGTAACGGTCCCAGTAGCGTCCGTTGCCGCCCTCTTCGCTGCGGTCGAGGATCGGATGGTAGGCCGCCGAGGCGATGCCGTGGTAGAGCCGGCCGGCGATCAGGTCCTGATCGTTGTCGGCGGCGACGTCCCAGGCCTCGTCGCTCCAGACGGTGATGCCGCGCGAGAGGTAGTAGAACCGGCAGCCCATTTCGGGAATGTACTCGTAGCAGCTGTTCAGATACGCACCGGTCTTGTCGTTGTCCCGGAAAATCTCGTCCAACGAGACATAACCGTCCGGAGCCATGTCCAGAGCGCTTTCGCAGGAGCTGATCGTCATGGCGGCGAGGAGTCCGGACATGATCGCATATATCTTGAATAATCTCATATCAATTCTGTTTTAAGAAACTTAAACCATTCGCTAAAACGACACATTCAGACCCACGGTGATCGTCTTGGTGACCGGATAGGACATCGGGTCCGTGGGCTCGGGATCGAGGTGTGTCATCTTCAGACGGGTCCACGTCGCGAGGTTCTGGCCGCTCACATAGATGCGCAGGTTCGAAATGCGGGCCTTCTCGGTGATCTTCCGCGGAAGCGTGTAGCCCAGTTCGATGTTCTTCAGGCGCAGGAAGGTCTTGTCCTGAATGAAGAACGAGTTGGCCTGCTGGCTCGTGCTGCCGCCCGTGCTCAGCGCCGGATAGGTGATCTTGTCGCCGTTGAGCCAGCGCTCCTCGGTCCACGCATGGCGGTGGTAGTCGTAGTAGGAGCCCTGCTCGACCGACTCGAAGACCAGGTTGCCCAGGTACTGCCCGTGGTAGCCGCCGAGGCCCTGGAAGAAGACCGAGAAATCGATCCCCTTGAAATCGAATCCCAGCGAGAAACCGTAGGTGAAGCGGGGAACCGTTCCGTTGCCGATCGGCGCATAGTCGGCCTCGTTGATGACGTTGTCGTCGTTGAGGTCCTTGTAGACGAAATCGCCGGGACGCGGCTGGCCGAATTCATAGGTAAGGTCGGTCTCGGCGAGCGCCTCCTTGGTCCAGTAGCCGCCGTTGTTGCTGTAATCGATCAGATAGCCGAAATGCTGGCCCAGCGAATAGCCCGTCTTGCGGTATTTGTAGGCATATTTGTCGCCGAGGGGCACCTCGTCGGCATAGATGACCTTGTTTTTGTTGTAACCGAAATTGCCCTTGAGATGCAGCAGGAAGCCCTTGAAGATCTCCTTGTTGTAGGCCAGCTCCACCTCGAGTCCCTTGTTGTCGACCTCACCGATGTTCACACGCGGGATATTGCCCTGGGGAATTCCCTGGAAGATGGGCACCGTCTCACGGCTGATGAGGATGTCGCTGCGCCGTTCCTTGTAGAAATCGAACGATCCCGAAAGGCCGCCGAACAGGTTGAAATCCACGCCGATGTTGTATTTCGAGGCGGTCTCCCACGTCACGTCGTGGTTGCCCAGCAGACCCTCGACGACGTGCTGCCCCAGGCCGAGGCTCGGCAGGTAACCGCCGCCCGAGACAGTGATCTGGTCCTCGTAGAGGAAGCGCTGCGAACCCTGCTGGTCGTTGCCGACCTTGCCGTAGGAGGCCCTCAGCTTGAGGAACGTCAGCACGTCGTTGCCCCGCAGGAACTCCTCGTTGCTGACGACCCAGCCGACCGAAGCCGCCGGGAAGAAACCGAAGCGCTTGTCGGGCGAGAACTGCTCGGAGCCGTTGTAGCCCATGTTGAACTCGGCGAAATAACGGTCGTCGTAATTATAGGTCACACGCCCCGACACGCCGATCACATTGTACGGAAGCTCGGCACCGGTCGACTCCCAGTAGTCGCGCTGTGCGACCAGCATGGCGCCGACGTTGTGCCGCCCGAACGAACGGTTGTAACCGAGAATCGCCTGCGCGTTGATCTTATAGAGGGTGTTCACGCCGCGGTAGACCGTCAGCGGAATCTCGCCGTACTCGTTGAGCGAATAGCTGAACGAATTCAGGTCGGCGCTGCGCACATAGTCATAGCGCTTGTTGCGCACGACGCCCGAGGTCGAGTGGCCCGAATAGGCGTCGTAGGAGATCAGACCGCGCAGGGTCAGCCCCTTCGTGACGGCGCCGAGGTCCCAGTCGATGCCGAACGTGGAGTTCAGGTTCGACTTGACCTGCCGGTAGTAACCGAATCGGTTGATCGTCTCGTAGGTCGAATAGGGCATATACGGATCGCCGGAGGGAGTGGTCGGGTTCACGACCTGCCCCGTGGGAGCGCCGTTCCCGTCGATCGTCAGGGGCCCCGGCGTGGTCGGCAGCATCAGCGTCGTGTAGAAGAACGTGCCGCGCATCATCAGGTAGGAGTCGTCGCCGTAGGCCCAGATGCCCGGCATACCGACCTTCTCTATATAGGTGCCGATGTTCAGGAAGGCTTTCAGCGACTTGGTGATCTTGTAGTCGAGGTTGGCGCGGAAGCTCCAGCGGTCCATGCGCGACGACGGATCGTAACCGAGGTCCTTCTTGGACTCGGTGTTGAGGTGGCCGCCCTGCTTGATAAACCCGGCGTTCAGGAAATAGGACAACCGCTCGGTGCCGCCCGAAACGTTGGCGTTGACCGTGGTCTGGGGAGCGAATTTCTTGAAGATCATCCCGTAATAGTCGTGGTCGGGATACATATAGCGGCGCGTGCGAGCCTTCGAGGCGTAGTCCGGATCGGACGGGTCGAGCCCCTGCAGGGGATTTTCATACATCGACACGATCTTCGGATCGATCTCGTCGCGGCCGTCGTTGCGCAGCGCCTCGTTGCGCAGGCCCAGGTACTCGGTCGAATGGAGGCGTGCCGGACGGCGGGTAAACGCCGCGAAACTCTGGTTGACATTCACCGAAAGGCTCGCTTTGCCCTGCTGACCGCGCCGGGTGGTGATCATGATGACGCCGTTGGCGCCGCGCACGCCGAAAACGGCCGTCGCCGAGGCGTCCTTGAGCACCGACACCGACTCGACCTCGTTCGGGTCGATCGTGCGGATGTTGTCGCGGGGAACGCCGTCGATGAGCACCAGCGGGTCGGTCGTGTTGAGCGTACTGGCGCCGCGCAGGTACATCTTGGCGTCGTCGACACCCGGCTGGCCGCCCATCGTCTGGGAGGCCGAGAGGCCCGAGACGCGGCCCGAAAGGGCATTGGCGAGGCTTGTCGACGAGCTTTTCAGCAGCTCCTTGGAGTCCACGGACGAAATGGCGCCGACGACCGACGCCTTTTTCTGGACGCCGTAGCCGACGACCACGACATCTTCGATGGCGGCGGCCTCCTCTTCGAGCACCAGGTCGAGGGTGCGTTTCGTCCCGATGAACATTTCGACGCTCTTATAGCCCAGGAACGAGGCTACGAGCGTGCTTTTGTCGTTGGGGACAACGACGGAGTAGCTGCCGTCGGGTCCGGTAACAGTACCCGTGTAGGTCCCTTTGAGCTGGATCATGACACCGGGAATGCCTTTGCCGCCGCTGTCGCGCACTACGCCCGAAAGGGTGAACTTCGTTCCCTGCGCACGAGCCGGAACCGGATACGCACCGGACAATACGCCGAATATAAGAAGAACTATTCCGAAACGTAAAAATTTTAACATAATTGGGTGTAAGTTGGTTAGCAAATCAGATTGTGATAAGTTGATGGAAGGTTGCAGATGGGTCAGGTTCGAATCATAGACATAGAGTTTAGGTTTTCATTTTCAGGCATAGCAAAATTAGGTATATAACCGGTTAGATCGCATCGAAAGCCTTCCATTTTCTTTCGATATCCGGCCAAAACGGAAAAGTCCCGCTTTTGAAATCTCGCCAGATTTTTTGCATTTCCGGTCGGGAGGCCGATTCTATGCGCAGGAATGCCTATATTTGTCGTAAAACCACGCAACCCTTATGCTTCGCTTCTTTTCCGGCTTCGTTTCGCTGCTGCTGCTCGGTCCGGGCCTCCGCGCCGCGGATTATGCCGGCACCCCCGGCCGTTTCAGCGCAACGGTCGTCTCGAACAGCCTCTCGCACCTCCATGTCCGGGATTTCTGCCAGGACAGCCTCGGTTATATGTGGATCGCCACGGCCCGGGGCCTCAACCGCTACAACGGCTACGAATACCGGCAGTTCTTCCACAGCAAACGGGACACGCTGACGCTGGACAACGACATGATCTATTCCCTCTGCCTCGACTCGCAGCACCGGCTGTGGGTGGGAACGAGCACCGGCGTGAACCGCTACGATTTCGCCGGCGACCGCTTCATCCGCTACCGGGCGGACTATGGTTCGGTGTACGACATTTTCGAAGACCCTGCGGGCGACGTCTGGATCGCCACCAACTCCGGGGTCGGGCGGATCGACCAGGAGCGGCAGCGCGTCGTGATGAACGCCCCGTCGCAGGGGATTTCGGCCAGCGCCCTGCTGTGCGACGAAACAGGGAGGCTCTGGGCGGGAACGACCGAAGGACTGGCCTGTTTCCGGCCGGGCGACGGCCGGAAACGCGAAAGCGTCATCGTTCCGATCCCCGGACAGCGGCGTGCGAACTGCATCTGTCCCGACCCGCAGGGCATCTTCATGATCGGCACCTCATCGGGCGTGGTCTTCTTCGCCCCGCAGACCGGGCGTTTCCTGCCGCTGCCCGCGCTGCTGGCGTCGGACAAGACCCTCAGTTCGGCTTCGATCCATTTCATCCGGGAGATCGCCCCGCTGAAATACCTCATCGGCACCGCGGCCAACGGCCTCTTCCTCTACGACGCCCTGCGGCAGCAGCTGCGGCACAATCCGTCGGAATACACCGAACCGATGAACTCCCAGGAACTGCTCTCCTGCAGCGTCGACCGGCAGGGCAACGTCTGGGTCGGATCGTTCGACAAGGGTGCGGCCGTGTACAGCACGCAGCAGGATTTCTTCAACTGCAAACCGGAACTGAGCAGCGTCTTCCGGAACATCTTCACCACCCGCATCATCGAGGACCGATACCGCAACCTCTGGGTCGGAACCCGTTACAAAGGACTCTACCACTACGACCGCAGCGGCCGCGTGCGGGTCTACGACACGTCGAATTCGCGCATTTTCCGGGACAACAGCAACCTCGTGGAGGAACTTTTCATCGACTCCCGCGGACAGCTGTGGATCGCCTGCGCGGAACAGATAGTGGTCGGAACGTTCACCCGCTCGGGCGATTTCTCGATCCGGCGCATCATCCCGCTTTCGGGCACGACGGGCGCCGCGACCATCACCGAGGACGACGAGGGCAACATCTGGTTCGGATTGCAGAGCGGGCTGTTCCGGATCAGGGGCGGAGCGCCCGAAGGGGGCCTCGAAAGCATCTGCACCGCCAACGTTCCCAAAATCTACCGGCTGGCGTCGGGAAAGATGCTCTTCTCGATCTACGGCAGCGGGCTGTTCGAGATCGGCGACGACCTAAGCTATACGCAGCTGAAAATGCCGACGCCGAAGGCCGCCGCGATCGCGGGCCACTGCATCGACATCTTCGAAGACGGAGAGCACAGGGTCTGGTTCGGGAGTTACAACGAAGGCGCGATGTGTCTGGCCGGCGACAGCTGCCGGACCTTCAGCATGGCCGACGGGCTGCCCTGCAACGACATCATCTGCATCAAGGCCGACCGGGACGGCAACCTGTGGATGAGCACCACCAACGGACTCTCCCGCATCGGGCACAATTTCTCGGTGACGAACTATTTCGATTACGACGGCACGCAGGGCGACCTCTACAACGAAAAGGGCGGACTGCTGGATGCCGACGGAACGATGTATTTCACGGGCTACAACGGGCTCACGGTCTTCGATCCCCGGCTGATTTCGCGCAACAGCTGCCCGCCGCGGGTCAACATCGAGGACCTCAAGATACACAACGAAAGCGTCCGTCCGGACGCCGGGAAGGGGTCCATTCTGAAGAATGCCGTCGCCTTTTCGGAGGAGGTGCGGCTCGACCACCGCCACTCGGTAGTGACCATCGACTATGCGGGCATCGATTTCACGACGCCCCGCAAGCTCACCTACGCCTACAAGCTCGAGGGCTTCGACCAGCACTGGAACTACGTCGGCGACCACCGCCGCGCGACCTATTCGAACCTCATCCCGGGCGAATACACCTTCCGGGTCAAGGCGTTCAACAGCGACGGGCTGGAAAGCGTCGCCCCGGCGACGCTCCGGATCGGTGTGAAACCCGCACCCTGGGCCACCTGGTGGGCCTCGATGCTCTATGCCGGAGCCATCTGCGCCGCGCTCCTCGGGTTCATCCAGCTGTGGACCAAGATCAAACTCCAGAAACACAGCCTGGAGATCGAGGCCAACGAACGGGAGCGGGAACGCGAGGTGACGGAGATGAAGATGACCTTCTTCACCAACATTTCCCACGAGCTGCGCACGCCGCTGACGCTTATCACGGCGCCGGTGCAGCAGCTCTCGAAGATCATAAACCCCGGAAGCACCGAAGGGAAACTGCTGGAGACCATTTCGCGCAACGGGCAGCGACTCCACCGCCTGATGGACCAGCTGCTCGATTTCCGGAAGATGGAGGACGGCATGCTGACCCTGCAGACAAGGCCGGGCGAACTCGTCGGGGAACTCGACTCCATCATCGACATCTACCGTTCGACGGCGTCGCAGAAGCAGGTCGATGTGCTCTTCGCCCACCATGCGGAGCGGCTGGAGATGTGGTACGACGCCGACAAGATCGAGAAGGTCATGCACAACCTCCTCTCGAACGCCATGAAATACACGCCCCGGGAGGGTCGGATCACGATCGCCACGCGGGAAATATCGCTCATCGAACTGCAGGAACGCTATGCCGAAATAAAGGCCCCGGAGGAGCGCTACGCCGAAATATCGGTCGCGGACAACGGTCCCGGCGTACCGCCCGACAAACTGGGCGAACTGTTCGTGCGCTACCGCCAGATCGCCTCACCGACGGGGCCGCGGCTCGACTACACCGGGACCGGCATCGGACTGCACTACACGAAGCGGCTGATCGAGTCGCACCACGGGGCCATCGTCGCCGAACTGCCCGAGGGCGGAGGATTGAAATTCTCGTTCGTCCTGCCGTTAGGGGATGTCTACGCCGCGATCGAGAAAGCCGTTCGCCCGGAGGCTTCCGGAGCGGACCTTCCGCCGGAGCCGGAATTTCTACCGGAGGTCCCGCAGTCCGAGGATGCCGGGCACAAATACACGATCCTCGTCGCCGAAGACAACATCGAACTGATGGGCTATTTCCGGCTCATGCTGGGTGAGAAATACAACCTCGTCTGCGCACCGGACGGAGCCGAGGCCTGGGAGGCCCTCCGCGAAAAATATGCCGACCTGGTCCTGAGCGACGTGGTCATGCCCGGGATGACGGGGTACGAACTCTGCGCGAACATCAAACAATCCCCGGCCCTGAGCCATATCCCGGTCATCCTGCTGACGGCCAAGACCTCGATGCCGGAGCAGATCGAAGGGCTCTCGCTCGGGGCGGACGCCTATATCTGCAAGCCGTTCAACGTCGAATTCCTGCTGCTGACGATCGAAAACCAGCTGAAGAACCGCGAAAAACTCCGGATATTCTACTCGACACCCCGTCCGGCCACCGGGGAGGAGGAACCACCCGTGGCGCTGAACACCCTCGACCGCACGTTCATGGACAACCTCATGAAGCTGCTCGAAGCCGAGATGTCCAACCCCAACCTGAATATCGACGACATCGCCCGGGAGATGGCCTTCAGCCGCACGAGCTTCTACCGGAAGCTGAAGGGGCTGACCGACGAAGCTCCGGCGGATTTTCTGCGCAACTACCGGCTGAAACGCGCCGCCGAAATGATCCGGGAGGGTTCATGGACGCTGTACGAAGTCGCCGAGATGACCGGATTCGGGAACTACCCCCATTTCTCGGTACTCTTCAAGAAACATTTCAACGTAACGCCCAAGCACTATAAGGGCAGCGAGAAATAAAGAAAGCCCTGAGCCGGATTTTGATTTCAGAGGAATAGATTTGCGCCCCTCCCGCAGCAAATTTCCCGTCAGCAACTGCCAAGTGCAGGGCATTGTAAAATGAGCCGGAACAGGAAAATCCTGTTCCGGCTCGTTTGGGATGCGCCGCAGACGGCGGCTTATCACGGGAAATCAGCGGAGGAAGAGCAGTTCGCGGTATTTCGGCAGCGGCCAGATCTGGTCGTCGACGATCTCTTCCAGCTTGTCGATGTGGCGGCGAATTTCGTCGAAGCAGACGGCGACGGTGTCGTGGTAGGCAATCGCCTTTTCCCGCGGGTCCTCAATCTTGTTGGCGACCTTGCGGGCGTCGATCATCTCGCCCGTGAGCCGCTGTATCTCGGCCGTGTGATCCTGAATCTTCTTGATAAGCTGGATGTCCGACGAAGCGCTCAGACCCCCGATCTGGTGCATCTTATAAACCTTGTCGAGCAGCTGCGCCTCGTATTTCGACGCGATCGGCACGATGTGGTTCATCGCCAGATCGCCCAGCACACGGCCCTCGATCTGAATCTTCTTGGTGTAGGTCTCCCATTTCACCTCGGTGCGGGCTTCGAGCTCGACCTTCGTAAAGACCCCCATGTCGCTGAACAGCTTCACGCTCGCCTTGTCAATATAACGGTCGAAGATCAGCGGCGTCGAGGTCTCACAGTCCAGGCCGCGCCGCTTCGCCTCGGCCTTCCACTCGTCGGAGTAGCCGTTGCCGTCGAAACGAATCGCTTTGCAGGCCTTTATCATCTGCTTGAGCACCTCGTAGATGGCCTTCTCCTTCTTGACGCCGGCCTCGATCTTGGCATCCACGGCCTTCCGGAACTCGGTGAGCTCGTGAGCCATCGCCGTGTTGAGCACGATCATCGCCTCGGCGCAGTTGTCCGAAGACCCCACGGCGCGGAACTCGAAACGGTTGCCCGTGAAGGCGAACGGCGAGGTGCGGTTGCGGTCGGTGTTGTCGAGCAGCAGCGTCGGAATGTGCGAGATGCCGCTCATCTTGAAGACGTTCTTGGCGTCGAAACGGATGGCGTCGTCGCCCTTCGAAGCGGCCAGCTTGTCCAGCACGGCCGACACCTGCGTGCCGAGGAAGGTCGAGATGATGGCCGGAGGCGCCTCGTTGGCACCCAGACGGTGGGCGTTCGTGGCGCTCATGATCGACGCCTTCAGCAAGCCGTTGTGCTTGTACACGGCCGAGATGGCGTTCACCAGGAAGGTGATGAACTGCAGGTTCTCCGAAGCGGTCTTGCCCGGGCCCAGCAGGTTCACGCCCGTATCGGTGCCCAGCGACCAGTTGTTGTGCTTGCCCGAGCCATTGATGCCCTTGAAAGGCTTCTCGTGGAGCAGTACCCGGAACTGGTGGCGGCGGGAAATCTTATCCATGACGGTCATCAGCAGCTGGTTGTGGTCGTTGGCCAGATTGGCCTCCTCATAGACGGGAGCCAGCTCGAACTGATTGGGGGCCACCTCGTTGTGGCGGGTCTTGACGGGAATGCCCAGCTTCAGGCACTCGTATTCGAGGTCCTTCATGAAGGACATCACCCGGGTCGGGATGGCCCCGAAATAGTGGTCCTCCAACTGCTGGTTCTTGGCCGACTCGTGGCCCATGAGCGTGCGGCCCGTGAGCATCAGGTCGGGACGCACGGCCCAAAGGCTCTCGTCCACCAGGAAATACTCCTGCTCCCAGCCCAGGTAGCAGAAGACTTTCTGGACATTCTTGTCGAAATAGCGACACACCTCCGTAGCGGCCTTGTCCACGGCCGTCAGCGAGCGCAGCAGGGGCACCTTGTAGTCGAGGGCCTCGCCCGTGTAGGCGATGAAGACGGTCGGGATGCAGAGCGTCGTATCGACGATGAACGCCGGCGATGCGGGGTCCCAGGCCGAATAACCGCGGGCCTCGAAGGTGTTGCGGATACCGCCGTTGGGGAACGACGAGGCGTCGGGCTCCTGCTGAACGAGCAGCTTGCCGGAGAACTCCTCCAGAACGCCCCCGAATCCGTCGGGTTCGGCAAAGGCGTCGTGCTTCTCGGCCGTACCGCCCGTCAGGGGCTGGAACCAGTGGGTGTAGTGGTCGGCACCGTGCTCCAGCGCCCATTGGCGCATGCCCGCGGCGATGCTGTCGGCAACCTCGCGTGTGAGCGGCGTGCGGTTGTCCATCGTATCGAGCAGCGCCGCGTAAGTCTTCTTGTCGAGGTACTTGCGCATGGCTGCACGTCCGAATACTTTCTCTCCGAAATAGTCCGAAGGACGTCCCTCGGGAGCCTTGACCTGCACGGCGGTATGATTTATCGCCGCGTCGACCATCTTAAACCTGAGTAATGACATAATTTAGAGGAATTTGTGGGGTTCGAAAAAAACCGCGCGGGGAAATTTCCCAACAATTTGCAAACTAAAACCTAACCTAAAATTCGAGCGGACGGCAGCCTCCCGGCAATGTCCGCCGACCTAAACTAACCCTGGAATCATTTCCCCGCGGCGGTACGTTTTCTGTTCTGGTTGCAAATGTACAAATTTTATCGTTACGCTGTTTTTACAAAATCACTATTTTTTCACAAAACAGTCGATTTTTTCAGCATTTTTCCGAAAAATAGGGTCATTTTTCCGGGATAGCCTCAAAATTTCGAGTCATTTTTCCGAAAACAGCCTCATTTTTTCGCACTACTCCCAAAAATCACGAATTTTGATTTTTCCAAAAATTCAAGACATTTAGGACCAATATTCAACCATATTTCCACAACCGACAGGTTTTCGGCCCCCGGGATTCGGAAAACGCCGCCGGCGGCAAAATCCAAAAATCCCCGGGCTACTGTTATTTTAGTAACAATTTCTTGTTACAATTCAGTAATTATTTTGTACCTTTATGCGCTATTTCGAAACAAAAAGAAACATCACTCATACTAATCTCTAAATAGTCATGGCAATTACCAAACGTGAAAAGCTGTTCACCGAGTTTCCGCCGGTCCCGACCGAGAAATGGGAAGAGGTGATCACAGCCGACCTGAAAGGTGCCGATTACGAGCGCAAACTGGTGTGGCGCACGGGCGAAGGATTCAATGTCCGCCCCTACTACCGCGCCGAAAATCTCGAAGGCATCCGGTTTCTGGGCTCGCAGGCAGGCGAGTTCCCGTTCGTGAGAGGCACGCGCACCCACAATCGCTGGCACGTGCACCAGACCGTTGAGGTCAAATCCCCCAGGGAGGCCAACGCCGAGGCGCTGAAACTCCTCAATTCGGGCGTCGACTCGCTGGGCTTCTCGATCGCCAAGGAGGGCTTTACGGCCGCCGACCTCGACGAGCTGCTCCGCGAAATCTCGATCCCCGCCGTCGAACTCACCTTCTGCGGCGTGCAGACGGGCAACGTAGCCGGTCTGATGCTCGACAAACTCGAAAAAGAGGGCCTCATGGCCGATGCGCACGTTGCGTTCTGCATCGACCCGCTGGTCAAGGGCCTCTCGCAGAAGGGCGATTTCTGCTCGCCCAACGGCGAAAAATGCTTCGCGAAGATCGTCTCGCTGATCGAGCGGACCCGCGAGTACAAGCACATCCGCATCGTGACCGTCTCGGCCGGCATCTTCTCGAACGCCGGATCGACCATCGTCGAGGAGCTGGCCTTCGCCCTCGCGGCCGGTAACGACTACCTCGCACGCCTCACCGACGCAGGCGTCGACGCCGAAACGGCAGCCCGCAAACTGCGCTTCTCGTTCTCGGTGACCTCGAACTATTTCATGGAGATCGCCAAGTTCCGCGCGGCGCGTATGCTCTGGGCCAACATCGTCAAAGAGTACAACCCCGCGAAGAACTGCGCCTGCAAAATGATGATTCACGCCCGCACCGCGGACTGGAACCAGACCGTATACGACCCCTATGTGAATATGCTCCGCGGCACCACCGAGGCCATGTCGGCCACGATTGCCGGCGTGCATTCGCTGGAGGTGACGCCGTTCGACGCCGCATTCGAAGCCCCCACGGAGTTCTCGAAGCGCATCGCCCGCAACGTCGAGCTGCTGCTCAAGAACGAGTCGCATTTCGACCAGGTGGTAGACCCCGCCGGCGGTTCGTATTACGTCGAGAACCTCACGCAGTCGATTGCTGCCGAGGCCTGGAAGCTCTTCCTCGAAATCGAGGAGAAGGGCGGCTACACCGAGGCTTACAAGGCCGGATTCATCCGCGAGCGCATCGCCGCTTCGGCCGCCGCCAAGGACAAGGCCATCGCAACGCGCCGTCAGACGCTGCTCGGAGCCAACCAGTATCCCAACTTCACGGAGGTCGCCGACAAGGCCATCACCGCCGAGGCCGTGACGCGCAAGCAGGCCGAAGGCAACACGCTGGCACCCTACCGCGGCGCCATGGCCTTCGAAGAGATGCGCCTGCACGTAGACCGCTCGGGCCGTCAGCCCAAGGCGTTTATGCTCACCTGCGGAAGCCTGGCGATGGCACGCGCACGCGCCCAGTTCTCATCCAATTTCTTCGGCTGCGCCGGTATCCGGGTGCAGGACAACACCTTCTTCAAGTCGATCGAGGAGGGTGTGAAAGCCGCCCTCGAGTCGAAAGCCGAGATCGTGGTGGTATGCGCCGCCGACGACGACTATGCCGAGGCCGCTCCGAAGGTCAAGGAACTGCTCGGCGGCAAGGCGATCCTCGTGGTCGCCGGAGCCCCCGCCTGCACGCCCGAACTGGAGGCACAGGGCATCACGAATTTCATCAACGTGAAATCGAACGTCCTGGAAACCCTGAAGTTTTACCTTAAAGAGATGGGAATCTAATCATGAGAGCTAAATTTTCAGAACTGAAATACGAAGCGGGCGCACAGAAAAGCTGCTGCGCCTCGAAAGGCTGCGGTCAGGTAGAGCCGTGGCTGACGGCCGAGGGTATTCCCGTCAAGGGCGCCTATACGGCCGAGGACCTCGAAGGCATGGAGCACCTGAACTATGCGGCAGGTATCGCCCCGTTCCTGCGCGGCCCCTATTCGACGATGTACGTGATGCGTCCGTGGACCATCCGCCAGTACGCCGGATTCTCCACCGCCGAGGAGTCCAACGCCTTCTACCGCCGCAACCTCGCGGCCGGACAGAAGGGTCTGTCGGTGGCCTTCGACCTCGCCACGCACCGCGGCTACGACGCAGACCACCCGCGCGTGGTGGGCGACGTGGGCAAAGCCGGCGTGTCGATCTGCTCGGTGGAGGACATGAAGGTGCTCTTCAACGGCATTCCCCTCGACCGGATGTCGGTGTCGATGACCATGAACGGCGCCGTGCTGCCCGTGCTGGCATTCTACATCGTGACCGGCCTGGAGCAGGGCTGCACCCTCGACCAGCTGGCAGGTACCATTCAGAACGACATCCTCAAGGAGTTCATGGTGCGCAACACCTATATATATCCTCCTGAGTTCTCGATGCGCATCATCGCCGACATCTTCGAGTACACCTCGAAGAATATGCCCAAATTCAACTCGATCTCGATTTCGGGTTATCACATGCAGGAGGCCGGCGCCACGGCAGACATCGAGCTGGCCTACACGCTGGCCGACGGTCTGGAGTACCTGCGTGCGGGTATCAACGCCGGCATGTCGGTCGATGCCTTCGCACCGCGCCTGTCGTTCTTCTGGGCCATCGGCATGAACCATTTCATGGAGATCGCCAAGATGCGTGCCGCACGTATGCTGTGGGCCAAAATCGTGAAGCAGTTCGAGCCCAAGAACCCCAAATCGCTGGCCCTGCGCACCCACTCGCAGACCTCGGGATGGTCGCTCACCGAGCAGGATCCGTTCAACAACGTCGCCCGCACGGCCATCGAGGCCATGGGCGCCGCCCTGGGACACACCCAGTCGCTGCACACCAACGCACTGGACGAGGCCATCGCCCTGCCGACGGATTTCTCGGCGCGTATTGCGCGTAACACGCAGATTTACATCCAGGAGGAGACCAACATCTGCCGCGAGGTCGACCCGTGGGCAGGCTCCTACTACGTGGAGACGCTGACCAACGAGATCGCCCACAAAGCCTGGGAGCGCATCGAGGAGGTCGAGAAGCTGGGCGGTATGGCCAAAGCCATCGAAACCGGCATTCCGAAGATGCGTATCGAGGAGGCTTCGGCCCGCAAGCAGGCCCGCATCGACTCCGGCGAGGAGAAGATCATCGGTATCAACGAGTACCGCCTGGAAAAGGAGGCTCCGATCGACATCCTCGCCGTGGACAACACGGCCGTGCGCGAGAGCCAGATCAAGCGTCTGAAGGAGCTGCGTGCCAACCGCGACGAAGCTGCCGTGCAGAAAGCGCTGGCCGCCATCACCGAGTGCGTAAAGACCAAGCAGGGCAACCTGCTGGAGCTGGCCATCGAGGCTGCGAAGGTCCGCGCATCGCTGGGTGAAATCTCCGACGCCTGCGAGGTTGTCGTAGGCCGCTACAAAGCTGTTATCCGTTCCATTTCAGGTGTATACTCTTCAGAAGTGAAAAACGACAAATCCTTCGAGCACGCCAAGGAGCTGTGCGCCGAATTCGCCAAGAAAGAGGGCCGTCAGCCGCGCGTCATGATCGCCAAGATGGGTCAGGACGGCCACGACCGCGGCGCCAAGGTCGTCGCCACGGGATATGCCGACATCGGCTTCGACGTCGACATGGGCCCGCTGTTCCAGACCCCCGAGGAGGCCGCCCGTCAGGCCGTCGAGAACGACGTGCATGTGGTCGGCGTATCGTCACTGGCCGCGGGTCACCTGACGCTCGTGCCGCAGCTGATCGCCGAGCTGAAGAAACTCGGCCGCGAGGACATCATCGTCATCGTGGGCGGCGTAATCCCCCACCAGGATTACGACGAGCTGTACCGCGACGGCGCCGCCGCCATTTTCGGCCCCGGCACGCCGATCGCCACGGCTGCCATCAAAATCCTCGAGATCCTGCTCGCCGACTAGTTCGGCCGAATTGCAAAAGGAAAGCCTCCGGAAGATTCCGGAGGCTTTTTTACACCCCAGAGTAACACCGTATGGAAAAAATCCATATATTTATTACAGCATCGCGTCACAAACCCTTAAACGTCACTCCTATGAAAACATTACTAAAAATCGGAATCTGCCTGCTGCTGGCCGTGGGATTCGCAGCCTGCGACAAAGACGAAACTCCCGTAATCGGGCGGCTGAAAGTTGAATATATAAATACGACAGCGAGTTTTGTCAGTATTTACACGGAAGCAGGAAACGAAATCTACTCAAAAACAAATCCGGGAGCCAATCTTTCAATAGACCTGAATCCCGGCAACTATGCCATTTTATCAGGTACATCAAGCAGCACCGGTAACGGCAAAGAGTATTTTCAGGTTCAGGCGGGGCGCACGACACACGCATCCTATCACAATTCCGGAACTCCGACTATAAAATACAAATAACTCCCGGTTTATAAACCTCAAAATCTCCCGGCTATCCGGCCGGGCGATTTTTTTGTATGTTCGGTCCGAAAAATTGTCGAAAAAGTTGCTGTAAAAGCAGGCAATGTCTATATTTGTGCGACTAAACGCCTTTTTACTATTCAGACTATGAAGAAACTTTTCTGCACAGCCCTTTTCGGGCTGCTCCTCGGCGGCATCTTCGCGCAAACGCCCGAGATCGCCGAACCCGATTTCATCGGGGAGGTCGTCACCATCCTGCCCGACGGCAGCAGTTCCAAACTCGAAAAAGAGACCGTCCTGCTGCGAACCCGGGCTAACGCAAGCGCCCAGATCTTCGGCATCGGCAAGGCCAAGACCAAACTCATCATCGACACGCCCGAAGCTGCCGTACGCCTCAAGAGCGGGAACGACATCCGGTTCATCGTCAAGGCCGTGGACAATGCCACCGACCCGATCTCGATCATCAACGTCTTTCGCTTCGAGACCAACAAGAAAAAACGTCTTGCCGAATTGTCTTCGGTCAGCTCGTTCGGCAGCGTGAAATCCAACAAACTGGAGCGGCTCCGCTTTTCGGCCGAGAAATACGGCGAGAAATCCTACCTGCTGACGCTGATCGACAAACCCGCCGGGGAATACGGCATCACGGTCAGCAACCCGAACAACCTCGACGAAAAAGGAACGATCGTCTCGACCTTCGCCATCGAATAAAAACGCCGTACCATACAGCAAACCCCGCGGCCGGAAGGTCTCGGGGTTTTTCGTATGAGTTCGAATTTTTTCAGCCTCAAATTTGTCCGGCGGGACGATTTATCCTATCTTGCAGTGTCAATTTATCCAACCATGAAAAAGTTTCTGATCGCGTTTCTCGCCGCCTGCTGCTTCGGAGCGGCGCTCTATGCCCAGGTTCCGGAATTTCCCGAACCCGAGTTTATCGGCCAATGCCTGGCCATTCGCACCGACAATTCGACTGAGCAACTCGTTCAGGAGAGCCTGGCGCCCCGCCACCGCGCCTCCACCGGACAAAAATTGTTCGGCATCGGCAAGGACCATATCGACGAAATGACGCTCAAAGGCCCGCGGGCCTATGCCCGGTTCAAGAAGAGCGACGGTATCGCCTTCATCGTCCGGGTCCCGGACAACGGCCCCGACCCGATGTCGTCCATCACGGTCTTCCGTTTCAAGGTCAAAAAGAAGATGCGGATCGCCGAATACGCATCGGTCGGAACGTTCGGCGACCGCCAGAGCAACACGCTGGAGCGTCAGCCCTACACGTCGCGCCGGTTCGGAAGCAGCTCCTACCTCATCATCCTCAAAGACGTTCAGGAGGGCGAATACGGCATCACGGTCGATGCCCTCGGCAGTCTGACCGTCTCGACGTTCGGCGTCGACAAATAACCTTGCCCCGCAGGCAAAAAAATTCCCGCGCCTTTCGATAAGGTGCGGGAATTTTTACGTGGAACAGTCCGATCAGAGGCAGGCTTCGAGAATCTTCCGGGCCATGGCGCCGTCGACATTCCCGGCCTCGCCGTATTTCACGCCCGCAGCCTGGAAACGCCGTTCGATTTCGGCAATGGTCTGCTCGCCGATACCCTCCTCAGAAAGCCGCGTCGAAAGCCCCAGCGAACGGAAAAACGCCTCGTTAGCCGCGATCGTGCGGTCGATGCGCTCCTCCTCCGTGCCTCCGGTAATGCCCCAGATGCGCTCGCCGTATTGCAGCAGCTTGCCGCGTTTCTGGTCGCGCAGGACGCGCAGCGTGCCGTTGATGACGATGGCCAGCGTCGCCCCGTGGGTCAGCCCGTGCAATGCCGTGATTTCGTGGCCGATCATGTGCGTCGCCCAGTCTTCCCGGACGCCCATGCGGATCATGTCGTTCAGCGCCAGCGTCGCCGAGAGCATGTATTCCGACATCACGTCATAATCGGGATTGTCGGACAACGCCTCGGGGGCGATTTCGCTCACCGTATGCAGGATGCCTTCGGCCCAGCGGTCCATCAGGCGCGACTGACCGGGCACGGTGAGGTACTGTTCCAGGACGTGCACGAAGGTATCCGAAAGGCCGCAGGCAATCTGCCGCTTCGGAAGCGAATAGAGAACCTCGGGATCGAGAATCGAGAAGAGCGGATAATTGCCTGAGAACGGGTATTTCTCCTTGGTTTCATAACGCGAGATAACAGCCCCGGAGTTCATTTCGGAACCCGTCGCCGATATGGTCAGCACCGTTGCCAGGGGCACGGTCTTTTCGGCGTGTCCCCGGAGCACGATGTCCCACGCATCGCCGTCGTAGAGCAGTCCCGCGGCGATGAGTTTCGTGCCATCGATCACCGAGCCGCCGCCCACGGCCAGCAGGAAATCGACCTGCTTTTCCTTGCCCAGTGCAATGGCCTCGCGGAGCGTCTCGACCGACGGATTCGCCTCGATGCCCCAGAACTCGACGAAATCGCGCCCTTCGAGCGCTTTGACAACCTGGTCATAGACACCGTTGCGTTTGACGCTGCCGCCACCGAAGGTGATCAGGATGCGTTTATCGGCAGGAATGAGTTTCGGCAGGCGGGCAATCTGTCCTTTGCCGAAAACCAGTTTGGTGGGATTGTGGTAGATGAAGTTGTTCATGGCGAATGTGTTTAGCTGATACAAAGATAATAAAAAGTCTGCCGAGGCAAAACCGGATTTTGCCGGTCCGGCAAAACTTTCAACCCTTCTAAAGTGCCGTTACGGCACCAAAGATAGCAAAAAGAACGCCGGACAGATCGGGCGCCAGCAGATTTACCGCTTTCCCGCGTTTTTTGATTTTAAGCGAGATAGCTTTGCGCATCGTGAAGAACGAGACGAATGGGTAGTACTTAAGTACGTCCTATTCGTCCCGTTCGAAGGATGTGCGGAAAAATCCGCTTAAAATCGAAAAACTAGAAATAGCGGCCGCGCAGGTCCTGAATCTTGGCCATCTGCTGGAGCGCCGGAATCGAGAACTGCTGGGCCATTCCCTCGGCCATAGCCTGGGCACGGACCTTCTCACCTTCGGTCGTCTGCTTGTCGGAGGTCTGAACATCCTCCACCTCGAAGACATAGACACCCGACATGCCTTTCACGGGAGCCGACAGCGCACCCTTCTCAGCCGATGCGATGGCACCGACCAGACGGGGCTCGACACCCACACCGTTCACATAGAACGAGCCGAAAGTCACATCCGAGAAATCTTCCACCTCCGAACCAAGGCTCGTAGCCTGCTCGGCGAGCGTCGCGCCCGAAAGATTCTTAACGATGTAGTCGTATTTCTTATCACGGAGCACCTGCGAACGAACCTGCGCTGAAACCTTCTCCAGCGAAGCGTACTCGTTGTCGTCGATCTCGGTCACCATGGCGATCACATAATCCTTGCCTACGTTGAAGATGTCCGAAACAGCGCCCTTCTCCGCGCCGTAGGCCCAGCGGGCCACCTCGCGCGAATCATCCAGTCCGCGAATCGTGCGGTCTCCCTGGGCGATACCCGCCACGCGGGGCGTCACGGCGGCCGTCGAAGCGGCATCGGCAAAGGCGCCCGACGAACCGCCCTTGGCCGTCACCATGAAGGAACCGGCCTGGTTGTGTATGTCGCGGCGCGTAGCGGCCGAAGCCTCCACGGGATAGGTGATCGTCGCCAGCTGCATGTGTTTCGAGGGTTTGTCGGCACGGTATACCTGCATGAGCTGGATAGCGTCGCCGGCGGCAATCTTCACGATGTCGCCCTTCCTGGCGTTGGCAAGCGCTGCGGCGAACTCGCCCGTGAAGGCCGAGAAGGGCATCACGCCGACCTCACCGCCATTGGCGGCCGTAGCGTCGTAAACCGAATAGCGGGCAGCGGTCTGCGCGAAATCGGCACCGTTGCGCAGGGTCGTCAGCAGGCTGTCGGCCAGCGCTTCCTGCGTATAGGGCAGCACGATGTGACGAATGCCCACCGAGTCGGGAGCCATCTTCGAATCCAGCACTCGGGCCATCGTCCACTCGTTGTTCTTCAGCACGGGACCGTACATCTCGCCGGCCGTCAGCGCCTTGGCCTCCTCGTCGGGAAGCTGTGCGGCCGAAACGTAGCTGTCGGCGATCTTGCCGTTGCGGTTGGCACGCACGAAGGTCTTCACCTCCCCGGCGGCGGCGAACTCCCGGCCGACCTCGGCAACGCTGTTCTCGAGCGCCAGCAGGTCGTCGTCCGTGGGAGCCACCTCGAACACGACATAGGAAATCGTGCGCGACGGAGTCTGCTTGAACATATCCTTGTGGCTGTTGTAATAGGCTTTCAGGTCGCTCGACGACACGTTGACGAGCGAATCGGGAACCGCCGAATATTTCTTGCCGGCCCACTTGCCCGCAAAGGTGTTGTTGGCGCCCTTGACACCCTCGGCAACCTCCAGCGAATTGACGTAAACGCCGCCTTTCACCAAACCGAGGTATTTCTGCATCTCACGTTCCAGACGTGCCTGCTCGTTGATCTGCGCCCAGGCGCGTGCAGCCTCGGGATTGGTCTCGGCATGCGCGAGGAACTGGCTGATGGAAGCCACGTCGTACTGACCCGTGCGGGGATCGGCAAAGGCATTGTAGAAAGCCTGCGAAGGAGACTGACCGCTGACCATAGCCAGACGCTCGGGCTCCGTGACGCGGAGGCCCATCCGGTCGAAACCGGGCGTCAGCATGTGCTTGGCGATCAGCGTCTGCCAGGCGGCATTGGCCAGCATAGCCGACTGCTGCTCGTCGCTGTCCTGCACGTTGTTCTGCTGCTTGATCTGCTCGTACTGGTCGTAGTACTCCGAATAGTTGATCTTCTGACCGTCGATCACACCGACACGGGGGTCGTTGCCCGAGAAACCCATTTCGGTCTTCAGAGAGAGGATGAATGCCAAGAGGGCCAGTGCGATGATGATCGAAAGCACGATGCCGAACTTGGTTCGTAAGGTGTTTAAACTTGCCATATAAATTGTTAATTATTCGTTTGTTTCGAATTATCAGCCAAAGGTAGTAAAATTATCGTAAATAGACCTATATATATTACAATTTTTTCACTCGCGCCAGCTCGATGCGCGAACGCGTCGTGCGGAGAATACGCAGCTGCAGGTCCCCGATGAAAACCGTCTCCCCGGCGGTGGGAATGCCCTCGTAGTTGTAGATGATCAGCCCCGCCAGCGTGTCGTACTCCTTACTCTCCTCGATGCCCAGGTTGTATTTCTCATTGAGGTATTTCACCTCCAGGCGGCACGAAAGCACATACTCGTCGGGCCCCACCTGTTTCTCCGTGAGGTCCGGGATGTCGTGTTCGTCCTCGATTTCACCGAATATCTGCTCCAGCACGTCCTCCAGCGAGATGACGCCCGCCGTGCCGCCGAACTCGTCGATCACCACGGCGATATTCGAGCGGTGTTTGATGAAATTCTCCAGCATCGACTGCAGGGGCATCGTCTCGGGCACGAAATTGACCTCCATCATCACGTCGGCAATCCCGGCAGGACGCGTGAAGAGACTCTTCGAGTTGACGTAACCGATGATGTTGTCGACCGACTTGCGCCAGACGAAGATGCGCGAATATTTCGAATCGACGAAACGCGCCGTGAGCTGTTCAATCGTGGTGTCGTCCACGTCCACCGACTCGATGTCCACGCGCGGAACCATGCAGTCCCTCACCCGCAGGTCGGCGAAATCCAGCGCGTTCTGAAAAAGTTTCAGCTCGTTGTCGGGTTCGGAATGCGTCTCCGAATTGTTCGTGTCCAGCAGCGCCGCGAGGTCCTCGCGGTCGAAAATCGGCGTGATGTCCTTCTCCTCGACACGGCGGCCCAGCAGGCGCAGGATGCCGTGCGACAGCAGCGTCGTGAAACGCGCGACCGGATAGAGCAGGATGTAGAAAAAGTAGATCACCGGCGCCAGCGCCCGGTAATAGAAATTGGGGTTGTTCCGAAAGACCGACTTGGGAAGGAACTCCGCGACGAAGATGATGATGACGGTCGATATGGCGGTATCCGCCACCACCGAACCGCTCCGGGCCAGGTGTTCCCAGCCCAAGGCGCCGTAAATGCCACGCAGGAGCAGCGACATCGAGAGCGAATAGACGACCAGCGCAATGTTGTTGCCGACGAGAATCGTGGTGATATACTGTCCCGGATGGCGGGCGAAGACCGCGGCAATCCGGTCGAACACGCGGCTCTGTTTGCGGTCGATCTCCAGCTTGAGGCGGTTCTTGCTCGTAAAGGCAATCTCCATCCCCGAGAAAAAGGCCGACAGCAACAGCATCGTGACAATCAGGATGACAGTGGATAGCATCGTTTCGAATTTAGGATTTTTCGGACCGACCGTTTTCCGGGGCCGACGGACGGACCGTCAGCAGAGAGTCCGCAAGCTGTTCCTGCGGCCGGGTCTGCTGCAACTCCTGCCGCTCCGTTTCCCGGCGGCCTCCGCCGAGCGGCTTTTCACGCACCGGACGGTGCTGCGTTGCGGCCGGGGCTGCTTCGTTCGGTCCGGCAGACGGCACGCTTCCGGAAGGCCGGGCGGCCTCAGCCGGCTGCGGGGTTTCGGACTGCGGGCGCACGGCCGTGGAGTCCGTCGCCGCGGAGTCGGCGCTCTGCTTCATCTCGACCTCCATCCGCCCCTTCATGCGGCGGAAACGCCAGTCCTTGAACTCCTCGTCCGACTCGAAGCCCTCGCCGATAAAGACATCGCGGCCTTCGTTCTGCACGATCTTCGAATCGACGTTCGAGTAAATCTTCTTGGTCCGGGCGTTCCAGAACAACTGCTGGGTATAGAGGTCCTTGCCGTCGGATTTGCGCACCACGACATTGCCCTTCGCCTCCCACAGTTCGCGGTTTTCGTAATAGATGGCGTAGTTGGCCGTCAGCACGGCATCGACCTCCGACAGCGAATCGTTCTTATAAGTGGTGATTTTCACCCCCTTGCGGAATTCGCGGTAAGGTTCGCGGGCCTGCGAATAGCCTTCGAGCAGCGGCGTGACGAAATGGTACGAGCGGCGTCCGTTCTGCGACATCACCACCGAGAGGTTTTCGCTGTACTCGGTCATCATGGTCTCCTTGGAGCCCGACTTGTCCGCATCCTGCCGCTCGCCGCACGAAAACAGCAAGATAGCACTCCCCGCCACGGAGAGTGCTACCCTGAAATATCTTGCAGTGCGTTTTCCCATCGGAAATTCCGTCGGAAAGGCTTAGCGGGGACGTACGGTGGTCGAGATACCGGCGGCGGTACCGCAGTTCACCGTATAACGCGCACCCTCCTGAAGCTCGTTGAAGAAACACTCCTCCGAGCTGGGGAAACGGCTGCGGAAAGCGTTGAGCGAAGTCCGGGCATGCTCCAGGTATTCCGAATCGCTCGGCAGCAGCTCGATCGCCTTGGCCATCGTGTCGTAAGCGGCCCAATAGGTCGCCTGTCCGGCGAACCCGCCGCACGCTCCGGCCGACGAAGCGTAGCACTGTCCCAGCACGAAATAAGGGACACCGTCCTCGGGATTCAGGTCGCGAGCCTGACGCGCAGCGGCGGCAGCACCCTGAATGTCGTTGGAAACAAGCCCCACCAGCGCGATGCGCACGAGCAGTTTCTGGCGTTCGGCCGGATCCTGCTCAACGGCCAGCGCCTCGTTCAGGTAGGTCTTGGCCTTCGGGTAGTCGCCCTTGTTCTGGAAAGCCTGCGCCAGGAACATCGCCGTCTCCGACGAAGGTTTCACCTGGTAGTATTTCTCGGCGAGCGAGAAATAATAGTCGCCGTCGCACTTGGCACGCGACATCAGGGCCACGGCCTGCGCCAGCAGCGCCTCGTCGTCGGGAGCAGCAGCCAGCTTGCCGCGGAAGAGCTTTTCGAGGTTCTCGCAGCTTGCGGCGCCGCTCAGTCCGAACGCAGCGTCGAACTGGCTCTTATACTCGCCGGCCTCGGAATTCTTCTCGAAGAACGGCGTCAGGCGGTCGTACTCGGCGATGATCTCGTCGGGCATCACCTCGTCAGTGTTCTTGTAGTCGTCGCAAAGATTCGAGAAATAAGCCACGACGGTCTCGGGATCGGTGTTGTCGCCGCCGGCTTCGAGCGCGGCGCGGAACGCCTCACGGATGCCCTTGCGGTCGCTGGGCTTGTAGGTCAGGTATTCGCGGGCCTTGCGGTCGAGGATGTAGGCCGTACCGCGCTTCGGGTGGTCCCCGAAATACTCGTTGCGCAGATCGTAGATCAGCATCAGCGAGTCGATGTACATGTTCTTCTCGTCCAGGCTCTTGGCACGGTTGATCTTGTTCTTATAGAGCGTGGTGCCGCGCACGAAGGTGTTTTCCGAAGCCTTCGGGCACTTGTCGAGCAGCTCCTTGAGGTAATGCGCAGCGGCATTGTAGTCCTTGTTGTCGCACGACTCCTTGAGGAAATTGCTGTTCAGGATGTTCTGCTGACGCTCCTCGGGGGTATCGCCCCAGACCGCATACTTCGGGTCGCTGAAATCTTGTTGAGCCATCGCCGCTACTGCAAAGAGAGCGCATGCGGCAGAAAGCAGGAATTTAACGTTTTTCATCGGTCAGATCAATTTTTGTGTTGTGTTGTTTACCTGTTTTTATTCGTACTTGGGACGCATGAACCAGTATTCGCCGTTCTCCTGGCCCGCGAAGAGCGTGAAGCCGATCGCGAATTTGAAATACTGCTGCCGGACCAACCCCAACCGGTCGGCCACGTTGTAACCGCGGCGCCCGTACTCGACACCGAAATCGATGCCCGAAACGGCCCACAGCTTCACCGGAACGCCGATACCGGCCGTCACGGCGTACTGCGCGAGCCGGTCGCCGTTGAAGGTCTGGTTGTAGCTGCCGTAGCGGAAACCCGCACGGTAGGACCAGCGCTTCAGGAAATGGCGTATGTCGTAACGGTTCGGGGTGTATTCCACACCCACCTTGAACGTGCTCGTATTGGTGTACTCGACCTTGTAGGAGGTCTTGTTATTTTCCTTGCCGCTCACGCCCGTCATTTCGTAACCCTTGTTGCGGCCGCCCCAGTTCTGGTAGACGTAATCCGCATTGATGGTCCATTTCGCGGTCTGGTAAGTGACACCCACAGCCAACTGGTTGGGCAGCACCAGCTTCAGGTGCGTCGTGTCGCCTTTGACGACGGTGTTGTAGAGGTCGCCGATGTAGAGCTGCTTGGTCACCTCCGGATTCAGGTCCCCGCCGAAATCATAGGCCGCGCCGACGGTCAGGATGCGCTTCTGGGTCAGAATCGGGCTCCACTGCACGCCGACCTGTCCCTTGATGCTCGAGATGCTGTAATTGTCCGTTCCCACCGTCGAGGTAAAGGTTCCTTCGCCCGTAATCGCCGTCGGGGTCATCACGAACGTGCGGTCGATGTCGCCCCAGTAGTATTGGGCGGCGACACCCACCGAAAAGTTCTTGAAGACCTCCCAGCCGATGCCCAGCTTGACCTCCGTCACGTCGCCCTCACCCTGGTAATTATACTGGATGTTACCCACGTTGCCGTAGACGGGATCGTTCGGATCGTACTCGTGGTAATACTTGGTCCGGTATCCCACCGAGCTGTACGGCGTCAGGCTGAAGCCCAGTCCCAGTCTCTTCGCCAGCGGCATCTGAAAGGCGATGTCGTGGAAATTAAACGTATTGTAGGCCGTGCTTTTGGACTCTCCGGCGACCTTCTGCGAGTTGTAGTAGTTCTGTCCCTCCAGCCCGAAATTGAAGAGGAAGGTCTTCTGCGGGGCTGCGCTGAAAGCGGCGGGATTGAGCAGGTTGATCGTCCCCGTCGAACGCATGGCCACACCGGCCCCGCCCATCGAGCGCATCGGCAGCGTACCGGGTGTGTTCTGTTCGCCGATGCCGTACATCGTATAGGGCGAAAATGCGTTGATACTGCTTGTCTGGGCTGCTACGGCAGTCGGGACTATCGCCAAGGCCGCGACAATCAGCTTAATCGAGGTGTTCTTCAAGTGCATTATACTCTAATATTCTATCCAATCCGCAAAAGACCAGATTACAATTTGCAAATATCGTGTTTTTAATTCTTTTCACAAAGTATTTCGCGTCCCCACCGGTAAAAATAACGCATAAATCGTCGATTTTTTCCCGCATCCGGGCGATATACCCCTCTATTTCGAAGGTCAGCGAGTTCATCACCCCCAGCCGGATGGCCTCTTCGGTGGTCAGTCCCTGCAGCTGGTCGTCCCCGGTCGGCCCGCACAGCGGCAGTTTGGCCGTGTAGTCGTGCAGGGCCCGGAAGCGCGTTTTCATCCCCGGCGAGATGCACCCTCCGCGGAAGGTGTTGTCGGCCGTCACCAGGTCGATCGTCACCGCCGTCCCGAAATCCACGATCAGCACGTTGCGGCCCGGATAGAGCACCGTGGCGCCCACGGCGGCGGCCAGCCGGTCGCGGCCCAGCGTCTCGGGCGTGCGGTAGGCGTTGCCAATCGGCACGGGAGTCTGCGACGTGAACTCCAGCAGGTAATCCGCATAGGGCCTCACCGTCTCCACCACATCGTCCGCCTCGCCGCGCGTCGAGGCCACCACGGCCTTCGCAGCCCGGCGTCCCAGCAACAGGTCGTCGAGCATCGGCGGCAGCAGCCGCTCCACGCAATGCTGTGCAACGAGCCGTCCGTCGTCGAAAACGGCGAGTTTGACAAGGGTATTGCCTATGTCCACGACTAAATTCAAAGTTGCTGCAGCGTTTTATATGCGTCCTCGACGTCTTTGACATTCCTAACGGTCATCGCCAACCGATTATTGTGCTGTTTGAGCACAAATCGGTCGGGGTGTTTGGTAACCCGCTGTAAGAGGGTCATGAAGGTCTCGCTCTTGTAGTAGGGCGAATTTTCCTCGCCCACGAAATGCACGATCATCAGCCCGTTCTTGACCTTCACGCGCTCCATGCCCAGGCGGATGGCCTCCCACCGGAGACGCACCACGCTGAGCAGCTCCTTCGCGGCACGCGGCAGCGGTCCGAAACGGTCCGCCAGACGGCTCTCGAAGGCCTGCAAAGCCTCTTCGTCCTTCGTCGAGTCGAGTTCGCGATAGAGTTTCAGACGCTCGGCCTGCTGGGCGACATAGGCGTCCGGCAGCGCCGCTTCGACCTCGATTTCGATATGCGCGTCGTCGATGAAATGCAGCTGTTCGACCACATCCTGCTCGCCGTCGCTCAGACCGGGGACCTGCAACCCCTCGGCACGCAGTTCGGCGACCGCCTCGTTCATGATCTTCTGGTAGGTCTCGAAGCCGATGTCGGCGATGAACCCGCTCTGCTCGGCCCCCAGCAGGTTGCCCGCGCCGCGGATGTCCAGGTCCTGCATGGCGATGTTGAACCCGGAACCCAGGTCGGAAAACTCCTCGATGGCCCGCAGACGCCGCCGGGCGTCGGACGAAAGCAGTTCGTCGGGCGGCGAGAGGAGGTAGCAATAGGCCTTCTGGTTCGAACGCCCCACGCGGCCGCGCAGCTGGTGGAGGTCGCTCAGTCCGAAATTCTGGGCGTTGTCGACGATGATCGTATTGGCGTTGGGGATGTCGATGCCGTTCTCGACGATGGTGGTGGCAATCAGCACGTCGAACTCCCCGTAGATGAAGTCCATGATGAGTTTCTCCAGCTGCTCGGCGGGCATCTTGCCGTGCCCCACGGCCACGCGGGCCTTCGGGCAGATGCGCGTGATAAGCCCCTGCAGGGCCGGCAGGTCCTCGACGCGGTTGTGGACGAAATAGACCTGCCCGCCGCGTGCAAGCTCCGCCTCGATGGCGTCGCGGATGATCTCCTCCGAGAAGACGTGCGACTCGGTGAGGATCGGCTGGCGGTTGGGCGGCGGCGTCGAAATGACCGACAGGTCGCGGGAACCCATCAGCGAAAACTGCAGCGTGCGGGGAATGGGCGTGGCGGTGAGCGTCAGCGTGTCGACCGAAACGCTCATCTGCGTGAGTTTCTCCTTGGCCGCAACGCCGAATTTCTGCTCCTCGTCAATGACCAGCAGCCCCAGGTCGCGGAAAACGATCTGCTTCCCGAGCATCTTGTGCGTGCCGATCAGGATGTCGATTTTGCCCGCCGCGAGGTCCTCACGGATCTGGTTGACCTCCTTGGTCGATTTCGTGCGGTTCAGGTACTCCACGCGCACCGGGAAATTGCGCAGACGCTCGGTGAACGAGCGGTAATGCTGCAGGGCGAGGATCGTCGTCGGCACCAGCACGGCGACCTGCTTGCCGTCCACGGCGGCCTTGAACGCCGCGCGGATCGCCACCTCGGTCTTGCCGAAGCCCACGTCGCCGCACACCAGCCGGTCCATCGGCTGGTCCGACTCCATGTCTTTCTTCACGGCAGCCGTGGCCGACTGCTGGTCGGGGGTGTCCTCCCACTTGAAGGAGGCTTCCAGCTCGTGCTGCAGATAGCTGTCGGGCGAGAAAGCAAATCCCTTCGAGGCCTTGCGCTTGGCATAGAGGGCGATCAGCTCGCGCGAAATGTCCTTGACGGCCTTCTTGGTAGCGTTTTTCAGCTTCTGCCAGGCGCCGTTGCCCAGTTTGTAGACCTTCGGCGGCTCGCCGTCGCCCGACTTATAACGCGAAATGCGGTGCAGCGAGTGGACGTTGACGAAAAGCACGTCGCCGTCCTTGTAGACCAGCTTGATCGCCTCCTGCATCCGTCCGTCGCCCGCGGCGATCTTCACCAGTCCGTCGAAGCGCCCCACCCCGTGGTCGATGTGCACCACATAGTCGCCCGGACGCAGCTGGTTCAGCTCGGCGACGGTCATCTGCTCGTCGCGCCGGATTTCACCGTTGATGCGGTAACGCTGGTAGCGGTCGAAAATCTGGTGGTCGGTGTAGAGGCACAGCTTCAGGTCGTTGTCCACGAAACCCTCGTGCAGGGTCGTCGACAGCGACCGCACGACGGCCTGTCCGCGACCGATTTGGTGGAAGATGTTTTCCAGACGCTCCACCTGCGCCTTGTTCTCCGAAAGAATATAGGTATCGTATCCCCGCAGGGCGTTGCGGATCATATCGTCCGCCAGCATCTCGAAATTTTTATTAAATTTCGGTTGCGGGGTTGTCGAAAACTTCACACTTGTTTCCGCCGGCCGTTCGGGAAGGTTGTCCCGCAGGACGAACATCCGGCATCCGGCGAGGTCGGCCGCCAGTCCGTTGCGGCTCGTGAGCAGCGAATCGATCTCCTCGGGGCGCTCCATGTCCGCCAGCGTCTTACGACGCACGTCGTTGACCCGCCGGAACACGAAATCGGCGTCGTAGAACCACCAGGCGGCCTCCGCACCCGCAAAGCGCACGAAAGAGACCTTTGCCGCAGCCGGCGTCCCGGCATTCAGGTCGGGAATGATCTCCACCCGGTCGAGCTTGTCCGACGACAACTGGCTCGAGATGTTGAACCGCCGGATCGAATCCACCTCGTCGCCGAAGAAATCCAGTCGGTAGGGTTTGCTCTCCGAATAGGAGAAGACATCGACGATACCACCGCGCACCGAGTACTGCCCGGGCTCGTAGACGAAATCCACCCGCGTGAAGGCGGCGTCGACAAGCTCCTGCTCCAGTACCTCGATCGAGATTTTGTCCCCGACCCGCACGGCAATCGTCCCTTTCCGGAGCGTCTCGGCATCGGCGACCCGCTCGGCCAGCGCCTCAGGATAGGTGCAGACGACCAGATAGCCCTCCCCCGAAAAGCCCCGCACGGCATTCATCGCCGCCGTGCGCTGCACCACGCCCTGCGCATCCTCGGCGCCATAGGCCGCCGAACGCTTCCACGACGAAGGAAAGAAATAAACCTGCGTCTCCTCGAGCAGGTTGTAAAAATCGTTCATCAGGTAAGCCGCGGCATCGCGGTCCTCGGCCACAAAAACGTGCACCCCGCCGCTCTTCTCCACGGCTGCCGCGGCATAAAACGAAAGAGCACCGCCGACCAGCTCTTCGAGGTGGACGGTAGCACTCCTGTTTTTGTATTCGCGGCACAGCCTTCCGAGGGTCTTCGACCCGGCGGCGAACTGCGCCAGCTGCTCGCGGGCAGTCATAAATCGGTTAATTCATAATTCATAATTCACAATTCACAATCAGAGAACAGCGGCTCCCGGGCATGCCGGGCCTCGTTTTTTACCATAATTCCCAATTATGAATTGATTCATTTTTGAATCAAATCGTTATCCTTCTTGTCGTGGTAATGCACCTCCACGATGCCGACGCTCTGGTCCTCGGCAATCTCGAGACGCACCTTGTATTTCCATTCCCAGCGGCGGCGCAGCGACAACAATCCCTTGCGCAGGAAAGCCGCTACATAGGGACTGACGACCAGCTTGATGAATTTTTGCCCGCGGTCCTGCGTGAGGAACGAAATCTGGTTCTCGATCTTCTTGTCCAACAGCACCGTAGGTTCGATTTTACCCGTTCCGTTGCACGTCGGGCAGACGTCCGAGACATTCTCCACGGCCACCGGACGCACCCGCTGGCGGGTGATCTGCATCAGGCCGAATTTCGTCAGCGGCAGCACCGTATGCTTAGCCTTGTCGGTGGACATCAACTGGACCATCTCGTCGAACAGCGCCTGCTTGTTCTGCGCCTTGTGCAGGTCGATGAAATCGATGATGACGATGCCTCCCAGGTCGCGCAGGCGCAGCTGGCGGGCAATCTCCTTCGCCGCAGCGAGGTTCACGTCCATGGCGGTCTGCTCCTGGTTGTCCTCGGCCTTGGTGCGGTTGCCCGAGTTGACGTCGATGACGTTCATGGCCTCCGTGTGCTCGATGATGAGGTAGGCGCCGCGCTTCAGCGACACGTACTTGGCAAACAGCGACTTGATCTGCTTCGAGATGTCGAAATTGTCGAAGATGGGCACGTTGCCCTTGTACAATTTGACGATCTTCTCCTTCTCGGGCTCGATCTGGCGGATGTAGTTGCGGATGTCGTTGAACATCGCCTCGTCGTCCACGGCGATCTGCGAGAAAGAGCCGTTCAGCGAGTCGCGGATGATCGTATTGGCGCGGTTCATCTCGCTCATCAGCTGCGCCGGGGCCGACGCCGCATTCTTCTTGATCGCCGCGCAGGTCTTGCGCCAGCGGTCGATCTGGGTCTGGATGTCGTGCTCGATGTCCTCGTCCTTGGCCTCCATGGCCGCCGTGCGGATGATGACGCCGAAATTCTTCGGAAGCACCGCCGCGGCAATGCGTTTCAGGCGCTTCTTCTCGTCCGCCGAACGAATCTTCTGCGAGAGGAACACCTTCGACGTGAAGGGCACCAGCACCACGTTGCGGCCGGCCAGCGAAATATCGGCCGTCAGGCGCGGTCCCTTGGTCGAAATGGCCTCCTTGGCCACCTGGACCATGATCTGCTGCCCCACCTGGAGGTATTCGCCGATCTTCCCGGTCTTCTCGACGGGCGGTTCGAGTTTCATGCCCTCGACCCGCAGGCCCCGCTTTCCGGGCTGCTGCGAGGCGACGAGCTTCTGCAGCGAGGGGAACTGCATCCCCAGGTCGAGGTAGTGGATGAAGGCATCCTTTTCATGCCCTATATTGACGAATGCCGCGTTCAGACCCGGCATGATCTTGCGCACCTTCCCGAGGTAGATGTCCCCTACGGCGAATCCCGTCTGGCACTGCTCCTTGTTGAGCTCGACGAGCACCTTGTCCTCGCACAGCGCGATGGATATCTCGGTCGGGTTTACGTTAACGATTAATTCTCTGTTCATCTATCGTGTGTCGCGCACCGGGGCTCCGGGCGCGGAGTGTGAAATTAGTACTGGACCGCTTTTTGGCATGAAGTGGCGGCGAACTCCAATGGGAAAAATGGGGTGCCTGGCGTCCCGGCGGAGGCGGGTATCCGGAAGTCTCCGGCGCACGGCACGGAGGCGGAAAATACCCTGAAAATTCAGAATCCCGAAAACAGGTAAAGCTAAAAGAACCCCTGGGCCCCTTTAGCTTTATCTATTGTCTAGCACAAAGGTGCTACCCTACTTTTTCTTATGGCGGTTCTTGCGAAGACGTTTCTTCCGCTTGTGGGTAGCCATCTTGTGACGCTTATGCTTCTTTCCGTTTGGCATAGTCCTTAGATTTTAGAGGTTCTTATTTATCCGTGATTATTTCACCTTCGCTGCGAAGCTCTTGGCGGGCTTGAAAGCGGGGATGTTGTGCTCGGGAATGGTGATCGTCGTGTTCTTCGAGATGTTGCGGGCAACCTTCTTGGCACGCTTCTTCACGATGAAGCTGCCGAATCCGCGAAGATACACATTGTTCTTCTGGGTGAGCGACGTCTTGATGCTGTCCATGAAAGCCTCGACGATAGCCTGTACCTGCACCTTCTCAACGCCGGTGCTCTTAGCGATTTCGCTTACGATATCTGCCTTTGTCATATCTATATAATTTAAATTAAGTTCTACTCAATTCGGACTGCAAATATACGTTTTATTTACATATCCGCCAACAAACCGCATTATTTTTTCATTTTTTTCATGCGACGCCGTAGTTTACACGCTTACAACACGATAACAAATACCGGGCAAATCCCGGACCAAAATTAAAATATTCTGCATCAGGATATTAATAACCTTCGCAGACGGCCGTTCCGATCAACACGCAAAACGCTGTTTATCAGCATATTTACACCGCAACCAAAGAGAAACAGGCCCCCGCATCCAATAAACCGTGCGTATTTTGCGTTTGATAATAAAATCGTTAATTTTGCAATTCTAATTCCGACAACCGTATGGTCAAAATATTATGGGTCGACGACGAAGTCGAACTGCTGAAACCCCACGTCCTGTTCCTGCAGGGAAAAGGCTACGAAGTGGACACCTGCAACAACGGATACGACGCAATCGACATGGCCTCGGAAGGGTCCTACGACCTGATTATCCTCGACGAGATGATGCCCGGCATGACGGGGCTCGAAACCCTCCCCCAGATCAAGGAGGTGCGTCCCACGACGCCCGTGATCATGGTCACCAAGAGCGAGGAGGAGAACATCATGGACAAAGCCGTGGGTTCGAAAATCGCCGACTACCTCATCAAACCCGTCAATCCCAACCAGGTGCTGCTCTCGATCAAGAAGAACGTTCACCAGCAGCAGCTCGTCACCGAGCAGACCACGGCCGACTACCGTTCGGAGTTCGGACGCATCTCCTCGTCGCTGCAGATGGCCGACACGTTCCAGGACTGGTGTTCGATCTACCGCAAACTCACCACGTGGGAAGTCGAGCTGTCGGAATCCACCGACCAGGGCATCAAGGAGGTGCTGGCCTACCAGAAGAACGAGGCCAACCAGGAGTTCTGCAAGTTCGTGCGCCGCAACTACTACAACTGGATCAACAAACGCGCGGACGACACCCCCGTGATGTCGCATACGCTCATGCGCACCAATATTTTCCCCGTGGCCGACGAGAACCCTAAGACCACGCTGCTGCTGATAGACAATTTCCGCTATGACCAGTGGCGTTCGATCTCGTCGCTGCTGAGGGGGTACTACGACGTTGCGCAGGACGATTTCTACTGCGCCATCCTGCCCACGGCCACCCAGTATGCCCGCAACGCGGTCTTCGCGGGGCTGATGCCGCTGGCCATCGACAAGCTGATGCCCAACAAGTGGCTCAACGACAACGAGGAGGGCGGCAAAAACCAGTATGAGGAGGAATTCCTGAAGCGGCTGATGTCGCAGAACGGCAAGAACTGGAAATTCTCGTTCGACAAACTCGTGCGCCCGGAACAGGGCCGCAAACTGGTGGACAATATACAAAAGGTCTACGACGCCGATTTCTCGGTCATCGTCTACAATTTCCTCGACATCCTCTCGCACGCCCGCACCGAGACCGACATCATCCGCGAACTGACGGAGGACGAAGCGGCCTTCCGTTCGCTGACGCGCTCGTGGTTCGAACATTCGGACCTCTACACCATCCTGCGCATGCTCTCCGAACGGGGCCACACGGTGGTCATCACCTCGGACCACGGCACCATCCGCGTCGACAACCCCGTGAAGGTCACGGGCGACCGCGAAACCTCGGCCAACCTGCGTTACAAGACGGGCCGCAACCTGGCGTACAACTCCCGCGAGGTGTACGAGATTCTCAAACCCGAGGACGTGCAGCTGCCGTCGAGTAACCTCACGTCGAGTTACATCTTCGCCTACAACACGGATTTCCTGGTTTACAACAACGACGCCAACCGCCACATCCGCTACTACCGCAACACGTTCCAGCACGGCGGTATCTCGATGGAGGAGATGATCGTTCCGTATATCGTTTTAAAGCCCAAGAAATAAATGAGAACCATTCACATCACCTCGCAGGACGAGCTCCCGCAGGTCGCCGAGGCGGTCATCCGTTCGCTGGGCCGCCGCACGGTGGTCGCCTTCCGCGGCGAGATGGGCGCCGGGAAAACCACGCTCATCCGTGAAATAGCCGCCGAACTCGGGGCCACGGACACCGTCACCAGCCCCACGTTCGCCATCGTCAACCAGTACAAGGGCAGCGGCAACCGCCGAATCCACCATTTCGATTTCTACCGCATCAACGACCTGCGCGAGGCGTTCGATTTCGGATACGAGGAGTATTTCTATTCGGGGGACCTCTGCCTGGTGGAGTGGCCCGAGAAGATCGAGCCCCTGCTGCCCGACAATGTCATGACGGTGCGCATCACCGTAGACAGCGACACCGCCCGCACCTTCGAAATCGACCCGGCTTAAGAAGCCGGTCCTATGGGCGGATGGGCCAAGTCCCGTTACCGAAGCTCATCTGCGCCCGGCTTAGGAAGCCGGCTTTATGGGCTGCGGAGCCGGATTCCGCTATCGAAACTCAGTTCCGCAACGCCCCCGTTGCACCGCCCCCCTCCTCATCGGGACAAACCCCGCAAAGGTTTGTCCCGTTCGTTTGCCGGCGCCGGAAAAATCGCTATCTTTGCGGCAACCATCCTCCGTAGTCCATGAAAAAGACGCTCAAAATCGCCGGTATCGCCCTGCTTTCCCTCGCCGGGTTGCTGCTGATCCTCTTTCTGCTCACCCGTTTCGTCTTCCGTGACTGCGTCGCCGGTTACCTCGACGATCTGGAAAAAGCCGAACGTGTAGAGTTGCTGCGCACCGCAGCTCCCTATGAAGCCGCCTCCGAAGCCGATTTTCATTTCACCTATGAACAGGACACGCTCCGCGCCCGCGAAATCCGCAATTATTTCCGTCTCGACACGCTCGTGAACCCCGCGGCGGCGACCTGGGACAACACCCTCGCACTGGCCCGCTTCGTGTCCCGCAACATCCCCCACGCCAACCAGAAAGTACAGCCCGAAAAACGCAATGCCATTGCGCTCTGGGAATACAGCCGGACGATAGAACCGGCTTTCAACTGCCGTCTGCACGCAATCATGCTCCACGAACTGCTCCACGCCTCGGGCATCGTGAGCCGCTTCGTCACCTGCCTTCCTGCCGATTCGCTGGACAACGACTGCCATGTCGTCAACATCGTCTGGCTGCCCGAGCGGCAGAAATGGGCGATGATCGATTCGGATATGCAGGCGTGGATAGAAGGTCCGGATGCCGGGCCGCTCTCGCTTCGGGAGATGCGCGAACGAACCGTCGCCGAAACCCCGATGGAGGTTCATCCGCTCACCGAAAACGAGGTATACGACGGCCTGCTCTCCTACTGGGCCAAGAACCTCTACTGGTTCGAATGCTGGGAGGAGACCGGATACGGCAAAGAGCCTGACGGCAAGGGCCGTTCCGTCGTGCTGCTGCCGCCGGGATTCGAGGGATTCGGACTGGATGAATCCACCGTCAGAACGTCCGACGACGCCCGCTTCTGGGACGCCCCTGATACAGATACAACGTTATAAACCAACACGTCACATGCAAGAATATACATCGAAACAACACCGGATTCTGCGTCCCGCAGAACAGATTTACGCCGTCATCAGCCGCTTCGACAACCTCACGCCGGCCGTCGCCGGCCGGGTCGAGGAGTGGCAGGCCACCGAGGACACCTGCTCGTTCAAAGCCAAGGGTTTCACCGTCCGTCTCCGCATGGAGGAGCGCGAGGCGCCCAAACACGTCAAAATCGTGGGCGACGAAGGAGGCCTGCCGATGGATTTCGCCTTCTGGATTCAGCTCCACAAGGTCTCGGAGACCGACACGCGCATGCGGCTGGTCCTGCACATCGAGCTCAACATGATGATGAAGATGATGATCGGCGGCAAACTCCAGGACGCCATCGACCAAATCGCCGAAGGCATCGCCAAAGCCATGCAGCAGGCGTAAGACGCCTGTTTTAGGAGGCAATCGCAGGTCTGTCGGCTTCCGATCCCCGTCCGTGCTCCCAGGCGTAAAATGCTTGTTATAAAAGCTGCCCCTATACTACACCCAAAGGATTACGCCGCAAAAAATGCGGCGTAATGCTTTTTAATCCCCCGTTCGGTCCCCGATATGGGCAATTCCGCCCGCGGGCGACCACCCCATTCCCATTTTTGCTATATTTGTAAAAGGCCGCTTCCGCACGGAATTTGCCGGACGGGAATTTTAGCCAACAGCTGCGGCGTTCCGGCCATTGTTCCGCAGTCGGGAAACCGCGACCTTTGTATCCTGAAAACATCGCCCCGGGCTGCCCGGAGTCCTAAATTAAGGTAAGCTATGAAAAAATACGATGCCGTCATCATCGGCTTCGGCAAAGGGGGCAAGACCCTCGCCGCCGAACTGGCCGCACACCAATGGAGCGTCGCCATGGTCGAACGCTCGGACAAAATGTACGGGGGAACCTGTATCAACATCGGCTGCATCCCGACCAAGGCCCTGATTCACAGCGCCGCTCTCGCAGCGGCAGGACATCCGCTGACCTTCGACCAGCGGCGGGCCTACTACAAAGAGTCCGTCGCCGCAAAGACCGCGCTGGTAGACCTGCTCCGCGGCAAAAACTACCACAAACTCGCCGACAACCCCCTGATCGACGTCTATACGGGCGAAGGCCGTTTCCTCTCGCCGGAGACCGTCGAGGTGAAGACCGCGGAGGGCACGCTGCAGATCGGCGGCAAACACATCGTCATCAACACCGGCGCCGAAACGGCCCTTCCGCCCATCCCGGGCATCGCCGAAAGCCGGCGGGTCTACACCAGCACCTCGATCATGGAGCTGGACCGCCTGCCGCAGCGGCTGGTGATCGTGGGCGGCGGGTACATCGGGCTGGAATTCGCCTCGATGTACGCCTCGTTCGGCTCGCAGGTCACCGTGCTCGAAGGGTTCCCGGAGCTGATTCCGCGCGAGGACCGCGACATCGCCGCGAGCGTGCGCGAGGTGCTCGAAAAGCAGGGCATCGAATTCCGGCTGAACGTCCGGGTGAATTCGTTCCGCGACACGGCCGAAGGCGTAAGCATCGCCGTCTCGCAGGAGGGCGCCGACTCGGAGATCGACGCCGACGCCGTTCTGCTGGCCACGGGCCGCCGTCCCGCCACCGCAGGGCTGAACCTCGCGGCGGCCGGAGTCAGGACCAACGAGCGCGGAGCGATCGAGGTGGACGAACGCCTGCACACCTCGGCCCCGAACATCTACGCCATCGGCGACGTCACGGGCGGCCTGCAGTTCACCTACATCTCGCTCGACGACTACCGCATCGTGCGCGACGAACTGTTCGCCGACGGCGCCCGCACCACGGCCAATCGGGGTCCGGTCGCCTACTCGGTCTTCATCGCCCCGCCGCTCTCGCACGTCGGCCTGCACGAAGCCGAGGCCCGGAAAGCGGGGCTCGACATCCGGGTGACGAAGATCGCGGTCTCCACCATCCCCCGCGCCCGGATACTGGGGCCCGCCGAAGGGATTTTCAAAGCGGTGATCGACGCCAAAACGGACCTTATCCTGGGCTGTACGCTCTTCGGACCCGAATCGAGCGAGGTCATCAACACCGTCGCGCTGGCCATGAAGCACGGCATCACGGCCCGCGAACTGAGCGACTCGGTCTACACCCACCCGAGCATGAGCGAAACACTCAACGACCTGTTCGCCTGATACGCAAAAGCCCCGCTTCGGAAAGCGGGGCTTTTTTCATAAAGAGCCTGATTGTCAGGCTCCCTCACGGTTCTGTCCGGTGCGGTACTCCGAAGGCGTACAGCCGAACCGCGCCCTGAAGAGCTTGCCGAAATATTGCAGCGAATTGATGCCCACGCGGTCGGCGATCTCGGCGATCTTCAGTTCGGGACATTCGGCCAGCATCCGCGCGGCTTCGCGCAGGCGGATGCCCTGAATCAGTTCGGTGGGGGTCTGTCCGAAGACGCCCTTGATCTTGGCGAAGAGCGCCGTGCGGCTCAGGGCCAGTTCGCGGCTCAGCATTCCGACGCCCAGCGCCTCGCTGTCGAGGTGGTCGCCGATCAGCCCCAGCGTCTTGCGCACGAAAGCCTCGTCCATCGGATTGCCCGAAAGCACCTCCGACGCCGGTTCGGAACTTCCCTCCAGGAATTTGCGCTGCAACAACCGCCGGTTGCGCACCATGCCGTTGCAGCGGGCCATCAGCACGTCCATGTCGAAGGGCTTCGAAACATAGTCGTCGGCACCGCTCTCAAGCCCCGTGATGCGCTGTTCGGGCGACGAAAGCGCCGTGAGCAGGATCACGGGAATGTGGCAGGTATCGAAATCGTGCTTGATCGCCGCACACATCTCCGTCCCGGACATCCCGGGCATCAGCACGTCGCTCACGATCAGGTCGGGCTGCTCCTCGCGTGCCAACCGCAGTCCCTCCGTGCCGTCGGGCGCCAGCGTCACGCGGTAATGCTGCGAGAAGATGCTTCCGAACATGCTGCGCAGTTCGGCATCGTCCTCGACGACCAGCAGGCGCGGCAGCTCCTCCGATCCCGGAATGCGTTCGGGCGCGGGCAGGAAATCGGCCACGGGCGCAGGCGGGGCATACTCCTGTTTTTCGACCACCTCGACGTTGGGGTTGCCGCTGAAATCGGGCTCCCGCAAAAGCGTCACCGTGAAGGTCGAGCCCACGCCCACCTCGCTCTCGACGCCGATCCGTCCGCCGTGCAGTTCGACGATGCCTTTCGAAAGGGCCAGTCCGATGCCGACCCCGGCGTCCTGCGTGTCGGTTTCGTTGTGATAAAAACGCTCGAAAATCGTCCCGAAGAACCGCGGGTCGATGCCGTGGCCCGTATCCGTCACCGTCACCACGGCCTGCACGTCGTCCGCCGTCAACGACACCGTGATCCGGCCGCCCCGGTCGGTATGCTTGAAGGCATTGCTTATCAGGTTGTAGAAGACTTTCTGCAGCTGCATGGGGTCGAACGGCAGTTCCAGCCGCTCCATCCCGGGCTCCCAGAGCAGCTCCACCTCGCGGATGCGGCTGTACTCCTCGAACGTGCCGCACACGTCGCTCAGATAGGCCACCAAATCCTGCCGGCTCACCTTGAGCGACATGTAGCCCTGCTCCTGCTTGCGGAAATCGATCAGCTCGTTGACCAGGTCGCGCAGACGCAGGGCGTTGCGGCGGACGCTCATCAGATAGCCCTTCAGCACCCCCGGCAGCTCCTGCCGCACCAGCAGGTCCAGCTGTCCCTGAATCAGCGTCAGCGGCGTGCGGAACTCGTGCGAAATATTGGTGAAGAAGACCAGCTTCCACTGCGTGATGCGCTCCTGCTGTTCGCGGGCCATGCGCTCCATGGCGAGCGACTGCTCGAGCTGTTTTTTCGTATAGTAATAACGCACGACCCACGCCGTAGCCGCCATAATCAGCAGCACGTAAAGGATATAGGCGGCAATGCTCGCATAGAACGGCGGGTAGACGCGGATGTCGAGTTCGATGCGCCCGCCGCCGTCGAGCAGCTTGGTCGGACGGCTCCTCACCGCCAGCTGGTAACGCCCCGGCGGCAGGTTCATGTAGCGGATGTTGTTCCCCGCCAGCGGACGCCACGCCTCGTCGTAGCCGATGAGCCGGTACTGGTAGTCGCCGAGGTTGAAATCCACGGCGTTGTCGGTCCCGAAGGCGATGTCCACGATGCTGTATTTATGTCCCAGGGAGATCGATTTCGTGTAGGCCATCGCCTCGCTCAGGATGCGCGTCCGGTCGCCGGCCCGCACGGGCTGTTCGTTCACCGAGAGCGACGCAAAGAAGAGCTGCGGCACGCGCCCGGCGCGGATCAGGTCCGATCCGGTGAACGACACGATGCCGTCCACGCCGCCCGCCAGCATTTCGTCGCCCTCGCCGCGCCACAGACAGCCGTTCTCGAGCGACAGCAGCGGGAATCCGCTGCGGATGTTGAAATTCTCGCTGCGGAGACTGTCCGCATCGACCACCGACAGCCCGGCGTTGGTCCCGAAGACCATCAGCCCCGAAGGAGTCTGCGAAATGGAGCTCACATAGTCGCTCGCAATGCCGCACGCGGCCCGGTCGTAGGCGACGAACTCCTGCCGCTCGCGGTCGAACAGCAGCGCCCCGCCGCGGGTCGTCCCGACCCACGCCCTCCCGCGGTCGTCGCGAAACAGCGAGGTCACCATGTCCTGCTGCACCACCCTATTGAAACAGAGCTGGTAAACGCCCGCCTCGTCGCGGCGGTAGACCCGGAAATTCACCTGCCCCGTCACCACGTAAAGCCACCCGTCGCCGCCGCTCAGCACGTTGAACACCCGCTGCTGGTTCAGGATACGCTCCGAACGGCGCGTCCGCATGTCGATGCGGTAGACTCCGGCATAGGTTCCGGCATAGATGGTATCGCCCTCGCGCGAAAGGCTGTGGACGATCTCGACATTCTCCAGTCCTCCGCCCTGATCGGAGATCGTCAGCCGTTCGAAACGCCCCGAAGGGATGTCGTAGACGCAGATACCGCCCATGAACATGCCCAGCCACAACTGGTCGCGGACGGCGTCGTAGCGGATGCTCTTGACGTTGTTGCTCGGGATGCCGCTGTTGCCCATGTTGAAGAAGCGTCCCCGGCGGTGCGTGCGGTCGTAGAAATAGAGCCCCTTGTCCGAGGTCCCGGCCCAGACGTTGCCGCGGCGGTCGAGCGTCACGTCGGCAACGATGGTCCACGTCGTGTCCTCGCCTTCGATCGGGACCACGCGGAACAACGCCTCGTGGGGATGGAAATAAGAGATGCCCGTATAGAACGACCCGAACCAGATCGCACCCCGGCGGTCGCGCATGATGCACTCCACCGTCAGGTTGCGCATGCCGTAAAGCGGGTTGTCCGAACGTCCGAAATGGTAAAAGCTGTCCGATGCGGGATCGTAGCAGTCCAGTCCGAACATCATGCCGATCCACAGGCGGCCTTCGTTGTCTTCGCAGATGCAGCGCACGTAGTTGTCCGCCAGCCCTTCGGGATGGCGCGGATCGTGGACGAAGCGCCGCACGCCGCCCCCGGCGTCGAGCCGGTAGAGCCCCTCGCTGCGGGTGCAGACCCACAGATCGCCGCGGCTGTCCTCAAACAGGCTACTGATTTTCGAAGCCGTCGGCAGCACGCACTCCGCCGTACCGCGCTCGTCGAGGCGGTAGAGGCCCGAATGGAGCGTCCCGACATAGAGCACGCCCCCGGCCGTGCAGGCCAGCGCCGAGACCTCGCTCATCGGCGGCAGCAGCAGCTGGCTGCATTTACCGCCGGGTGCGGCGATCATGATGCGGTCCCCGGCGGCGGCATAGACCATGCCTCCGCGGACCGTTGCAGCCGAAATCGAGCGGCTGTCGAGCAGCGAATCGGAGAAAAGCGGCCGGAAGGTCTCCCGCCGCAGGTCGTATTCGACGATGTTGCGAAGCTGGTAGAAATAGATCAGACCGTTCTGCTCGCCGTAGATGCCTTTGACGTTCATCGGGCGGAACAGCTCGGCGGCGCCCTCCGACACGAGCGGCTCCTCGGTCTGCAAGCCGCGGTAGCGGACCACGCCGCCGGCGCCCGCGGCCCAGATCGTGCCGTTCTCGTCCTGATAAAGGGTGGTCACATTGGTCTGATTGAAACCTTCGCTGATGCCTAAGTGTTTAAATACCATCTGGGCCGGAGGCGCGGCGCCAGTCGCCGGGGGGGGGAAATTCCAGCTCAGAAACAGCAAAAAGAAGATCAGTTTACGCATACTCGGTTTCTCTATCCATCTGACAAGATACGATATTTTGGGAAATATTCGAAATCGGGGGCGAAAAAAAGCCGCCCGATGAACCCGGGCGGCGAATCGCTGCCGGAGCCAGCGCACAAAGCGCATTCCCCGGCAAAAGTTTATCTGTACTGCTTCTCCAGCTCGTCATACCAGCGCTGCATGACGAAATAGGCTTTCTTCCGGCCTCCCTGGTCCGAGACGAGCCCCTTGCGGTTGAAATCGTCCTGGATGCCGACCATCTGGCGGCGCGGCGAGCGGAAATCCTTCAGCACCCACGGCGTGGTTCCGGCCAGTCCGGGCATCCGTTTGAACATCCTGACGCTGCGCTCGTAGAGGTCCTCCATATACTCCTCGGTGAAACGCTCCGTCCGCTCGCCGTGGCGGCCGTAGACCGCCCCGCCGCCGAACTCCGAGATGAAGACCGGCTTTTCCAGCTCGAAGGTCCAGTTCACGCGGTCGCATTTCTCCGACTCCCCGTCGTACCAGCCGACATACTGGTTGAAGCTGATGAGGTCCACCAGATCGGCCAGGTCGTCCTTCACGGTCAGCAGGTCGGGTTTCAGCCGGGTCTTCTCCATCGCGGCGCTCACCAGCCGGGTGTCGTCCATACTGCGGGCCTTGGCGATGAGCGACCGCAGGAATTTCAGACGCGCCTCGCCGTGCGGGGTCTCGTTAGCCACGGACCAGATCACCACGGCGGCACGGTTTTTATCGCGCGTGATCATATCCGTCAGCTGCGCCTCGGCGTTGGCATAGGTCGCGGGATTCTCCCACTGGATCGTCCAGTAGACCGGAATTTCCGACCACACCATCAGCCCCATCTCCTCGGCCGCGCGGACCATCGCCTCGTTGTGGGGATAGTGCGCCAGCCGCACGAAATTGCAACCCATCTCCTTGGCCCATCCCAGCAGGATGCGGCCCTGCTCCTCGGAGAAGGCGCGGCCGCTCATGCCGTAGGGCATCTCCTCGTGAATCGACACGCCGCGGCAGAAAACCTCCTTGCCGTTGAGCAGAATCTTCGTCCCTTGGGTCTCGATCGTGCGGAAGCCGATGCGGTCGTTCACCGAGTCGGTCTCGGCGGCGATCTTCACGGCGTAGAGTTTCGGCTTCTCGGGCGACCAATAGGCCGGTTTAGCTTTCACCTCGAACGCGGCATAGCCGTTGGCGTCGGTCGTGACCTTTTTCGAGATTTTCAACTCGGGAATCTCCACCGTCACCGTCTGCTCGGCCTCGGCACCGTCCAGCTGCACCCAGCCGGCGATCACCTGCGGTTCGCCCTTCTTCAGTTGCACCGAGTAGTCGCGGATGAAGGTCAGCGGCGTCTCGACGATCACGACGCTGCGCGTCAGCCCGCCGTAGTTCCACCAGTCGGAATTGAGCGTCGGAACGCCCTCGGCCAGCCGTTTGTTGTCGACCTTCACCACCAGCGAATTCTGCCCCTCGCGCACCTTGTCGGTGATCTCGAAATTGAAAGGCGTGTAGCCGCCGACGTGTTTGCCGATCTTGCGGCCGTTCAGCCCCACGATGGTCTCGTAGTTCGCGGCCCCGAAATAGAGGAACGCGCGGCGGTCGGCCCGCGGCTTGTAGTCGAACAGGTTGCGGTACCAGACCGTACCTTCGTAATAGTACAGCTGGGGCCGCTGGGTGTTCCAGTCGCCCGGCACCAGCAGCGTGCGGTCGGTGTTGAAATTGTACTCGAAGAGCTTCGTGCGGTCCTTGTCGAAATCGTCGTCGGCAAAGTAGGACATATTGTCCTTCAACGGTTTGCGACGATAGTCGTAGTAACCGTTCTCGTAAGGATCGACAATCGTTTTCCAGAGCCCGTCGAGCGACACGGTCTCCCGGCCGGCGACGTTGACGATCTGCGGTGCGGGAGCATCCTCCCCCGCCGCCGCGGGCAGCGCCGCACAGCATCCCGCCAGCGCCAGTATGAGCATGATGTTCTTCATAAAAGTCGTATTAAATCAGTTCGAATTTCACTTTCTGGCCGTTCACGTGCAGGTAGAACGTGCCGTTCTCCAACAGCCGTTTGCCCGTGTGGTCGGGGAACGACAGGTCGCGCACGGGGTCGATCTCGAAACGGAACACACGGCTTTCGCCCGCCGGAATGAACTGCTTCTCGAAATGCTTCAGCTCCCGCACCGGGCGCGATATGGAGGCCGTCGGGTCCGAGAGGAACCACATCACGGTCTCCTTACCGTCCACCGCGCCGCCGTTCGACACCTCGACCTCAGCCGTCAGCCGCTCGCCGCGGCGCAGGGTCTCGCGGTCGAGCCGCACCGGGCCGTACTCGAAGGTCGTATAGCTCAGTCCGTAGCCGAACGGGTACATCGGCTCGTGCTGCAGGTTCTGGTAACGCCCCGACTTGGGACGCGCGGCCTGCCGCTGGTTGTAATAGACGGGCTGCTGCTCGGCGCAGACCGGAAAGGTGATGGCCAGACGCCCCGAGGGGTTGACCTTTCCCGAAAGCAGCTGCGCGACGGCGCTTCCGCCCTCGGTTCCCGGCTGCCAGATTTCGACCAGCGCATCGGCCGCCGGCTCGATGCCACGTACATCCACGGGACGCCCCGACGAGAGCAGCACCACGACGGGACGCCCCGTGCGGGCCATTTCGCGCACGAACTCCTCCTGAATCGCCGGCAGCGCGAGGCTCGCCCGCGAAGCGTTCTCACCGCTCCAGCCGCGTTTCTCACCCATGCAGAGCACCACCAGGTCGGCACTGCGGGCCGCAGCGGCGGCACGGGCGAATCCCGAACGGTCGTCGCCGTCGAAATCGCACCCCTGCACATAGTCGATCCGGGCCTTTCCGGCAAACTCGGCCTTCACGCCCTCGAGGATCGTCACCACATCGTCGGCCTCGCCCTGACCCCACCACGAACCCATCAGGTCCGCGCGGTTGTCGGCCATCGGGCCCATCAGCGCAATGCGCCGCACATCGCCGACCACGGGCAGCGTCTCGCCCCGGTTTTTCAGCAGCACCATGCTCTCGGCAGCCAGCTCACGCGCCGCGGCACGCGCCGCGGTCGAGAGGTAACGCTGCTCGTCGGGCAGCTCCTCGATATAGGGGTTTTCGAACAGCCCGAGGCGGAATTTCACCCGCAGAATGCGCCGCACGGCTTCGTCCAGCACCTTTTCCGGCACCCGTCCGCTTTCGACCAGCGCCTCCAGGTTCTCCCGGTAGACATCGTCCACCATATCCATATCCAGTCCGGCCGTGATGGCCTTGGCCGCAGCCTCGGCCCGGTCGGCGGCCACGCCCTGCGCGACAAGCTGTTTCACGGCGTCCCAATCCGAAACCACCAGGCCGTCGAATCCCCACATCCCGCGCAGGATGTCGGTCATCGTGTAGCGGTTGGCCGACGCCGGAACACCCGAAATGTCGTTGAAGGCGCTCATCACCGTCGCGGCACCGGCCTTCACCCCCATTTCGAACGGCGGAAGCGCCGTATCCCACAGCGTCTGCGGGGAAATTTCGGTGTAGTGGTAATCGCGGCCGCCGTCGGAATGGGCATAACCCACGAAATGTTTCAGACAAGCGGCAATCGCTCCGTCCGCCGTCAGGTCGTCGCCCTGATAGCCCTTCACCGCCGCGACGCCCATCATTCCGTTCAGGTAGGGGTCCTCGCCATAGCCTTCGGACACGCGGCCCCAGCGGGCGTCGCGTGCCACGTCGACCATCGGCGAAAAGGTCCAGTGAACGCCCGACAGCCGCGACTCACGCGCCGCGATACGGCACGACTCCGCGACCAGCGTTTCGTTCCACGAGCAGGCCTGTCCCAGCGGAATCGGGAAGATCGTGCGGTAGCCGTGGATCACGTCGAAACCGCACAGAATCGGAATCCCGAGCCGCGACTCCTCGACGGCCTTACGCTGAATCCGGTTGTAATACGCCGGACTGGTACTGCGGTAGAGCAGCGAGCCGATCATCGGGCTCACGGCCTTGGTCTCGCTCTCGACGTTGTTGACGTTCATGTTCTTTCCATAGGTCCACTGCGTGACCTGCATCACCTTCTCTTCGAGCGTCATGCGTCCCAACAGGTCCTCCACGCGGTCTTCGACTCCCGCCGCGGGGTCCTTGTAGACCTCCCGGCCGGAGCATCCCGCCAGACCCGCCGCCGCCACGAGCAGCCACAGGGCGATTGCTTTTCCGTTCATCGTAACAAATTTAGATTCAATCGTATAAAAACGGCCTCCGCCCGTCACAGGACGGAGGCCGCAGGGTAAGTATGCTATTCGAGGAATTCGAAATCGTCGTAATAGACCGTTCGGTTGTTGGTCACCTCATCGCGGCCGCTCACGCCGTCACCGTTGAATTTCGACAGCGGACGGAATTGTACGGTCGTGATATTCTCAAAATTCTCGGCACCAAACCCACAATCTACCAGATCATAAACAAATACGTTCCAATCGTCGGTCTTGATCAGCGTCTTCCAATCGGCCTCGGACATTGAGCCGGTAAACCGCTGGCCGTTGATCTTGCTAGGCAGTTTTTTCTTTCCCGAAATTTGCAGATGGGGATAATACTCGTTCTTTCCGAGATAAACCTTCACACGGATAGCGCGATATTTCGACCGGTTGGTCAGATGAGAGAAGCCCATATCGAAAAATCCGGAAGTGCCGCTCTCTTTCAACAGCAGATCGCGAAGCACCTTGTTGCTGGGGTTGACAGCCGTCTTGTAGGGATTCTCCTGCAAGGTCGTACCCTCGATCGCTGCATTTCCGTTGATAAAATGTCCGGGCAGGGCATCGCGCGTCTCGAAATTCTCGAACATATACCCCACGGCATCCTCGCTCACCACGACCGTCCACGAGGCGGTTTTCTCCTCGCCTTTGGTGTTCACACCCTTGTAGGCGACCGTATAGGTTCCGGCCGCGTCGAACGTGTGGCGGAACTCCGTCGTCGTCGAAACCACGTCGCCGCCGACCTTCCACTCGTGCGTGAGACCCGTAGCGCCGCCCTTCACTGTCGCGGTGATGGCCAGCTCGTCGCCCTTCACGTTCTTGAGCGTCGAGCCGTCGGCTTTCGAGAACTCGATCTCCAGCGGTTTTTCCTCGACCTGGACCGTCCACGTGCCGGTCTTCTCCTCGCCCTTGCCGTTGACGCCCTTGTAGGAGACCGTGAAGGTTCCGACCTCGCCGAACGTGTGCTTGAACTCAGCAGTAGTAGATACCACGTCGCTGCCGACTTTCCACTCGTGCGTGAGACCCGTTCCACCGTTCTTCACCGTCGCCGTAATGGCCACTTCGTTACCCTGCACGCAGGGAATCGTCGCGTCGGTCACCGAAAATTCGATCTCCAGCGGCAGTTCGTCGACCGTGACGGTCCACGTGCGGTTGAACGAAATGTCGTCGGCATTCACGCCTCGGTAGGCAACCGTATAGGAACCCATCTTGTCGAAGGTGTACTTGAACTCGGCGGTCGAGGAGACTTCCTCGTCACCGACTTTCCAGGCGTGCACGACCTCCTTGTCGCCGGCCACAACCGTCGCCGTGATAAGCACCTCCTCGCCCGGCAAGCAGGAGATCGTCTCCTCCTCGTTCGAAAACTCCACTTTCAGGGGCGAGCCCTCGACCGTCACCGAATAGTCCTTCTCGACCTTTCCGGCCGTGTTCGAAGCCTCGAAATGCACGTCATAGGTGCCTTTCGCCTTGAACACATAGGTCATCGACGCCGTCGAAGCCATCAGTTTTCCGTCGACGAACCAGCTGCAGCTGAGCGGTCCGGGGCTCTCGATCACCGCCTCGAAACGCACGGCGTCGTCGACATAGGCCGACACGGCGGATTCCGTGACGGGGAAGGTCACCTGCGGCATGACGGCCGGCTGTTCGCTCGTCGTGTCGTCGTCGCCGCATCCCCACAGCGCAGTCAGTCCCATCAGCAAGACTGCCTGCATCCAAATTATTTTTTTCATCGTTTTTCGCATTTCAGTTTACTCCAAAAACTCGATATCGTCGATATACACCGTGCGGGTGTTGGTCTCGGTCACGGCTCCCGAAGCGATATTATTGCCGTTCTCCTGCAACATCGGGCGGAACGTGATGTTCTTCGTCGGATCGAGATTCGCACCGAACTTATACTCCAGCACCTCCCATTCATCCTTGAACTGCGGTTTGGTGACGGACGGATGCTTGGTTCCGGCATACTCCACACGAGGATAATACTTGTTCTTGCCCAGATAGACCTTGAACCGGATGCCCGTGTATTTCGTCACGTCGATCTTGTCGACCGGAATATCTTTCAGCTTCAAATTAAAATAACCCGACGTACCGCCCGTTCCGGTGACATTGTCCCGGAGCACTTTCAGGCTGGTGTTGATACCCTCGGGTTTGGGGTTGTCCGCCAATTCGATACCCGGCGTATTTTCCTTCAGGGTCCACCAGGCAGGCAGCGTGGTGTAATCCTCGAAATGCTCGAAGAGCGCTCCCGACGGAACCATCGTCACGGTCCATGTGCGGTCCACGGTCTCCTGCTTGGAGTTCACGCCGTGGTAGGCAATCGTGTAGGGCCCTGCGCCGGAGAAGGCGCGGCTGAACACGGCGTCGGTCGAAACCGTCTCGCCGTCCACCTTCCATTCGTGCAGAACGCCCGTGCCGCCGTATTTCACCGTGGCGATAATCTCCACGATGGCGCCGTCCTTACAAGCGATCACCGCGTCGTTGTTCGAGAAGCTGATCTCCAGCGGACGCTCCGTGGCCTGCACTTCGAAACTCTTCCGGAAAGTCCCGGCAGCGTTCGTACCTGCATAGGCCACGGTATAGACCTTGGCTTCGGGCAGGTCGAACGTGTCGAAATAAGCCTTGTCCGACTTCTCCACGCCGTCCACCGTCCATTTGTGAGTGACATCCGATCCGGCGTCGACAATGGCCATCACTTTCAGGATATCCAACTGCCGGCGCACGATGCGCGTCGAGTCGCCCACCGAGAGGTGCATCTCCAGCACGTCGGAGACCTTCACGGCATAGCTTTTCCCGACCCTCCCGGCACCGTTGCGGGCTTCGAAGCGCACCTCGTAGTCGCCCGGGGCGCCGAACGTGTAGGTCATCTCCGCGGTCGAGGCTTCGAGCGTGCCGTCGACATACCATCCGCAGGTGAGTTTGTCGCCGCTTTCGATGTCGGCCCGGAACTCCACCGGATCGCCGACGACAGCCGTCAGCGAGGTCTCCTCCACCGGGAACGTCACCTGCGGTGCGGTGTGCCGCAGCGGAGTCACATCCTCCTCGCAGCCCCACAGCGCCACAATTCCCAGCAGTGCTATTGCTTTTGCTTTCAATCTGGTTTTCATAATCGGTCGGTTTTATTGCGCATCGTAAAAACGGGTCAGCTGATAGACGTTGCCGTTCAGCTCCTCCATGTTGTCCAGCAGGGGCGAGTAGTACTGGAAATCCCAGGTCACCATGCCCTTGTTCGAATCGCGGTTCGAGGGGTCGGTGTTCAGGTTCTCGGGGTCGTTGTCCTGATAGGTGAACCAGTGCCAGCCCACGCATACCTTGCTCTCGAGGAGCTTCAGCGCGAAATTCTGGTAGAAATAACCGCGCTCGGCCTGCGTGCGGACGTTCCATCCGGCGCCGGTGGTGTTCGGGAGCTCCGAATCCTCGCCCTTGGTGTAGAACTCCGTCACGAAGAACGGCTTCCCGGACCACGTGCCCCAGTTCTGCACGGCCTGCGCATCGGGCTCCCATTTCTGGTAGTGGTTGATCGAGAGGATGTCCATGTATTTGCCGGCAGTCTTGAACATCTCGTCGTTCACCAGCTCGTAGTTCCACTGGTTGAAGCGGCACCCCAGATAGAGGTGGTTGGGATCGTACTTTTTGATCGCCTTGGTCACCTTCTCCAGATAGACCTCCAGACAGTAGGCGATGAAGGCGCGGCGGTCGGCATCCGTGGCCTCGGAGAGTTTCGCCCCGGTCTTGCCCTTGCGCTCGTCGAGCCACTGCTGGGCCTTCTGGTGGTTGATATGTGTATCGGGCCACTTTTCCAGGCAGCGGTCCAGCGCATAGTCCTTCCACGGAATCTCGTTGTCGGTGAAATAACCGATGCAGTAGGGATCGTCCTTATATTTGGAGATGGTCGAAATCTCGCTCTCGACATACTCATCGAACTTGGGGTGGAAGACCATCGCGAAATCGTTGGGATAACCCTCCCAGCCCGACCAGCTCGCGTCGGCCTCCTCGCCCGAGGACTTGATATAGCTGTTGAGTTTGCCCATCGGGCTGACGATCACCGTGTAGGGCATCGGCTCGGTGAGCTTGCGCACGGTCTCGACGTTCGACCACGCCCCCAGTCCGTTGAATCCGCGGGCCTTGAGCATCGAGGTCTCCTGACGGGCCCACTCCGAGGTCGAACCGAATTTCTCCTGCAATTTGGCCTGCTGGCGGTCCGAACCGCCGGCGCTGAACACGGCCACGCCCTTGCAGATGTAGAGGTTGCCTTCGGGAGTTATCATCCACCAGCGTCCGCCGATCTGCTGCGTGCGGAAAAATCCGGTGGCCGTCGACGACGAAACCTTCCAGCCGCCGTACTTGTCGACGGCGGGGTCTTCGCCGGGCGTGAAGCCGTGGATGCGGTCGACCGTGTAGGCGAGGTAGTCGCCCCACGCCGAGGTCTTGTTCTTGCGGGCGCGTACCTCGTGGGGCGGCTCCACGTCCGAGGGCGTGTCGCCTCCGCCGGAGGGATAAACCTCGGGCAGCGCATAGGTCTTGTCTTCCGCGCAGCCGGCGGCCAGAAGCGCGGCGGCAGCGATCAAAAGCAGGTATTTCAGCGATTTATTCATGGCTATTCAGTCGTTTTTCGGTTTGCTTTGGCCTTCTCCGCATCCAGGTGGCGGATCAGCCGGTAGGTGCAGTCGTTCAGCTGCTTCATCTCGTCGAGCAGGACGGTGTAGGGCTCGAAATTCCAGGCCACGACGCCCTTGTTCGAATCGCGGTTCGAGGGGTCGGTCCGCAAGTTCTGGGGATCGTTGTCCATGTAGGTGAACCAGTGCCAGCCCACGCAGTTGCCGCTGCGCAGCAGCTCCGTCACGAAATTCTGGTAGAACCAGCCGCGGTCGGCCTGCGTGTGCACGTTCCAGCCGGCGCCGGTGTTGTTCGGCAGTCCCGAATCCTCGCCCTTGGTGTAGAATTCGGTGATGATGAAGGGTTTGCCCGACCACTTCTCCCAGTCGGCCATCCACGCGGCGTTGGGTTCCCACAACCGGTAGTGGTTGATCGAAATCACGTCCATGTATTTCCCGGCCACAGCGAATATCTCGGGGCTGGCCATCTCCTGATGGTGCTGGTTGAAGCGACAGCCCAGGTAGAGGTGGTTGGGGTCGTACTTGCGCAGCACCTCCGTGACCTTGCGCATGTAGGTGTCGAAATAGAAGGTCTGGAACGCCTTGCGGTCGGCATCGGTGATCTCCCCCGCCGGGGCGTCCTTCACGCCCTTGCGCTCGTCATACCACTTGCGGACGGCGATATAGGCATCCTCGTCGTGCGCCAGCAGGGTCAGATGGCGGTCCAGCGCGTCGTTGACCCACGGCAGTTCGTTGTCGGTGAAATAACCCAGCAGGTACTTGTCGTCGCGGTATTTGGCAATGGGCGCGATAGCCCGGTCGATAACGGCGTCGAACCCGGGGTCGAAAACCATCGCCAGGTCGAAGCGGTAGCCCTGCCATCCGGCCTGCTTGTACTTGCCGCCGAAATGCCGGCGGTGCTGTCCGTGGTACATCCCCATCGGGTTCACGATCACGGTGTAGGGCATCGGATGCTCCGACTCGCGGACCGTGTTCACGTCCGACCAGGCCCCCAGCCCGTTGAAACCGTAACGGCGCAGCATCTCCTGCTGGTCGGCGGCCCAGGCGGCGGGCGTTCCGAATTTCTCTTCGAGGGCCTTTTTCTGGCGGTCCGAGCCGCCCGTCGTGAAGACGGCCACGGCCTTGTGGATAAAGGGCCAGCCCTCGGGATCGACCAGCCACCAGCGGTCGCCGATCTTCTGCGTGCGGAAGAACCCCGTGGCCTCCTGCCGGTCGACCGTCCAGCCGCCGTACCGGCTCAGCTTCGGGTCGCCCTTCCGGCAGTTGAAACCCGGAAGGCGGTCGACGGTCTTCGCCTCGTAGCTCTTCCATTCGGGTTTCTGCGCATTTTCCCGGGCCTCGACCTGCCGGTACTCCGGAGCCTTGGCCGCAAGGCTTCCGGCGGCCAGCACGGCGGCCGCCAGGAGCGTCAGTCTGTTCAAGAGTCGTTTCATACGGCTATTCGTAGTTACCGGGGTTCTCGTCCTGCCACTCGTTCACACCGTCGCGCACGCGGTTGCGGAACGTCAGCGTATCGGTGGCATGGTAGGTCAGCCCATCCTTCACGTACTTGTACCTGAGGTAAATCCGGCGGTTCTGCAGCAGCTTCGCCCGGTTGAACGAGCAGTCGCCGTCGGCCTCGACCACATAGTCGGCACCGTCCGCGGCGCTCACCGTGATCGCCCCGCCCTCGCCCTGCGTCAGCCGGAGCTGGGCTTTGGAACCGTTCAGCTCGCCGCCCACGGCATTGGCCGTCAGCGAGAACGGCTCGACGGTAGTCAGCGTCCAGGTGCGCGTCTCGGGCTGCGGAATGGTCGTATAGTACGCCACGCGGTTGACCTCCGTGCCCGAAGCGTCCGTCACGACGGTCTCGCCGCCGTGCCAGTAGTTGCCGAAGAGCATGTTTTCATAGCGCACGCCGATTACCGAGGTCTCCTTGCCGGCCATCAGGTCGGTGCCGTTGCCGTTGGTCAGCCGCAGGGGAATCACATACCGGGGCAGCGTGCGCGACGCGTCGGCAAGGAATTTCGCCGAGTCGATCCTGATGACGATCTGCCCCAGGTGCGAACCCTGACGGATGGTCACACGGCCGTCGGTGCCGCCCTCGGGCAGCAGTTTATACTCCTCGGCCGACAGCGCTTCCAGCTCGCTGAGCGACTTGGTGAGGTTCTGGATATAGGAGAAGACGTGGGTCTTCATCGCCTGCAGCGTGGCGTCGCTGACCAGCGAATAGTCGATCTCGAAGCCGATCGGACGGTCCACGGAGTTCTCGATGGTGCCGCCCAGCGCCACGCCCGTGGAGAACCTCATGCCCTCGCCCACGATGACCGAACGGACGTCGGTCTGGTTGGCGAAACCCACGGCCTGCGTGTCGTTGTCCTTCACATAATCGTCGTAACACGATGTCAGCGCGAAGGATGCAGCCAATATGAACAGGTATTTTTTCATGGTTTTACTGTTTTTTCAGGTTGTGATTTACTGCCAGTTCTCCCAGCCTTCGTTCTGCACGAGGCCCTTGACGTTGAGCATCTCCTTGTAGGGGATCGGGAGGTAAGCCGATGTGAACGAACGCTTTTCGACCACATGATCGAAATCGTACACGAAGTCGCCGTTCAGCTGGCGCGTAACCTGCACGCCGTGCACCTCGCGGTTCAGCTCGCCGAGCGTCGTCGTCCAGCGGCGCAGGTCGAAGAACCACGTGCCTTCGAAGCAGGTCTCGATGCGGCGCTCGTTGCGCAGGAACCGGTCGAAAGCCTCCTTGCCGGCCAGCGAAACCTGCTCCAGATAAGGATCGGCCTTGATGCCCTCGGCACCGTCGTAGGTCGTGCGGCTGCGCAGCAAGGCGATGGCCTCGCGGGCCGTCAGTCCGTCGATCGGGGCGTTGGGGCCGCCAACCCGGTTGGCCGCCTCGGCGAAGGCCAGCACCATGTGGGCCCAGCGGATGAAGAATTTCGAGTGCGGCATCTTGTTGACCGAGGTCTCGGACCAGTTGAGTCCCATGTAGACGAATTTCTTGATGTGGTAGTTCGTCAGCGAGTTCTTCGAGCTGGTTCCGGCCGCGTCCTTGCCGCCGTTGGACCAGTTTTCGAAATTGTAGGTCTTGCTCGTCTGTCCCGTAACCACCGAACGGCCGTTGTAGAAGATCACGCTGTAGAAACGCGGATCGCGGTTCAGGTAGGGATTCGCAGGGTCATAGGTGTAGTTGGGCGATTCGCCGACCGGATAGCCGTCGGCCATGCCGAAGGCGTCGACCAGCTCCTGCGTGGCGCCCATCGTGCCGTTGCCCTGGAAACCGCCCGGATAGAAGGCGCGTTCCATATCGTCGTTCGACGACTTGTAGCGCGAAGCGTAGACGATCTCGGGGTTGTTGGGGTCGCACCAGTCGACCTGCCGGCCGACGGAGAAACCGCCGGAGACGTTGTCCACCGTCATCTTGAAATCCATCACCTCCTTGGCGCATTCGGCGGCCTTCTGCCAGCGCTCCATATCGCCGTCGGGATTGAAGCGCGGGCTGGCCCACGTGAGGTAAACCAGCGCCTTGATGGCCACGGTGCTGATGCCGTCGAGACGGCCCCAGTTCTGGGCCCCCAGCACACGGCGGTCATCGGCGTTCGGCACCAGGAAATCGCGGTGCGCAATCGGCAGGTACTTGTAGGCCGAGTCGCAGTCACGCAGGATCTGCTTCACGCAATCGTCGTAGGTGTTCCGCTCGAAGCGCAGGTCGCGCATCTCCTCGGGCGACATCTCCCAGACGCGCACGGGTTCGAGCAGGATGGGATAGCCCAGCAGGCGGCCGTCGGTGCCGCGGCCCCCGAATTTCTGCAGCAGGTCCCACTGGAACCAGGCTCGCAGCGCGTAAGCCTCGCCCCAGAGACGGTTGCGAAGCAGTTCGTCCAAGTGTTCGTCGAGCATGTAGCGCATGTTCAGCCCGCGGTTGTCCTTGAGGAACATGTTGACATTATAGATGCCCTTGTAGTCGCGGTCCCAGTAGGTTTCGAACGGGTCGTTCGTGGGGCTCGTGACGCCGATGGCGAAGCGGCGGAGAACGTCGGTCGTCGAGGTGCGCACGGCGTTGTCCGTGGCGCAGTCGAGGTAGGCGCCCTCGTTGTCGTTGTAGTTCTGGGCCATGTAGTCGTAGCACTTGCCCACGAGTCCCTGCATCGTCGTCGGGTTGGTCAGGATGTAATCCTCCGAACGGATCGCGCTGGGATAGGGATCGAGGAAATCGCTGCACGAGCACATCGCACCCACTGCGGCAACCGTCAGTATCCGGAAATATGTTCTTTTCATCGTCGTCTCAATTAGAAGGTTAACTTAATGCCTGCCACGAAGGTACGCATCAGCGGATAGTTCGTGAGTCCGGAGCTGATGGCCTCGGGATCGACATCCTTGATCTTCGAAATGGTGCAGAGGTTGTTGCCGCGCACGTAGACCCGCATGCGGCGGATCGAGGTGATGCCCAGCCGGTGCACGGGCAGTTCGTAGCCCAGTTCGACGGTCTGGATCTTGAAGAATCCGCCGTCCTCCAGCCAGAAGGTCGAGGTCTTGTAGTTGTTGTTGACCTTGTTGTAGGTCAGGCGCGGGTGGTCGGGGTTGCCGGCGTTGCGAAGCGTGTATTTCGAGTAGTTGCCATCGCCCCAGCCGTTCCAGAAATAGTCGTTCGTCAGCGCGATGTCGTAGAAAGCGCGTCCCGTGCCCACGACCGTCAGGTCGAAATCGCGGTAGCGGAGGTTGACGTTCACGCCGTAGATCATCTTGGGCGTCGAGTTGCCGATGACGCAGAAATCGTTGTCGTCGATCTGGCCGTCGCCGTTCATATCCTCGTATTTGAGGTCGCCCTTCTGCAGTTTGTCGTCGAAGAGCTGCGGCACGAGGAGCGTCTCCTCATCGCTCTGGAACTGCCCGATGTAGCGCAGGCCCCAGATCGAGGAGGCCGAATAGCCGACCTTCGAACGGTAGGCGTCCTTGTAGTCGAGTTCGTCGGCACGCAGCACCTTCGAAGCCTGGAACGTCGCCCAGCCGTTGACCGAGTAGGAGAAATCACCGACCCGGTCGCGCCAGCCCAGCGCGAGTTCATAACCCTGATAGCGGGTCTTTTCGTAGTTCATCCACAGGGCGCCCGACGAAATGCCGGCCAGCAGCGGCAGGACGTTCTTCATCTCGGTGACGGGACCGTCGGAGAGCGTGTTGTAATAGTTAAGTTCGAAGCTCAGCCGGCGGCGCAGGGCCAGCCCCTCGATGCCGACCGTGAATTCGCGGCGCTTCTCGAAACGCAGGTTCGGGTTGCCCAGCATCTGCGCATAGAGCCGGTCGACGGCGTTGCTCGTGGTGCTTCCGAACCACTGGTTGTTCGTATGGGGGCCGAATTTCTGGCCGTCGCTGTCCCACTTGTAGTTGTCGACGTCGCGGTTGGCCGACATCGAACCGTCGTAATAGAGGATACCGCCCTCGGCACGCAGCTTCAGGAAATCGATGCCGCGGAGGTTCTTCATGAAATTCTCCTCGGAGACGATCCAGCCCAGACCCACCGACGGCGAAGCCGACCAGCGGTTGTTCAGCAGCGCATAGGTGCCCTGGTAGCTGCACGCCGCCTGCACGAGATAACGGCCGTCGTAGGCATAGCGGGCGCCGAAGCCGAAGGTCATCTCGCGGCGGTGCTCGGTGATGAATTTCTGCGAACGCTTGGTAATCATGTACGACGCCGACGCAGCGACGGCATGGCGGCCGAAGGTGCGGTCGTAAGCGAATTTCTGCACGAAATAGAACCGGTTCGAGAAGTAGTCGAGCAGTTTGGTCTTGTTGGCCATGGCCTTCACGCTGTGGCTGCTGCTCTGCTCGGGAATCATCGCGTCGTAACCGTTTTCGTCGATGCCCTTGTTCAGGATATAGGCCGCATAGTCCTCGGCCGTACCCAGACGCACGAGGTTCGTGGCGTCGTAAGCGCCGTAGGTCATCGACGTGAGACCCGGGGTGAGGAACGAGAAATCGACATCCACGCCCACGTTGATCAGGCCCTTGCGGATGGTCTCGGTATAGGCGCCGTTCTCGAGGATGTTGGCCACGGGATTCTGCTTGTAGAGCGACGACACGGCGTACCACGGCGACTCCAGCGAAGGATCGTTGTTGGCGTAGATCGGAAACGAGATGGCCGGCGTGGTGTTGATGTCGCTGATGATGTCGGGGAATTCGGTCACGCCGAGCGTGGTGTTCGACGACGCGTCCTCGCTCGAATAGTTCGAGCTGTAACCGTAGTTGGACGATTTGCGGATGCCCATGGTCGAGACCAGTCCGAAACGCGCCCGGATGTAGCGGTGCAGCTTGATGTCGAGGTTGGCGTTGATGTTCACGCGGTTGTAGTTCGCCGCGGGACCGATCTTGTAGATGTCGTCCTCACCGGCGTAACCCAGGAAGGCGAAGTAGCGCACCAGGTCGTTGCCGCCGCCCGAAGAGACGTTGGCTTTGGTGTAATACATCGTGTTCTTGAGCATCCTGTCGCGGAAATTGACGCTCGGATTCCACTTGTCGTAGGGATCGTTCTTGGCATAGGCCGCCACGTCGTCGCGCGAATAAAGCATGTCGAGGCCGCTGTTGTTGCGGGCGATGTTGTTCAGCCGGGCGTAATCCGCGCCGCTGACATACTCGGGCATGCGGTCGACGGTGTTCACGCCGCCCTCGACATCGACCGTCAGGTAACGGTCGTTGTAGCGGCCGCGCTTGGTCTTGATGTAGACGATGCCGTTGGCGGCCGAAGGTCCGTAGAGGCTCTTTTCGAGCACGTCGCGGACAATGGTGATCGACTCGATCTGCTGCGGGTCGAGCGGCGTCTCGTCGATCTGCACGGGGATGTCGTCGACCATGTACATCATCTGCTTGCCGCGGGTCGTGACGCTGATGCGCGTCGAGGCGCCGTACTGGCCGATGTGCTCCAGCGGATTGACTCCGGGGCCGCCGAATTTCTCCGCAACCTCGACGCCGCTGGCCAGACCCGTCAGGGCGTTGCGGATGTCGGTCGAGGAGTATTTTTCGAGCTCCTCGCCGCGGATGACAATGGAACTGCCCACCGACCACCGCTTTTTAAGGGTGGTGTAAGGCAGCGGAATGTCGTCGTCCTCGCCGGCCAGCAGGACCGCGGGGGTCAGCGTCACCTGCGCCGACTCGGCCAGGGCGCTGCCCAGGGCGCGGACGGGGGTGAACCCCTCGGCCGAAACCGTCACCAGGTCGCGGGGCGCGACGGAAAAGACAATGCGGCCCGCTTCGTCGGCCCTCAGGTGCCGGGCACCCTCGCCCACGGTGAAATCGGCGTTCGGGACCGGCTTCCCGTCGGGCGTGACCACCGCAACGGAGACGTCGACCCGCCGGGGCTGCGCCTTGCGGGCCTGCGCCGCAGCCGGGCTGAACCACGCCGGGAGGATCAGCAGCATGCACAGCAGCGCAGCGTATTTGGAATGTGAAAACAGAGTATGTTTCATGGATTTTCTCATTATGCGATTAACACTACCACGCCTCGTTGGGTACGTAGTTCTTCATTTTGAGCAGGTCGCTCGTCTGGAACTGCACGTAATACATGCCGTCGTTCTTCCAGGCGATCTGACGGTTCGAAGGCAGCTCGAAACGCTCGTAACGGAAGCCCGTGGGATACTGCGCCGTAGCCCCCGCCTTGAGTTTGGTGACGCGCATACCCATCAGCCGCGTGCGGTGGATCGCAGGTGCATCCTTCCAGCGGCGGATGTCGCAGTAATAGTGGTAGCCTTCGAAGCAGAGCTCAACCGTGCGCTCGTTCTTGATGCGCGGACGCAGGGCCTCCTTGTCGGTCGTGTAGGTGTCGAGCACGGCAGGCATCCCCACCCGGTCGCGCACCGTGTTCAGCGCCTGAAGGGCCGTCATCGTGGCTCCGGGAGCCTGTCCGTCGGGACCGTAAGCCTCGTTGGCCGCCTCGGCATAGTTGAGGTAGACCTCCGCCAGACGGATAATCGGGTCGGTCAGCAGCAGGTTCTGCACACCCTTGTTCGAAAGGGCGCCCGTGCGCTTCTGCTCGTAGTAGAAAGTCTCCGAAACACCGTCCTCGCTGCCGCTGCGCTTCTGAATCAGCGATCCCGAAGGCAGGCTGCCGTCCTCGTTCACATAAATCGAGGCGTTGCCGTAACCCTGCACCGGCTTCTGGTTGTAGATCACCACGACATCGAAACGCGGATCGCGGTTCGTGTAGGGATTCTGCTCGTTGTACTGTCCGGCGGCGGTCGCTGCGGCACGCTCCTCGGGGGTGTTGAGCGGCCAGCCGCCGGCGGTCTCGAACTTGTCGACGAAATTCTGCGTCGGGCACTGCCCCGAGCTGAAGGCGTTGTTCGAGAAGCAATAGGGCACGAAAGCCTGCACCCGGTCGTTGTTGTAGTTGGTCGTGCTGCCGCTCGTATAGGCCCACAACTGTTCGTTGGTGTATTTCGTACCGTAGAAATTGTCGGTGTACTTGTCCTTCGCGAGCAAAAGGTAGCCGTAGTCGAGCGCACTCTTCAGCGCCGTCCAGTTGGCCTCGGCGGCCTCCTGCCAGCGGGAGATGTCGTTCCCGGGGTTGCTCAGCGGACTGGCGGCATAGAGCAGCGCACGGCCCTTCATGGCCAGCGCCGTCACGCCGTTGGGTTTGTCCTGGTCCGACGCCGAGAGGTGTCCCGCGCCCGATGCCGGGTCGCGGCGCATCAGCCCCGCCTCGTCGAAAATATCGGCCGCAGTCTGGAAATCGGCGGCAACGCGCTGCAGCATGTCGTGGTCCGACAGGCGCGGCAGGTCCCACTCGTCCTCGGAACCCATCACCTTGTCGATGTAGGGCAGCGAGCCGTAGAGGCGGAAGAGTTCGAAATGGCAGTAGGCCCGCACGAAATAGGCCTGGGCCAGCAGGTCCTTCTTCTCGCGGTCGGTGGCGTCCTGCAGCATGTCGATGTTGCGGATGGCCATGTTGGCCACGCGGATCGATTTCCACGAATAAGGAACCTTCGCGGTCTTCGACGAAGCGTCGGAGTTGTAGCCCACGGCATAGATCACCGTCGAACCGTCGCCCTGCTTGCCGGGCTGGCAGCGCTGGATACGGGTCATGTCGCACATGTCCGTAAGGCCCTCCATCGTGAATTTCTGGTTGTTGCCGGCGAACCACTGCGGATAGTGCGCCTTGATGTTGAAATTGGCTCCGTTGTAGACGGCGTTGAAATAGCTCTTGAAGTTGGCGTATTTCGAGAAAACCTCCTTTTCGTCCAGTCCGGCGTCGGGCGCCTTGTCGAGATATTCGTTCAGGCACGATGTGCTGCCTGCGGCGACCGCCGCCAGCATCGCCCAGCTCAATACCTTTGTCAATATATGTTTCATGGTCTGTTTGCGTTTTTGGGGTTAGAACGATACCTGAAGACCCAGTTTGATGGTCATCATCTGCGGATATTTACCCCACACGAGGTACTTGCTTTCGGGATCGCCCTCCAGCAGGTCGGTGAAGGTCAGCAGGTTGTTACCCGTGGCGTAAACCTTCAGGGCACGCACGCCCAGCGCCTGCTTGATTCTCGGACCGCTCCACGTATAGCCGATCGAAACCTCCTTCAGGCGCAGGTAGTCGGCACGGCGCCACGAACGTCCGGCGATCTTGGCATTGTAACCGCCCGTCGTCGCGCTCTCGTTGTAGCCCGACCAGTTCATGTTGACCTGCGACGAGGCGGTGTAGTGCACGGCGCCGTGGTTGCCGCCCGGATTCGACGGCGACCAGTAGTCGAGCGACGAAAGGTGCGTGCGGTAGTTACCCTTGTAGAACTCCCACTCGTACATCTGGTCGAAATTGACCCATTTCTTGGCATAACCCTGGAAGAGGACGTTCACGTCGAGGCCCTTCCACTTGAAGCCCGCGTTGAAGGCGTAGGCGATCGGGGGATTGAGCGAACCCTCCATGCGTGCGAGGTCGTCCTTGTCGATCACGCCGTCGCCCGTGAAATCGAGGAACTTGTAGTCGCCGACCACCACGTCGCTGACCTTGCCGGGCAGGAAATTGCTGTGGATGTCGTCCACCGACGTGAGGTAGCCGTTGCCCACGAGGTACGCGCCGCTGAGCTGCGCACCCAGCGCCGTACCCACCTTGCGCTGGTGCGCGAGGGCGTAGAGGGCGTCGTCGGCATAGAGGATGCGGTTCTCGTTGAACGAGAAATTGCCGCCCAGGAAGATCGTCCAGTCCTTGCTGAGCCGCTTGCGGTAAGAGAGTTCGAGTTCGATGCCATGTTTCTTGATCTCACCCTTGTTGAGCTCCTTCGAGGTGTTGCCGATCCACATCGGGGTCGTGTTGTCCACCGAAATGAGCATCTTGTCGCGCTTCTCGTCGAAGAGGTCCACGCTCAGGTGGAGTTCGTCGTTCAGGAAGCCCATCTCGATACCCAGGTCGCGCTTCATGGCCTGCTCCCACTGCACGGAGCTGTTGGCAATCTTGTCCTCGACGATATGACCGTTGCCGTCCTTCGAGAATTCGCTCATGTAGAGCCAGCGGTTGTTGGCATAGTCGCTACCGACAAGGCCCTGCGAATAGCGGAGTTTCAGCTTGCTGAACCACGGTTTCAGCGGCTCGAAGAAACGCTCCTCCGAAACCACCCATCCCACGGCGCCCGAGGGGAAGAATCCGAAACGGTTGCCCGGGGCGAAACGCTCCGAACCCGTGTAACCCATGTTGACCTCGACGAGGTACTTGTGGGCGAAATCGTAGGTGGCACGCGCCACGATAGCTTCGTTGTAATAGGGGAAATCCGACCCTTTGTCCTGCTCCTGCCGGTTGAAGAGCACCAGACCCGTCACGTTGTGGCGGCCGAAGGTGCGGTTGTAGTTCAGCGAGAGGTCGTAGTAGAGGTCGAGGTAGTAGCCGTCCTGCAGCGCATTGCCCGCCGTGGTGTAGACCGGATTGGGCACATAGAGATAGCCGTTGTCGCCCGTCCGGCTCCACGCATTCTCGTCGGTGCCGATCTTCGAGTAGTCGAGATACCAGCTCGGACGGTCGTACTCCGTGCGCAGGGTCGTATATTTATAATAGGTGCTCAGCGACACCTTGCCCTGCACCGAGAGACCCTTGGTAATGAAATCGAGCTTCTGGTTGATGATGATGTCCGAAAAGAGTTTGGAATCGGTCAACTGGATGAAGCGGCCGCGCATCATCTGGTAGTAGGGATTGCCCGTGGTCTGGTCGGCCTCGCTGATCAGACGGTCCTCCACGACGCCCGGATAGTCCAGGTCGGGGACCTCCTCGAGCACCCACGAGGGATAGTACATCGGGTATTTGGCCGTCGAGCTGCCGAAGATGTATTTCCACATGCCGTCGTCGCCGTCCTGCGGCTGGGGCTTGTTCTTGATGCCGACGTTGCCGCCCAGCTTGAACGACACGACGGTCGTCGGGGTGACGTTGAAATCGACGTTCGTGCGGAAATTGAACCGGTTGTAATAGTAGCGCGAGTCGATCTTGCCGTCGTTCACCCCCTTGAAGATGGAGCCTTCGTGCGCGTAGCCCACCGATGCGAAATATTTCACGAAGCGCGTACCGCCCTGGATGTTGAAGTTGGCGTTGATCGTCGAGGCGAACGAATCGGTCATCTCGTCGAGCCAGTTCACGTCGGGATAGCGCAGCGCGTTGAGCCGCGACGAGGGACGGCGGTATTCGTTGAGGTCCGCCTGCGAGGTGAGGGAATCGAAGAGCTGGTCGTTCATCTTGGCCACGTTCATCAGCGACATCGTCCGGTAGGAGTCGATGTGCTTCGGAGTGTTGATCGGCATGGCGAAACCCGTCGAGAACGAAAAGTCCATCTTCGGCTTGCCCTCCTGACCGCTCTTGGTCGTGACGATGATGACGCCGTTGGCACCCTTGGCACCGAACACGGCCGTCGCCGAAGCGTCCTTCAGCACCGAGATGTTGGCCACCTCGTTGGGGTCGATGGTCGAGAAATCGCGCTCCACGCCGTCCACCAGCACCAGCGGGTTGGAGTTGCTGAAGCTCGACACGCCGCGGATGAGAATTTCCGAGTCGTTGTCGCCCGGCTGTCCCGAGGTCTGGAGCGTCGTGACGCCCGAGAGCTTACCCGCGAGGGCATTGGTGATATTCGACACGCCCGCGTCCACGAGGGCGTCGCCCTTGACCTGCGAGATGGCACCCACGACGCTCTCCTTACGCTGTACGCCATAGCCCACAACCACGACGTCGGCAATCGACGCGGCGTTCTCCTCCAGCGTCACCACATACTGCGTCTGCGAGGTCAGCGTCACCAGCTGGGTCTGGTAGCCCAGGTAGGAGACCTGCAGGCGGCCCTTGGCGGGAACCTCCAGCGAGAAGGCGCCCTTCACGTCGGTGGTCGTGCCGGTCGTCGTACCTTCGACAATCACGTTGGCCCCGATCACCGGGGCACCGGCCTGATCGACCACCGTACCCTGGACACGGTGTTTCGCGGCAGCGTTCCCGGCCTGCGCCGCCGCAGCGGGCGCGGCAAAGGCTCCCGGCGCCTGCAGCAGACACAGCGCCAGAACCAACACGCCGAAGCGCAGCGCACTCCACCGCCCGGTTCCGGAATTTGCATACTTTGTAGATTTACTCATGTTGATTGGTTTAGGTTATTTGTCTTGTTTTAGCTTGCCATTATTTAATTTTTTTGAATAAATAAGGTTCTCCGGTATTGCAAATTTAAAATGAGGCATCGCGGGAGACTGAAACTTGCGTACATCTGATTGAAACAATCATACATTTCTGCAGGATGTGTGCGCACACATCCTCTCACGGCACGCGCAGGGACAAAAAAAGGGGACGGATAAGAAAATCCGTCCCCGAGCGGGAAACCTGCGGCCGTGACCGGCTGCGGGAGTTTATTTTACCTTATAGGAAGAGTACGGCGAGCACCGAAACGGCGAATCCGCCGCAGAATCCGGCCAGCACCTGCCATCCGTTGTGACATCCCAGGTAGAGGCGTGCCGAAGCCAGCGCCCCGGCACAGAGGACCGCCGCCATGAGCGGCACCATCATGTTGCCGACGCCCACGACATTCATCACCACCAGCAGCGCCACGACGGCGCCCATCCCCGTCAGGTGGAGGCTGATTTTCCAACGGAGCGACACCACGAGACAGAGTATCTCGCAGCAGGCCGCGGCGACCATAAACTTGCGCAGGAACATCGCCGAAGGGATCTTCGCGATGGTGATGGCGCAGAGGATATAGCAAAGTGCGCCGACCAGCAGCGGCAGCATCCGCTCGCGCCGGTCGTCGACACGGTAGTCCGAAATGCGTCCCAGCGACCGCAGCACCCCGAGCGCCAGCACGGGGATGATGACGGCATAGAGCACCACCACCCAAAGCAGGTAGAATTTCACGTTCGAGGGGTAATGGGCGAAGGTGGTCATCGTCAGCAGCATCGCCATCATATAGATCGGCAGCAGAAACGGGTGCAGGCCCCAGGAGATGCCGGTGGAAAGTTTTTTGTAATCCATTGTTTCATTCATTAACGTAATCTCGTGCGATCTTCCGGACGAAATCCCGGTTGCGTCGCGACAACTGCGGCGACAGGCGAGAGCAGACGATCGATCGTTTGCCGAGCCGCCAAAGCAGAAACGGCGTGTGTTTTTACGCCGTAAGCCCCTCCCTCCGGAGGGGTTTGGGGTGGGGTCAGACCTGCAAACGCCACTGCAGGCGGCGATAACGGCAACGGAGAGCAATCCGCCGGTACTCCATCATATCTGCTTCCGCAACCTCGCCACCGGAATGCCGAGCATTTCGCGGTATTTGGCCACGGTGCGGCGGGCGATGCGGTAGCCCTTCGAATTGAGGATGTCCATCAGCGTCTCGTCGGTCAGCGGACGGCGCTTGTCCTCCTCGTCGATGCACTCCTGCAGGATATTCTTGATCTCGTAGCTCGACACCTCCTCGCCCGAATCGGTCTGCATGGCCTCCGAAAAGAGCGATTTCAGCAGGATGATCCCGAACTGCGTCTGCACGTACTTGCTATTCACCACGCGCGAGATGGTCGAAACGTCGAGCCCCGTGCGGTCGGCGATGTCCTTGAGAATCATCGGCCGGAGTTTCGATTTGTCGCCGTCCTTGAAATACTCCTCCTGATAGTCCAGAATGGTCTGCATCGTGCGCATCAGCGTGTCGTGGCGCTGCTTGATGGCCGAGATGAACCACTTCGCGGAGTCGATCTTGCTTTTCACGAACTGAATCGCCTCCTTGTCCTTCTCCCGCACGCGGCCGTCTGAACCCACCATCTCGCGGATCATCTCCATGTAGCGGCGGTTGACGCGCACCTCGGGGACGTTGTAGGAGTTCAGCGACAAGGTGAAACGCCCGTCCTGGTAGTCGAGGATGAAATCCGGGATGATATAGGGCGTGGTGTCGGTGCCGCCCTCGGCGTAGAGGTTGCCGGGCTTGGGCGACAGGTGGCGGATCTCGGCAATCGCCTCGCGGAAATCGTCCTCGGAGATTTGCAGCCGCGCCATCAGCTTCTCGTAATGCTTCTTGACGAACTCGTCGAAATAGTTGGTCAGAATCTTGCGGGCCAGCCGCCGCGGGCGGGTGTTGACCGGCATCTGGGCCATCTGCAGCAGCAGGCACTCCCGCAGGTCGCGGGCGCCGATGCCGGCGGGCTCCAGTTCGTGGATGATGTTCAGCAGGCGTTCCAGCTCCCCGGCCGTGGTCTCGATGCCCACCGTGAAGGCGATGTCGTCGGCCACGGACTCCAGGTCGCGGCGCAGGTAACCGTCCTCGTCGATGCTCCCGATCAGGTAGACCGCCAGCCGCATATCCCGCTCGGGAAGATTCCGGTAGCCCAGTTGTTCGATCAGGTACTCCTGCAGCGAACGGCCTTCGGTCAGGTAGACCGGACGCTGCTTGTCGTCCTTCGAGTAGTTGTTGATGCGGCTCTTGTACGACGGCGTATCGTCGTCGTGCAGGTATTCGTCGACGGAGATTTGCTGGGGCTGCTCATCGTCCTCGGGAGAGCGTTCCTCTTCCTCCAGGACGATGTTGTCCTCGATCTCCTGTTTGATGCGCTGTTCGAGCTGCACGGCGGGCAGCTCCAGCAGCTTGATCATCTGAATCTGCTGCGGAGAGAGCTTCTGCTGAAGCGAAAGTACCTGTTTCTGATTTATAGCCATATAGGGTCCAAATTAAGAATTGTTCAGCATTCCGAATTTGGTCTCTTCATTTAGGCAATCATATACTGATTGTACCGATTCCCGCTGTCGGCGGTCGTTGTCGCCGCCTTTGGCGTCGTATACAAGTCCGACCCCACCCCGGCCCTCCCTCAGGGAGGGAGATGGCGTACGCTCCGGACGGCAGTACATTAAAGTATATAATCGCATTCATTTATTGGGTTCGTTTGGGTCCACGAAAGCCGTTCAGGAACAACTCCCGTAGGAAACGGCCGGGAGCGCAGACGGGATTCAGCAACCCGAAAGCCGGCTATCGCCCCTGAAAGCCGCTTCTTAAGCGGTCAAAAGTCGGCGTGCTGGGGCGTCCGGGGGAACGGCTGCACGTCGCGGATGTTCGTCATGCCGGTCACGAAGAGCAGCAGGCGGTCGAAGCCCAGTCCGAAGCCCGAGTGGGGCGCCGATCCCCAGCGGCGGGTATCGAGGTACCACCAGAGCTCGCGCTCGTTCATACCCAGCTCCAGAACGCGCTTGTGCAGTTTCGTGTAGTCGGCCTCACGCTCCGATCCGCCGATGATCTCGCCGATACCGGGGAAGAGCACGTCCATCGCACGCACGGTCTTGCCGTCGTCGTTCTGCTTCATGTAGAACGCCTTGATCTCCTTCGGGTAGTTGATCAGGATGACCGGACGCTTGAAATGCTCCTCCACGAGGTAGCGCTCGTGCTCCGACTGCAGGTCGCAGCCCCAGTCGCAGGGGAATTCGAACTTGCGGCCCGAAGCCTTCAGTATCTCGATGCCCTCGGTGTAGTCGAGGCGCTTGAAATCGTGCTCCAGCACAAAGTGCAGGCGTTCCAGCAGGCCCTTGTCCCACATCTTGTTCATGAACTCGAGGTCCTCGCTGCAATGCTCCAGCGCATAGCGGATGAGGTATTTCAGGAAATCCTCGGCCAGCTCCATGTTGTCCTCCAGCTCGTAGAACGCCGCTTCGGGCTCGATCATCCAGAATTCCGACGCATGGCGCGGGGTGTTGGAGTTTTCGGCACGGAACGTGGGGCCGAAGGTGTAGATGCGGCCCAGCGACAGTGCGCCCAGCTCCCCTTCAAGCTGGCCCGACACGGTCAGGTTGCAGGCCTTTCCGAAGAAATCCTGCGCATAGTCGATCGCTCCCTCCTCGGTCCGGGGCAGGTTGTTCAGGTCGAGCGTCGTCACCTGGAACATCGCCCCGGCGCCTTCGCAGTCCGAAGCCGTGATGATCGGGGTGTGGAAATAGTAGAACCCGTGCTTGTTGAAATATTCGTGGATGGCGTAGGCCATGGCATGACGGATGCGGAGCACCGCGCCGAAGGTGTTCGTGCGCGGACGCAGGTAGGCGATGTCGCGCAGGAACTCCAGCGAGTGTCCCTTCTTCTGCAGGGGATAGCTCTCGGGGTCGGCCGTGCCGTAAATCTCCAACTTTTCGGCCTGCACCTCGACGCCCTGTCCCGAACCCGGCGAGGCCACCAGACGGCCGTCGACACGGATGCAGGCGCCCGTGGTCACGGGCTTGAGCTCCTCCTCGGCGATCTTCGCCAGATCGACCACCACCTGTATATTATTCACGCACGACCCGTCGTTCAGGGCGATGAACGCCACGTTCTTGTTCCCGCGCTTGGTGCGCACCCAGCCTTTGACGACGATGTCGGTGTCCACGACACCCGACTTCAGAATTTCTGCGATTCTTTGCGTTTTCATAGTTTGTTTTTCACTCATTTCTCGGAATTGACAAAGTTAGCGATTATTTGCGATTTGGCAAAAAAAAATGCCTTCGGCGTCGTAACGACACCTCTATAAGTCGGAATGTTTTACCGCGCTGCATGCAATTCCGTTTTGAACCCATCCAACTTTTGTTTATCTTTGGTGCCGTAACGGCACTTTTATCAGTCGGGACGTTTTGCCGGACCGCGTGCAATTCGGTTTTGGAGCGTCCGTTCTTTTTCGTACCTTTGTCTGGATTATATGCTGCATACAATGAAACGAACGATACTGACGGCTGCGCTGGCAGCCTGCACGCTGGCAGCCGCGGCCCAGGAGGACCGGAACCCCGTTCCGATGACCTCGCGCGGAGGCCGCATCTACCGCACGGAGGTCGTACCTTACGACGCACGCCACGATGCCGACGCCCGCAACCGCGAGGCCGGAGGTTACTGGAAGGCTTTCAGCCCCGAGGTGACGGTTACGACCGAAGGTCCTCTTTATGCCATTCTCGGGCAGGAGGTCGAGATTCCGTTCGTGTGGACCGACGGCGTGGTTTACCTGCACGTGGAAAATCCCGGTTCGGCCTACTCGCTCTGGCTCAACGACCGCCAGGTGGCCGAGGTCAGCGACCCGCTGACGCCCGCGGAGTTCGACCTGACCCCCTATATCCGCGAGGGCGCCAACAATTTCAAGCTGCTGATGCGCAACGACAATCCCGCCCGGCAGCTGGACGCCGCGAACCCCGCCGCGCACAAGCCGTTCGAAAACAGCTACCTCTATTACCAGAACAAACGCTCGATCGCCGATTTCGAGATCGCCCTCGTGCCCGATACGCTGGGACGCGATTTCGGCATGCTGGACCTCCGGATCGTGGCGCAGAACGCCTTCAACTACGACGAGCCCGTCACCGTGGGCTACGACATCTACTCGCCGCAGGGCAAACTGCTCGAGTTCAACATGACCGAGATCACCATCCCGGGCCGTTCGACCGACACGGTGCGCTACTCCCCGCTCATCTACCACACGTACGACAACAAATGGGAGGCCGGCAGCAAGACGCCGCCGCTCTACAAGGTGATGCTCTTCACGCGCCGCAACGGCGTCTACAAGGAGTATATGCCGATGAAAATCGGCTTCGGCAAGACCGAGCTTGTCAACGGACGCATCATGCGGCTGGGCAAGGAGCTCAAGCTCGAAAAGGCCGCCTACAACGCCGCGGCCGACCGCAAGACAACCCTCACGGAACTCAAAGCGCTGAAGGCCAAAGGCCGGAACACCATCTGCCCGGACTATCCGCAGCCGGCGTGGTTCTATGAACTGTGCGACGAGTTGGGCCTCTACGTCATCGACCAGGCGAACATCAACGCCCCGGAGCGCAGCGGCGACCGCACGGTCGGGGGGACGCCGTCGAACGACCCGCAATTCGCGGACGAATATCTGGAGCGCGTGAAGGCGATGTATTACCGTTCGCGCAATTTCACCTGCGTGGTCGCCTACTCGCTGGGAGGCCGTTCGGGCAACGGGTACAATATGTACAAGGCCTACCAGTGGCTCAAATCGGTCGAGAAATCCCGTCCGGTGATCTACGCCGACGCCGACGGCGAATGGAACAGCGATTTGTAACGGATGACCATCGAGCTGATCGTCATAGGCAAGACCGATTCGAAGGAGGTTGCCGCGCTGGTGGAGCTGTATGCCCGGCGCGTGAATTTCTATTGTAAGTTCGCGGTGACGACCCTGCCCGACGTGCGCAACACCAAAAGCCTGACCGTCAAGCAGCAGCGCACGGCCGAAGGCGAAGCTATCCTGCGCCAGCTGACCGACGGCGATTTCGTGGCGCTGCTCGACGAACGGGGCACGGAGTTCCGGTCGGTGGAGTTCGCGCTGTGGGTCCAGAAACGCCTCAACAGCGGTGTGAAACGCCTCGTGCTGGTGATCGGCGGCCCCTATGGGTTCTCGGAGGAGGTGTACGCACGGGCCGACGCAAAGTTGTCGCTCTCACGCATGACCTTTTCGCACCAGATCGTGCGGGCGATTTTCGCCGAGCAAATCTACCGGGCCTTCACCATCCTCAACAACGAACCCTACCACCACGAATGATGATGCAGCGCCCCGCCATAGCCGTCCTGACCCCCAACATCCTCGTAGGCGCGGGGCTTCGCTCCATCCTGGAAAAGGTGATTCCCCAGGCGGGCATCGAGCTGTTCCGCGATTTTCAGGATTTCGCCGAGGCGGAGCCGGACCGGTTCATCCACTATTTCGTCGCGGCGCAAACCTTCGCGGCCCACAACGCCTACTTCCGCGCCCGACACCACAAGACCATCCTGCTCACCGCCGGGCACCCCCATGCCGGGATGCACTGCATCGACGTGCAGACCGACGAAGAGGAGTTCGTGCGCTCGCTGGTGCGGATGCAGCGCAGCGTCCGCAGACCCGAACACACCCTGCCAGCCCTGCCGACGACGGGACAGCAGCTCTCGGACCGCGAGGCCGAGGTGCTGGCGCTCATCGCCCGGGGGCTCATCAACAAGCAGATCGCCGACCGCCTCGGCATCGGGCTGACGACGGTCATCTCCCACCGCCGCAACATCATGGAGAAACTCGGCATCCGCTCGGTGGCCGGACTGGTGGTTTACGCGCTGGCCGCGGGATACGCCGATCCGGACGGGATGTAAATAAACCCGCCTCCTCATAAATTAGGATTGCAGCATCCGAAATAAATCCGTTACTTTGTACCTTTGAAAAATCCCGCTCAAGAATGCACTGTAAGCTGATAGCCATACCGCTCCTGCTGCTGGCCTCCGCGGCCGCGGGCCGCACCTCCGGCGAGGAGGGACCGGTGCCAGGCACGGAGACGGCCGACACGGTGATCGTGGTGGACAAGGTGCAGGTGACGGCCATCAAACAGGGGCTCGTACTGCGGTCGCAACCCGTTGCGGCGTCGATCGTCGGCAGCCGCGCCATCGAGCGTCAGCACATCGGAGCGCTGAAAAACCTCTCGCAGACGGTTCCCAATTTCCACGTCCCGGACTACGGTTCGCGCATGACCTCGTCGATCTACGTGCGGGGCCTCGGGGCACGCATCGACCAGCCGGTGATCGGGCTCAACATCGATAACGTACCGGTGCTCAACAAGGACAATTTCGACACGGAACTGGCCGACGCCGAACGCATCGAGGTACTGCGGGGTCCCCAGTCGACGCTCTACGGGCGCAACACGATGGGCGGCGTGGTGAACGTCTACACCCTCTCGCCGCTCTCATACCAGGGGGTGCGGCTGACGGCCGAATACGGCAGCGGGGATTCCTACCGCTTCCGGGCATCGTCCTACTACAAGCTCTCGCCCGACCTCGGAATGGCCGTGACGGGCTATTACACCCACACCGGCGGATTCTTCGAGAACGACTACACGGGCGAAAAATGCGACTGGGAGCGGCTGGGCGGAGGCCGCTGGAAGGTCCAGTGGAACAACCGCAAAGGGCTGCGCATCGACAACACGCTTTCGTTTTCGGTACTGGACCAGGGCGGCTACCCTTACGCCTATGCCGGCGAAGACATTGTACACAACGGAGAAACCATCATCCGCAACGGCCAGATCAGCTACAACGATCCCTGCTCGTACCGCCGCACGACGGTCAGCGACGGACTCACGGTGCGTTACGACGCCGAAAAATATTCCGTCTCGTCGATCACCTCCTATCAGTATTCCGACGACGCAATGATTCTCGATCAGGATTTCACGCCCCTGAGCTATTTCACGCTCAAACAGGCTCGGAAAGAGCACACCGTTACCGAGGACGTGGTGTTCCGGTCGCGCGACGGACGGCGCTACGGCTGGCTGTTCGGGGCCTTCGGCTTCTACCGCCGCGGCACGATGGACGCCCCGGTTCATTTCAAACGCACGGGTATCGACGAGCTGATTCTCGAAAACGCCAACGAGCATCTGGGCCCGATCTGGAACGAGTCCTACTCGACCGATATGCAGGAGCTGCCGCTCTACTCCGATTTCCGGATGCCGGTCTACGGAGGCGCCGTTTACCACGAGTCGAACCTGCGGCTGGGCCGCTGGCGGCTCTCGGCCGGAATCCGCTTCGATGTGGAACATACGTCGCTGGCATACCACAGCCGGACCGACATGGACTATTTCGTCAGCAAGGAGGGCGGCACGCCCGCGCCGAAGCGCATCTCGATCGACGAGGGGAACCGCATCGCCCACACCTACTGCGAAATATTGCCGAAAGTCTCGGTGCTCTACGCCTTCGACGAGGTGCGCAACCTCTATGTCTCGGTAGCCAAGGGATACAAGGCCGGGGGATTCAACACACAGATGTTCTCCGACATCCTGAGCGAAAAGCTCAAATGGCGAATGGCCGGTTCGCAGTACGACGAACCCGACCTGATGTCCTACGAGCCCGAATACAGCTGGAATTACGAGTTCGGCGGCCATTTTTCGTGCATGGAAGGCGCCGTGCGGGGCGATTTCGCGGTCTTCTACATCGATGTCCGCGACCAGCAGCTCACGGTCTTCCCCGAGGGACAGAGCACGGGCCGGATGATGACCAACGCGGGCCGCACGCGCAGCGTCGGGGCCGAGGCGGCCATTCAGTTCACGCCGTGGCAGTCGCTGGAGATAAACACGGCCTACGGATACACCGACGCCCGCTTCGTGCGTTACCACAACGGCCTCGAGGATTTCAAGGACAACCGCATCCCCTACGCCCCGCAGCACACCTTTTCGGCCGGGGCGGCATGGACCGTTCCGACGGGGGTGGCGTGGCTGGGCGACCTGGTCCTGCAGGCCGGGGTCCGCTGCGCCGGACGCATCTGGTGGAACGAGGAAAACTCGCTCTCGCAGCCTTTCTACGCGCTGATGGATGCTTCGGTGCGGTTCGAACACAAGCGTTATTCGCTCGACATCTGGGGCCGCAACCTCACGGGGACGGGCTACGATGTCTTCTATTTCAAGTCGATCGGCAACGAGTTCGTCCAGTGCGGACGTCCCCGGACCTTCGGCATCACCCTGAACATAAACATATAACAATATCGACACATGAAAAAAATCCTCTTCCTCCTGTTCGCCGCCGCGGCTTTTGCGGCCTGCAACGACGACGACGGCGCACCCAAGATCCGTTACGCCTCGACTAACGACGGCATCGAAAACGGATACCTGCAAGGTGTCAACCTCCATTTCTACGGCACCTCGACCGTAACCGACGCCAAAGGCGGGACGTTCACCGACGACGAAGCCTGGTTCGAATTCGCAGGAGGTCCGGAAAGCTTCTCCCTCTATATGCACAAAACGCGCTTCGCGGCCAATATGCCGGGCGTGGAGATGCGGCTCCAAACGGTCACCTACACCCCGGAGAGCGACAAGTCGCTCAGCTTTAGCAAAGGGGAGATCATTCCCTACGCTCTCAAGGAAAATGAAACGGGAGGGGGTTCGAGTTACCAGCCCGTGGCAAAGTATGTGATCACTGATCTCGAAGGCTCGATAGACAACGTCAACTGCCACGTCAGCTTCACCTGCGCGGGAGTTTTCAACGTGACTTACGAAGGCAAACTGATTATCAAAGAATAAATATCCGCGAACCATGAAACCCGAATACAAACCTTTCGTAGACGAATTGATCGAACTCTGCATCAAAGAGGACATCGGCGACGGCGACCACACGTCGCTGGCGTGCATTCCGGCCGACGAACACGGACGCATGCGCCTGCTGTGCAAGCAGGAGGGCACGATCGCCGGCATCGAGATCGCACAGCTGGTGCTGCAGCGCCTCGACCCCGAAATGAAATTCGAACAGATCCTGCACGACGGCGACCGCGTCGTGCCCGGCGACGTGGCCTTTTACGTCTCGGGACGCCTGCGCTCGCTGCTGCAGGCCGAGCGCATCCTGCTGAACATCATGCAGCGCATGAGCGGCGTGGCGACCCAGACGGCCGTCTATGTGAAAAAGCTGGAGGGACTCCACACCAAGGTCCTCGACACCCGCAAGACCACGCCCGGAATGCGTGTGCTGGACAAGATGGCCGTGAAGATCGGCGGCGGTGAGAACCACCGCATGGGCCTGTTCGATATGATCCTGCTGAAAGACAATCACATCGATTTCGCCGGCGGCATCCGTCCCGCAATCACCGGCGTCCGCGAATACCTCGCGGCCAAGGGCAAGAACCTCCCGATCGAATGCGAGGTCCGCTCGCTGGAGGACATCGACGAGGTGTTCGCCGCGGGAGGCGTCGACCGCATCATGTTCGACAACTTCACCCCCGAAATGACCCGCCGGGCGGTCGAAAAAGTCGCCGGACGCTGCGAGACCGAATCGAGCGGCGGCATCACCCTCGACACGATGCGCGACTATGCCGAGTGCGGCGTCGATTTCATCTCGGTGGGTGCGCTGACGCACCAGATCAAGTCGCTCGACATGTCGCTGAAAGCCTGCGAATAGTCTATGCGGCGTCTGCTCCATACTCCCACGGGAATGCTCGTGTGGCGCATCGCACTGCTTTACGTGGTGCTGATGATCTGCCGCACGGCTTTCTACCTCTGCAATGCCGCGCAGCTCGGTCCGCTGACGTGGGCCGAGGCGGGACCGCTGCTGGCCGGAGCGCTGAAATTCGACACCGCCTCGGTCGTCTATGCCGACGGCGTGTTCATCCTGCTGTCGCTGCTGCCCCTGCACCTGCGCGAACGCCGCTGGTACCGGGCCGTGCTGTTCGGATACTACGTCGTGGTCAACGCCGTGCTGGTCGCGGCGACGAACCTGGCCGACACGGTCTATTTCCGCTACACGCAGAAGCGTTTCACCGCCGACGAAATCTTCTTCGCCGACAACGACAACTCGCTGCAGCTGGTCGGGAAATTCATGGCCGAGAACTGGTATCTGGTCCTGCTGTGGGCGGGCCTCATCGCCCTGCTGGCCTGGGGATACCGCCGCAAGGTGCAGGAAGAGAGCATTTTCAGCCGCGGATGGGCCTATTACATCGGCAACACGGTCATTTTTGCAGTGGCTGCCGGGCTGAGCATCGCCGGGATGCGCGGTGGCATGACCCGCATGACGCGCCCGATCACGCTGTCGAACGCCACGCTCTACACCGCCGACAGCGGCAAGGCCAACCTGATCCTGAGCAACCCGTTCTGCATCCTGCGTACCATCGGCAGCGCGGGAAGCGTCAAATACAAAAAATATTTCACTCCGGAGGAGCTGCCGCGGCATTTCACGCCCGTGCACCAGCCCGCCGACAGCGCGGCCGTGGACCTCACGGGCCGCAACGTCATGGTCTTCATCATGGAGAGCATGTCGGCCGAACACTCGGCCTACCTCTGTCCGGAGGTTTACGCTGACCGCGCCGTGAAGGGATTCACGCCCTTCCTCGACTCGCTGATGCGGAACGGACTGACATTCAAACGGATGTATGCCAACGGCACGCGGTCAATCCAGGCCATGCCCTCGGTATTGGGAAGCATCCCGTCGTTCCGCACGCCCTTCGTGCTGATGCCCCAGTCGCTGGGCGAAAGCCGCCAGCTGCCCGCGATGCTCGCGGACAAGGGGTATGCGACGGCCTTCTTCTGCGGTTCGGAACGCGGGTCGATGGGCTTCGGGGCCTATGCCCGTTCGGCGGGCGTGGACCGGCTGGTGAGCCGCGAGGATTACGAGGCCCGGCACGGCACGGGGGATTTCGACGGCTACTGGGGTATCTGGGACGAACCGTTCCTGCAGTTCGCGGGCGAAGAGCTGGCGGCGATGCCCGAACCGTTCTTCGCCGCGCTGTTCACCCTCTCGTCGCACCATCCGTTCGTCGTGCCCGAAAAATACGCCGCGACGCTGCCCGACGGGTACACCAAAATTCACAAGGGCGTGGCCTACGACGACCAGGCATTCCGGCTCTTCTTCGAACGCTTCGGCAGCGAGGAGTGGTTTCGCCGCACGGTATTCGTATTCGTCGCCGACCACGTTTCATCGGAGAAATTCGCAGACGAGACCCGGACTTATCCGGGCAACATGCACATCATCGGCTTTATCTACACCCCCGACGGCGCCCTGCGGGGCGAGGTGCGGGAGGTAACGCAGCAGCTGGACATCATGCCCACGGTGCTGGGACTCACGGGCAACCGGGAGCCCTATTTCGCCTTCGGGCGCGACGTGCTGAACGAGCCCGGACGCCCCCGCTGGTCGGTCAGCTACGACGGACAGTTCCGTGCGCTCAGCGATGCGGGTCCCATCATCCTCGACGATTCGGGCTACGAGGTGCAGGAGTGTCCGGCCACGCCGGCCGCCGACAGCCTCGCGCAGTCGTTCCGGGCCCTCGTCCAGCAGTATTATACGCACATCGAGAAAAAGAGTTATACGACCCATGATTGAATTCAAGCCCGTGCGCCTCGAAGACCGGGCGCTCATCGAACGTTATACCATGCCTTCGGGCATCTGCAACTGCGACCTCGCCTTCGCCAACATGTACTGTTGGCAGGAGGTGTTCCACAGTGCGTGGGCCGAGATCGACGGATTTCTGGTGATCCGTTTCCAGATCGATGGCGGCGAACGCATCGGCTACATGCAGCCCGTCGGCACGGGCGATCTGGGAGCCATCATCCCCAGCCTACGCGAAGACGCCCATGCTCACGGACAGCGGCTGCGGATCATCGGCCTGACGGACGAAGGGCGCGAAACGATTCGCCGGGTACACCCCTGCCGCTTCGCCTTCGAATCGGACCGGGCGCTGGAGGATTACGTCTACAACGCCGACGACCTGCGCAACCTCACCGGACGCCGTTACCAGCCCAAGCGCAACCACATCAACCGCTTTACAGCCGAATACCCCGACTACCGCTACGAGGAGCTGACGTCCGACCGTTTCGAAGCCTGCATGGCTCTCGAACGCGCCTGGCGGCGGGAGCACGAGGGGCACACCTCGGAACTGTGCGCCGAACAGCGGGCCATGCAGCGGGCTTTCGAGCATTTCGAAGAGCTGGGGCTGATCGGCGGCTGCATCTACGTCGGCGACCGGCTGGCGGCCTTCACTTACGGCTCGGCGGTCAACGACCACACCTTCGACACCCATGTCGAGAAAGCCGACACGGAGTTCGACGGGGCTTTCACGATCATCAACAAACTCTTCGCCCAGCACCTTCCCGAACGTTTCACGCTCATCAACCGCGAGGAGGACCTCGGGTTGGAGGGGCTACGGCAGGCCAAACTCTCCTACCACCCGGCGTTCCTCCAGCACAAGTTCACGGCGATCTGCCTGCATCCCGACGAACTCGCCTGCAAGGACCTGTGGATGAAATCTTTCGGCGACGACGAGCAGTTCGCCGACTCGTTCATCATGCGCTACTATTCGCAGAAACGGATGCTGACGGCAACGGTCGAAGGCCGCACGGCGGCGATGCTTCATCTCGTGCCGTTCGATACGGAGCTGGGGCGCACGACCTACATCTACGCCGTGGCGACGGACCCCGCATTCCGGGGCCGCGGACTGGCGTCGCAGCTGATGCGCGAAGCGATGCAGGCGATTGCGGAACGCGGCGACGATGCGGCGTTTCTGATTCCGACGCCCGGCGAGGAGTGGCTCCACGGATTCTACGGCCGCTTCGGATTCGAAGGCAGCGTCCCGGCGGAGTTCGCCTCCCCGGACGGATTCGATTTCGGCTCGGGCAACGCGGCCACGGACCTGGCGATGGTCTGGCGGCGCGACCCGTCGGTCCCGTTGCCGGAGCAGCTGACGGCAACCTACCGCAAATAAAAAAAGAACCGGAGTTTAACTCCGGTTCTTTTTATTCAGGAAACACTCGATGGTGTTCTCCATCAGGCAGCAGATCGTCATCGGCCCGACGCCTCCCGGCACGGGGGTGATGACCGATGCTTTGGGCTCGATGGCCGCGAAATCGACGTCGCCGCAGAGCTTACCCGTCTCCGGGTCGCGGTTGACACCCACGTCGATCACCACGGCGCCTTCGGAAACCATGTCGGCCGTGACGAATTTCGGACGTCCGATCGCCACCACCAGAATCTCCGCCCCGCGCGTCACCTCGGCGAGGTCGCGCGTGCGGCTATGGGCCATCGTCACCGTGGCATTCGCGTCGAGCAACAGTTTCGAAACCGGAAGCCCCACGATGTTGCTGCGGCCGATCACCACGGCGCGTTTGCCGGCGATCTCCACGCCTGCGGTCCGCAGCATCTTGATGATACCCTTCGGCGTGCAGGGAAGCGTGCAGGGCTGTTTCTGCCACAACGCCGCGACGTTCAGGGGATGGAAGCCGTCGACGTCCTTCGATTTGTCGATGGCGGCGATCACCTTGTCCTCGTCGATGTGTTTGGGCAGGGGCAGCTGTACCAGAATGCCGTCCACCTCGTCGTCGAGATTCAGCGCCGCGATGATGTCCAGCAGTTCGGCCTCCGTGACCGACTCCGGCTTGCGGATCGTGGTGTTGCGGATGCCCACCTCGGCCGAAGCCTTGGCCTTGCCCGTCACATAGCTCACGCTGCCGGGGTCCTCGCCCACGAGAATCACCACCAGATGGGGCACACGCCCGTATTTCGCGGGGAAGGTCTTCACCCGCTCCGCCATTTCGAGTTTCAGCTTTGCTGAAAGTTCTTTTCCGCTGATTATCATAAATTTCGTTTTACTTGTTCAATGCCCAGTGACCGATGTCGGTGCGGTGGAACAGGTTGTCGCAGTCGATGCGGGCCACGTCGGCCAGCGCATTCGCACGCGCCTCGGCCAAATCCCGGCCCGTGCCCACCACGAACAGCACGCGGCCTCCGTTCGTGAGAATCCGCCCGCCGTCGGCCTTGGTGCCCATGTGGTAAACGGCCCCTTCGACGCGGTCGAGGCCCTTGATCTCGTGTCCCTTTTCGTAGTCGCCCGGATAGCCCTTCGAGGCCAGCACGATGCCCAGCGCGGCGAAATCGTGCCACTCCAGCTGTGCATCGCGGCCCTCGGCCACGGCGCAGAAGATGTCGACGATGTCGCTCTTCAGGCGCGGCAGCACCACTTCGGTCTCGGGATCGCCGAACCGGGCGTTGAACTCGATGACCTCGATGCCCCGCGCGGTCTTCATCAGCCCGCCGTAGAGCACCCCCTCGAAGGGACACCCCTCGGCGATCATCGCGTCGGCGACGGGCTGCATGACTTTCTCCATCGCATAACGCTCATCCTCCGCCGTGATGAACGGCAGCGGCGAATAGGCGCCCATGCCGCCCGTATTGGGACCTTCGTCACCGTCGTAGGCCCGCTTGTGGTCCTGCGCCAGCGCCATCGGCCACACCCGATGCCCCGAGACGAAGCACATGAACGAGAACTCGGGACCTTCGAGGTAATCCTCAACGACGACCTTGCCTTCGCCGAATTTGTCGTCGAGCAACATATCTTTCAGGGCCGCTTCGGCCTCCTCCATCGTCCGGGCGATCACCACGCCTTTACCGGCGGCCAGTCCGTCGTATTTCAGCACGGCGGGCAGGGGACGCCCCTGCACATAGGCCAGCGCTTCGGCATAGTCGGTGAATGCGCGGAATCCCGCCGTCGGAATGCCGTATTTGGCCATCAGCTTCTTGGCGAACTCCTTCGACGACTCGATGCGTGCCGCGGCCTTCGTGGGACCGAAGATGCGCAGCCCCGCAGCCTTGAAGCTGTCGACGACTCCCGCCGCCAGCGCCACCTCGGGCCCTACGACCGTCAGTCCGATGCCGTTCTCCACGGCGAAATCGCGCAGGCGCTCCACCTCGGTTTCGCGGATCGCCACACATTCGGCCTGCCGGGCAATGCCTGCGTTGCCGGGTGCGCAGTAAATCTTTTCAACCTGCGGCGAGCGCGTCAGCGCATCGACAATGGCGTGTTCGCGGCCGCCGCCGCCGATAACCAGAATCTTCATAGAAAATAAGATGAAATTTTCCACCGCTTTCAGGCTGTCGACCGATGTATTCACGGCGTTCCGCCGTGTTTACAAGTCCGCCCCACCCCAAACCCCTCCCTCGGGAGGGGCTTGTCGCACGCGACCGGAAATATGTTAAAAATCAATGCTTAAAATGCCTCTCTCCCGTGAAAACCATGGCAATACCCTTCTCGTCGGCCTTCTTGACCGAATCCTCGTCGCGGACCGATCCGCCGGGCTGTGCAATCGCCGTCACACCGTATTCGGCGGCCAGCGTCACGCAGTCGTCGAAGGGGAAGAAGCCGTCCGACGCCAGCACCAGCCCCTCGGTGACCCCCGCGGCATGTGCCTGCTTCAGGGCGATCTCCGCCGAGCCGATGCGGTTCATCTGTCCGGCACCGACGCCCAGCGTCCGGCCGTCCTTCACCGCCACGATGGCGTTCGATTTCACGTGCTTGACGATGTGCCAGCCGAAATTCAGGTCCTCCATCTGCTCCGGGGCGGGTTTCACCTTCGTGACGCACATATCGGCCGTAACGGCCTTCGTCGCTACGTCGAGCTCCTGCACCAGCAGGCCGCCGTTAACGCTCACATACTGCTTGGGATCGACGGCGCCCTTGTCCATGTTGACTTCGAGCAGGCGCAGGTTCTTCTTCGTGCAAAGCACCTCCAGCGCATCCTCGTCGAATTTCGGAGCCATGATGATCTCGAGGAAGATGGGTTTCATCAGCTCGGCGGCCTCTTTCGTAACGGTGCAGTTCGTGGCCACGATACCGCCGAAAATCGAGACCTTGTCGGCCTCGTAAGCCTTCGTCCACGCCTCCACGACGTCTTTGCCCGTGGCCGCGCCGCAGGGATTCATGTGTTTCAGGCCCACGCAGAACGGCTTGTCGAACTCGCGCACGATGCACAGCGCGGCGTTGGCGTCCTGAATATTGTTGTACGACAACTCCTTGCCGTTGAGCTGTTTGGCAAAGGCCAGCGAATAGGGAACCTCCTTCTCCTCGCGGTAGAATTTCGCCGACTGGTGGGGATTCTCACCGTAGCGCAGCGACTGCACGAGGTCGAACTCGAGGAACAGTTTTTCATTCAGCCCGGCCTGCGCACGCATATAGGTGGCGATCATCGCGTCGTACTCGGCGGTATGCGTATAGGCTTTGGCCGAGAGTTTCAGGCGCGTGGCCTTTTCAGTGTTGCCTCCGGCGCGAATCTCGTTCAGAATCACGTCATAGTCCGCGGGGTCGCAGACCACCGTCACATCGGCCCAGTTCTTGGCCGCCGAACGCAGCATCGAAGGTCCGCCGATGTCGATGTTCTCGATGGCGTCCTCCATCCTCACGTCGGGCTTCTCGATCGTCCGGCGGAACGGATAGAGGTTCACGCAGACCATGTCGATGAACTCGATGTGATTGTCTTTCAAGGCTTTCAGATGTTCCGGATCGTCGCGGCGGGCCAGCAGGCCGCCGTGCACGTTCGGGTGCAGGGTCTTCACACGGCCGTCGCAGATCTCGGGAAATCCCGTGACGTCGCTGATATTGATAACCTCGACACCGCTGTCGGCCAGCAGTTTCATCGTGCCGCCCGTGGCGATCACCTCCCAGCCCAGGGCCCGCAGTCCCTTGGCGAACTCCACGACACCGGTTTTGTCGCTTACGCTTATTAATGCTCGCATGTTTTTCTGTTTCTATTTTTCAATTACAAAGTTTTCCGAATGATAATCGGTATAGGTCCTCCCGTCGCACGCCGTAAAACGCAGCACGCAGTAATCGGGATCGTCCACGCCCAGCGGATAGTACTCCGTGTCGCCCTCACGCCAGATCAGCCTCCGGCTCGCAGCATCGGTCAGCGTCTCCATCGTTCCGCGGAGCATCACGCCCCGGAATCCCGCCTCGTCGCAGAAATAGACGCCGGCCTTCGGATCGCGGCGGTACTGCGCAACCCGCATGGAGTGCGTATTGGTGGTGAAATAAAAGGTCCTCAGCCCCTCACGCAGGCGCGGCGCCAGCATCGCCTTCATATTCGGGAAGCCCGCTTCGTCCACCGAAGCGACGAAAGCCGTCGCCCGGCTGTCGATCAGTCGCTCCACCTCCTGCAGGGTCATTGTCCGATCAGTTTTTTAATCGTATCTACATAAAGCGGATATTCCACAGCGTGGATCATCGGCTCCAGCTCTTCGATGTCATTGCCCTCGTAAGAAAAGGCCCGCTGGGCGATGATCCGCCCGCCGTCGAGCTCGGAATCGACGTAATGAATCGTCACGCCGAAGACCTTGACGCCGTATTCCAGCGCCTGTTCGATGGCGTGCGCCCCCCGGAAGGCCGGCAGCAGCGACGGATGGATGTTGATAATCCGTCCGCCGTAAGCCCCCAGCAGTTCGTCGCCGATGATACGCATATAGCCCGCCAGGCAGACCAGCTCCACGCCTGCGGCATCCAGCCGCCGGACGATCTCCCGTTCGTAGTCGGCCTTCGAGGCGTATTGCTTCGGGGCGAAGACGAACGCCTCTACCCCATGCTGCGCAGCCCTTTCGACCACCTTCGCACCGGGTTTGTCGCAGACCATCAGCACCACCTCGGCAGCCAGTTCGCCCTGCTCGCAGGCCCGGACGATGGCTTCGAAATTGGTGCCGCTGCCGCTGGCAAATACCGCGAGGCGACGCATCGTGCTATCGGATGACGACACCCTCGGTGTCGGTTACACGTCCGATGACCGAAGCCCGCTCGCCCTGCGCCGTGAGGATGTCGATGGCCTTCTGCGCCTCGCCCGCGTCGAGGGCGATGACCATGCCGATACCCATGTTGAAGATGTTGAACATCTCGCGATGAGCCACCTGCCCGTACTTCTCCAGGAAGCGGAACACGGGCAGAATCTCCCACGTCCCCTCCTCGATCTCGAGGCCCTGGCCTTCGTGTAGGATGCGGGGAATGTTCTCGTCGAAACCGCCGCCCGTGATGTGGCTGATGCCGTGCACGTCGCAGTTGCGGATCACCTCCAATACCTGCTTCACGTAAATCTTCGTCGGCGTGAGCAGCACCTCGCCGAGCAGCTTGTTCGACAGCTCGGGATAGGATTCGCGCAGGTTCAGGCAGTTGTCCGCAACGATCTTGCGCACGAGGCTGAAGCCGTTGGAGTGCACGCCGCTCGAAGCGATGCCCACGAGCACGTCGCCCGCCTTGACCTTCGAGCCGTCGATCAGCTTCGATTTCTCCACGACGCCCACCGTGAATCCGGCGATGTCGTACTCGCCCTCGGCATACATGCCCGGCATTTCGGCGGTCTCACCGCCCACCAGCGCACAGCCGGCCTGCCGGCAGCCGTCGGCGACGCCGGCGACGATGGCTTCGATCTTCTGGGGTTCGTTGCGGCCCACGGCCACGTAGTCGAGGAACTCCAGCGGTTCGGCGCCCTGCGCCAGCACGTCGTTGACGCACATGGCCACGGCGTCGATGCCGATCGTGTCGTGCTTGTCCATCTCGAAGGCCAGCTTGAGCTTCGTGCCCACGCCGTCGGTACCGCTTACGAGCACCGGCTCCTTCACGTTCAGGACCGAAAGGTCGAACATCCCGCCGAAGGCGCCGATGTTGCCCATCACACCCGGACGCGAGGTCGAAGCCACGTGCTTCTTGATGCGCCGCACCACTTCGTATCCGGCTTCGAGATTCACGCCGGCCTTTTCATAACTTTGAGCCATAGGATTTATGGTTTAAGGTTTTCTAACATTTTACGTCTTTGTTGGCCTCCTCGGGCGACTGGTACAGCGACGTGGGATAGCGTCCCGTGAAGCAGGCCATGCAAAGCTCCTTGCAGTTGCCGGCCGCCAACAACGACGCGGGCGAGAGGAATACCAGCGAATCGGCGCCGATCTCCTCGCACACGGCCTCGGGATCCTTACGGGCCGAGATCAGTTCGTCATAGGTCGAGGTGTCCACGCCGTAAAAACAGGGACTGATCATCGGGGGGCTGGCGATACGCACATGCACCTCGGTAGCTCCCGCCTCCTTGAGCATCGTGACGATGCGCCGCGAGGTCGTACCGCGTACGATCGAGTCGTCGACCAGCACCACGCGCTTGCCCCTGACGATCGAACGCACGGCCGAAAGTTTCATCCGCACCCCCTTCTCGCGCAGTTCCTGAGTCGGCTGAATGAAGGTACGGCCGATATACTTGTTCTTGATAAGTCCCATTTCATACGGCAGGCCGCTCGCCTCGGCATAGCCCATCGCGGCGCTGAGGCTCGAATCGGGCACGCCGACCACGATGTCCGCCTCGGCGGGCGCCTCCTTGTAGAGCAGGCGTCCCGACTCCTTGCGGTAGGCGTGGACGTTGCGGCCGTCGATGTCGCTGTCCGGACGGGCGAAATAGATATACTCCATCGAGCACATCTCGTGGCGCTTGTACATCGAGTAGTCGCGGCTGCGGATACCCTGTTTGTCGATTGTCACGATCTCGCCCGGCTCCACGTCGCGCACGAACTCCGCGCCCAGCACGTCGAAGGCGCAGGTCTCGCTCGACACCACCCAGCCGTCGCCCAGCCGTCCGATTGCCAGCGGACGCAGTCCATACTTGTCGCGGCAGGCGTAGATGCGGTTGGCCGTCATGATGAGGAAGGCGAAGGCGCCTTCCAGCATATTCAGCGCGTCGATGATCGAAAAGATGCGCGGCCGGTCGTGGTAGCGCGTCTCCTTCTTGATCAGGTGGGCCAGGATTTCGCTGTCGGAGGTCGACTGGAAGAGGCTTCCCTTGTTTTCGAGGTGGCGGCGCAGCAGCTCCGAATTGACGATGTTGCCGTTGTGCGCCAGCGCGAAATCACCCGTGTTGTGGCGGAAAAGGAACGGCTGGACATTCTCCATACCGCCGCCTCCGGCCGTGGTGTAACGCACATGGCCGATAGCCGTCGGCCCCTTCAGGGTGGCGAGCTTCTCCTCGTTGAAAACCTCGGTCACTAAACCCTCGCCCTTGATGCGGCGGAAGGTGCCGTTTTCATCCACCGAGACGATACCGGCCCCCTCCTGCCCGCGGTGCTGCAAGGCATGGAGGCCGTAGTAAGTCAGCGACGCGGCGTTCGGCACCCCGTAGAGGCCGAACACCCCGCACTCCTCGTGCAATTCGCGGTCGCGGATCACTTCCATCATCTTAAGCCGTGATTTTTTTCAGACGGGCCAGAATCTCCTCGTAAGCCTCGCGGACCTTGCCCAGGTCGCGGCGGAAACGGTCCTTGTCGAGTTTCTCGTTCGTCGTGGCGTCCCACAGGCGGCAGGTGTCGGGCGACACCTCGTCGGCCAGCACGATCTCGCCGTCGAGCGTCTTGCCGAACTCGATCTTGAAATCCACCAGCTTGATGTTCATCTTCAGGAACAGATCCTTCAGCACCTCGTTGATCTTGGCCGTCATGGCGTACATCTCGTTCAGCTCCTCGTAGGTGGCGGCGCCGAGCGCTACGGCGTGGTGGTCGTTGATCAGCGGGTCGCCCAGCTCGTCCTTCTTATAGCAGATGTCGAAAATGACGTTCGAAGGCTGCGTGCCCTCCTCGATGCCGAGGCGCTGGGCCATCGAACCGGCGATGACGTTGCGCACGATCACCTCCAGCGGAATGATCGAAACGCGGCGGCAGATCTGGTCGCGGTCGTTGATGGTCTCAACGTAGTGGGTCTTGACGCCCGCCTTCTGAAGCTCCTTGAAAATAATCGTCGAAATGGCATTGTTCAGCACGCCCTTTCCTTCGATCGTGGCCTTCTTGATGTTGTTGAAAGCCGTTGCCGCATCCTTGTAGTGGATGATGATCTTATCGGGATCGTCGGTGCGGAAAACCTGTTTTGCCTTGCCCTCGTAGAGCATTTCGAGCTGTTTCATGGTGTGTTTGGTGTTTTGAGTTTATATTGTATTACTTTTTCCGAAAATAAGCGACGGCGTTGCGGAACAGCGACTGCTCCTTCTCCCCGGCGATGTTCTTGAACAGGTTCGCCTCATAGCGTTCCGTATGGCCCATCTTGCCCAGTATCTGCCCGTCGTGCGAGACGAGTCCCTCGATGGCGTACTGCGAACCGTTGGGGTTATACGGCGCCTCGACCGTCGGATTGCCTTCGGCATCGGCGTACTGGAAAGCCACCTGCCCGTTGGCGAAAAGCTCTTTGGCCAGCTCCTCGCTCACCACGAACTTGCCTTCGCCGTGGCTGACGGCAATCGAGTGCAGGTCGCCCGGCCGGAATCCCGCGAGCCACGGCGACGCGGTCGTGGCGACGCGCGTGGTGACAATCTGCGAGATATGGCGGTTGATGTCGTTGCGGAAGAGCGTCGGCGAATCCTTCGTCACCAGGCCCAGGCGTCCGTAGGGCAGCAGTCCCGATTTCACCAGCGCCTGGAAACCGTTGCAGATGCCCAGAATCAGGCCGCCGCGGTCGATCAGCGCGTGTATCTCCTCCCGAATATCCTTGTTGTTCAGCACATTGACAATGAATTTCGCACTTCCGTCGGGTTCGTCGCCCGACGAGAATCCGCCGCTCAGCACGAAGATATGCGCCCGGCGGATATGCTCTTTCATCTCGGCAATCGAACGCAGGATGTCGTCGCCGGCGATGTTGCACAGGACGCTCATTTCGACCTCGGCGCCCGCCTTGCGGAAAGCCTTGGCGGTGTCGTAGTCGCAGTTCGTGCCGGGGAATACCGGAATGTAAACCCGCGGAGTCTCGACCGCTTCGCCCGGATAGGCAAAGGTCCGGGGTTCCGGCTGCGAGGTCATCACCGTCGCGGAGTTCCGCCCCTTGTCCGGATAGACCGCTGCGAATTTCTCCGTATTGGCCTTATAGAGCTCCTCAAGCGGCATTTTCACGCCGTTGACCGTCAGCGACTCCTCGGCGACGGTGAAGCCCAGCAGTTCGGCGTGCGGGTATTCGAGCGTGCCCTCGCACTCGACGAGGATCGAGCCGTAAGCGTATTCGTAGAGTTTCGCCTCGTCCATCGTCACCTCGGCGCCGATGCCGTTGCCGAAGGCCATCTTGGCAACTCCTTCGGCTACGCCGCCGAAACCGACGGACCAGGCCGAAAGAATCTTTCCGGCCTCGACCTGTTCGCTGACGAACGTAAAGTTCTCCTTCAGCTGCGCAGTGTCGGGCATCCGGCTCTCCTGCGGGGTATGACGGACAAGGTAGAGACGGTGTCCGGCCCCCTTGAGGTCGGTGGAAATGACCGTCCGCGCATCGACCGTCGTGATGCCGAAAGCCATCAGCATCGGCGGCACATTGATCTGCTGGAAGGTTCCCGACATCGAGTCCTTGCCGCCGATCGAGGGCAGTCCCAGTTCGACCTGCATCTTCAGGGCGCCCAGCAGCGCACTGAGCGGCTTGCCCCACGACTCGGGATTCTTGGTCATGCGCTCGAAATACTCCTGGTAAGAGTAGCGCATTTTGTCATAACGTGCACCGGCGGCCACGACCTTCGCCGCGGCTTCCACCACGGCGTAAGCCGCCCCGTGGTAGGGGCTCCACGAAGCCAAATAGGGGTTGTAGCCGAAGGCCATGACGCTGGCCGTGTCGGTATATCCGTCGGTCGGGAGCTTCTGCACCGAGACCTGCGTCTCGCTGCGCTGCATGCGGCCGCCGAAGGGCATCAGCACCGTAGAACGGCCGATCGTCGAGTCGAACATCTCGATGAGGCCCCGCTGCGAAACGACGTTGTTATCTTTGAGGTTGTTCATGAAACGCTCGGCAAGGGTCTCCCCCGCCACCTCGCGGACAAAGGGATTGCGGTCCGCCACCTCGCCGATCTTCGCCTCGGCATAGTGCTTCGCTCCGGCGCTGTCGATGAATTCGCGGCTGAGGTCCACAATTTTGCGGTCGCCGTTGAACATCCGCATCCGCGCCGTGTCCGTCACGTCGGCCACGTGCACCGCCTCGATGTTCTCCTCGCGGCAGTAGCCCATGAACTCCTCCATGTCCTTCGCCTCGATGACCACCGACATACGCTCCTGCGACTCGCTGATAGCCAGCTCCGTGGAGTTCAGGCCGCTGTATTTGGTCTTCACACGGTCGAGGTAAATATCCAGTCCGTCGGCCAGCTCGCCGATGGCGACACTCACGCCGCCCGCACCGAAATCGTTCGATTTCTTGACCAGGCGCGTCACCTCCGGACGGCGGAACAGCCTCTCCAGCTTGCGCTCCTCGGGGGCGTTGCCCTTCTGCACCTCGCTGCCGCAGGTTTCGAGCGATTTCACGTTGTGCTCCTTCGACGAACCCGTGGCTCCGCCGATGCCGTCGCGGCCCGTGCGGCCTCCGAACATGATGATCTTATCCCCGGCGGCAGGACGCTCGCGGCGCACGTTCGCAGCCTTCACGGCGCCCACCACCGCGCCCACCTCGAGGCGCTTGGCCACATAGTCGTCGTGGTAAATCTCGCGCACATGGGTCGTGGCCAGACCGATCTGGTTGCCGTAGCTCGAATAACCCGCCGCGGCCTTCTTCGAAATGACGCTCTGCGGCAGTTTCCCCGAAAGGGTCTCGGAAACCGGCAGGTAGATATTTCCGGCACCCGTTACGCGCATCGCCTGATAGACGTAGCTGCGTCCCGACAGCGGGTCGCGGATGGCTCCGCCCAGACAGGTCGAGGCCCCGCCGAAAGGTTCGATCTCCGTGGGGTGGTTATGCGTTTCGTTCTTGAACTGCAGGAGCCATTTCTCGGTCTGCCCGTCGACATCCACGTCGATGTAGACCGAGCAGGCGTTGTTCTCCTCCGAGACCTCCATATCGTCCAGCAGTCCCTTCTGTTTCAGGTAGCGGGCGCCGATCGTCGCCATGTCCATCAGGCAGAGGCTCTTGTGCTCGCGGCCCAGTTCGCGGCGAATGCGCAGGTACAGGGCCAGCGAACCCTCGATCTCCTCTTTGGCGAACGACTCCTCGACGGTGATGCCTTCCAACTCGGTCGTGAAAGTCGTGTGGCGGCAGTGGTCGCTCCAATAGGTATCGAGAATGCGCAGTTCGGTCTCATAGGGGTCGCGGCCCTCGGCACGGAAATATTTCACCACCTCGCGCAGGTCGTCGTCGTTCATCGCCAGACCCATCTTCTTGCAGTACGGCTCCAATTCGGAATCCGTCATTTCCCGAAAACCCTCCAAAATCTCCACGGGCTTCACCTCGGCCTGCTCCATATCGCTCAGCACCGCGAGGTTCTTCTCACGCGACTCCACGGCATTGATGTAGTAATGTCTGATCCTGGCCAGCTCGGCATCCGTCACCTTGTCGTCGAACAGCAGCAGCTTCGACGAACGGATGTTCACCTGCGCCGACGGATCGATCAGCCGCACGCAGTCGACGGCCGACGCGGCACGCTGGTCGAACTGTCCGGGCAGGAACTCCACGGCGATGTACTTACGGCCCGTGAGGTCGCACGTATCGGTCACGGAGTCGGTCACCACCTCGCCGAAGACCGAGTAGCGGCTCTTTTCCAACAGCTCCCCGGTGAAGCCGAACAGGTCGTAGACGTTCAGCAGGCGCAGTTCGCCCAGTTCCAGATTCAGGTTCGCGTTCAGCTCCCGGCGCAGGCTCTCGGCCTCAACCCGGAAGCGGGGTAATTTTTCGACAAAAATGCGGTAATTCTTCATTATCTTTTTTATTCCTTTTTTACACAAATCTTGCGGCCCAGTTCTCTGCGTACTCTCCGGCGGTCATCCCTACGAAGGTGATGTGGCCCATCTTGCGCTTGGGACGGCTCTCCGCCTTGCCGTAAAGGTGGACGTAAACACCGTCGCGGTTCTCCGCAGCGACCTTTTCAGCCGCTTCGAGGTCCTGCCCCAGGATGTTCTTCATCACCGTAGGCGCTATCAGCTCCGGCTCCTGCAAGCGCTCCCCGACAAGGTAGCGCACCAGTTCGCGGAACTGGTTCGTGGTCGAGCCCTCGATGGTGTAGTGTCCCGAGTTGTGGGGACGCGGAGCCATCTCGTTGAAATAGAACTCTTCGCCCTTGATGAAATACTCGATGGCCAGGATACCCCGGTAGCCGCAGTCGCGCATGAAGCGTTCGCTCGCGCATTTCATCCGCTCCAGCACCAGCGGATCGGCCCCGGCGGGCACGATGCAGAGGTCGAGGATTCCGTCGCGGTGGATGTTGCGTCCCACCGGGAAGCTCACGACCTGTTCTTCGTCGGCGACCATCACGACGCTCGCTTCGGAATCGAAGCGCACGAACTCCTCCAGAATGCAGGGTACGGCCAGCAGCGGCAGGGCCCGTTCGATGTCGGCTTCGGTTTTCAGCACCAGCTGTCCGTGGCCGTCGTACCCCAGCGTGCGGGTCTTGAGCACGGCGGGCAGCCCCAGCTCCTTCACGGCGGCCCGCAGCGACGCTTCGTCGTCCACGGCGGCGAAGCCGGGCGTGCGAAGCCCGTGGTCACGGGCGTTCGTCTTTTCGCGCAGGCGGTCCTGCGAATCGTACAGGGGTTTGTAGCCCTGCGGAATATTGTATTTTTCGCACAGCGGGATCAGAATCTCCCCCGGCACATTTTCAAACTCATAAGTCACCACGTCGCTGCGGCGGCACAGCTCTTCGAGCGCCGCGGCATCGTCGTAGGCCGCCACGATATGGTCGTCGCAAACCCGGAACGCGGGTGCATCCGGCGCCGGGTCGAGACTCACGGTACGCACACCCAGTTCCCGCGCCTGCTCCGCAATCATCAGCCCCAGCTGTCCGCCCCCGATAATACCCACCGTCTTCATTACAGCTCGGCTTTGAGTACGTCAGCGGTCTGTTTGGCGCGGAATGCGTCGAGTTTCGCAGACAGCTCCGCATCCTGCAACGCGAGGATCGACACGGCAATCAGCGCGGCGTTCTTCGCCCCGTTGATGGCCGTCGTGGCCACGGGAACGCCCGCAGGCATCTGCACGATCGACAGCAGCGAATCCAGTCCGTTCAGGGCCCGCGACTTCACGGGAACACCCACCACGGGCAGCGGAGTCATCGAAGCCACCATGCCCGGCAAGTGCGCAGCGCCTCCGGCCCCGGCGATAATCACGCCGATGCCGCGTTCGCGGGCTGTCTTGGCGTATTCACACAGCAGATCAGGGGTACGGTGCGCACTGACCACCCGTTTTTCGAAATCCACACCGAACGCCTCGAGCGTCGCAACGGCCTCCGCCATCACGTCGTAATCGCTCACAGAGCCCATTATCACGCCAACCTTCATATAATTCGTTTTAATTTATATCGTTCAAAACCCGTCTTTCAAACGGCAGGGAGCACAAAATCCGGCTCCAATACACCTATCCCTGCCATCGCCCCTGAAACCCGCCTCTTAGGCGGGCCGTCTCTTAGACGGGGACCGCCACGACATTTCTGCCGTGGCGGTCTTGTATCTATCCGAGCATTCCACGAGCAGGCATCTGCTGCTTCGGGGTGCCTGCGGCCTGCATCTGCCGACACGCCGACGAATAGAAGGCGGCGGCCTGTCCCTGCCGTTTCTTTCGTTCGCGCTGGTCGATATTGCAAATGGGAATCATCGGAATTAGCCTAACTGTCGTTAAAACAACGTTACAAAAGTAGCGTTTTTCGGCGGACTTTCAAAATTCCCCGGCATATTCTATCGACAATTTATCGACATTCGCAGCATCCCTCCTACCGGGCCTTCGCCTCGCAGTAGGCGCAGCGGCAGGTTCCGTCGGCCTGGCGGTGGAAAAGCCGGTCCACATCCTCCGTGGCGGAGATGCAGCGGCGGTTCGGACATTCGTGTTCGTTCACGACGTATTCCTCGCCGAAAACCGGGGTCCGCGCAAAGGGCTTGTTCTCGTCGGCCCAGCGCAGCAGCGTATATATCAGCGCCATGCGCACGAACTTGCCGTTCTCGACCTGCCGGAAATAGGCCGCCCGGGGATCGTTATCCACGGCACGCGTGATCTCGTTGACACGCGGCAGCGGATGGAGGATAATCATATCCTTCTTGGCCGTCGTGAGCTTCTCGGGATCGAGCACGAAACTGTTCTTCACGCGGTCGAACTCCTCCTCGTCGAGAAAGCGCTCCTTCTGCACACGCGTCATGTAGAGGACATCCAGTTCGGGCATCACCTCCTCCATCGTTTCGACCTCGCGGAATTTCAGTTTCGAATTCTCAGCCATCTCGGCGAGCATGTAATCGGGCAGCCGCAGCTCCTGCGGAGCGATCAGGATCACCTCGATTCCCGAGTAGCGCGACAGCGCCTTGATGAGCGAGTGCACCGTGCGGCCGAATTTCAGGTCGCCGCAGAACCCGATGGTCATGTTGTCGAAGCGGCCCTTCTCGCGCTTGATCGTCAGCAGGTCCGTCAAGGTCTGCGTCGGATGGGCATGGCTGCCGTCCCCGGCGTTGATGACCGGGACTCCCGCATACTGCGAAGCCACGAGCGGCGCCCCCTCCTTGAAATGGCGCATGGCGATGATGTCTGCGAAGCAGCGGATCACGCGCACAGTGTCGGCCACCGTCTCGCCCTTGGAAACCGACGAAGAGTTGGCATCGGAAAAGCCGATGACCTGCCCGCCCAGCTCCAGCATCGCCGACGTGAAACTCAGCCGCGTGCGGGTCGAGGGCTCATAAAACAACGTGGCCAGTTTCTTGCCTTTGCAGGCTTCGCTGTACTTGGCCCGGTTGGCGATGATGTCTTCCGCCAAAGCTACGATTTGCTCGGTTTCCTGGACCGAAAGGTCAGTGGGATCAATCAGGTGTCGCATAAGTTCGGATTATTATTTATCCATCCAGGATTCGTCCGACGGATTGTCGCGGAATTTCAGCAGCCGCGCCTTGTCCCCGGATTCGATATATCCCTCCTCGGCAGCCACCTCCACGAGCGCGTCGAGGTTCGAAAGGCTGTAATTCACAACGTTAGCCTCCTTCATGCGGTCGAGCCCCTTCTTCATCCCGTAGGTGAAGATCGAAGCCACGCCCAGCACCTCGGCGCCCGCTTCGCGCAGGGCGTTCACCACCTCGATGCACGAACCGCCCGTCGAAATCAGGTCCTCGATCACCACGACCTTCTGGCCCTTTTCCAGCCGGCCCTCGATCTGGTTGCCGCGGCCGTGGTCCTTCGAACCCGAACGCACGTAACCCATCGGCAGGTCGAGGATCGTGGCCGTGATGGCCGCATGGGCGATGCCGGCCGTCGATGTACCCATCAGCACCTCGGCTTCGGGGAATTTCGTGCGGACGATCTCCGCCAGACCCGCCTCGACATGTCCGCGGACGACGGGAGCCGTGAGCGTCAGCCGGTTATCACAGTAGATCGGGCTTTTGATACCGCTCGCCCAGGTAAAAGGCTGTTCGGGACGCAGGAACACCGCGCCGATCGACAGCAAATCTTTCGCAATTGATTTCTCCATTTTTATCGTTTAGTTTTCAGTTTTCAAATCTTCGGCGACCCAGCGCACCCATTCATCCACATTGTCCGTCAGCGTTTCGGGCAGCGGCAGCGTGATCCGCACGTCGGGGGCGATGCCCGCGGCGTCAATTCCGCGGCCTTCCGCAACCCGGCAGGAACGGGTCGTGGGAAGCATCATCCACCGGGTCGTGTCCTGCGGAAAGCGGAGTATCTCGCAATTCGAGAAATCGAGGCATCCCAGCGTATTGTCCTGCCCGTAAACGGTTGTCCGGCGGCTGCAGGCCCGGACCTCGAGCACCAGCTGCTCGCCCGAGGAGCCGACCTTCCCGTCGATCAGCAGCGCCGCCCGGCGGGGCCGCGGCGAGACGGAATCGTAACGGATACGGTAGGTTTTGCTCTCCCCGGCAAGAAATTCCCCGGCCGGAGTCCGCTCCATCCGCGCGATCTTCGCGCGTCCGCGCTCCGTATCCCCGGCGAACTCCCGGACGTGGGCAATGGCCAGGTCAGAAACACGGTACTCCATGCCATCCTCCACCCCTTCGTGATCGTAGAGCAGCCTGAGCAGGGGTTCGTAACTACTATCGTTGCCGCCACCGTTGCCGCGAATGTCGAGAATCAGGTTTTCACAGCCCGAAGCGAGGTATTCTTCAATCATTTCCCGGACCTCTCCCAGCGAAATCCAGTCGGGATCGCACGACGGAAAACGAATCAGGTACGTCTCCCTATCCACCCGGCAATGGGTGAACTGCGGGTCGTAACGCTTCATCCGCGCGGCGTAATCCGAAGGCCGGCGAATCGACTTGGGGCGGTAAGCCCGCACACCCTCCGTTCCGAGGTGCGAATCGTCGAACCACCCGAGGTATTCGGCCACGGCGTCATAGGTGTCGCGGCCCGAGGCGATCTCCTGCTGCAAACGCTCTTTGAGCGCGGCATACTCCGCTCCGCGACCGGCGGTCTTGTCCGGATAGCCCGCATAGGCGCGTTCCACGACATCGACGGCAAAGTCGAAATCGGACGCAGCACGCCCCGCCGGAGTTTGCGCCCCGGCAGACAGCAGGCCGGCAACAGCCGCAACAAGCGACAGAACACGCAGCAAGGTCTTCATCTATTCCAGCGCCGAGCGTAAAATCTTCTCCACCTCGTCGGGATAGATGCCGCCCTCGTGAACCTTCATGCCGTCCACGTAGAACGTCGGCACATAGTAGTAGTCGAACGTGTCGGCCACGGCGGGCTCCTCCGACTCCTCGATCATCTCGATCTCCACGGCGGCCAGCTCCGGATGGGCGGCCTTCGCCTCCTCGATGTAGCGCAGCGCTTTCTTACAGAAAGGGCACGAGCGCAGGTAGAAAAGTTTTACCGGTTTCATATTTTCCTTGTTTTAAAAGGTTTGTCCGTTATCCGACGAACTCGGCGACGCACCGTCGGTAAGCCGCCACGGGGTCCTCCGCAGCCGTGATCGGGCGTCCCACGACGATAAAGTCGGAGCCGATCTCCCGGGCACGGGCAGGAGTCGTGACGCGCACCTGGTCCGCTACGTCCCCGTCTGCAAATCGCACGCCGGGCGTGATCGTGAGGAACCCCTCGCCGCACGCCGCATGCACCATGCCGGCTTCCAGCGGCGAACAGACCACGCCGTCCAGTCCGGCGTCGCGGGTGTTCTGCGCGTATTTGACGATCGTATCGTTGATCGAAGCGTCGATCAGCAGTTCGCCGCGCATACGCTCCTCGCTCGTCGAGGTCAACTGCGTCACGGCAATCAGCAGCGGCCGGGTGCCGTCGGCGCGGGTGAGCCCTTCGAGAGCAGCCTTCATCATCTCGATCGTACCCGCCGCATGGACGTTGCACATATCCACATCCAGCCGCGACAGCACGGCCATCGCCTTCTTCACGGTGTTGGGGATGTCGTGGAGCTTCAGGTCGAGGAAGATTTTGTGTCCCCGGCGCTTGATCTCGCGCACGATTTCCGGTCCCTCGGCATAGAAAAGCTCCATGCCGATTTTCAGGAACGGCTTGCGGGCCTCGTCCCTGAAAAGGTCGAGGAATTTGAAGGTGTCTTCTGCGGATTTGAAATCGCAGGCTATGATTACGTCGCGTTGCATATTTTTCCTTAATTCTGCATCGTATCAGCGTGTGGCAGGTTCGGGGCTTCGTGAAGTCGGCAAAGCAGGAGCATACTCAACGTATGCGACTGCCGAAGCCGGCGAGGGAAGTGCCGAAGATGCCATGCGATCATACGATGCCTATTATATCCGATAATTTTTCAATGCCCAGCCGCTCCATCTCGCCGGGCAGGGCCTCGACGATCTCCTTCGAGGCGTAGGGATTCACCAGATTGGCGGCCCCGACCTGCACGGCCGTGGCCCCGGCCATCATCATTTCGATCACGTCGCGGGCCGTCGTGACGCCGCCGCACCCCATCACGGGAATCCGGCAGGCTTTGGCGACCTGGTAGACCATCCGCACGGCCACGGGAAAAACCGCGGCGCCCGAAAATCCGCCCATCGTGTTGGCGATGACCGGACGGCGGCGGGCAACGTCGATACGCATACCCAGCAGCGTGTTTATCAGGCAGATGCCGTCGGCTCCCGCCTCCTCGCACGCCCGGGCTATCGAGACGATGTCCGTGACGTTGGGCGAGAGTTTGATGAATACGGGTTTCGTCGTCACCGCCTTCACGGCCCGCGTCACCTCGGCGGCGGCATCCGGACAGGTGCCGAACGACATGCCGCCGTGCCGCACGTTGGGGCACGAGACATTGACCTCGATCAGTCCAACCTGCTCCTGCTTGTCGATACGCTCGCAGCAGTAGGCGTACTCCTCGACCGAGAATCCCGAAATATTGGCAATGACGGGTTTTCGGAAAAAAGTTTTCAGGCGCGGCAGCTCCTCGCGGATCACGGCGTCGATGCCGGGATTCTGCAGCCCCACGGCGTTGATCATCCCGGCTTCACACTCGGCGATACGGGGTGTGGGGTTGCCGAAACGCGGCTCCCGCGTGGTGCCCTTGAACGAGAACGACCCGAGAACATTGATGTCGTAAAACTCCCGGAATTCGTTGCCGTAGCCGAAGGTTCCGCTGGCCGGAACGACCGGATTGTCCAGCCTCAGGCCGCACAGTTCAACCGATGTGTCTACCATATAATCTCTCCTTTCTCCAAGACCGGCCCCTCCTTGCAGATGCGTTTGTTGCCGTATTTGGTTTTGCACGAACAGCCCATGCAGGCGCCGAATCCGCACCCCATGCGCTCCTCGAACGACAGCTGCCCGTCGCGCTCCGTGGCGTTGTACAGCGCGTGGAGCATCGGCAGGGGGCCGCAGGCGTAAAAGTAATCGAAATCGGGCTCCTGCTCCGCGAGAACCGTGGTGACGAACCCTTCGACACCCCGCGAGCCGTCGGCCGTGGCCACCGTGACCTCACACCCCAGTGCGCGGAACTCCTCCTCGTAAAAGACCTCCGAGGCGGTGTTGAAACCCAGCACCACCTGCACCGGCTTGCCTTCGGCGAGGAGTTTTTTCGCCAGGTTGTAGAGCGGCGGCACACCCACGCCGCCCCCGACCAACAGGGGCCGCCGGGCATCGTTTCTCGTCGAGAACCCGTTGCCGAGACCCGTCAGCAGGTCAAGCTCTTCGCCCGCCTGCATCCGGCTCATCTGTGCGGTGCCTCCGCCCACGACCTTGTAGATCAGCGTGATCGAGCGTTCATCGAAATCGCAGATCGAGATAGGGCGGCGTAAGTACTTACCCTCCAGTGCGATATTAACGAACTGCCCGGGTGCTGCGATCCACTGCGTGTCGCCGGCGAGCGTCATCCGCCACACCGTGGCGGTCAGCGGCTCGTTCATGAGGATTTTATAAATACCTTTCTTATACATATTGTACTTTATCCTGCGATACGTTTGTGATTTTGATTTTAGGCGAGCAAATTTTGGCCTGACCGAAGATTAGCACGGATGGGCTGTACAATAAGGTACTGCCCATTCGTGGTAAGCAAGGAAGGACGAAAGATGCCGCATAAAATCAAAATTACTTGGAATCAATCGTGGAGACTCTGAGCGTAATTTCCTCCAGCACATCCAGCAGCACCTTCACCGTTTCCAACGCCGTGAAGACCGTCACGTTGTTCTCGACGGCCGTACGGCGGATTTCGTAACCGTCGAGGCGCGTGTTGTGCTGGTTGATGTCGATCGTGTTGATTACATAGCTGACGTGACCCTGGCGCAGCGCCTCGATAATCTCGTTGCTGCCCTCGTTCAGCTTGCGGCGCGTGCGGGTGCGGATGCCGTGCTCGCGCAGGAACTCCGCCGTCCCGGTGGTCGCCTCGATGTTGAAGCCCAGGTCGTAGAACCGCTTCACGAGCGGGAGCGCCTGCTCCTTGTCGTGGTCGGCGATCGTGACGAAGATCGTTCCGTAGTTCGAAACGTGCATGCCCGTAGCCTGCAGGGCCTTGTACAACGCCCGCGTGATCTTGTCGTCATAACCGATCGCCTCGCCCGTCGATTTCATCTCCGGCGAGAGGTAGGAATCCATGCCGCGGATCTTGGCGAACGAGAAGGCCGGGGCCTTGACGTACCAGCGGGCCTTCTCCTTGCCGCAGACATCCGTGATGCCCTGCTCGCGCAGCGACTTGCCCAGGATGACCTGCGTGGCGATGTGCGCCATCGGCACGCCCGTCGATTTCGAGAGGAAGGGCACCGTGCGCGACGAACGCGGGTTGACCTCGATGACATAAACGTCGTCCTCGCCGGCCACGATGAACTGGATGTTGTACAGTCCGACGATGCCGATCCGCAGACCCAGCTTCACCGTGTAGTCGATGATCTTGTCCTTGGCCTTCCGGCTCACGCTGAAGGTCGGGTAGACGCTGATCGAGTCGCCCGAGTGGATACCCGTGTGCTCGACATGCTCCATAATGCCGGGGATGAAGACATCCTTGCCGTCGCAGATGGCGTCCACCTCCAGCTCCTTGCCCATGATGTAGCGGTCGACCAGCACCGGCTGGTCCACGTCGATCTCCACGGCGGTCTGCAGGTAGTGGCGCAGGCGCTCCTCGTTCGAAACGATCTGCATGGCACGGCCGCCCAGCACGTAGCTCGGACGAACCAGCACCGGATAACCGATGCGGGCGGCGGCCCGGACGCCCGACTCGATGTCGGTCACGGCCTCGGCCTCGGGCTGCGGAATCTGCAGCTCCTCCATGATCTTCTCGAAGCAGCCGCGGTCCTCGGCGTTCTTGATCGCCTGGGTGTCGGTGCCGATGATGGGCACGCCCAGCTTGGAGAGCGGCTCGGCGAGGTTGATGGCGGTCTGTCCGCCGAGCGACACGACGATGGCCTTCGGCTTCTCGAGGTGCACGACGTTCATCACGTCCTCCACCGTGAGCGGCTCGAAATAGAGCTTGTCGCTGGTGGTATAGTCGGTCGAGACGGTCTCGGGGTTGTTGTTGATGATGATCGCCTCGTAGCCTGCGGCGCGGATCGACCAGATGGCATGCACGGTCGAGTAGTCGAACTCGACGCCCTGGCCGATACGGATCGGGCCCGAGCCCAGCACGATGATCTTCTCTTTGCCGCTCACCACCGATTCGTTCTCCTCCTCGTAGGTCGAGTAGAAATAGGGCACGTAGGAGGCGAACTCGCTGGCGCAGGTGTCGATCATCTTGTAGACCGGGAAGATGCCGTTCTTCTCGCGCAGGCGGTACATATCGTACTGCGAGACTCCCCACAGTTGGCCGATGTATTTGTCGCTGAAACCCATGCGCTTGGCGGATCGAAGCGTCTCGATGTCCCCCGGATGGGCGCGGATGACGTTCTCGAACTCGACGATGTTCTTGAACTTCTCGAGGAAGAACATGTCGATCTTCGTGTTGTTGTAGACCAGCGCCAGATCGACACCGTTGCGGATCAGCTGCGTGATGGCGTACAAGCGGTCGTCGGTGCCCACCTTGATGTAGTCCAGCAGGGCGTCGTTCGACCAGGAGTCGAATTTCTTGTGGTAGATATGGCAGACGCCCGTTTCGAGCGACCGCACGGCCTTCAGCAGCGACTCCTCCATCGTGCGGCCGATCGACATCACCTCGCCCGTGGCCTTCATCTGCGTGCCGAGCTTGTTCGAAGCGTCGGCGAACTTGTCGAAGGGGAAGCGGGCGACCTTCGTCACCACGTAGTCCAGCGTCGGTTCGAACGAAGCCGGGGTGTTGGCGATCCTGATCTCGTCGAGGGTCAGGCCCACGGCGATCTTCGCGCTGACGCGGGCGATCGGATAGCCCGAAGCCTTCGACGCCAGAGCCGAGGAGCGCGACACGCGAGGATTGACCTCGATCAGGTAGTATTTGAACGAAAGGGGGTCCAGCGCGAACTGCACGTTGCAGCCGCCCTCGATTTTCAGCTCGCGAATGATCTTCAGCGCCGAGTCGCGCAGCATCTGGAACTCCTTGTTGGTGAGCGTCTGGCTCGGAGCCACGACGATCGAGTCGCCGGTATGGATGCCCACGGGGTCGATGTTCTCCATGCAGCAGATCGAGATGGCCGTATCATTATGGTCGCGCATCACCTCGTACTCGATCTCCTTGTAACCCTTGATGCTCTTCTCGATGAGCACCTGATGCACGGGCGAGAGAGCCAGCGCATTGCGCATCATTTCGCGCAGCTCGGCCTCGTCGTCGGCGAAACCGCCGCCCGTGCCGCCCAGCGTGAAGGCCGGGCGCAGCACCACGGGATAGCCGATCTCCTGTGCAATCTCGACGGCATGGTCGATGGTCATGGCCACCTCCGAAGGGAGCACCGGCTCGCCCAGCGACTCGCAGAGCTCCTTGAACAGCTCCCGGTCCTCGGCCCGCTCGATCGACTCGAACGAGGTGCCCAGAATCTCGACCTGGCACTCCTGGAGAATGCCCTTCTTGGCCAGCTGCACCGCGAGGTTCAGGCCCGTCTGCCCGCCCAGTCCCGGGACGATGGCGTCGGGACGCTCGTAGCGGATGATCTTGGCCACGTACTCCAGCGTCAGGGGCTCCATGTAGACCTTGTCGGCGATATGCGTGTCGGTCATGATCGTGGCGGGGTTCGAGTTGGCGAGGATCACCTCGTATCCCTCCTCCTTGAGCGCGAGGCACGCCTGCGTACCCGCATAGTCGAACTCAGCGGCCTGTCCGATGACGATCGGACCCGACCCGATGACCATTACCTTCTTGATATCCTTTCTCTTAGGCATTTTTGTGATCCTCCATTATTTTAGTGAACTTCTTGAACAAATAAGCGCTGTCCTGCGGTCCCGAAGCGCTCTCGGGATGGTACTGCATCGAGAAGACCCGGTCCTCGGTGCACTCCACGCCTTCGGCCGTGCCGTCGAGCAGATTGACGTGCGTCAGCGTGAGCCCCGTGCCCTGAAGCGAATCGATATCCACGGCATAGCTGTGATTCTGGCTCGTGATCTCGATTTTGTCCGTCACGAGGTTCTTCACCGGGTGGTTGGCACCGCGGTGACCGAACTTCATCTTGAAGGTCTTCGCGCCGTAGGCCAGCGAAATCAGCTGATGGCCCATGCAGATGCCGAAGATCGGCAGTTTGCCCCGGAGCTGCTTCACCAGCTCGATGACCGGCGTCACGTCTTCCGGGTTGCCGGGGCCGTTCGAAAGCACGAGGCCGTCGGGATGGAAGGCCATGATCTCCTCCGCGGTGGAGTCGTAGGGCATGACCGTCACGTTGCAGCCCACGCGGTTCAGCAGACGGATGATGTTGTATTTGATGCCGCAGTCGACGGCCACCACATCGTATTTGTGGTTGGGGACGCGCGACATCCAGCGTTTCTTGCAGCTTACGCGCGAAACCATGTCGTGCGGCGTGACGTACTCGCCCAATTTGCGCATGGCCTCTTCATGCGGCGTCGCGGCGTCGGTGATGATGACCTTCTGCGAACCCTCGTCGCGGATGATGCGCGTCAGGGCACGGGTGTCCACGCCCCAGATGGCCGGAATGTCGTGCTCCTCGAAAACCTCGTTCAGCGTCTTCGTATAGCGGAAATTCGACGGCGAGTCGTTGTACTCGCGGACGATCATGCCGCCGATGGTCGGCGTTTTGGTTTCGTAATCCTCGTCGGTCATACCGTAGTTGCCGATCAGCGGATAGGTCATCACCACCATCTGGTCGGTGTACGACGGGTCGGACATGATCTCCTGATACCCCACCATCGAGGTGTTGAAGACGATCTCGTTGATGGCCTCGCGGTCGGCGCCGAAACCGTATCCGTAGAACTCACGCCCGTTCTCCAAGACAATTTTTTTCGTAAATGCTTTCATCCTTATCTGTTTGATTTCGTAGTTAGCGTATCGTATATTTCGCAGCCGCCGACCACCGTCAGCACGGCGCGGCCCTGCACGTCCCATCCGGCGAAAGGCGTGGCGCGGCCCTTCGAAAGGAACGCCTCGGGATCGACCCGGTACTGCGCCCCGAGGTCCAGCACCGTGAAATCGGCCGCATCGCCCTCCTCCACGCCTCCTTCGAGCCCGAAGAGACGCCGGGGATTTTCCGACATCAGGCCGAAGAGCTTTTCGAGGGTGATAACGCCCGGCAGCACCAGGTATTTATACAGCAGCGGAAAGGCGGTCTCCAGCCCCACGATACCCATGGCGCTCCCGGCCAGCCCGCGCGACTTCTCTTCGGCGGTGTGGGGCGCATGGTCCGTGGCCACGACCTCGATCGTGCCGTCCAGAATCCCCCCGATAAGCGCTTCGCGGTCGGCGCGGCTCCGCAGCGGCGGATTCATCTTGAAGCGCCCCTCCTCCTGCAAATCCTCGTCGCATAGCAGCAGGTAGTGCGGAGCCGTCTCGCAGCTCACCCGCAGCCCCTTGGCCTTCGCGCGGCGCACCAGTTCGACGCTCTCTTTCGTGGAAACGTGGCAGACATGGTATTGACAACCGGTCTTTTCGGCCAGCGCGATGTCGCGTTCGACCTGCCGCCATTCGCTCTCGGAGCAGATGCCCTTGTGCCCGTGTTCGCGGCAGTAGTCTCCGTCGTGGATATAGCCGCCCCGCAGCAGTTCATCGACCTCGCAGTGGGCGACAATCGGCTTGCCGACGGCCGCCGCCCAGCGCATCGCCTCCTCCATCAGCTCGTCCGACTGCACGCCGCGGCCGTCATCGGAAAACCCGACCACCTCCGGAGCCAGGGCCGCGAAATCGACCAGTTCGCCGCATCCGCGCTGCCCCATCGTGATCGTGCCGTAGGGCTTCACGCGCACCACGGCGTCGCGGCGAATGATCGCCAGCTGTTCGCCGAGCGTCGCCGGCGTATCGGGTGCGGGGCAGAGGTTCGGCATCGAGCAGACCGTAGTATACCCGCCGCGGGCCGCCGCCGCGGTACCCGTCGCAATGGTCTCCTTCTGCGGAAAACCCGGCTCGCGCAGGTGGACATGCACGTCGACCAGCCCCGGCACGAGGCACAATCCCCCGAGGTCCACGACCCGGTCGCCCGGCCGCGGCTCCCCGGCGGGAACCACACGGCCCTCCTCGACGGCGAGACGGCCCGTTTCGAGCCGGCCCCCGCGGTAGATCGTCGCGTTGGTATAATATGTTTTCATTCGTCCTGACACAAAAAAATAGGGCAACCGAAACAGTTACCCTAATAAAACAATAATGCCTGAGTCCGTCGGAGACTGGAAACCCGACCAGTAATCCTGCTGCCAGAATACTTGCGCCGATGCTATGTTGGGTTTACAATTCATAGGATTCAGGTGTCGCTCTAATTGCCTGCAAAGATAGGGGTTTTTCACCGCCCCTGCAAAACTTTTCCGGAAAAATTTTTCAACAATCCGTCCACAGCCGCCCGCCCGTCTCCGGCAGGGAACCGCCCGAACGGCGGATCGGCCTCACGCTGAAAGCCCTCCCCTATTTCACGATGACGAGATCGACGCCCGCCTCCTCGATGATCGAGACCATCTGTTCGGGAATCCGCTCGTCGGTGACAATCACGTCGATGTCCTCCAGGGCGCAGATGCGGCCGAAGCCCCGCTGTCCGAATTTCGACGAGTCGGCCAGCACGATCACCTGCGAAGCCGCGTGCATCATCCGCCGCGTGAGCTTCGCCTCGTCGATCGTCGAGGTCGTGATGCCGTGTTCGAGGTCGATGCCGTCCACCCCGAAGAAGACCTTCGAGCAGATACAGTCGTCCAGCGCACGCGCGGCCTCCTCGCCCAGCACCGAAAGCGACTTTTTGTGCACCGAGCCGCCCAGCTGCACGACGTTGACATTCTCCGACTCGTTCAGCAGCACGCCCAGCCGCAGGAACGGCGTGACGATGTTCAGGTGGTGCCACATGCGCATCTTGATCTCCTCGGCAAAGGCGTAGATTGTCGAACCCGAGGCCACGATGATCGAGTCCGCCTCGCCGAGCATCTCCACCGCCCGCTGCGCGATGAGGCGCTTGGAGTCGCGGTTGATGTTGTCCTTCACGTGCACATCGAGGTCCGCGACATGGGGATTCGCCGGGCGGGCGCTGCCGTGCACCTTATATAAAAGGCCCTTGCTCTCGAGAATCTTGATGTCCTTGCGGATCGTCACTTTCGTAACGCCCAGTTCGTTGGCCACGTCCGTAATCCGGACGAACCCGTATTTGGCCAGGTTGTCGAGGATGTATTTGTGCCGTTCGGCAATGCTCAGCATATCGTTCGGAAATTTAAAGTGTTATGAAAACAAAGATATGAAAAGTTTTCATATTTCGCAAAAAAAAGGGTCCGCAACCCATCACGGGCCGGACCCCTCCGGGCCGAAGCCCGTATCATCATCTAAAATGGTGCTTTTCCGTTATTCCGTCTCGGTCTCGTAGCCGTCGGCCTTGGCGCCCCACATCAGCAGGAAGACCAGCATGCCCACGACGGCCATGCACAGGATGCCGATATAGGCCCAATTCCAGCCGTAGTGCTGGGCGACGAAGCCCAGACCCACGCCCGACACGAGCGTCGAGGCATATCCGAACAGTCCCGTGAGTCCGTTGGCCGTGGCGGCGGCCTTCTTCGTGGCCTGGTTCGCCGCGGCGATGCCGATCAGCGCCTGCGGGCCGTAGATGCAGAAACCGGCGGCGCAGAGCGTGGCGAACAGCAGCCAGATCGGGGCGTCGGCCGGCAGCTGCCAGAACAGGAAGACGAACAGCGCGGCGCCGGCCATGCAGAAGACGCAGGTGCGGTGCGCACGGCCCTTGAGCCACTTGTCCGTGGCCCATCCGGAGAAGAGCATGCCGAGGATGCCGGCAATCTCGAACATCGCCACGAGCCATCCGGCGTGCGACATCGAGACCCCCTTCGACTGGCTCAGCAGCGAAGGTCCCCAATCCAGCACCGAGAAACGGACGATATAGACAAAGAAATTGGCAAATCCCAGAATCCAGATCAGCGGATTCTTGAAGACGTATTTCATCAGGAACGCCTTGTGTTCGGCACCCTTCGTTTCGGTTTTCACGGCCCGGACCTCAGTGCCGTCCAGTTCGGGAAGCCCCACCGAGGCAGGCGTGTCGCGCAGGAAGACGACCAGTCCGATGGCCCCCGCGAAGGCGATGGCCGAAGGAATCCAGAAACACCATTTCCACGCCCCGACGTGTGCGGCGGACACCATCACGCGCTCCATGCCGGCGGCATCGTCGGGCGAGACGCCCAGATTGGCGGCAATGGACGCCACGGCGTCGGGATCGGCCGTCATGTTGGTTCCCAGCGTGCCCATGACATAGCCGCAGAGGATCACCACGAGGCCCGCACCGATCGAATGCGAGGTATTCCACACCGACATCTTGGTAGCCAGCTCCGTGGGCGGAATCCAGTGAGTCAGCAGACGTGCGCAGGGCGGGAATCCCGTTCCCTGCAGCAAACCGTTGACGACCCACATGATACCCATGAAGAGAATCATCGTATTGGTGAACTGGCTGCCGTCGTGCTGGCCCGTGATCCAGTAGGAGACGTCCTCGCCGAAGCCGAACGCAAAGTTGGCCAGGGCGCACAGCGCCAGGCCGATGGCCATGTACCAGCGGGCGTTCATCCGGTCGGCCAGGATGCCGTTGGCGAAGCGCGAGAAGCCGTAAATCAGGCCGTTCAGGGTGAGGAAGATGCCGAGGCTCGTCTTCGAAATGCCGAGGTCGGCTTCGAGGCCGGGCATGGCCAGCGAGAAGTTCTTGCGCACGAAATAGAAGAGCGCATAACCGACCATCGTGGCGATGATCGTACGCATCTGCCAATACTTGAAGCGCTTGGATTGTTCAGATGTCATTTCGAAATGAAAGTTAGCAGTTTCAGAATCCAAAGATACAACTTTCGGAGCGATAACCTAATTTATTTTCGTGAAATTTCCGTTTCGCACCCGAAAAATGTCCCGGTCCTACATGCCCGAAGCGGCGGAAAGGACCTGCCCCGCGCCTAACTGCTCCCGGTTTTCGACCTGCCAGACGCCGCCTTTGCCGAACAGCCGGTCGAGCCACTCCTCCATCCAGCCGCAGCGGAAAGCCACATCGACCACCGTATAGCGGCTGCGCATGTAGGGAATCTTTTCGAACGAGGCGCGGAACCGGGCCCGCGAAATGCCGATCTGTTCCGGCTCGCAGGGCGCCCCGACCAGCTCCAGCCGGCGGTGAACCTCGCCGAAGGGGATGATCTGGCCGCGAATCCGGCCGCGCAGTTCGGGCCATGCACGCTTCAGCCGCGTGAGCTGTTCGCGCAGCCCCTCCCGGTCGACATACTTGTTGCGGGTCTCGAAAAGCCCGCGGGCCACGAATTCGGGATCGTTGTCGAAGATGGCACGGATGTCCCGCTCGGTCTCCTCCCACGATTTCCACGCGGCGACGCACTTTTCAACGTCCAACTGCTCCACCGGGGCATCGAGCAGCATCTCCAGAAAAGCCGTCGATGCGAGCGTGCCGATGCCGACCTTGAAACCGTGCGACACCGAAGCGCCGTTGAAACGCAGGTGTTCCATGTCCCACAGGTGGCTGAACTGGTGTTCGGCGCCCGAAGCCGGACGGCTCGACAGCGTGGCCTGCATGGCGAAGCCGCTCAGCAGCAGCCCCTCGGCCAGCTGTTCGACCTTCGCCACATTCCCGGCGTGCACTCCGGCGGGGTCGCAGAGCGCCTCTTTCAGCCCCTCCTGCACCAGTCCGAAAGCGAAATCGTCCATCTTGTCGGCCCCCACGACGTCGGCCAGCATCCAGTCGGCGCCGGCGGGTATTTTGGCGATCAGGTCGGCATACCCCGAAGCGGACATCCGGGCGGGCGCCGCGGCGGAGATCGACGGATCGAGCACCATGCCCAGCGGCGCGGGACAATCGAAGGTCTGTTTGTTGCCGTCCTTGGTGATAGAGGCCCCGTAGGCCGTATAGCCGTCCATCGAAGCGGCCGTGCCGACCACCATGTAGCGGCGGCCGTTGTGATGCGACGAGAGTTTCGTCAGGTCGTTGATAACGCCCGACCCCACGGCGACAGGCACGGCGTCGGTCGCAGCCAGCACGCCGTCCAGCTCCTCGACGAACGACCATTCGGCATAGAGTTTCGGATCGGTGAAAATATGCGGTTCGTCCTGCGCGATGCCCGCTTCGGCAAGGATGCGGTGCACCTCCCGGCCGGCCACGCGCCACGTATTGGTGTCCGCCACGACGACGGCGCGGCAGCCGGGGAACAATTTCCGAAACATCACCGCAGTCTGCGGAAGGGTATCGACACCGATCACCAGCGCCTTGGTGTCGGTCGTGCGTTGAAGGGCGCTCTCTACTTTATTCATAATAGTAATTGTGTAAACGGAACACCGCCGGAAAACCCGGAGGACTCTTAAAGCAAAGGCAAATATACAGATTATTTTCCTTTTAACAACAAAACGCAAGAAAAATTATTTCTTTTTAGTATCTATTCTGTTTCCATTCCGGTTTTTACACCCCGATAATTGGAAAAAAGAAAATAAAAACATAACTTTGGGCACCGAACGAAACTACTTTCGCTATGAAACAAATAACCCTGCTGCTGGGCGCACTCCTGATGACGGCCGCGGCACTCGCACAACCCCGCGTCCGCGTAGAGCACGGCCCCTATCTGCAGAACGTGACGGAAGAGGGCTTCACCGTCGTATGGAGTTCGACGGCCGACGCCGCCGGATGGGTGGAACTGGCCCCGGACGACGGGTCGCACTTCTACGCCGCCGAACGTCCGAAATTCCATGATTCGCATCTCGGACGCCAGCGCATCGGGCGCATGCACAGCGTACGCATCAGCGGGCTGAAGCCCGGCACAGCCTACCGCTACCGCATCATGCAGCGGGGCGTCGTCCTCAACGAAGGCAACAAACGCGTCATCCTCGACGACGGTTACGGAAGCGACATCCTCAAACACAAACCCTTCCCCGTAACAACCCTCGACCCCGCGCAGAAACGGGTCGATTTCTGGGTCGTCAACGACATCCATTCGCGCGACTCGGTGTTCCGCCGGCTGATCCGCACCGCCCCGGAAGAGAAACCCGATTTCGTCTGCCTGAACGGCGACCTGGCCTCGCAGATCGAAACCCCGGAGACGCTCTGGAACGCCTGTCTCGCGTCGGCGTCGGAGTTGCTCACCCCCGCAGGCATTCCGCTGGTCGCCGTGCGCGGCAACCACGAAAACCGCGGCGTCGCTGCGGGATGCTGGTCCGATTTCTTCCCCGCGCCGACCGGGGAGACCTACTATGCCTTCCGCCAGGGCCCGGCCTTCTTCCTCGTGCTCGACGGCTGCGAGGACAAGCCCGACAGCGACATCCGCTACTATGGGCTCGGAGACTGGGACGCCTACCGCCAGCAGGAAGCCGCGTGGCTGAAACAGACCGTGGAGAGCGAGGAGTTCCGCACGGCGCCCGTACGCATCGTCCTGATCCACATGATCCCCGGAGGCGACGCGAGCTGGTACGGCGAGCAGCAGATCCGCCGGCTGTTCGTCCCGGAGCTGGTCGGAAAGGGCATCGACGTGATGCTCTGCGGCCACTACCACCGCTACCAATGGATCGACGACGGCAGCCGCGGAGTCGATTTCCCGATTCTCGTCAATTCGAACGTCGACCGCCTCGCGGTATCGGCCGACGCCGCGGGCATCGACCTGAAGGTCTTCGACACCGCCGGCAAACTCGTCAAACAGCATCGTATCGACAAAAAATAACACAATGGAAAACTTTCACGAATACCGCTCCGTCTGGGAGCACGGCGAATTGATGGAGCGTCTGCGCCGCATCCGCCACGTGGCGCTCGACATGGATGGCACGATCTACATGGGCATGTCGCTCTTCCCCTACACGCAGGCGTTCCTGCACGGACTCCGCGAGCAGGGCATCGGCTACTCGTTCCTGACGAACAACCCGTCGAAATGCATCGACGACTACCTCCACAAACTCGCGACGCTCGGCATCGAGGCCACGCGCGACGAAATGTACACCACGGCGCTGGCCACGATCGACTACATCAAGGCCCACTACCCCGCGGCCCGGAGGCTGTTCCTGCTGGGAACGCCGTCGATGATCTCGGAGTTCGAGGCCGCGGGCTTCGAGTCCTGCACCGATTCGGCGGACGATGTGCCCGACGTCATCGTGGCGGCGTTCGACATGACGCTGCAATACGACCGGCTGTGCCGCGCGGCGTGGTGGGTCAAGCAGGGCGTGCCCTACATCGCCACCAACCCCGACCGGGTGTGCCCCACCGACCTGCCGACCGTACTGGTCGACTGCGGCTCGATCTGCGCCTGCCTCGAGCACGCCACCGGACGCCGTCCGGACATCACGCTCGGGAAACCCGATCCCAACATGCTTTCGGGCATCCTCGCCCGCCACGGACTGCAGCCGTCGGAGATCGCCATGGTCGGCGACCGCATCTACACCGACGTGCAGATGGCCCACAACGCCGGGGCGATGGGCGTGCTGGTGCTCTCGGGCGAGACGACGCTCGACGTGGCCGACAAGGCCGACCCACAGCCCCACATCACGGCCGACAGCATCGAGGTGTTGGGCAAACTGCTCCGCGAAGCGCACCGGTAGCTACACAGAAAAGACCTATAAGTTATAACTATAGTCCTATCGGAAAATACCGAATCCTTGCGGGTTCGGTATTTCGTTTTATACATTATCTTTGTCTCAGATAAAATTTTCGGCTCAGACTGGCTGCGGTCCGGCAAACCCGGAGTAAACTCCGGGTTGCGTCCGTCTTGCACTGTCTTTGCGGAGAACAAGTATAAACGATTCGTATGGAAGAACCCAATATCCTCATTCCCCTGTTGCTGACGCTCGGCGCAGGTCTCGCAACGGGCATCGGCAGCGCCATCGCCTTCTTCGCCAAACGCACCAACAAACGGCTGCTGTCGTTCTCGCTGGGCCTGTCGGGCGGCGTGATGATTTACGTCTCGTTCGTCGAACTGTTCCAGCAGGCGAACATCTCCCTCACGGCGGAGTGGGGTCCGCATCTCGGCACGGTCGTCACCGTGGCGAGTTTCTTCGCGGGCATCCTGCTGATCGGCATCATCGACCGGCTGGTTCCCTCGTTCGAAAACCCCCACGAAGCCCACAGCGTCGAGGAGATGGACCACCAGCCCCGCAACCCCAAGCTGATGCGCATGGGCGTCATGACGGCGCTGGCCATCGGCATCCACAACTTCCCGGAGGGTATCGCCACCTTCACCTCGGCCGTGGACAACATGGCCCTCGGCGTGGCAATCGCCGTGGCCATCGCCATCCACAACATCCCCGAGGGAATCGCCGTGTCGATCCCGATCTTCTACGCCACGGGCGACCGCAAAAAGGCGTTCCGGCTATCGCTGCTGTCGGGCCTCGCGGAGCCGGTGGGCGCCCTGCTGGCCTACCTGGTGCTGATGCCCTTCATGTCGCCGACGCTGATGGGATGTATTCTTGCGGGCGTGGCGGGCATCATGGTCTTCATCTCGATCGACGAACTGCTCCCCGCAGCCCGCGAATACGGCGAGGCGCATATCTCCATCTACGGCGTGGTGGCCGGCATGGCCCTGATGGCCGTAAGTCTGATTATGTTGGCTTAGATTATGGACATTCTTCTACTCATCGTCGGGCTGGGGCTGATCCTCGCCGGCGCAAACTTCCTCACGGACGGTTCGGCGGCGCTGGCGCAGCGCTTCCGGGTCCCGGAATTCATCATCGGGCTCACGGTGGTGGCCGTCGGCACCTCGACGCCCGAACTGATCGTGTCGGTGCTCTCGGCCATTGCGGGCCAGAGCGACGTGGCGATCGGCAACGTCGTGGGATCGAACATCTTCAACGTCTTCGTCATCCTGGGCATCTGCGCCCTGATACGCCCCGTGCCGCTCACGGCGGGGAACATCCGCCGCGACATTCCGTTCGGGGTGCTCGTGTCGTTGCTGCTGCTGGCGCTGGCCGCCGATTCGCTCTTCTGTAAAGGGGCTGCGGACCGCATCGGACGCATCGACGGCTTGGCGATGCTCGCGCTCTACATCCTGCTGATGTGGTACACGATCCGGAAGACGAAGCGCCCCGAAGCGGCGGTCCCGGCAGAGGGCACCAAAGCGCCGATGGCCGGATGGCTGACGGCGGTGATGATCGTCGGAGGGCTCGCGGGACTGGTGTTCGGCGGCGAAATGTTCCTCCGCAGCGCCACGTCGATCGCCCGCAGCCTGGGAATCAGCGAATCGGTGATCGCCATCACGCTCGTGGCCGGCGGCACGTCGCTGCCCGAACTGGCGTCGTCGCTCGTGTCGCTGTTCAAAGGCAAGGCCGACATGGCGCTGGGCAACGTCATCGGATCGAATATCGCCAACATTCTGCTGATTCTGGGAATAAGCGCCGCGATAAACCCGCTCTCGATGGGCGGCATCACGGTCTGGGACCTGCTGATGGTCCTCCTGAGTTCGGTGGTGGTGTTCCTCGCGGCCTTCACCTTCAAACGCAAGGCCATCGACCGCTGGGAAGGAACGATCTTCCTGGCGATATACGTCGCCTACATCTGGTATTTGATCAGGTAGCGGTCGATCAGACGCGGCACGGCGTAGTCGCCCAAAGAGCCGGTCGGAACGGCCATATCCGCGGCGGCAGGCGTCAGCGAAGGGGTTTCGATGCGGTGGACGACCGCATGGAGCGTCTGGTGGGAGAGCTGGTGCTTCGGCAGCGGAACGCTGCGCACGAGGTGCCACGGGGCGTCGCCCAGCAGTTCGCGGAATTGCGGCAGGCGCACGAGCTCCGGGAGTTCGGCGGGGCCTTCGGTCTCGATGAGCGGAAATTCGTAGAGCCCCTGCCAGATGTCGCGACCCTCGCGGCGGCGAAGCAGGGTCCGGTCGCCCGATGAGATGTGCAGGTAGTGGAACCAGCGGTCGCGGACCCGGATCTTTCCCTGCTTCACGGGACGCGCGGCGACGGTTCCAGCGGCAAGGGCGAGGCACCGTCCGGCCAGCGGGCAGGTTTCGCAACCGGGTGACGAAGGAGTGCATTGAATCGCCCCGAAATCCATGATCGCCTGGTTGTAGAGGCCCGGATGCGCGGCATCGAGCTGCGACTGCGCCAGTTCGGCGAAGGCCCGCTTTCCGGCCGTGGAGTCGATCGGGGTATCGAGGTCGAAGAGCCGTGCGAGCACCCGGTAGACATTGCCGTCGACCACGGCGCACGGGGCGTCGTAAGCCGCCGAACAGATGGCCGCAGCGGTGTAGTCGCCCACGCCGCGCAGCGAGCGGACCTCCTCCAACGCGACGGGAAACCGTCCGCCGAAGCGTTCGACGACCTGCCGGGCGGCGGCATGGAGATTGCGGGCACGGCTGTAATAGCCCAAACCCTGCCAGAGTTTCAGCACCTCGTCTTCGGGGGCGGCGGCGAGCGACGCGACGTCGGGAAACCGCTCCGTAAAACGGAGATAGTACTCCATCCCCTGCGCCACGCGGGTCTGCTGGAGAATCACCTCCGAGAGCCAGATGCGGTAGGGATCGCGCGTACGGCGCCACGGCAGGTCGCGTCCTTCGCGGGCGTACCAGTCGAGGAGTATGTCGGCGACAGAGTTCATAACCGGGGACAAAAATACGATAAATCACAATACATTCAACCTAAAATACCAACGTTATGGAAAAGAAACACACAGTGATCGACAACACCGCCGAGAAGCGTTACGAGCTCGACCTCGGGGAGGGCGACATGGCCCTGATCGAGTACGTATTGGGCAAAGGGCTCGTCGTCCTGACCCACACCGAGGTCCCGCCCAAATACGAGGGTCAGGGTATCGGCAAGGAGCTGGTGCTGGCCGCCCTGGAGGACATCCGCAGCAAAGGGCTGCTGGTCGTGCCGCAATGTCCGTTCGTCGGGGCCTACATCCGGCGCCATCCCGAATGGATGGACCTGGTGCTGACCGCCGAATCGGCAAAACGCTGACAAACGAACGAAGGGACCGCAAAAGGGTCCCTTCGTTCGTTTCAGGATGCCGGGCCTCAGGAGCGGGGCGGATAGTCGTCCGTGCGGAACGGAATGACGGGCAGTCCCCAGCTGTTGGCGAGGTTGCCGATCTGGAAATTGCGGAAGCAGTAACGCACGGCGGTGGGTTCCGGAACCTCTTTGGACGAAACGACCAGCCGCATCTGCGCATCGACGGCGACATCGGCCGGACGGAACACCCCGTCGGAACCGCAGAGCTCGAAGCCCTCGATGCCCGTCAGGCGGTTGAACCCGTACTCGGCATGGTCCAGCGACACGACGACCTTGCCGTCGGCGATCTCCGCCGAACGGAACCGGGGGCTGTCGCAATGGACGGTCTTTTTCCCGTAGGTCCGGTTCAAGGCCATATAGGCCAGCCGGTAGCCGATGTCGTGTTTGTTCGCCGGGTGGATGTTGCACCACTCGTAAGGCTCCACCAGATCGTTCGTCGAGACCATGCCGCTGTTCGGAATCACGTCCTGCGCCCGGCACTGCGCCTCGCGCAGGAAGGCCGAAAGGTCGCTGCCCCAGTAGTTGAACGGAGCTATTTCGACGAAATAGAACGGTAGCTCACCCTGTCCCCACAGGCCGCGCCACAGTTTCACCATATTGGCCAGCCGCTCGGGATAGACCGCATGGGCGCCGACGTTCGACTCGCCCTGATACCAGAGGTATCCACGGACGGTGTAGCCCGCCACGGGGTGCAGCATGCCGTTGTACATCACTAGCGGCCGCAGCCACTCGTCGGTCGCCGCAATGCCCTTTTCGGTGATGTCGATATCGGGATAGGTCTCCAGCAGCTCCCGCGAGGACCAGCTCTCGACGCGGCTGCCGCCCCACGAGCAGTCGATGACCCCCACGGGAACGCCCAGCACATCGTTGAGCATCTCGGCGAAGAAATAGCCGACGGCCGTGCACAGCGGCGCCGTCTCGGTCGAAAATTCGTTCCAGCGTCCGGCGACACGCTCTTCGGGCGTATAGGAGGCCGTTTTCGGAATCTTCACATAGCGGACCTTCCCGCGCCGGGCGTCGGCCCGGGCGATGACCTCGTTGGAGCGGGCCACGGGGCAGTTGTGGAATCCCAGAACGCCCATCTCCATATTGCTCTGGCCGGCGGCAAACCAGACCTCGCCGATCAGAATGTCGTTCAGCTCGACCTTGCCGTCGCCGGCAATCGTGATGCGCTGCGGCTCGTAACCGCCCGCAGGGGTCTTCAGCATCACCTCCCAGCGGCCGTCGTCACCGCTCTTCGCAGTCACCCTGGCGCCCCACGAGGCATCGACCTTCACCGCCGTATGCGGATCGGCCCAGCCCCAAAGTTTCACATCCGCATTTTGTTGCAGCACCATATTGTCGCCGATAATCTCCGGAAGGGTGATCTTCGCGGCGGCGGTCCATGCCGCGGCAAGGGCGGCGGCTAAGAGCAGTATTCGTTTCATGTCATTCGGGTTATGTTAGTGGTTTCAGGTTAAAAATCGTCGGTGCGGAACGGCACGAGGGGCAGTTCGCGGGTGTTGACCACATTGCCCGGCTGGAAGTCGCGGAAGCCGTAGCGCACGGCCACCGGTTCGGGAATGTCGGGCAGGAAGACAATCAGCCGCTCGTTGCCCTCGAAATGCACCTGCGCGGGACGGAACACCCGGTCGGCGCCGCAAATCTCGAAGCCCCTCAGGTCGAACGCCCGGCCGAAGCCGCCGAAAGTGTTGTCGAACGAAAGGTAAGCTTTGCCGTCCCGGATTTCCATCGCGCGGAACTGCATGTTTTCGCATGCCACGTCCTTCCTGCCGTAGGTGCGGTTCAGGGCCCAGAAGGCCAGCCGCCGGCCCACGCCGCGCTTGTCGCGAGGATGGATGTTGCCCTCCTCGCAGGGGAGCACCAGGTCGTTGGTCGAGACCATGCCGCTGTTCGGAATCAGCGACTGCGCCCGGCACTGCGCCTCGCGCAGGTAGGGTGCGAGTCCGTTGCCGTAACCGAAGGGAGCGATCTCGACGAAATAGAACGGCAGTTCGCCCAGTCCCCACTGCGCACGCCAACGGGCCGCCATGTCGGCCATCCGCGGGGCATATTCCATGTGGTGGCCGATGTTCGATTCGCCCTGGTACCAGAGGAATCCGCGGACGGTATAGGAGGTCAGGGGGTAGACCATGCCGTTGTACATGGCCATCGGACGCATATAGTCGGGCTGGTCGGCAATGGCTTTCTCCGAAAGGTCGATGTCGGGATAGGCTTCCAGCGCCTCGCGCGGGGTCCAGCACTCGATGCGGCTGCCGCCCCACGAACTGTCGATCACCCCGACCGGGACATCCAGCGCCCGCGAGAGCATCTCGGCGAAGAAATAAGCCGTGGCGCTGCACCGCGCGGCGGTGGCCGCGGTGAACTCGTTCCAGACGCCCGGAACGCGCTCCTGCGGCGTATAGCCCTGCGAATAGGCCACTTTCAGGAAACGGATGCGGCCGCGCTGCGCATCGGCGCAGGCGATAACCTCGTTGCCGCCCTCGACCAGGCCGTTCCAATAGCCGCCGAGGGGCATATCCATATTGCTCTGGCCGCTGCAAAACCACACCTCGCCGATCAGCACGTTGTCCAGCACCCGTTTGTCACCGCTCACGACGGTGATCCGCTGCGGATCATAACTGCCGGCGGGGGTCTTCAACGTCACCTCCCAGCGACCGTCGCCGCCGCTTTTCACGGTCGCCTTCGCGCCCCACGAAGCCTCGACCTTCACCGCGGCGTGCGGATCGGCCCAGCCCCAGAGTTTCGCGTCGGTATTCTGCTGCAACACCATGTTGCTGCCGATGGCATCGGGAAGGGTGACTTTCGCCGCAACGCTCCACGCCGCCGCAAGGCCGAAGAGGAGCAAGAGCATTTTTTTCATAGCTGGTTTTCGTTCGGGTTTCTGCAAAATTAGCATTTTTTGCCGGAATTGAAACTTACTTAATCGATAAAATAAACCATCAGAGGCCAAGTCAGTCAAAAAATGCAATCGTCTGTCAAAATACGGCATCTCCCCCTGCACGCTCCACCTCGTTGCTTTATAAATATGTGTATCCGATTTTTCCGGAAAATTTCCGGCTTAAAATTTGGTTTACTATATAAACTACTTTATATTTGCAATAGATTTAAAAACAGGGCCCCGCCCGCAAAACCGAAAAACCATGGAAATCATCCCCGCCGACACCGACAAACGCCGCGTCTTCGCACGCCGGTTCAGCCGCCGCGTCACGACTTATTTCGCGGTCTGCGCCTTCCTCGCCTTCGTCAACTGGTACACCACGCCCCACCACTGGTGGGTGGTCTGGGTCATTGCCGGGTGGGGACTGAGCATCCTGCTCTCGCTCGTCCACTACCTGTTCGGCTGGGACGACGACGAATCCTGCAAACACTAAAAAAACGAAACGATGGAAGACCGTAAACTGGAGGCCGCCGAGAGCCTGGAGCTCATCGGCCGCATGATCGAAAACACCCGCAGCCGCATCGTCCGCAACTCGGGACGCCCGCTGCTGGCATGGGGATACGCCACCGTCCTGACGACGCTCGTCGTATGGGGCGCCGTCGTCGGGTTTCAGGACCCGCGCTGGAATTTCCTGTGGCTGCTGCTGCCCGTGCTGGGATGGCTGCTGATGTGGCTCACGCGCGGAAAACGTACCGAAGGCGAGGCCCGCACGTTCGTCGACCGCGTGATCGGGAACGTCTGGTTCGTGATGGGACTCACCGCTATGTTCGTCAGCCTGCTGACACTCTTCACGCCCATTCGCCTGCCGATACTCTTCATCATCCTGCTCATCATGGGCATGGGGACCGCCGTGACGGGGTTGATCATCCGCTTCACGCCCGCCGTCGCCGGAGGCGCCGCGGCCATCGTCCTCGCCCCGCTCACGATGCTCGTCGGCAATATGTGGCAGCCGCTGCTCTTCATCGTGGGATTCGTGGTGATGATGATCGTCCCGGGCCACATCCTCAACCATACGTCGAACCACCCGCAACGATAACGCGATGTTCAGAGACCTCAATCCCCTGCTGCACTCCGAGCTGAGGCTGGCCGTCGTCTCGATTCTCATCGGGGTCGAGAGCGCCGACTTCGTCTTCATCCGGCAGCAGACCGGAGCCACGGCGGGCAACCTCTCGGTGCAGCTGGACAAACTCGCAAAAGCCGGCTACATCGAGGTCGAAAAGACCTTCCGGGGAAAGATGCCCTGCACGGTGTGCCGGATCACCGCAGCCGGACGCGACGCCTTCGCCGAATATGTCGAGGCGTTACAGACCTACATAAAAAAATAGCTTTTTCTCCCTGATGTACCTTTTGGTGGCAAAAGGTACCCAAAGCCACGGGCTTAAGAAGCCCGGTTTATGGGCGGCGGCAGGAAATGCATATCAAAACCGGATCAACGCTTCGACCCTTTGTTATAGCGTACAGAAGAACGTCACCAGAAACGGGACGCTGAAATCGAGCGCACAGCCGTGGAAGACCGACACCACGGCATAGGGGCGTCCGGCCGACTGCGTGATAATCGGGAGCGTCGTGTCGAAGGTCGTCGCCCCGCCGATCGACACCGCGGCCAGCGGCCCGCACCAACGCGCCACGAGCGGCGCGGCCAGCAGGGTGAAAATCTCGCGCATGACGTTGCACAACAGGGCGATCGTGGCCAGTTCGGGCCCCCGGAAATCGGCGATGAAGATGCTCGACAGCGAATAGTAGCCGAACCCCGCCCCCACAGCCAGCGTATCGGTAAGCGACCACGCGGCGAGCAGCGGAGCCGCCAGGGCGGCCCCGGCGAGCGTCCCGACAGCGGTGACGACGGGCAGCAGCGCCAGCCGCGGATCGAGCCGCCGGATACGTCCGGCCAGCGTGCGGTCGTTGCCCAGCGTCACGCCGACGCAGAACATCAGCGCATAGAGCACATAGGTGCTGACCCGCGACCCGGCGGTATTGAGCGGCGTCAAAAGCCCCGCGGCGCATCCCGCCACGAAGAAAGCGACGATCACGAGACTGCCTTTCAAAGCAGTCCAGGTGGAGACCCGTCCGTCGGCGGCCTCCTCCCCTTCGTCCGCAGGCACGGCGCGGCCGCGAATCCGCCGCCAAAGGAGCCATGCGGCGAAGATGCTCCCCGCGACGGAAAAGGCGAAGATCGCCAGCGCGACCCCTCCGAGCGTCGCCAGGGAGCCCACGACCGCCGGGTCGGAGCCGACCTCGACGCCCAGCAGGAACAGCAGGGCCCAAATAATGACGGTGATAATCCGCTGCACAAAGGCGAGGCGCCGGCCGATAAGCAGACGCCCCGTCACGATGCCTCCGATGATGACGGCAAAAATTACAAGCATTGCGGTTATTCCTTTTTCGCCGTGAGTTTTTCGATTTGCTTCTCGGCCTCGGCCTCGAGTTTTTCGGCCTGTTTCTCCGCCTCGGACACCAGTTTATCCCCGGCTTTCTCGGCGGCGAGCTTAGCCAGAGCCCCCTTCTTCGAAGCCTCTTCGACCAGTTTCGCCCGCTGATTTTCAGCCGCTTCGACGAGCTTTTCTCCGGCCCGCTTCGCCTCCGCACGGAGGTTCTCGGCCTGCTTCTGAATCTCCTCGGAGAGCGACTCGCTGCCGGTGAGTTTCTGAATCTGTTCGTTGACGACGTTCTTCACCGCCTCCTCGGCCGCCTCCTTCACGCCTAAGGTAATCTTGGGCGAGGAGAACGTGCCGCCGATGCCCACGCCGATCGACTGCAGGGTCTTGCCGCCCGGAACGGCCACCTTGGCCGTGTAGTCGATGGTCTGGTCGAGCCCCGTGGAGCCCGAAAGGTTAATGCCGACGCTGCCCAGTTTCAGGTCGAAAGGCTGCGTGGTGATACGGCCGTCCTTAATGGCGAAACGGATCGCCACGTCCTTGGCCTCGATTTTCCGCAGGTCGTCGTTGTTCAGCGCCTTGGCCAGCGCGTCGAACGCCTCGATATTCTGCACATGGATATTGGCCGATTTGAGTTCGCCCGTGGCGGTGAGAGTCTGCAGGTCGGGCGACATCTGCCCGTCAAGCAAAGTATGCATATCGAGCGACAGCGAGTAGTCGCCGCCGGTCTTGGAGAAGATCGGCACGAGTTTCTGCACCATCTCCAGCTCCTCGAAAGTCTTCTGGAACGAGGCTCCTGCGATGTTGGCGTTGAGTTTCAGCGCGGGTTTCGCCGGATCGGCCGCCGTCGAGTAACTGCCCGAAGCCGTGGCCTTGCCGCCGAAGATGCCCAGCGCCAGCCGGTTGAGCGACAGCGCTCCGCCGGAGAGGCTCATCTCGCCCGAAATGTCGCTGACCGTCATCTTCCCGAAGAGCACCTTGCGCAGGTCGGTGTTGAGCGAGAGGTTCAGGTTGCGCGGAACCTCGATGGCACGCATCGGTTCGGCAGGAGCCTCTTCGGCTGCGGCCTCCCCTTCCGTGGTAGGCATAGCGTCCATGATTTCGTTCAGGTCGAGGAGTTCGGATTTCACATAGAGCCGCCCCGAGAGCATGTCGCCCCGCAGCAGGTAGCCGATGTAGTTGGTCAGCTGGCCGTTGGCCGAGAGATCGCTCCTGCCGACCGTCACCCCGAACTCGCCGAGGGTCATCGCGGCGGGCGTGATGGTGGCTGCGGCGCGGCGAATATGCACCGCCGGCAGGCTCGGGAGCGTCAGCCCCAGCTCCTCGACGGTGAAGGTTCCCTGCGCCCCGAGTTTTTCGTAACGGTTCTTCTCGATGTCGGACATACGGCCCGAGACTTTCAGGTCCGCGGCAATCTGGCCGCCCAGTTCGACGCCCTTCTCCAGCGGATAGACCTCCTTCACGGCCCCCAGATCGACACGGCCGGCAGCCGTGGCGCGGAATACGGGGTCGCTGACGAGGTTCGTGGCATGGAAAGTCGCCGAAACGGAGTTCCCGGCCATTTTAAGTCCGAATTTCGAGAGGTCCACGACCGTTTTGTCCATCACGGCACCAGGGTTCGAGACCTTGGCGGCAATGTTGATGCCGGTCACGGCCTTCGGGAGCGAGGAGTACTGGAAACTGCCGTCGCGGACCTCGGTTTTCAGCTCGAAGGCAGGAAGCGCCGAACCGCGCATCTCGCCCTTGGCCCAAAGGGCCATCGAGAGCTCACCGCCCGCCGTGAGGTTTTTGAATTCCCGGGTGTAGAACGCCGGAATGAGCGACAGCACGTCCTTGAACTGCACCTTGTCGCAGCCCGCCGTGAGGTCCATGGCCACGGCATCGTCACGCAGTTCGACCCAGCCGTCGAGACCCACCGAAATGGCGTTCAGCCGCAGCGTGTTGCGCGAGAAAGTAAAGCGGTTGTTCGCCAGGTCGGCGTCGATCACCGCGACGAGTTCCGCCTCGGCACCGCTCAACAGCGGAATGCCGCCCGAAACGAAGCGCAGGTCCTGCGCCGTGAGCCGCAGGTCGAGATCGGTGCGCTCGGCCGACATGTTGCCCCGCAGACGCAACGAAAGGGGCACGGTCGAAAAGCGCATGTTCGTCGAATCGTCCTCGTAGCGGATCGCGGCATCCGAAATCCGGAAATCACGGACCGAAAGGCGGAACGACGAGGGTTCGGACGACTCCTCGGCGGGAGTTTCCTCCGCGGCCTCGTCCGACGGTTTCATCACGTCCCAGTTGACGGCTCCGTCGGCCAGTTTGTGCGCATGCACGGCCGGCGACGAGAGAATCACCTTGGTCACTTCGAACCCGCTGTCGCCGAACAGCGACATCAGGTTGACGACCACCGAAATCCGCTGCGCGGCGACGATCGTGTCGCCTTCGAAACGGTCCACGCCCACCAGCGTGAGCCCCTTCAGCTCCAGCGAAGCGTTCGGGAAATGGCGCAGCAGGCTGATGTCGAGCTTCTCGAAATCCAGTTTCGCCGCGAGCATCCCGTTAGCCTCGCGCTTCACGATGTCGGCAATCTTACCCCGCAGCGCAATCGGCGCGACGAGGGCGATCACCAGAATGGCGGCCACCACGATGGCCGCGATTTTCACGAACTTTTTCATTTCGCATCTGTTTTAATGGCAAAGACCGTCGTTGCGGCCTCTTCGAATCCCATTTTACGATAGAGCGCCCGCGCGGCCTCCCGCGCAGGATTGGAGGTCAGCAGGACCTTCCCCGCTCCAATGACAGCCGCATACTCCAGCGCAGCGGCCACGAGCGCACGCCCCGCCCCGGTTCCGCGGGCTTCGGCATCGACCACCACATCTTCGATCCACGCCTTGCGGCCCGACGGCACGTCGTACCACACGAGGGTCAGCAGCCCCCGGATGCCTCCTTCGGCCTCCGCCGCGAAGAGCGCCGCCGAGGGGGACTCCACGATGGCCTGCAGCCGTGCGGCCGAAGGAGCCTCGAGCAGCGGCGAAAGCTGCGGCATCAGCCGCGCGAACGCCTCGAGCAGCGGGCCGGTGACTTCCCGTACCTGTTTCACACTAAGTTCCATACCTGCAAAGATAAGCTTTTTATCGAAACGTTAGGGCGATCCGTGAAAAAAGCGTACTTTTGCCCGGCGCCGCAACCGGCGTTCAACACCAGAAACACACACACGATGACCCTCCGCGAACAACTGCTCGACATGGCCGAACCCGGCTACCGCGATTTCCACGCCGCACTGGTGCCGGGCGTCGAAAACATCCTCGGCATCCGCCTGCCGCTGCTGCGCGGAATCGCCCGCGAGATCGCCCGGGGCGACTGGCGTGCGTTCCTCGCCGGGGACGACGTGCTTTACTACGAGGAACGGATGCTGCGGGGGCTGGTGATCGGCTATGCCCGGTGCACGCCCGGGGAGAAACTCGAATACGTCGCGCGTTTCGTCCCGGAGATCGACAACTGGGCCGTCTGCGACTGCTTCTGCTGGCGGCTCAAGGCCGCCGAGCGGGCTCCGATGTGGGACTTTATCCAGCCTTATTTCCACGCGGAAAGGGAGTACGAACTGCGCTTCGCGGTGGTGATGGCGCTGGGCAATTTCGTGGACGTCGAGCACCTCGAAAAACTGTTGGAACTGCTGGGCGGCATCCGCCACGAAGGCTACTACGCCCGGATGGGCGTGGCATGGGCCGTGTCGGTCTGCTTCATCAAATTCCCGGAACGGACGATGCGCTGGCTGCGGGAAGCCTGCCCGCTCGACGACTGGACCTTCAACAAGTCGCTGCAGAAAATCGTCGAGTCGTACCGCGTCACGGACGCCGACAAAGCGGCGGCCCGGGCGATGAAACGCCGCGCAAAATAAAGGTGCGAACGACGGCTTTTCACAAAATAATATTACTTTTGTATACCTAATACTCACGATTCACACCATGCGTAAACTCGTAATCATTCCGACCTACAACGAAAAGGAGAATATATCGGCGATGATCGACAAGGTCTTCTCACTCCCCGAACCCTTCGAAATGCTCGTCATCGACGACGGATCGCCCGACGGAACCGCCGCAATCGTCAAGGAGCGCCAAAAGGAGTTCCCCGCGGCACTTCACCTGCTGGAACGCTCGGGCAAGCAGGGACTCGGAACGGCCTACCTCACGGGATTCCGCTGGGGACTGGAGCAGGGTTTCGACTACATCTGCGAGATGGACTGCGATTTTTCGCACAATCCCGACGATCTGGTGCGGCTGTATGAGGCGGCCGCCGAGGGCAACGACGTGGTGGTGGGTTCGCGTTACGTACAGGGCGTCAATGTTGTCAACTGGCCGATGTCGCGCCTCCTGATGTCCTATTTCGCCTCGATGTACGTGCGCATCGTCACGCGGATGCCCCTGCGCGACGCCACGGCGGGATTCGTCTGCTACTCGCGGCGGGCGCTGGAGACAATCGACCTCGACGCCGTCCGCATGAAGGGCTACGGCTTCCAGATCGAGATGAAATACACGGCCTGGCGGCTGGGAATGAAACTCAAGGAGGTGTCGATCATCTTCGTCGAGCGCCGCGAGGGAACGTCGAAAATGAGCGGCGGCATCTTCCGCGAAGCCTTCTTCGGCGTACTGGGACTCCCCTTCCGCAAAATCCGCAAACGCCGATAAGCGGACATGGAGCAAGGAATGCTGAACACACGGCCAGGGACCGAAAATTCGGTCTGGCGGCGCATCGGGGCATTTTTCATGAATCCCCGCAACCTCTATATCATCGGTCTGCTGCTGGTGCTGGCACTTTCCGTTTCGGAGGTCACGCGCGGCAAGCACAAAAATTTCATGATCTTCGCCGAATCGACGAAGCTCTTCTGGCAGCAACTGTCCCCCTACGGCGCCAACTGGCCGCCCGCGGGATTCCCCATCCGGCTCGACTATTTCCTCTACGGGCCGCTTTTCAACATCCTTTTCGCACCGTTCGCCTACCTGCCCGCGTGGCTGGGGCCGATCGCCTGGAACGTCTTCAATTTCACGCTCTGGTTCGCGGCGATCTTCACCCTGCCCGGAAAGTTCACCCGCGAGGAGAAATGCAAATCGTTCCTGTTCACCTTCCTGATTCTGGCCTGCACGCAGCTGTCGTTCCAATACAATGTCGCCGTGGGTTACATGTTCCTGTTCGCCTACTCGCTGCTGGAACGCGACAAGGGATTCTGGGCCGTGCTGCTGATTATGATCTCGGGATTTACGAAGATATACGGCATTTTCCAGCTGGCGATGCTGCTGTTCTATCCCCGTTTCTGGCGCAACATGGGCTATGCCGCGCTGATCGGCATCGCGTTCCTGCTGGCCCCGGCCATCAACAGGCCGTTCGCGGAACTGCCGGACTACTACGGCCAGTGGATCGGCGCCCTGACGGAACACCCGGGCACCCGGACGTGGATGAACGTCTTCTACCTGCGGCCGCTCGGACTGCTGCCCTACCGGATGTACATCCAAATTGGCGTGCTGGCGCTGCTGGCCGCCGGCGTGCTGGCGAACTGGCGCAGCTGGCGGCTGCCCTTCTTCCGGATAGCCTGTCTGGCCATCCTGATGGGGTACGTCATCCTGTTCAGCAACTCCAGCGAGGGGCATACCTATGTGATTATGCTGATAGGCTACCAGATGTGGTACTGGACGATGCGCCGGGGGGGGGTAATCCGCCCCGCCGACAGAATCGCCTACTGGGCGACCTTCGTGATCGTGGTCGTGATGCCGGTGGACGTGCTATGCCCGCCGAAAGTGATGCAGTTATTCTACGGATGGCAGCTTAACCTATGGCTGCTGCTGGCCCTGTGGCTGAGGATGTGCTGGACGGCATTCATCCGCATCCCGGAACCGATGAAGCGAGTCGAAGCCGCTTAGAACGTAAAGAAATAGTTCATGAAGAAATTCCAGAACGTCACCACGCCGGTAGCGAAGAGTTTCGCCAGGTAGAAATTCAGCCGGAAGCGGTTGTGCAGGACGTAGATCGTGGCGTTGTTGATAACCAGCCCGATCATCGCAATACCCAGAAAACGAAGGTACTGGCCCGTGATGTCGGGATTTTCGTTGTGGAACGTCCAGACACGGTTGAGAATATAATTCGTGGTCGACGCGCAGAGGAATCCCAGCGAGTTGGCCACGTATTTGTTCAGCCGCAGGAACTCCTTGCAGAGGTAGGTGATCCCGAAATCGACGAACACGCCCGAGCCGCCGACCACGCAGAATTTTATAAATTGTTCGATCATATAGTTCCGACGACTTCCGTCGGGATGGATTTTCCGTTAAACCAATTCGTATATCCTTCGCGGCGCAGGGCGAACCCCACGTCGAATGTCTCCCCGGCCAGCTGCGGAGGCACGGAGAAGGTCACTTCGCAGGTCAGCGTATCGTCCGCCGGGATCGTGAAATGCGCCCCGGTCGGGAACTCCTCGACCCGGAAACGCCCGTGTTTCCACAATATCGACAACTGCACGCCCTTTTCGCCGACCGCAATCTCGTAGGGATAGGGATTCGTGATTTCCAACTTCAGCCGCAGCTCCCCGCCGACGGCCACCTGCGCGGGCAGCCCCGTAAAAGCAATCTCCACCAGCCGCACCGGATGAAAATTCCGGTCGACGAACCACGTGAACCGGCGGCCGTTGGCCATCGTCAGGCTGTGAACCTCCCGGGTCGTGTCGGCCACCTCGGCCGGACACTCGATGAGCACCTCGCGCCCCGTGAAGCGGGAATCGTCGTCCCGGAACTGCCACTGGTGCGTGCGGTAACGTATATTGGGCTGGCAGTAAGCCTCGCCGCCCGTGTAGAACGCATATTTGGCCGCCACGGCATAGCCCTGCCGGAAGACGACCGGCCGGCCGTCGGCCGCCTCGGCGATGGCGCCGTAGCTCGTCCGGTTGTCGAACACCTCGAAGCGGATGCCCAGCGGATTGAAAATCATCTCCAGCCGCACCAGCGCAATCAGCGCGATGGTCACACCGCCCGCCCACATCACGTAACGGCGCGTGCGGGGATGGCGCCGCGCATAGGTGAACAGCACGTAAATAAGGCCGAAGCACGCCACGATCACCCACTGGGGCTGCACGTATCCCCGCAGGGACGAGAGCAGGAAGAAAACGATGAAGGCCACGGGCAGGAGTTTCAGAGCCCGTCCGACCGTCGTCTGCGGCTTGACCTTTCGCCACGCCTGCACGTACAGCGGCACGAAGAAGGGGTTGAAAACGACCAGCATATTGGTCAGGAATTCGACGACGTAGTTGGGTTTGAAGACCGAATTGCGGCCCGACAGGTGGTAGGCGAACGACGCCCAGTCGTGGTCGTACTGCCACACGAGGTGCGGAACGAGCAGAAGGACGGCGACCAGGGCACTTAGATAAAGGGTGGGCCGCAGGAATTGTCGGGGGGGGGTCACTGCCAGCGCGAAGAGGACCACCAGCGCCCCGTGGTACTTGCTGTAAGCCATCAACGCCATGGCGATGCCCATCCAGAGCCACGCCATGCGGCGTCCCTCGGTGAATCCCTTGAACGTCAGCAGGAACAGCGCCGCGGTGAGCATCAGCGGACCGTCGGGCACGGCGATGAAGCCATACAACTGGAGCATCAGCGTCGCGGCCGAAACGACCATGAACAACGCGGCATCCCCGCGGTCGGCGTCCGCCGGGCGGACGATGCGCCACAGAATCCAGAGGTAGAGGGGCTGGAGCACGGTGAAAAAGAACCGCACGCCCAGTTCGCCGCCGAAGAGGTGTTCCCCGGCCCAGACCAGCAGGGCCGTCATGGGCGGATGGTCGAAATAACCCCATGCGAGCCGTTCGGCGAACAGGTGGTAATAGGCTTCGTCGTTGGCGAGTTCCGTCAGCCCCGCCTGCAGCAGGTTGCACACCCACCACACGGCGAGCCACAGGAGCACCAGCCTATCGGCGTCCAGCGAGGCGTATATTCTTTTGAAAGATGCTTTCATACCGGGGGACAAAGGTAGGAAAATTTCCCGGATTCGCCCAACCCAAAGCCCTCCATCGCCGCAGAATCGGACAAAACCGACCGGAAACGACTTTTCCGGAAATTCGCGGACCCGGAATTGCAGATATTAACAAAATAATCTAACAATTTTGTTGGATATTAAAAATACGGTCGTATATTTGCAACTGACAAAATTGTTAACAAAACGCGATAACATGACCAAACCGGCCAAAAACAAGGAGCAGACGATCCTGGAAGCCGCCGAACAAGAGTTTCTCAACAAAGGATTCGCAGGGGCGCGGACAACCTCGATCGCCGAGGCGGCGGGCGTGACGCACGCCATGCTGCACTACTATTTCCGGACCAAGGAGCAGTTATTCGAACGCATCCTCGACGAGAAGATGCGCCTGATGAGCCAGTCGGTGCTGACGGCCTTCGGCCAGCCGGACCTGCCGCTGCTGGAACGCATCCGCGACGGCGTCGAAAGCCATTTCGATTTCATCGCCGCGAACCCCGACCTGCCGCGCTTCATCGTCAACGAGGTCTTTTCGCGCCCCGAACGCTACGAGTCGATGCGCAGCCGCGTCCGGGAGGTCGCCGAGGTACTGATGCGCGACATCCAACTGGAACTGGACGCATCGGCGACCCGCGGCGAGACCGAGCGGATCAACGCCCGGATGCTGCTGTTGGACATCATCTCACTCAATGTCTTCCCGTTCATCGCCCTCCCGGTCGTGGAGCCCATCCTCGGGGACCTTTCGGGCAATCGGGAGCACTTCCTCGAACTGCGCAGGGCTGAAAACGCCGAAATTATCCTGCGACGACTCAAAAAAGCATAACCATGAAACGAATCGCCCTCTTATGCGGATGCCTGCTGGCCGGACTCGCGGCCAATGCACAAGTGACACTCGACGAATGCCGCCGGCTGGCCCGCGAGCACTACCCCGAAATCCGGCAGTACGACCTCGTGCGCCAAACCGAGCAATACACCCTTTCGAACGCCCGCCGGGCATGGCTTCCACAGCTCTCGCTGGCGGCACAGGCCACCTGGCAGACCGACGTGCCCTCGTTCCCGAACGCCCTCGCGGGCATGCTCACCCAGCAGGGAATCGACATGCCCGGGATGAACAAGGACCAGTACAAGGTTGCGCTGGAGCTGAACCAGGCCCTCTGGGACGGCGGGAAATCGGGGGCCGACAAACGCATCGCCCAGGCCGAAGCCGCCGAGCAGGCGCGTTCGGCCGATGTGGACCTCTACGCGCTGCAGGGACGTGTGGACAACCTCTTTTTCGGCATCCTGCTCCTCGACGAACGGATCGCGCAGACCCGCCTCACAATCGACCTGCTGCGCAGCAACCTCGACAAAGTGCGGGCGCTGCAGCGCAACGGCGTGGCGATGCAGACCGACGCCGACGCCGTGGAGGCCGAACTGCTGACGGTCAACCAGCAGCTGACGCAGATCACGGCCTCGCGCGAAAGCTACCGCCGGATGCTGGAGGTGTTTATCGGACGTTCGCTGGGCGGGGAGCCGCTGGCGCGTCCCAACGTCACGGAGCCCCGCACGTTCGAACCGGCACGTCCGGAACTGGCGCTGTTCGACGCCACGGCCGACAAGCTCACGGCGCAGGAACGGCTGGTGAAATCGGCGACCCGTCCGCATTTCGGACTCTTTGCGCAGGGGTATTACGGCTATCCGGGGATGGACTATTTCCAAAGCATGATGTCGTCGGACTGGTCGTGGAACGCCCTGGTGGGCGTGAAGATGTCGTGGAATTTCGGAGCCTACTACACCAAAAAGAACTCGCTGAACAAACTGCGCACGGCTAAAGCGCAGGTCGAGGTACAGCGGGATATATTCCTGTTCAACACGCGTTTGCAGACGACCGAGGAAAACGGCGACATCGTCCGTCTGCGCAAGGCCCTGGCCGACGACGACCGCATCGTGGCCCTGCGCCGCTCGGTGCGCGAAGCCGCCGAGTCAAAACTCCGCAACGGCGTGATCGACACCAACGACCTGCTGCAGAAGATCACCGACGAGGCGGCGGCCGCCACGGCCCGATCGGCCCGCGAGATCGAACTCCTGAAGAGCATCTATGAACTCAAACACACGCTAAACCGCTAAAAACATATCTTTTATGAAACGGATATTCATTTACTGCACCCTGCCGCTCCTGGCCGCCTCATGCGGCCGCAACGGGGATTTCGACGCCACGGGAACATTCGAAGCCACGGAGGTCGTGGTTTCGGCCGAAGCCGCGGGGCGCATTCTCTGGTTCGACGCCGAGGAAGGCGACGAGGTGCAGGCAGGCCGTCCCGTCGGTGCCATCGACACCGTGCAGCTCTACCTGCAGAAACTGCAGCTAGAGCGCCAGCAGGCCTCGGTCATCAGCAACCGTCCCGACATCGCCAAGCAGGTGGCATCCCTGCGCGAGCAGATCGCCAAACAGCAGACCGAACGCCGCCGCATCGAGAACCTGCTCCGCGACGGTGCGGCCACGACCAAGCAGCTCGACGACATCGACGCCCAGCTCAAGGTGCTCAACGGACAGCTCGAGGCCCAGCTTTCGACGCTTTACAACAACGCCGCGTCTATCGACGAAAACTCCTCGGCCATCGAACTGCAGATCGCCCAGACCGAAGACCGGCTGGCGAAATGCCGCATCGCGTCGCCCATTACAGGGACGGTGCTGGCCAAATACAGCGAAGCCGGGGAGCTGGCGTCGGTGGGACGTCCGCTGATGAAGGTCGCCGACCTCGACCGCATCTACCTGAGGGCCTATTTCACCTCGGACCAGCTGGCGGAGCTGAAGCTCGGGCAGGAGGTGACCGTCACGGCCGATTTCGGCGGCGACAGCCGCATCGACTACCCGGGGCGCATCACGTGGATCGCCTCGGAAAGCGAATTCACGCCCAAGAGCATCCAGACACGCGACTCGCGGGCATCGCTGGTCTATGCCGTGAAAATCGCCGTCGAGAACGACGGGCGGCTGAAGATCGGCCTTTACGGCGAGGTAAAACGCTGAATCCGGAAGAAATGACCGCACGCAATGCCATAGAGGCCGCGGGCCTCACCAAACGCTACGGTGCGCTGACTGCGCTCGACGGGGCGACGTTCGTGGTCGCCCGGGGCGAACTGTTCGGACTGATCGGTCCCGACGGCGCGGGCAAGACCACGCTGTTCCGCCTGCTCACGACGCTGATAAACCCCGACGGGGGCACGGCATCGATCGACGGCTGCGACATCGTGCGGGACTACCGCGAAATCCGCAAACGGGTGGGTTACATGCCCGGGAGGTTCTCGCTCTACCCCGACCTGTCGGTCGCCGAAAACCTCGATTTCTTCGCGGCGCTGTTCGGCGTCAGCGCCGAAGCCAGCCGCGACCTGATCGCCCCGATCTACCGCCAGATCGAACCCTTCCGCACACGCCGCGCCGGGAAGCTCTCGGGCGGCATGAAGCAGAAACTGGCTCTCTGCTGTGCGCTGATCCACCGTCCCTCGGTGCTGCTGCTCGACGAGCCGACCACGGGCGTCGACGCCGTGTCGCGCAGCGAATTCTGGGACATGCTCTCCGAACTGAAATCGAAGGGCATCTCGATGCTCGTATCGACCCCTTACATGGACGAAGCACGCCGCTGCGACCGCATAGCCCTGATCAACGAGGCGAAAATCCTCGGCATCGACACCCCGCAGGGGATCGTCGGGCGGTTCGACGAACCGATCTACGCACTCTCGGGCAGGGATATGTACGGCCTGCTGCTGGCGGCCCGCCGTGCGGAGGGAGTTCGCGAATGCTACCCCTTCGGCGAGGCGCACCACCTGATTCCCGATGCGGGATTCGACGCTGCGGCCTTCGCCCGCTTCCTGGCCGGGCAGGGTTTCGCAGACGCCGTGATACGCCCTGCCGAAGCCGGAATCGAAGACGTATTCATCAAACTGATGCACCATGAACAATGACCCGATCATATCCGTCCGGGAACTGAGCAAGCGCTTCGGCAGTTTCGTGGCCGTCGACCGCATCACCTTCGACGTGGCCCGCGGGGAGATTTTCGGATTCCTCGGGGCGAACGGCGCCGGGAAAACGACCGCCATGCGCATGCTGTGCGGACTGAGCTACCCCACGTCGGGCAGCGGGACGGTCGCAGGATTCGACGTGATGCGCCAGGGCGAACAGATCAAACGCCGCATCGGCTACATGAGCCAGCGGTTCTCGCTCTACGACGACCTCACCGTGCTGGAGAACATCCGCCTCTACGGAGGCATTTACGGACTGACGCGCCGGGAGATACTGCGGCGTGCCGTGACGCTGCTCGACCGGCTCCAATTCCGCCGGGAGGCCGACACGCTCGTAGGCTCCCTGCCGCTCGGCTGGAAGCAGAAACTGGCCTTCTCGGTGGCGACGCTGCACCGCCCCGAGGTGGTCTTCCTCGACGAGCCGACCGGAGGCGTCGATCCCGTGACGCGCCGTCAGTTCTGGGAGCTGATTTACGAAGCTGCCGCCGAAGGCACGACCGTTTTCGTCACGACGCACTACATGGACGAAGCCGAATACTGCTCGCGCGTGTCGATCATGGTCGACGGGCAGGTGCGGGCGCTGGGCGCCCCGGCCGAACTGAAAAGACAATTCGCCGCAGGGTCGATGGACGAGGTGTTCCGCACGCTGGCCCGCGGCGCAAAACGCACCGAATAACCATGGGAGGGTTTCTGTCATTCGTCAAAAAAGAGACGCTGCACATCGTGCGCGACCGGCGCACGATGATGATCGCGCTGCTGATGCCCGTCGTGCAGATCCTGCTGTTCGGATTCGCCATCTCGACCGAGATCAACAACATCGATTTCGCCGTGACGGCCCCGAACCGCACGGAGGCGGTGCGCCGGCAGGTGGAGCGCATTGCGGCCAACCCCTACTTCACGTTCAAGGGCTACATCGCCCCGAACGAGATCGACAACGCACTGCGCTCGGGCAGGGCCGATGCCGTGGCGGTCTTCGCCGACGACTACGACCGGCAAATAGCCGCTGCAGAGCAGGGCATGCCCGCCGAAAAGGCTGTGCAGCTGATTTTCGACGCTTCGAATCCCAACAACGCCGCAGCCGGGGCCGGCTACATGCAGAGCATCCTGCTCGCCGGACGGCAGACGGGGACCGCGGCCCCCGAGACGCGCCTGCTCTACAACCCGCAGATGAAAAGCGCCTACAACTTCGTGCCGGGCATCATGGGGCTGATTTTCATCCTGATCTGCGCCATGCTGACCTCCGTGTCGATCGTGCGCGAAAAGGAGACCGGGACGATGGAGGTGCTGCTGGTGTCGCCCGTGCGGCCCATCCGGATCATCTTCGCCAAGATGATCCCCTATTTCCTGCTCTCGTGCCTCAACCTGGTGTCGATCCTGCTGCTGGCGCGTTTCGTGCTCGGGATGCCGATGTCGGGGTCGCTCGCCGGGCTGGTCGGGATTTCGCTTCTCTACCTGATGCTGGCGCTGGCGCTCGGACTCCTGATCTCGACGCTGGCGAACAATCAGGTGACGGCCATGCTCATCTCGGGCATGCTGCTAATGCTCCCGATTATCATGCTGTCGGGCATGGTCTTCCCCATCGAAAACATGCCGGGCATCCTGCAGGGCGTCTCGTGCATCATCCCCGCCCGCTGGTACATCGAAGCCGTGCGCAAACTGATGATCGAAGGGGTGCCCTTCGCGGACGTGCTCCGGGAGGTCCTCATCCTGGCCGCCATGACCGCCGTACTGATCGGCGTGGCGCTCCGGAAATTCAACGATAAACTCGAATAGCCATGCGAACACTATGCGTACTGCTCGAAAAGGAGTTCCGGCAGTTCCTCCGCAACCCCTTTCTGCCGAAGATGGTCGTGATATTCCCGCTCATGATCATGTTCGTCATCCCGTGGGTCACGACGATGGACGTGCGGCACATCGGCGTCTCGGTCGTGGACAACGACCTCACGACAGCTTCGCGACGGCTGATCCAAAAGATCGACGCCTCGGATTACTTCACGCTCGGCAGCGTCACGAAGGATTTCGGCTCCTCGCTCACGCAGATCGAAGCGGGCGATGCAGACGTGATCGTGGAGATTCCCGACGGCTTCGAACGCTCGATAGCCGCCGGAGCGCCCGAAAAGGTCAGCATCACGGCCAACGGCGTCAATGCGCTCAAAGGAAGCCTCGGAACACAGTACATGGTGCAGACCGTGATGCAGACTCTCGCCGAACTGCGCGGCGGGGAGGGGCTTCCGGCGGCGGCCGACCTCGTGGTCGTCGAGAACCGCTACAACCCTACGCTCGAATACCGCAACTACATGATTCCGGCGTTGATGATCATGCTGCTCATCATGATCTGCGGATTCCTCCCGGCCCTGAACCTCGTGGGCGAAAAGGAGAAAGGCACCATCGAACAGATCAACGTCACACCCGTCAGCCGGCTGACGTTCACGCTGGCGAAACTGATCCCCTACTGGATCATCGGGCTCGTGGTGCTCGCGTTCGTCATGCTGATCGCCCGGGTCGTCTACGGACTGGCCCCGGCAGGTTCCGTGGGGGCGATCTATCTCGCGGCGGTGCTCTTCATCCTCACCATGTCGGGCCTCGGCGTGGCGATCGCCAACCGGTCGGAAACCATGCAGCAGGCGATGTTCGTGATGTTCTTCTTCGTGATGATCTTCGTGCTGATGAGCGGCCTGATGACCCCCATCGAATCGATGCCCGCATGGGCGCAATGGATCACTCGCTTCCTGCCGCCCTGCTATTTCGTGGAGATCATGCGCTCCGTCTACCTCAAAGGCTCGCTGATCGCAGAGCTCTGGACGAACTATGCACTCCTGGGCGTTTTCGCCGCCCTCTTCAACACGCTTGCCGCCGTGACCTACCGCAAGCAGGCATAAATACCATTTACGAACGACACCTCAAAACCATACGACTATGAACCGAGAAGAAATGCTGAAAGCCGCCTGCGAACTCTTCCTGCGCGAAGGGATCCGGGACCTGAACCTGCACAAGATCGCCGACAAACTCGGCGTCACCCGCCACGACCTGCACGCCAGCTTCGGTGACAAGCGCGAACTGGCGGAACTGAGCGTCGAATACGGTCTGCAACAGCTCGACGAGACGCTGCAGGCCGCCGAAGCCGCGTCCGCAAACCCCGTCGAGGCGCTGATCCGCACGTCGGTCACGGCGTGCGACGCCTTCGGACAGATGAGCTGGATGTTCTCCGAGGACGCACCCTACTACCCGGCCGTGATCGACGCCATCGACCTCGAGCGGCAGAAACTGCAGGAACGGCAGCGTACACTCTTCCTGCAGGGAGTCGAGCAGGGCTACCTGCTCGGCGAAGCCTATTACGAACTGTTCGAACAGCTCTTCTGGCAGAACGCCATGGCCGGAAGCCGCTTCCGCGAAGCCACTCTGCGCGTGCTCTTCACCGTGGTGCGCGGCTCCGCCACCGAACGGGGCCGGCAGGAGGCGGAACGGGTCCGCGAAGCAATGGGACTGGCCGGCTGACGCCGCCGGGCGGGAGGGAGGGGCTATGCCCCGTTCAATTCGGCGAGTATCTGCCGGACGAGGGCTTCGTCGGCATCGGTCACGGAGTATTCCGGGACGCCGGCGCACCCGCCCATCGAGACCTGCGGATTGCGGAAGCGCATGACGCTTTCGCGTTCCCGGCGGGCGCTGAAATGCAGGGCATCGATCCCCGCGGCGGCCAGCAGGCGGGCGTTCGACGGATTGACACCGCTCCCCGCCATGACCTCGATGCGTCCGGCCGCCTGCGCCGCCAACGCACGCAGCGTCCCGATACCCTCCTGCGCCGTATTGCGGCCTCCGGAGGTGAGCACCCGGCGGCATCCGGTGCGGATGACCGCTTCGAGCGCCTGCCGGGGATCGCGCGTCATGTCGAACGCCCGGTGGAACGTCACCTCCATCCCCTCCGCCTCACGGACAAGCTGCGCCGTGCGCGTCTCGTCCACCTCTCCGTCGGGGGTCAGCAGCCCGAGGACCACCCCGTCGGCTCCGCAGGCACGGGCGAAGCGAATCTCTTCGGCCATCAGCGCCGTTTCGGCGTCCGTATAGCAGAAATCCCCGCCCCGGGGACGTATCATCACGCTCAGCCGCAGGCCCGGCAGGCTCCGGGCATAGCGGATCAGCCCGGCGGAAGGGGTCGTGCCCCCTTCGAAGGGCGCGGCGCAGAGCTCGATGCGCGTGACGCCCGTCCGCCGGGCTATATCGCACGCATCGCAGGTATAGACACAAAGTTCAGTCGTCATAAATTCCGGTCATAATTGGTGTACGGTGTGCAAAAGCTGGTCGCCGAGGCCGATCGTATAGCCGTGGGATTCGAACACGACGCGGTTGAACGTGTCGCCGATCAGAAAGACCGGAAGCGGGACGTTCCCCGGCAACTGCATCGCTTCGAGAATCCGCTTGCGGACCGAACCGTCGCGGTCGATGCCGAAGGTGACGGTCGCCGGCAACCGGGCCGCGGGCGACGCCGTGTATTTCCGGTACGCCCCCTCATCGGGGAAGAGCAGAATCAGCGAGCGTCCCCACTTCTCCAGTTCCGTGGCCTTGGCGGCGATGTCCTTCAGCGCATGGTCCGTAGGCTCCTGCCCGACGCCCAGCAATCCGATCACGAAATAGCCGCGCCCCGCAGTCGTGAGGACCGACGTTTCGGCTCCCGTCGCGGCGTCGGTGAATTTCGACTCGGAGTCGAAACTCCCGATCACGCGGACCGCCTCCGAATTGTCGCGCATCGTCAGGTCCGTTTCGGTCGTGCTGTCCGGACGGACGTTGAAGAACGACACGTTCCCCAGCACGCTGCCGTCGGCGAGCCGGCTGCCCGTCACGAGCATATAATAACCGGTTTCCACCTCAGCGGGAGCCCGGAACAGTTCGCTCCACCGCTCGAAATCGGGATAGTTCAGCAGGGAGAACGACTGACCGTCAAAGCGCGAAAGGGAGAAGTGCCGGAAATACTCCGGATCGTCGAGACGCGGAATCGGCGCATAGTTCAGTTTCAGCCGTCCGGTTTCCAGTTCCCGGTTCCCGTCCGCGTCGAAATCGACGGGCATGTCCTTTCCAGCATGGCGGTAGAAGAGATTGCCCGTAACGCGGTCGATCCACGCCGGGATGCCGAGCGAACGGGCCGCGGCAACAAAAAAGATTGCTCGCGAGGGTTTGTCGGCCGTCCGGCTGCGCCACACGCCTTCGGGCGAGATGGTCGTGGAGACGGTGCAAAGTTCCGGACGCAAGGTCAGGCTGTCGCGGCACCACGCCGCCAGACGCTGCGGGTCGTCGCGAAAAGCGGCGGCATCGGCGGCCGGAATTTCCCGCTGCAGGAACGACCGGTAGGGCGTGAGCATCTCATCGGCCACACGCGGGGCCAGCACGGTCGCGGCATCGGCATCCTTGTCCGTGTTATAAAGATGGTCTGCGAGCACCGCCGACGGTGTGTCGCGCAGGTCCTTTTCCGACAGCGTGGCGAGCAGTTGCAGGGCACGCCCGGCATATCCTTTCCGGCTCGCTTCGCGCAGGAAATCCATAATTTCGGCATGATTGCCGCGCGAAGCAACGATAAATCCGACCACATCGTCCGGCTTCATGCCGACGGAGCGTGCAAACTCCGCGGCGTCGGGTTTCGCCGGGAACGTGGCGATATAGGCGTTGCGGATGGAGTCTTCGCGGTTGAAGCGGCGGTCGTTCTCCGCACGCTGAGCGGCCGTCACCTCCGGCAAATTCGCGTTCTCGGCCGGGGGAACGATGTCGACGGAAAAGGAAAATTCATCGCCGACACAATGGTCAAGAACCACCGTCGCCTGCGGCTCCCGGCCGAAAGAGACCTTCCGGACCCCGAACCGACCGTCGCGGACGGCTGTAACGAGCATATCGCCCAGACCCGCCGACAGCGACGCCCGCCCCCGGGCGTCGCTCGTTTTGCGCGACACGGTGTAGAACTCGGCGTAATTGTACAACCTGAACTCCACGGTCGCGCCCTCCACGGGACTGCCCTCGGTATCAGTGACCGTCACGGTGAGCGGGGCGCACGCGGCATAGTTCGAAATCACGTTGATCTCGGTATAATTGGCGGTGGTTTTCATCACCTCCTCCGGGCCGTCGTAATAGCCGAAGACCTTGGTGTGCATCAGCATCCCACGGCTGGCCGGGGCGTTGAACCACCCCAGGTCGAGCACCGGCTCCGGCTCGCAGGCCCCGAGGAAATGCCACCGTCCGTCGGCCCAGGCTTCGACCCAGGCGTGGTTGTCGTCGGTATGCGCCCAGCGAGGCGTGTAGACCTGCCGGGCCGGGATGCCCACCGACCGCAAGGCTGCGACGAGCAGCGTCGACTCCTCGCCACAGCGGCCATAAGCCGTGCGCACCGTGGCCAGCGGCGAGCTGGTCCGCGCATCCGACGGCTGGTAGTTGGCCTTCTCGTGGCACCAGTGGTTCACCTCCAGAACGGCGTCGTACATCGACAGCCCCTCGACGCGCGGCGCCAGCTCCTCGTGAAACACCCGGCGCGAATCGTCGATACACTCGTTGTTGACCCGCACCGGCAGCACGAAATGCCGGAACAACTCGTCGGAGACGCTCCTGCCCCAAGGCATCTCCTGCCGGACAGACAGCGCCTCGCGCACGCTTTCCAGATAAAAATCGCCCGGATAGTCGGTAATGTCTCCCACGGGCATATAGGCATAGAGAAACGTCATGGCGTCGCGTTCCTGCAGCGTCATCGCCCCGTCGAACACCCGGAACAGGTCACCCCGGGGCAGCAGTTCCCGCTTGTGGCGGAAATCGGCCTCCACACGCCGCATGAACCCGCCATCGGCGGATAAGCATCCCGGTAGCAGGCACGCAAGCATCAGCAGGCCCGCCAATAACTGTAAGTTTCGTTTCATCGCAGTGTAAGTTCTATGATCCGGTCCGTGTCCTGCGGAATATCCTGCAGATGCAGCACGATCCCTTTGTCCCTGAGTCTTTCGAATTTCACCGCCCTGCCGTTGTTCAGGCACCGGGCGCTCCCGACCTGCTCCGCAAGCGGCAGGTACAGCGCATCGTCCTGCAGGTCGAGCACATGAACATAGAGTTTGTCGCCCTTGCGGGTCGTCACGCCCCAGTCGTGCGGCGGAATGTCCCCGCCCCGGGTTCCGTAGATGCTCTCGCCGTACCGGGCGAGCCATTCGCCCAGCTCCCGCAGCCGTTCGACGGCCGCTTCAGGCAGTTTCCCGTCGGGACGGGGACCGATATTGAGCAGCAGGTTCCCGTTGCGCCCCGCGGCTTGCACGAGGTAGCGGACCAGCGTTCCGGCCGGTTTGTAGTCGAGGTCGGTGATCTTGTAGCCCCACATGCCGTTCATCGTCTGGCAGGTTTCGAGCGGCAGGCGGCCGACCTCCTGACCCGAAAGTCCGGCGGTGTTCTCGCCCGGAAGGTCGCGCTCGAAAATCTGGATGTCCTCGCCCTCGAACGGCACGAGGTGGTGGTTGTTACCCACAAGACACGCCGGTTGAACAGCATGGATATGATCGTACAGCCCGCGGAGCTTCCAGTCGAAATCCGGGTTCTGATCCTGATCCCACACTCCGTCGAACCACACGGCGCCCACAGGGCCGTAACCTGTCAGCAGCTCCGTGAGCTGGCGTTTCATAAAGTCGTAATAGTGCGCATAGTCGACAGCCGTTCCGGGACGCCCCGTCCCGAGTCCCGTCCGGCCGCGCGGGCAGTCGTCGCGGTACCAGTCGATCAGCGAATAATAGAGGTGCAGCCGGAGGCCCTGACGGCCGCATTCCTCGGCCAGCGCCTTCACGACATCCCGGCCATACGGAGTGGCGTCCACGATGTCGTAGTCCGTCTGAGCGGTGTCCCACATCGAGAAGCCGTCGTGGTGGCGCGTCGTGAAACAGACATACCCTGCGCCCGAGGATTTGATGGCCGAGACCCACTCCGCGGCATCGAAATCGTGCGGGTAGAACGCATTGGCCAGCCGAGCGTACTCCCGGTAATCGATGTCACGGTTGGTCATCGTCCATTCGCCCGTGCCGAGCAGGGAGTAAAGTCCCCAATGGAGGAAAATGCCGAATTTCGCATCCTGAAACGCCGTCCGGGCCCGAAGGTTTTCAGGCGCAGGGACATAGGGTACAGCCCCATGCGCCAAAGCCGTCCAGCAAACGGCGGCACAGGCAGCAACAATCCAACGGTTTTTCATCGTATTCGGGTTTAGGATTATACTTTATTTAAAATTAATACAAATCCGCGACAATCACACCATTTTTTTTCAGTTTTTCTTCCCGTTTATCACAATCGGGGCTTTTCAGCGTTGGAAAAGTCGCTTTTATTACGCCGTTCAGGCGCGGCCGCCGGGCACCCGATACCCCTTCCGCCCTTCGTCTGCCCGGAAGCAGAATCGCAGGCTCGGGCGCCTGTCAGCCGGAAAAACCGGAAAAACTGCCCGCAAAAATAAGATTCGGAGCAAGTTACAAAAAACAAACAATCCCAGTTTATAGATTACATATTTAACATTCAATATTGGTTTTCACAAACTTTTTGTCGACATTTACATCGGCAACAGCTCCGAATTAGAAGATAATACTTGCACAGTCCGGATATATTTTTTATATTTGGGCGTCATATTAAACACGGGAAGTGTAAGTTTATTCTCACAGTGGAATCTGGAAAATTCAATTGGAGAGAGAATAAGTGGTTATCTTCTTGCGTCATATCCATATCTTATTGGGTATAGGCGTGGGGCTGTTGCTTATTTTATCTCCAAGGTATTCCAGAACCTCACTGTTAAAATAATCTTCGGCACCACGCTTTCTTATTTATTAACCCTGCTTTCGAGGTGCGGTAAGCAATGATTACCCGTCGTTCCGGATAACGGCGACGACGGGAGTTGATGCGAAAACCCCGGCCGGACACACTCCTGCCGCTTTAAAACCCACCTCTCCATGAAAAAATTCTATTCACTGTGCGTACTGCTCTGTGTCATAGGAGCAAGCAGCTGCCTGATTTCGTCGTGCTCTTCGGACGACGAGGGCGACACGCCTCCCGCACTGCCGGGCAACTCCTTCGTCTACGGCGATACGGAGCACAAGATCGAATCCGTGGTCTACACGGTCGATGAAACGGGGAAAATCTACTCCTTCTATTTCTCGCCCACCCCGGGACTCGTCGATCTCGATGCGATGCTGATCGCCGACGACTACATCCGGATCGTCACGAACACCCCGACCGGCGAGATCGACCTGCTGGCAAGCGGCAACCAGCTGCTTTACAAGAAGCTGAACATCTCTTCCGCGACCGGGGACAATGTCCAAAAGGCCGTGCTGACGCTCCAGCTGACCTCCCTCACCACCGCGAAGATGAGCCTCGACGCCGCCACGAAGGACGGCGCAACGCTTCGGGCCGAGTACAACGGCCTCTGCATCAAACAGGGCGACGGCCAGGAAGGCCCCACCTACGACGTGACGCTCACCAGCCAGATCTTCGGCTACTACATGGGGCCCAAAGAGGGCGCGGACACCAATGAATATTATATGGCCCTGACCAACGCCGAGTTCCAGGCAACGGGCGGCACGCAGTTCACCCTCTCCTCGGCGGGCTATGTGCTGATGCTGGATTTCTACGGCGCCACGGGCGAGAACTGGAAGGATATGCCCACGGGTACGTTCTCCGAGAGCAAGAATTTCGAAGACCACACCTATTTCAGCTCTTACAGTTTCATTTCCTATTACGACGATAACGGCCAGCGGACGGATTACCAGATCGCCGACGACGTGAAGATCGAGCGTGACGAAGCGGGCAATGCGACCGTCACCGCCACCTACCTCGACGCACGTTACGAAGAGCACAAGATCATCTACACGGGCGAACTGAAGATGGGCAACGCCACGCTCAACGTCCATGTACCGATGGTCGAACGCGATATGGTCATCGACGGCGCCTATGCCTCGGGCATATACGAAGGCGATGTCCTCGACAACGGCAGCGGCCTCGTGGAAATCACCATCATCGACCAGAAAGGCGAGAACGACGAACCCAACGGCTCCGCACTGCATATCACCCTGTCCGGCAAGAAATTCACCAACCCGAATACGGAACGCGGCCTCACTCCCGGCACCTACACGGCCGCCACGAACTACGCACAGGGTACCTGGACTCCGGCTTTTGAAGTAGAAATCATGCCCGGCCAGTTCGTCACCATGGGAACCTTCGCCCTTTATGACAACGGAACGCAGCAGGGCCAGTACTCGTATGCCGTAGCCGGCGACATCGTCATCCGGGAGGGCGACAGGAAAAACTATTACACCATCGAATACGAACTCCAATCCGTCGACGGTTACAAAATCAGCGGATCGTATACGGGCGAAGTATTCCTCGAAAACCAGTCGAACGACGAGAAGAACGACGGTTCGTCAACACTCGAAAGCGATTACGAAATGAACCTCGGCTACCTGAAAAGGGCGGACTGCTATCCGCAAGACCAGATATGGGTTCCGGCCCTGGGCGGCAATATTCCCGTTTCCAGCATCCCCGACATCACCCCTCCCGGAAAAGCGTGCGGATACCAGTTCTTCCGGATCGGTACGACTGCGGGCACCTGGGAGATCACGGACGAATACCCGTTAGGCGGAGGCCGGGACGGCAAGGGCAAAGGCAAACTCGTCGAAGGCGACATCATCGGGATCGAACTGCTCGTTGCCGAGGGCACGGAGGACAAGATCACCCCGGGCGTCTATCCGGTAACGCCGAACCGCTATCCGGCACAATTCCGACCCGGCGTCTGCGTCCGCGGATACACCGGAAATGGCGGCACCACCTGGCAATTCATCGCGAGCGCCATCGGCTGGGGTTATCCCGACGGGTATTTCGATCCGGAATACAAGGTTGCAAACGGGTGGCTCAACGTTCCTACGGCCAACGAATTCGCCTCGATCTACGGCGGTTCGATCACCGTTTCGAAAGCCGAGGGCGGCGACAACTGGTACACGTTCAAAATCGACGGTATAGATGTCGTCAAGCACAAAGTCACGGGTTCGTGGACCGGGCCGGTCTACCTCGGAGGCACGGACACGCCCGTCCAGCAGTCCGGAACCGCCGTGCAGGCGGTCGTAAAACAGCGTGCGCTGTCGCTCCGCGAGGTCAAATCGCATATCGCCGATCAGCAATCCGTCCTGCCGAAGCGTCATACCTATAATAAATAAATCGACAAAAAGTGCGCGGGTGTCCGTACCCGCGCACTTTTCTCACCCTCAAAACCCAAGCAAATGAAAAAGTTCTACTGGTCGAAACTACGCGTCCTGACATGGGCTGCGCTGTTCACAGCCGGCGGCTTCGCCTCCTGTTCCGACGACGAGAAGGAGCCGACTCCTCCTCCCCCTGTCGAATTGAACGATCAAATCAGGTACGACGGCGGGCAGCCCACGGACATCAAATCGGCGATCTTCGACGTGGAAGACACCGACCTCTACACCTTCTACCTCTCGCCCACGGCAGGCATCAAAGACCTCGCGGGCATGAGCGCCGCGAAAGACTATCTCAGCGTGGTCGTCCGCAACCCCAAGGGCACCGTGAACACGGCGTCCGACACGTTCGAAATCGCCTACAAGGACATTTCGGTGACGAAGCAGACCATGAACGACATCGAGAAGGTGCAGCTTTCGGCCGACCTCGTGGCGGAGACGCAGCGGCTCAACCTCTATGTCGAGGTGACGCTCAAATCGGGCAAAACGCTGCTGGCCCGCTACAACAGCACCTGCTCCGAAGCCGTGCCGCAGAAGCTCGGCAACCAGTTCGAGCTCGACAAGGTCATCACGGCCATCGGCAGCGTCGTGGAATGGCGTAACCCCGCCGCAGGGACGACCTCCTACTATTTCTATACACAGAGCGGCGTAACGGCCCCTTCGGACGCAACGCCCGCGGGTATGGAGCTCACCATCGCCGACGGTACCGAGACGGCGGACATCGACCTTTCGAAGGCCGATCCCGAGAAGGTCAAGGTAAAATGCGGCGAATTTCTGAATGCCGCCGGCACCACCGGCACGCTCAGCCTCTCGAAGAACGCCGACGGAACGGAACTGACCGTCGCGATCGACGCCCTGAAAGGCGGCAGCCACCTGCGCACGGCCTACACCGGAGCGTTCGCCCCGGGATACGCCAGCAGTAACAAGATGAAAGTGACCGAGGGCGGAACGCCGGAGGAAGCCGCCATGAAGCGGGTGTTCAGCTACAAGGAGTCGCTGACGAACAACTTTGCGTTCGGCCTTGCGGATGCGGAGACGCCCGACGGACTCATGGAGGGACACTACGCCGTGCAGCTGGGCCTGAGCAACAGCATGATCGGCGAGACGATCGACCTGGCGACGGAAGGCAGCAAATGCACGTTCCGGCTCCACGACTACCGAACTTACAAAACCTACGACATTGCCAAGTCCACGGGCGCGGGCGTTACGGGTACGGTCACCACGGCCGGCACGGCCCAGCGGATGTACCTGCACCTCTCGGTAGCGTTCCCCGACGGCCCGGCAATCGAAAGCGAGTGGTATGGGGACGTGACCGCCGCGGAGGCGTTCGACCTGACGCCCGTGAAACCGTTCTCTCCCCACATCACGATTACCAAGGCTGACGGCGAGGTGAAGATGGAAAAGGATATTCTCTCCATGGAGATGCGCCTGGAGAAGAATTACAGGCTGCGCGGCGGCGATCCGCAATACGGCGGCGCCACGTTCGACGCCTATTTCTTCTACCTCCGTTCCGAAGGATCGTCCGAACCCATCGACGATAAATACAGCACCTATATAAATCCGATCCTGATGATTCCCGCCTCGTACATTCCTTCCACGGACCTCAAACTCATCGAAGGAGGAGACGACCTGCACTGGAATTTCCAGTTCATGAACAACGAAAACCTGCTCCAGTACGGCAACAACGGGTACTCTGAGAAATACACGATATACGGTTCGACATCGGGATACTGTCCCGACGATGCGATAGTCACCGTGGTCCGGAATGCGGACAAAACGTGGAAGATCACCTTCACCATGACCGACTCCGGGTCGCTCCCCAACTACGCCGGCGAACCCCAGGCATGGGGCTACAAGAACAAACTCGTCGTGGAGTGGGAAGGCCCCGCGACCAAGTATTCGGGCACGAAGAAGAACGACCTCACCGACGCAGACTATTGATCCCGAAGGCGGCCGGCAAAAGCCGCCGACACCTTCGTTCTCCGGTCCCGGCATCCTTGTATGCCGGGACCGGGAAACGGGGATGAAGGGGACCTTTCCGGAAGGGACCGGGCCGGGCCGGACCGTCGTCAAAATACATTTTAAGCGTTTAACTCCATTCTTTTATGATCAGAAAACTACTTGTAACCCTATTGGTTGCGCTGGGAACTTGCCTCTCATCCCCCGCTCAGCAGCACCAGGTGACCGGTACGGTCAAAGACCAGGCCGGAAAGCCCATCGCAGGCGCGACGATCCTGGTCCAGGGCTCGTCCGCAGGCACCACCTCGAACGGCGCCGGCAGCTACACCATCGCGGTCCCCGCGAACGACACGCTGCTCGTATCGTTCATCGGCTACCAGCCGCAGCAGATCGCTGTCGCCGGTAAAACACGCATCGATGTCGTCCTCAAAGAGGATACGCAGGCCATCGACGACGTGATCGTCGTAGCGTTCGGCACGGCCAAGAAAGAGGCCTTCACGGGCTCCGCGAAGGTCGTCAAGTCGGACGACATCGCCAAGTCGCAGCAGTCCAACGTGGCGCAGGCGCTGGCGGGCAAGGTCGCGGGCGTGCAGTTGGTCAACACCTCGGGACAGCCGGGCAAAAGCCCCGAGGTCCGCATCCGCGGCTTCAGCTCGCTCAACGCCGACAACAAGCCGCTGTGGATCGTCGACGGCATGCCCTATTCGGGAGACCTCAACAACCTGAACCCGAACGACGTGGAGTCGATGACCGTGCTCAAGGACGCCGCTTCGAACTCGCTGTACGGCGCCCGCGGCGCCAACGGCGTGGTGATGGTCACCACGAAGAAGGCCAAGTCGAAAGAGGCGGTCATCACCGTAGACGCCAAATGGGGCGTCAACTCACGCGCAGTCAAGGATTACGAATACATCACCAACCCGGCGCAGTTCTACGAAACGCATTACAACGCGCTGAAGAACTACTACCTCGACTCGGACATGACCGCCGCCGAAGCCCATGCCAAAGCCAGCCGCAACCTCACGGGATCAGCCAGCGACGGCGGCCTGGGGTACATGGTCTACACGGTTCCCGAGGGGCAGGAGTTCATCGGCGCCAACGGCAAGGTCAATCCGCAGGCCACGCTGGGACGGCGCCTCGTCTACCAGGGCGAGGAGTATTACGTCCGTCCCGACGACTGGACCGACGCCGCGTTCCGCACGTCGCTCCGGCAGGAATACAACGTCAGCATCGGCGGTTCGGGCGACAAAACCTCGGTTTACGCCTCGTTCGGCTACCTCAACAACGAAGGCATCGCCTACAATTCGGACATGGACCGCTTCACGGGCCGCGTGAAACTGGATTACCAGGCCAAAAAATGGCTCAAAATGGGCATCAACGCCAACTACGCCAGGTTCCACTACAACCAGATCGACGACGACGGCGCAGGCAACAGCTCGGGCAACGTTTTCGCCTACACGGCAGCCGTCGGCCCGATCTATCCGCTCTACATCCGCGGCGGCGACGGCCGGGTGCTCTACACCAAAGAGGGTATCAAGCGTTACGACTACGGCGAGAACGCCGGCATGGAGCGTTCGATCTTCACCAACAGCAACGCCCTCTCGGACTCGCGGCTCAATACGCAGTCACAGGAAGGGAACGCCTTCAACGGCACGACCTATTTCGACATCTCGTTCCTCAAGGATTTCAAATTCACGTTCAACGCCGGCGTCACCCTCGACGAGACGCGCTCGACGACGATCATGAACCCCTATTTCGGACAGTTCGCCGGCGAGGAGGGTCTCCTCCAGAAAGGACACCAGCGCCGGCTGGAGTACAACTCGCAGCAGATACTCAACTACACGAAGCAAGTCGGCGAGCACAACGTCAACGCGATGATCGGCCACGAATACTACAACTCCACCCTCTCCACGCTCGCAGCCGCCAAAAGCCACATGCTCACACAGGACAACGACGAGCTGGCCGGCGCCATCATCGACAAGCAGAACGCCAATTCCTACCGCCGGGAATACAACAACGAAGGTTATTTCGCCCGCGTAATGTACGACTATGCGAACCGCTATTTCTTCTCGGCATCGTTCCGCCGCGACGCCTCGTCGCGTTTCCATGCCGACCACCGCTGGGGTAATTTCTGGTCGCTGGGCGGCGCGTGGATCATCACACGCGAGAACTTCATGGCCGGAACCGAAGGATGGCTCGACAACCTCAAGCTGAAGGCCTCGATCGGTTCGCAGGGCAACGACAACATCGGCGATTTCCGCTACACGAACACCTACACCATCGAGAACGCCAACGGCGAGGTCTCGACCGTCTTCAAGGACAAGGGTTCCAAAAGCATCACCTGGGAGACCAACTCCAACTTCAACGCCGGCGTGGAATTCAGCATCCGCCGCGGACTGGTCTCCGGCGGCATCGAATATTTCCTGCGCCGCACGACCGATATGCTCCTCAGGTTCCCCACGCCTCCGTCGATGGGCTACTCGTCGTACTACGCCAACGTCGGCGACATGCGCAACAGCGGCATCGAGATCGACCTGAATTTCACGCCGGTCAACCGCGAGCACGTGCAGTGGGACATCAACGTCAACATGACCCACCTGCGCAATAAAGTCACCATGCTGCCGCCCGAACGCCGCAACAAGCAGGTCGACGGGTATTACGGCTACACCGACGGCGACAAGTTCTACGGCGAAGGGCTGTCAATGTACACCTTCTACACCAAGAAATACGCCGGAGTCTCGGACGAAGGAAAATCCATGTGGTACATGGATGAGGTGGACAAGGACAACAACCCCACCGGCCGCCGCATCACGACGACCGAATATGCCGACGCTTCGGATTACCTCTGCGGCAACCCGATCCCCGACCTCTACGGCGGTTTCGGCACAAGCCTCAATTTCTACGGCTTCGATTTCAGCATCGCCTTCACCTACCAGATCGGCGGCGTGGCCAACGACTCGGGATATGCCGCCGCGATGTACTCGCCGGCCAACAAGTCCACGGGCCAGAACTGGCACAAGGACATCCTGAAAGCCTGGAGCCCCGAAAACCCGACGTCGGACATCCCGCGCCTGCAGTACGAAGACCAGAACCAGAACGGCATGTCGGACCGCTTCCTGACCGACGCCAGCTACCTCAACCTGCAGAACATCAATTTCGGGTACACGCTGCCGTCGAAGGTCACGAAGAAATTCGGCGTCGACCGGGTGCGCGTCTACCTGAGCTGCGAGAACGTCTGGTACTGGTCCAAGCGCCAGGGCTTCGACCCCCGCTACTCCTACACGGGAGCGACCTCACAAGCCTCGTATTCGCCCGTGCGCACGATCTCGGGCGGTATCAATCTCCAATTCTAACGACACCATGAAAAACATCCTCAAAATATCGGCAGCCGCGCTCGGCCTTCTGCTGAGCAGCTGTATCAAAGATGCCACCCCCACGGAGATAGCCCCCGAAGATCAGGCGACCCTCGAAACGATGGTCCGCGGTATTCCGGCGGCGCTGGTGCAGGCCGGTTCGGCGGGCTATGCGAATGACGGTCAGGCCTGGGACTTCGCGCTTCCGGCCATCCACCTCGCCACGGAATCCATGACGGGCGACCTGGTCGTCACGGGCAACATCGGCTACGACTGGTTCCGGCAGTTCGGAGCCAACGAATCGCTCGGTGCGGACTTTGCCGTAGGCGCCCTCACCTGGCACAACTACTACACGTGGATCATGACGGCCAACAACGTGATCAGCCTGATCGACGAGACGAATCTCGCGGCGCTGGGCGCCACGGAGCGTTCCTACCTGGGTTTCGCCTACACCTACCGGGCGATGTTCTACCTCGATCTGGTACGCCTGTACGAGTTCAAGGAGAACACGGTCACCGAAGGCGACAATGTGCTGGGACTGGGCGTTCCGATCGTCCTGCCCGAGACCTCGGAGGCCGAGGCCAAGAACAATCCCCGCGCGACGGTCGACGACATCTACGACACGGTGATTTTCCCCGACCTGAAGAAGGCCGAAACGCTGCTCGAAAATTTCTCCGCGCCCGACAAGTACACCATCAGCGCAGCGCTGGTCTACGGACTGAAAGCCCGTGCCTACCTCGAACGGGGCACTGCCAAAAACGACCCCGCAGCCTACAAGTCAGCCGCCGAATACGCCCGCAAGGCCATCACGGCGAGCGGCTGCACGCCGCTGACGCAGGAACAGTGGGAGGACCCGGTGAACGGTTTCAACAACGCCGGATCGAACAACGCCTGGATCTGGGGGCTCGCACTCCCGAGCGAAAGTGTCGCCAACCTCTTCTGCTTCACGGCGCACATGAGCTGTGAAAACGACTGGTCGGCATACCACGCAGGCCGCGGCATCAACCGCAACCTCTACAACAGCATCGACATGCGCGATTTCCGCCGCCACTCGTGGCTCGACCCCAACCGCAGCTCCTACGCTTACAAGAGCAGCCGCCCGGACAGCAAGGAGTATTTCGCCGAGTCGCTCGCCGACTACGCCAGCATCAAGTTCCGCCCGGCGCAGGGCGCCTACAAGGATTTCAAGGCCGGCGGCGCGGCGGACCATTGCTGCATGCGTGTCGAGGAGATGTATTTCATCGAGGCCGAAGCCACGGCGCAGGCCGGGGACATCGCCGGAGGCATCCGCCTGCTCAACGAGTTCATGACCTCGCACCGCATGATGAACGGCACCGTCTACGACTGCTCGGCCAGATCGACGCTCAAGAGTTTCGTCAACGAGCTGATGCTCCAGAAACGCATCGAGTTCTGGGGCGAAGGCATCGTCATGTTCGACATGAAGCGCCTCGACATGTCCAGCAAACGCGGATTCGTCGGAACGAACGCCCCGGCATCGTACCGCCTCAACGTCGAAGGACGCGCCCCGTACTGGAATTTCGTGATCGGCCGCAACGAGGTGCAGAACAATACCGCCATCGTCGGCAAGAACAATCCCGATCCTTCGGGCAAAGTGGAACCGTGGAAGGGGTAGCCCAAAGCTGAATTATGCGTAAACATCTAAATCAGAGCACAGTGAAGACACTCAAACATATCTTGTGGGCATTTCTGACGACAACCGTATTGGCCGGCTGTTCGGACGACCTGACCTACACGTCCGGAACCGAAGACGACCCGGACAACTACGGCGTCTACTTTCCCGAACAGACCTCGCCGACGGAGGTGGAACGCGATCCCGCAGAGGAAGCGACGGTTACCTATAAAGTACGGCGAGCCAAATACCTCGACGCGATCACGGTTCCCGTGGCGGTCACGACCAGCAAGGAGGGCATCTTCGAGATCGAGCCCATCACGTTCGGACCGGGCGAGCAGGAGACCGAATTCACGGTCACCTTCCCCAAAGCCGAGGAGGGCGAGAAATATACGTGCGACATCCGCATCGAAGACCCCCGCTACATCTCGCTGTACGGTCCCCGCGCGACCGGCCTCTCATTCTCGGTCATCCGCGCGGGCTGGGAGCTCGTGACGAACGCCGACGGCACGGCGACCAAAGGCAAGTGGCGTGACGACCTGATCGCCAACATGTATTCGCTCCCGAGCGCGACCTTCAATCCCAATCCGGAGGTCGAAATGGAGATCTATCAGCGCAGGGACATCAAGGGTTACTACCGGATGAAGGTCTACAACGACGCGTTTATGGAGGCGCTGGCCGGCGCAAAGATAAACTACCAGGGACGGAACGTCTACACGATCGTCGACGCCCGCGACCCTGACAAGGTCTTCATCCCCTACCAGTCGACCGGGCTGACGCTGGTGAGCGGCAACGGCGAATTGAAAATCGCATCCAACGTTTCGGAGAATTTCATGATGGACGAATCGACCGGACAGTACGGAACGCTGAAGGACGGCATCATCACCTTCCCGGCACAGAGCGTCATGCTCGAACTGGAAAAGGAAGCCGGAAAGTTCTATTACGGCAACCGCAACGGGATGCTCCGCATCCTGCTCCCGGGTATCGTGGTGCCCGACTACACGGTAACGCTCGCAAAGAGCGAACCCGCAGACGGCGTCGTGGAGATTGCGGCGACACTCGCGGAGGATGTCGAAGCGATGAAATTCGCGGTATTCGAAGGCGTGCTCGACAGCGGGCAGGCCAGCCTGACGGCTCAGGACATGGACGCCGCGAAGACATTCGACGGGGAGGTCAAAACCTCGGGCACCATCCGGATCGAGAACAGGACGACCGGGAAATACACGCTCGTGGGCTGCATCTACGACAAAGAGGGCACCATGCGCGACTACGTCTCGGTCAGCTTCGGCTACGTCGCAAAGGACGACGAAAAACCGGTGATCCTGACCATGGGGCTCGAGGCCACCCAGGAGTTCGCCGGACAGGGCATCACGCCGGACAATTCGGCGAAATTCTACGCTTTCGGCGAAGGAATCGAATCGGTGGTCTACGGACTCTTCCGCACCGACCGTCTCAGGGGCGCGGACCCGGACGAACTGCTGGATGCACAAGGCATCCAATTCACGGCCGGGCAGCTCACGGCGCTCAATGCCGGGCATTTCAGCACGATGTTCACGGGACTGAACGGCGACAGCGACTACACGCTCCTGCTCCGCGCCGGAAACGGCTACATCCGCAAGACCATGCAGGCCACCTACCGGACCACCGGCACGTACAACCCGGCACTGGACTCTTTCACCTATGCCGATTTCCTCCCGGCACTGGATCAGCCCTCGCTCAATGACCTGACGGCAACGACCTGGAATTACTATGCGGTCAACTATGCCGACGGCACCGAGCGCCCGATACGCCGGAAGATCGGACAGGTGACGATGGAGATGAACTCCCAGCAAAGCTCGGCCGAACTGCAGGTTCTGAACATCAACGGCCTCTCGGGCATCAAATTCGACGAAGGCGGTGCGCTCCTCGGCATGTACATCCCCAATGCCGGCAGCCTCTTGGGTTTCAACGGCGCACTGGCGCTCTACGCCAGCGGAGACCTGACCCCGGGCACCTACGACGGCCAAAAGGTACTGCTCGGATTCATCGCGGAAGAGAGCAGCGCAGCCATTTATTCCGGCGCCTGCATGCTCATGGGAGCCGTAGCCGACGGATACCTCTACTGCGTACCGTCACCCCAGGCCCTGGAGCAGAATCTCACATTCAGCTTCTTCTACACGGGCGATTTCACCGGCTCGACCCTGTACAGCCTGATGGGCGAAATGATGCTCGTAGACCCGGCGAAGGACCTCGGAGGAATCTCGGGCGCGGCATTGGAGCGCATCGCAGCCCTGCGCAAGCAGTCCCTCGGAGCTTTCACGCCGCGGAATTACGTCGAGCTGCCCGAATTCAGCATCCCGGCCGGCCACACCCCGGCGGCAGAACCCGTCCTGCCGATCAACCTCGTCACGACGCCGATGCCTGCTTCGGCTCCGGCCGTGAGGCGGGCCGATGTCCGGGTCTCCGTCGTACGAACGGCTCCGGCCGCCGCTGCGGCGGACTCGTTCCGGAACGTGGGAATACGGGTGCCTGAAAAATAGATGACCGGAGGGAGGCCGGCCGTTCGGCATGACGCCGGCCTCCCTCTTTCTCAGACAACAAGGACATGCCGATCATTCAACACGACAACCAATATGAGGAACAAAAATAAATTCCTGATCCTTGCATCCATCCTGCTCGCGGCCTGTTCGGCAGACCCCCTGCAGGAGTCTCCGGATGCGACCGGCGGCCCCCGGGAAGAGACGGCCGCAGTCAAAATATGCAACACCTCCGACAATGCCACCGCGGGAACGCTGATCGCCAAATTCGGGGACGACGCCATCCCGGCCCTCGAGCAGGCCGCCGCAAAATACGCCGCGACCCGCGCCGGAGGACCCCGGTCGGCAATGACCCGTTCGGGGATCGCATCCGTGGACGAAATACTCGCCGACCTGCACGTCACCGCACTCGAGCGCGTCTTTCCCGACGCCGGGGAGCACGAAGCCCGCACGCGGGAAGCGGGACTGCACAAATGGTACGTACTCCGTTTCGACGAGACGCAGGACCTCGATGAAGCCGCCCGGAAACTCGCCGCCGTGGCCGAAATACAGACCATTCAGTTCAGCGTCCGGCGTCAGACGACGTTCGACAGCCAGGCCTATCCGTTCCGGGAAAGCCCCCGCGGCGAAACCCGCTCGCTGATCCGTTCGGATTTCAACGACCCAAACCTCTTCTGGCAGTGGCACTACATCAACAACGCCGATCAGGCGGTCGCCACGACTGCGCTCGCCGGAGCCGACATCAACGTAGCCGAGGCTTGGAAACTCACCGGCGGCGATCCAAGGGTCATCGTGGCCATCGTGGACGAAGGGGTGAAATACACCCATCCCGACCTGGCGGCCAACATGTGGGTCAATCCCAGCCCCTCCCCCGAGTACGACAACAAGGACATCCACGGCTGGAATTTCGCAGAAAACACGCCCATCTCATGGGACAAGGTCGAAGTGGGCGTCGGCGGCAAGAAAGAGGGTGACAGCGGTCACGGAACGCACGTCGCAGGCACCATCGCCGCCGTCAACAACAACGGCCTCGGCGTGGCGGGCGTAGCGGGCGGCACGGGCAACAACGACGGCGTGCGCCTGATGTCATGCCAGATTCTCTCGGGCAAGAAAAGCGCGACCGACCTGATCGCCAGCCGCGCCATCAAGTACGCCGCGGACCACGGAGCCTCCATCATCCAATGCTCCTACGGTTACGGGGCATCGGGCATCAACTCGGACCGGTATTATGAAAGTGCGGCTCCGCTGGAAGCCGAGGCCATTCGCTATTTCATCTCGCAGAACAACTGCCCCGCGCTGGAAGGGGGCCTGGCCATCTTCGCCGCAGGCAACGAGTCTCAGCCCTACTCCAGTTATCCGGGCGGCTACCGCGACTGCATCTCCGTCACCGCAATCTCCCCCGACGGACTGCCGGCTCCCTACACCTGCTACGGCCCCGGCTGCAACATCGCAGCCCCCGGCGGGGAGACGAGCGGCCTGAGCGGCGGCGAGAAAGCCGGCGTGCTCTCGACGCTCGTCTCGGAGGTGAGCGACACGGAGTACGGCTACATGCAGGGGACCTCGATGGCCTGTCCGCATGTGTCGGGCGTAGCCGCGCTGGGACTCTCCTATGCGCTGGCCAAAGGCAAACGCTATACGCGCGAGGAGTTCGTCTCGATGCTGCTCACGTCGGTAAACGACATCGACGCCCGGCTCGAAGGAACCAAAACGTCCGGCGGCAAACTCAACCTGGAAGAGTACCGCGGAAAGATGGGCACGGGACTGGTCGACGCCTACCAGCTGCTGATGCAGATCGAAGGGACGCCCTGCCTGAAAGTCGCGGTCGGCAAGCTGGAGCTGGTCACCCTCACGAAGCATTTCGGCGGTTCGGCCCAGAACCTCACCTACACGGGCGTCGAAATCTCCGCGAAGGATATGCAGAAGCTCGGCATGGCCGCGGCGCCGAAGATGTACAACGGCCAGTTGATGATCAAATGCACCCGGCCGGGCGTCGCACACATCACCGTAAAGGCGGTGGGCGGCGGCACCAGACCCGGATCGGAGACGATAATGGGCGGCATCGAAATCTCCAAGGAGTTCGCCGTCATCGCCCGTGAAGCGGGTACGGAAAACGGAGGTTGGTTATAAACGATAGCACTAAAATACAATGAGAAAATACATTTATTTCCTGTTCACGGTCGCATTGCTGGCACTCTCGGCCGGATGTTCGAAGGATGACGACGGACCGAAATACCCCGATTCGGGAGTTGTCGGCGAGTGGCACCTGACAGAGTGGATCGACGGAACTCACTCGGAATTCGACGTCTATATCGAATTTCTGTCCGACGGAAAATTCAACAGCTACGAAAAGGTGGAAACCTCGGTCTATGTAAGGCGTTCGGGGAATTTCACGATCGACGGCACCCGGCTCTCGGGCCGTTACAGCAGCGGCAAACCCTGGAAAACCGACTACGCCTTCGAGCTGAGCGGCGACGGAAAAACGCTGACGATGACCAGCGACACCGGGATTGCCGAGGTGAGCATCTATACGAGGAGTGCGATCCCCGAGGCGATACGGAACGTGCCCGAGGTACGTTCCGCCCTCCCCGGCGGATTCCTGTGATTTTGGGATTCGACCACCCTGAAAAACGCCGCCCGATCGATGGATCGGGCGGCGTTTCCTATGCAATAGTTTTCGTCTATCGTACCGGAAACTCCGTAACACGCAGGGTCGTACAGCCGTAAGGGATCAGTTCGATCCACTCCGCTTCGGGCGTCATGTACATCCGCTGCGAGGAGACGAAGGCAATCGGACCCGCCGACCCGCCGTGCAGCGTCCAGTCGCCGATGCGGTGGGCCTGTGTACGAATCTTCACCGGAGAGCCGCCGGGCGTCCAGGGATAAGGCGCCATTGCTCCCGCATCCTCCACCACGAAGCTCTCCGCCACCTTTTCAGGCCGGAGATTCGTTTTCGGAAGGCAGTAATTCCACGGGGAATCCGAGGTTACCTCGTAATAATACGGGCCGTAAAGGGTCTGTTTCTCCGGTTCCATCGCGTGACGCTCCCACTTCTCGTCCATGCGCAGGGCGTAGACCAGCGGTCCGCGCTCGACGACCGCCGCCTCGTTGTACCAGCGGCTCACGGAGACCTGCGCCGGGAAAGTCAGGTTCAGGCAGTCGCCTGAACGCCACTCGCGCTCCACGACGACGATCCCTTCGCCCGCACTGCGGAAAGCCACCTTCCCGCCGTTGAGCGTGATCTCGGGCTCGGCGCACCAGCCGGGAATGCGCAGGTGGAGCGGAAAAGCCGCCGTCGCCTGTTTCCCGCTTCCGGGCAGCGTCACGCAGAAAGCGACCTGCTCGCGGAAAGGATAGTCGGTGCGTTCCTCGATCACGACTTTCCGGCCGCCGACCGTGGTTTCAACCTTCGAAGGGGCGTAGACCAAAGCGGCCAGGCCACCGTCACGAGTCGCATACCAGAGGTTCTGAACCAGCTTGGGCCACCCCTGATGGAGGTTCGACGTACAGCACGGATAACCCGTGTAGAGGCCGAAAACGATGTCCGTATCCTCATGGGGCGTCGAGAAGGGCCGCACCTTGCGCGTGACCTCCACCTGATTGACCTGCTGGTAATACTGCCGGGCGTCCTGCGCGTCGGTCGTCTGGGTCGGCAGGGCATTGTAGGCCACGCGTTCGAGATAGTCGCCCCACTCGCGGCCCCCCGTGATCTGGAGAATCTGTTCCAGCGAGAACATCATCTCGACCGCCGTACACAGCTCGGAACCGAGCGTCGGATCGCCGAAGCGGAGCTTCTCGTCACCCGTCCAGAGCCCGGTCGGAAGCCCGATGGTATGGCGCATTTTCTCCACGGCACGACCCACCGCCTCGAGGTGGCGCGAATCACCGCTCTGCTGCCAGTAGACCACCGGTTCCTTGAAGCCCTGGCCGAGGTCGACGCAGTGGAGGCTGTACGGACGGCTCAGGTGGTCGCCGTGCAGGAAAACGCCCGTCCAGTCGAACGTCTGTTTATGGATCAGCTCGCCCAGTTCAAGCAGGAATTTTTCACCCGTGAGGTTGTAGAGCCAATAGACCACCGCGAGGTTGTCGCCGCCGCGGACGCGCCCCCATTTGGTCCAGTTGTCGAGGGGCGTTTGGGGAAGCTGCACCAGCTGATAGCGGAAATAGCGGCTCATAAAATCCGGCACACGCCTGTCGCCCGTCGCCGAATAGTATTGCTGCAACACTTTGAGGACCACCATACGGGGCCACCAGTCACGGGCCTTATCGCGTTGCAGTCCCGGTTCGGCCGGCCGGTCGGTCACGGGACCGAAATTGCCGTCGGCCGTCTGCGATGCCAGCGCCCACTCGACCCACGGCTGCACCTTCGCAATCAGCTTTTGGTCTTCGAGGATGTAAGCCAGCGGCAGCAGTCCGTCGATCCAATAGGGACCGCGCTCCCATACGTCGCCGTCGCCGCCGAGCCAGCCGTTGCGCGGGCCCATGACCTGCGGGTAGAGTGAATCGAGGTGTCCGGTCATGCCGTCGCGCATACGCAGCAGCTGTTCATTGAGCCATCCGGCGGGTTTCACCGCGCCGATCGGCAGTTCGGCATAGGGCCGCAGTTGGAGCGGAGCCCGGTTGAATCGCGTGTCGGGCTGAGCGGATGCCGCCGCCACAACCGCGAGACTGCACAAAGCAAGGATAAGTCGAATCGGTTTCATATTTGTCTTGAATCGGATTTTATACATGTGATTTCTTCGAAACGAACAGCGCGAGAACGAACGACAGAGCCGAAGCGGCGATCCAGAAAATGATGGCCGTGTCGAAATCGTAGGTCGTGACACCGTCCGTAACCGTCTTGCCCGAGTTGATGAGCCATCCGCTGACGATGTCCTGCAACCCGGCGCCGACGTAGCTGGCCATTCCGACGATACCCAGTGCGGCCCCCGTGGCCTCACGCGGCACGATGTCAATGGCCATCAGTCCGCCGAGGAAGCAGATCAGCACCCCGATGGCCATACCGAATAACACCATGCTCAGCAGGTTGACGAACATGCTGTCGCCCGAGTAGAGGAACAGACACAGGGCGACGGTGTTCAGCACGCCGAAGCCGAAAGCCAGCACGTTGCGGCGTCCGTGGAACAGCGTGTCGGACAGCCATCCCGAAAAGACCGTTCCGACAATCCCCAGCAGGGCGTTGACCGAGATGACCTGCGTGGCCGTGGCCAGCGAATATCCCTTGACCTCCTGCAGGAACAGCACGCCCCAGCCGTTGATGGCATAGCGCGAAACGTACATGAAGGCGCTCGACAGCGCCAGCACCCAGACAAAGGGGTTGCGGATGACCGAACGCTGCAGTTCGGAGGTCGAACCGTGGTTATGGTTCTGCTCGGGGGCCTCCTCGCCGGTCAGCACCTCGATCGGGGGCAGCCCCTTCGATTCGGGCGTATCGTGCAGCAGGAAAACGATCACCAGCACGCCCAGCACCCCGGCCACCGAAGAACCGACGAATCCCCACTGCCAGCCGAAGATGCCGACGACAGCCCCCACGAAGAGAAATGAGAGGAACTCGCCGAGGTTGTGGCTGGCACTGAAGAACCCGTAGTAGGTGCCGCGCTTGCTCAGGGGATACCAGCGCGACAGGGCGATAATCGCCGGGGGTGCGCCCATCGACTGCGACCATCCGTTGACGCCCCACATCACGGCGAAGGCTACGAAGAGCGTCATGTTGCCGACCATGCCCCCGCCGTTGGCGAAGCCCAACGCCCCGACCAGCAGGTTGGCGACGGCCGAGACGCACAGTCCGGCAGCCATAAAACGTTTGATGTTACTATGGTCGGAGAGGAATCCGTTGACGAATTTGCCGATGGCGTAGGCGAACAGCAGCGCCGAGCCGATGATGCCCAGCTGCGTGGCGTCGAGCGCCCCGCTCTCGAGGATCGGTTTCTTGACCACATTGAGGCTCGTGCGGCAGACGTAATAGAGGCTGTAACCGACCGTGCCGGCGATGAAGCTCTGGAAACGGAGCTTTTTGTAGAGTTTCATGCGTGCTGCGTCGTCGCCCGTGAAGGGCGCCGAAGGCTCGCTTTTTCGGAAGAAAGAGAGTATGCTCATTCGTTTGTTCAGGAATAGTTTCAGGTTACGGTGAATTTATTCGGAAAAGGACAGCTCGACCTGCACCGGGAAATGGTCCGAAGGCGTGCGGGCACGGAAGGGTTTCGCGCTGCCCTCAGGTTCTTCCGAACGGTAGGTGTCGGTCAGGATGCCGTAGCGCAGGACCCGGAAACCGGGAGTCACGAAGACGTAATCGATATGGCGGAAGGTCTTGCGGTCGGGATCGAAACCGTTTTCCGTACCGGTCCACGCGTATTTGATCTCGGCCAGGTCGTAGGTGTCGGAGAGCAGCCCCGAATCGCGCAGCACGGCATAGCTCCCGCTCGTCTCGCCGACATTGAAATCGCCCGTGAGCACGGCACGTTCGCCGCGGCACATCGTCCGGATTTTATCCAGCACCAGCCGGCAGCTCTCGATCTGCGCCCGCTCGCCCTTGTGGTCGGTGTGCAGGGTGAAGAACCAGAACCGCTCCTCGGTTTCGCGGTCGAGGAAACGTCCCCAGCAGCAGATGCGGACATATTTGGCATCCCATCCCTTGTTCGGTCGCGTGGGGTCCTCGGCGAGCCAGAAATGCCCCGAGTCGAGCAGTTCGAAACGGTCGCGCTTGTAGAACACGACGGAGTACTCGCCTGCCTCGGCGCCGTCGTCACGACCGACACCGGTGTAGCCGTAGCCGGGAAGTGCCGCCAGCAGGTCCTCCAACTGGCTGTGGAACACCTCCTGGGCACCGAAAATGTCGAAATCGTGGAAGCGGATGAGCGACGCGATAACCGGCAGGCGCTGCTCCCAGCCATTGCCTCTGGAGTCGTCTCCGGTGTTGAGCTGACGAACGTTGTAAGTTCCCGTCGAAAAGGTCTGCGCAGCGGCAGGGAACGCCGTTACGGCTGCAACGGCGCATAAAAGGATAAACAGTTTCTTCATATCAGGTTTTTCAGTTTGTCAGTCGTTTCATTTCAAATCCGGCCAGTAACCCTTGAACTGCGGCGAGCGGCGGAACCAGCGGATCGAAAGGGAAATATGTTTTTCGACCGTGCGCTGCGCAATGTGCAGCCGTTCGGCAATCTCCCGGTTGGTCAGGCCGTCGATGCGGCTCATCCGAAAAATCCGCGCGGTCTGGGGCGGCAGGCGGTCGCACAGCGCCAGCACCTCCTCGATCAGCAGCGTCGCCAGCGGCGAGTCGTTGGGCGTGTCGAGGAAATCACACAGGGCGAGCGTCTCCCACGCCCGGGACTCCTGCAATTTGTTCAGGTCGACGCTGTTGTAAAGTATCTTGTTCTGCCGCAGCCAGTTCAGGCACTCGTTGTGAGCCATCGAGAAGAGATAGGACGGCACCTTGGCGCGTTCCAGATAAGGCCGTCGCCGGAGGAACTTGTAGAAAATCTCCTGGATAACGTCGTCGCAGAGGTCCCCGCGGCCGGTCACACCTTTGATATAGGCGCACAACCGCGGATAAAGAGCCGTAAACACCTCTTTTACCTCCTGTTCGGTATACCCGAAATATGAGACTCCGGTATGAAACATCTTCTATTTGGCAAGCTGACAGCGGAACGGTATCCAAAACCGTACCTTACCAGCTCACGTGCTCCACATAAGTCGTTCCGAAGCGGTCGGTCACCCGGACCTCGCCCGCCTTCACGCCCGCCGAGGGCTTGATACGAAACATGTGGAACGACTTTGCGGGCTGGCAGTATTTGCGGGTGGTCTTATTAGTCACCGTGGCGTAGAGGTCCACATAATCGGGGTCGAACTCCTCGCAGGGCTCCATCTCGCCCACCTTCACGCCGTTCTCCCACCACTCGACGGGTCCCCAGGCATCGTCCCAGGTCCAGACGTTGGCCAGCACATAGTCGCTCCCGGTCCGCACGGGCGAATAGAGGCGCATCTGGTGGCTGCGGTCCTTGCCGCAGGAGTGGTAATACCACGACACGTCGTCGCCGTTGACATCGACGATCATGTAGCCCTGCGGCGTGCCGTCGTTGTTAAGGTGCTTGTTCAGGCGCAGCGAACCCGTCGAACGGGTGACGGTGACGGCCGTCAGGTTCTCGATGGGCATCTGTTCCGAACGGTTGTAATTGTAGATATACGTGTGGTGGTTGTGCCCGGCCCACGAATAGACATTCTTGAACTTGAGCAGTTCGTCGCGGTAGACCGCATAGTTCTTGTTGCGGGTCGAGAAACTGCTGTGTTTCTTGAACATCTGCGAATGGGCGCAGATCATGATCGTCTTGTCCTTGGGCACATAGCTCAGGTCCTGTTTGAGCCAATGGGCTATCTCGTCGCTCAGTCCCAGTTCGTAGGATTTCGAGGCGTCCTCGCGCCCGTAGAGAATGTTGTCCACAAAGACGTAGTGCATGTTGCCGATATTGGCCGAATAGCAGGTCGGACCGAGGTACATCTCGAAATAGACCGTGCCCAGCGAATCGCTCAGGATGGTCGTCTGGTCGTGGTCGTGGTTGCCGATGACGTTGAAGGTCGTCGTGTTCACCCGCTCGGTATTGTCGATATAGGCGTTGTAGACGTTCATGTCGTTGTAGACCAGGTCGCCGAGGTTGATACCGTAGCACGGGGTCTTGATCGTATTGCGCATGCGGATCATGTCGGGGATGACCACCGAGCGGTAAGCCTCGGCCGAGCCGTCGACGCCGTAATTCTTGATCTGGGGATCGCCCTGCATGAGCAGCGTATGGTGCTCGGCGGGCGTCATGCGCGGTTCGAGCACGAAATCAGCCTTCACCTCCTTCTGGAAGCGGTCGATGGGCTTGAAAAACTGCGGACAGCCGTGGCGTGCCGGTATCTCGTATTCGGCCGGGACCGAAATGAAGACGAAGCGGCGCAGCGCGAGGTCGCTTGTCAGGGCATAGCGTCCGTCGGCGTCGGTCTGCGTGCAGTTGAGCCCGTCGCTCACCACGACGCCCTCGATGGGCAGTCCGCCGCTCGACACGACGCGGCCCGTTACATTCGGGGTCTGGGCATAGGCCGCACAGCAGAGGAGCGTCGCCCAGATATAGATGATCAAACGTTTCATATCTTGCGTTTTTTAGTTGTTTCCATCCCAGTAATAGCAGCTTGCGAGGTCCACGACCGCCTTGTTCTTCACGACGTTGCGCCCGGTGACGAACTGGTCGAAATTCTCCGGCGAAGCCTTCGCCGCCGCATCGCGGCCCTGCGCCGCCGTTCCCACGCCGCCGCCGACACCGCACGCTTCGATGCGGTCGGTCGCAGTGCGGCCCTCGCCGAGGATCGACCCGGCCAGTCCGAACATCCCCTTCACCACACCGCCGTTGCGGCACGCCTCGATGCGGGAATTTCCACCGTTCCACGTCGTCGCGGCGATACCGCCCGCCTGACCTTTCGACCCGGCGAGCACGTCGCCACGGTTCGTACATCCTCTGACGGAGCCGTTTTCGAACGCCGCGACGATGCCGCCCAGCAGCGCACCGCCCCCTTCGACGGTCCCGCAATTTTCATTGCCGTCGAAATCGCAGTAGCTGGCAAAGCCGCAGATGCCGGCCGCGCGTCCCGATTCGGAGCGCACCCGCCCCGTATTCACACAGTCGCGCACGTCGGCGCTCACCGTCTCATTGCCGTTGACGAAGCCCACGATGCCGGCCGCCTGGATACCCCGCGCACTGTTGCGTGTGTTCTCGCCCAGTCCGCAGGAGACATCGCCCTCGTTGCGGCAGTCGCGGACCGAAGCGGCATAGACGGCGCTCTTCTTGGCATAGATGTCGCCCACGATACCTCCGGCAGTCGAACGGCGGTCGACGCTCACGCCGTCGAACCGCACGGCGCCCTTATTGCGGCAATGCGAAACGACGACGGGACGTCCCGACAGCCCGACGATGCCGCCGACGGAAGCCTGATAGGAACTCGTCGAGGTAACAGGTGCAAAATTATCGCAGTTGCCGACGGTCAGCGACTCGTGGGCCGATCCGCAGATGCCCGCCGTCAGGCTGTACGCATGCCCGCGGGTGGTGACGGCCCCGAAATTGTCGCAGCACATCACGTCGCCCTTGGCCATGCCGCAGATGCCGCCCGCCATCTCCTGACAGTAACGGTCGCTGCCCTCCTCGACGCCGCGTGCCGCCGAGACGATCTCTCCGCGGTTGATGCAGAACTTGGTCTTTACGCGCATGTTGTAACCCACGATGCCGCCGATGTGCGAGACGATGAACGCACCCGAATAGCTGACGCGCCCGGTGTTTTCGCAATAAGCCACAAAGGCCCCCGGCAGCGAACGCCCGAGGCTTCCGCCCAGCACGCCGCCCAGATACATCCGCGGTTCGGCGGTCGGGGCCAGCGACGGACAGTTGCCCGCCGAGGTGATCTCGCCGCCGTTCTTGCAGCGGATGACGATGTATTTGTTCATGCCGCAGACGCCGCCCACGTAATTGTCGTGCTGCGACCGTAAGGAACGGTGCGAAATCGAACCATAGTTCTCGCAGCGTTCCAGAATGCCGTGGTTCACGTCGGCTATGAAGCCTGCGAAAAAGGGTTCATCGCCGTCGTCCGACACCTTCATCGAACAACTGGCGGCGATCACCACGTTACGCACGACGCTGCCCTCGGCAACCAGCCGGAACAGACCGCCGTCGGCCTTCCAGTTCAGGATCGCATGGCCTTCGCCGTCGAAGACGCCCTCGAAATTCCCGATCCGCGCAAAACGTTTTACCTTACCCATGTCGATATCGGCTTTCAGGTGCACTTCGCCGCGCTCGTCCTGCCATGCGGCGATGTCGCCGCCCGCATTGACGGCCTCGGCAAAGGCCGCAAGGTCCGCGGCGGAGGAGATACCGCCCGCAACGGCAGCCAAAGTTACCGCCACGGCAAGAAGGGTCAATGACAATTTCTTCATAATTCGGTTAAATTTTCAAGTTTGTTACCACTCCAACGTAGTCGTATAATGTTCGCCGAAACGGTCGGTCACGTCGACCGTCGCAGAGGTCGCACCCGCCGTGGGGAGGATGCGGAAGATATGAGTCGTTTTGAAAGGTTCGAACGTCGCCTTGTCCTGAACGGAGTTGTAATAGGCGGCCATCTGCACGAAATTCCCGTCATAGGCGGCCAGCCGAGCCATCTTCTCCCCTTGTTTCCCGCTGTCGGTATAGCGGACATCGCCCCAGCGGGCGTCGTAGCCCCAGACATTGACATAGAAATAGCTGTCGTCGTAATACGCCCCGGGCGCATAAGCCTGCATCTGATGATCGTGTTCCAGCCCCGAAGGTACGTCATTCTCGTAAGCATACGGTTTGTAGTACCAGCTAATCGCTTCGCCGTCCACGTCGATCACCAGATAACCCCGCGGCGTGCCGTCGGTCGAAATCCGTTCGTTGAGCCACAGCGCACCCGTCGAACGGGCGAGGATGTGCGACTCGACATGGGGGAATTTCGCAGACAGCTCCTCGGCCGAATAGGCATAGTTGAAATTGATGTGCGAATGGCCCGCCCACGTGTGCACGCAGGGAAACTGCGACAGGCGCGAGGCATAGTCGGGTCCGTGCTTGTCCTTCTCGGCAGGCTCGGAGCCGGGTTTGCGGAACATCGAACTATGCGCACAGACCATCACGGTCTTGCCCGGATCGACGTATTTCAGGTCGTTGCACAGCCAGCTGTACACCTCGTCGGAGAGTCCGTCGCTGTAAGCCCCCGTATTGTTCGGGTCGAGCGTATTGTTCTTCATGATGATATTGTCGAGGAAGATGAAATGGAGCGCACCCAGTTCGACCGAATAGCACGTCGGACCGAGGTATTCCTCGAATTTCGCAACCGCCTCGCGGTCGGTGGCCACGTCCTGCACATGGTCGTGGTTGCCTATCACGTTGAACACCGGGAAATCGAAATCCGCAATCCCGGCGCAGTAGGTCGGGTAAAGCGACATGTCGTTGTGGACCAGGTCACCCAGGCAGATGCTGTAAACGGGACGGTCGGTGATCGACGCGGCCGTTTCACGCAGGTCGCGGCACATATCCTCGTACATGTCGATCGAATGATAGGCGAACTTGTCAAAGCCGGCGTTGCGCGACCGGATCTGCGGGTCGGCCGTCATCAGGATCGTATAGCGCGAAGCCGCCTTCCTGCGGGTCTGAAGCGTAAAATCGGCCTTGACCTTGGTCGAGCCCTCCGGAATGCGCTGCCAGAACTGCGGGAGGCCGTCCTTCACCGGAATTTCGTATTCAGCCGGAATGGTCACCTGCACGAAGCGGCGCTTCGTGAGATCGCTGGCAAGCGCATAGTTTCCGCCCTCGTCGGTGAGGGTCGTCAGCATTCCGTCGCTCACGACCACGCCTTCGACGGGCAGCCCGCGCTGGTCGACGACCTTTCCCGTGACGGTAGCATCGCCGCTCCCCGGTTCGGTATAGCCCGGGGTATCTTTACCGCCGCAGGCCGTCAGCAGCAGCCAGCCGGCCAGAATCGCAAAAACAAATTTTCGTACCATTCGCATCGTTTTGTAAAAAGGGGACGAAGCGGAGCTCCGCCCCGTCCCCACCAACCAACCGTTTATTTTCCGTCCCAGAGGGTGTTCCCCGAGCCGTCAAAATTATTGTCGCCGCAGACGTTCGACACCTCGATCGGTACCTCCGTCGTCGTATCCGGATTTGTAGAAAGCAACTGTCTGAAAATTCCGCCAAAATTACAATTATCAATCGTCGTCTCGGAAACTGAAACACCAACAACGCCTCCCCAGATGGTCGTAGTTGTAACATTTCTATTATAAATAACTCCGTAATGCTTGCAAGCCGAGACAGAAGAACCTTCGGAAAGAAGACCAATAACGCCTCCAAGATTAGCCGGATTCGCATCTCCCGTACCATCGGCCACAACCATTGCCCGATTTACACACCCGGTCACCTGCGACTTCAAAACCTGCCCGGCGATACCACCACTACGGCCGTTCCGATTGGAAACGGTGAACTCTCCTGTATTCGAGCAATCTGTTATCTCAGCATTCTGAACATATCCGGCAATACCGCCTGCCATTCCTCGATAAATCGTCATTTTTCCCGAATTCTCACAGGCTGAGATCGTATTGATATTAGTTGTCAGCGAAACCATAGCACCGATGATGCCACCTGTGCAATTCGCTTTTTTACCGGAAATATTACCGTCATATTCGATGTGATTGTTATAATAATCATTATTCATTTCACCGCTGTTCAAGCAGTCAGAAATCACACACCTCGTAGCATAGAGATAACCGACAATACCTCCCATATAAACAGGCATACCATTGGAACGAGCTATTCGATCATGTTCAATCAACGCCTTGTTTTCCGCTCCGGAAATATTTACCTTGACCGCATCGATATAGCCGATGACACCACCCAGAGCACGTGTTTTCCACGAAGCCGTACCTGCAGCAGGTATAGCCGTTACATCAAGCGCTCCCGAATTAATGACATCGGAAACCTTCCCGTCTCTATAACTATAATATCCTACAATACCCCCCGCATAGAGAACCTGATCCGCTCCATGCTTCATCAGTTCAACCTTAACAGAGCCTGAATTGGTCGTATCGCCATTACCGACGATTGTATTCATCAACTGCCCTGCAATACCACCGATATAGGCACAATTAGGCCCAATAACACCCTCTTTCAACGGGCCACTCGCTCCTCCGGGATTACCGGGAAGCGATACAGACGCTACATTGACGACATTCGACACGGCACCATCAGCCGAACCGACGATACCACCCAAAATGGCATATTTGGAAATCACGGCACCCGAAACCGCCCCGCGATTTTTATTGTTAGAAAGGGCACCAATCGTTTTCCCTGCTATACCTCCGGCGTAAGTATATAGACAAGCGTCATCATTACGGTTAACCTCAAGCGAAATTGGCTGTTTATTGGTACAATCCGTAACAGCATCGTTAGCCCATCCGGTAATGCCTCCCGTATAGCTCATATAGGCAGCAGTAGCCTTCAAAGCGACAGATCTGTCGCCCTCGGTCGAGCAATTCTCAACCGGACCACCAGCATAGCCGACCACACCGCCCGTGTAAAGGCAGTTTGTCTCTTCACCCTTCTCCGTAGCTCCGCTGGAAACGATGGCACCTTCGTTGACACACCCCGTCAGCACGGCCCCGGCTTCCGTCCGGGCCACGACGCCGCCGATCGAGAGATCGTTGCAAACAACGCCGCTGCCCAGGGAGACAAGTCCCCCGTTCGAACAGCTCTCGACACGTCCGGTTGCTCCGACCAGACCGACCAGACCGCCCACGCCGCACGCTCCGTCGACCGTAGCGGTGACATCGAGCGTCACCGCGGCCATGTTGCTGCAATTCCGCAGCGTACCGTTGCAGACCCCGACAAGCGTCGCAACATATTCATCCGCGGCGATGGCCTTGGCGGTCAGTTTCGACGTGCCGTCGATCGTCAGGTCGGCGATCTCCGAACCCTCGGCCGTATAGCCGAAGAGCGGCTGCGCGGCTTTCCAGTTCAGGATCGAATGGTTGTTGCCGGCAACGATGCCGTCGAACGGACGGTCCTCCGTCCCGACAGGCGTCCACTCGACATCGGTCATATCGACGTCGCCCAGTATCTGCACCGTCTTGCCGTCCTCGCCGGAGGTCCAGTCGGAGACGTCTCCGCGGGCGTTGAACGTCTCGGCGAACATCTTCAGCCCGGCGCCCGAAACGATACCGCCCGCCGGATAGAACGCCTGCCTGATGGCCGGCAGTTCGGTCTTGGCAGCAACGTCTTTGATCGACAGTTCGATCGTAGCCTCGCGCTCGGTCTTTGTATCGCTCGGGTTCTCCCCGACCGAGAAGGTATAGGTCACCGTCTCCCCGTCGTCCGTTCCCGGCGTGTAGGTCACCCACGGCGGGCAGGCCACGCCCACAATGGCTTCGGACGGAGCCTGCACGTCGAATTCGACCTCGCCGCGGGCCGCCAGGTCGAGCCGGTTCTCTTCGTCGAACGACAGGCCGGTACCGAACTGGTAAACCGCATAGGAGGTGCTGTAACCGACCCCGTCGGTGGGCTCGAGCGTCAGCTCGCCGTAACGCCCCTCCGCAGAGGTGTTAGCGTCGCAACGGATGCGGAGCGTCGAGGTGGTCATGCCCTGATCGTCGGGCTCCGAGGTCTCGACCACCTCGGCGTGAATCCACTCCGAATCCACCGGCTGCCACGTCGAAAGGGTCTTTACCTCCACGTCGAAAGCCTCCGTATCGCCGGGAGCCACGACGGAGTAAATCCGGTCGAGGATGAAGATGTTGCCCGATTGGTCGACCTCCATCCGGCAGGTATACGCCCCGGCCGCAAGGGTCACGACGGCGTTACGGGTCTTGAAATCATCGTTGGCGGTCACCTCGATCGTAAACTCGCCGCTGCCGGTGTGGACGGTCTCCTCGTCGACAACGCACCAGTCGCTGTCCGACGAAACCTTCCAGCGCACGGTCTCCGCATTGAGCGACACGGCGACGCGTGCCGTCTGGCTCGAGCTGGTCATTCCCCGGGTAGCATCCCAACCGGGGGTCAGTACAATTTCCAGTTTATCGGGTCCCGATGTCCCTTCGTCGGAGGAACAGGCGGCAAAAACGACCGTCGCCGCCGCCAGGAGCAGAAAAAATATCTTTTTCATAGGTTCTTTCCGTTATTTGCGTTTGTTGGTGTGGTCGGCCCACCATACGTTGGTGGTCATGTTGTTCGTGCCTCCGAGCCAGCCGTTGACCGCTTCGGAGTAGTGGACGGAGTTGCGGAACTCCTCGTCGGCAGGGTAACGCAGACGCGTGGGCAGGATGCCGTCGTTGTCGGCCAGCGCCTTTACGGGCATCTCGGGATACCCCGTGCGGCGGTAGTCGCACCACGACTCGATGCCTACCAGGAAATTCGAAATCCATTTCTGGGTCAGGATACGTTCGAGCACCTCCTCGCCGTCGAGCGCATCGATCGACACACGCGCATTGGAGAGGAACGACGTGAGGTCGGCCGACGGATTGTCGGTCCACTCGTAAACGGCCTCGGACACCGCCGTCCGGTAGTACTCCTTCGGAGTCCCGGCAATCCAGCCGCGGTAGGCGGCCTCGGCCCAGATGAAATAGAGCTCCGAATAGTTCATCAGCGGGAAATGATCACGGTCCTGAATCACGTTGCGCCGATAGTGGGCCGCAACGTCGAAATAGGTCATCAGCTCATTGTAGGTGATCTGTGTCGGCACGCCCACCAGTTTGTCGAAATAGTAATTCACACGCGGGTCTTTCAGTCCGGCCTCCGTATCGTACATCTCATCCATCAGGCGCTCGCAGATCATGTTGTTGTTCCAGAGCCCGGCACGCAGGTTGTGGAACGGCGTGTACTGCGCGTTGACCGTCGCGTCGAATTTCACGTTGGCAGCGTCGGCACGGCTCTCGAAAACGGGATAGGCTCCCGGATTGGAGAAGATCTCGTTGAGCTTCGTCACGGCATCGAGCCGCTCGCCGTTCGGCTCCGACTCATCCTTCAGCGCGACGCGCATCAGCAGGCGGACGTAAAGCGAGTTGCCGAATTTCCGCCACAGGGCCACCTTGCCATCGTACATATAGTCCTCGAGCGCATCGAAATCCGTTCCGTCGGCCAGCATTTCGTTGGCCAGTTCGAGTTTCTCGAACATGTCGCGGTAAATCTCCTTCTGCTCGTCGTAGGCCGGGCTGAACTTGTTCTGGGTATATCCCTCACAGGCTTCGAAATAGGGCACGTCGCCATACGTGTCGGTAACGGTCGAAAGGGTGAGCACCTTCAGAATATAGGAAATGGCCAGACCCGTCCGGTCGCCGTCCTTCTCGGCCTGCGTGCGCATGGTCTCGGCATTTCCGGCCCAGCGGTAACCGTTCTGCCAGAGATAGTTGACGATCGAATTGTTGAAACGGTAGTTATAGATGCGTTCGGCCGAGGTCTGCCCCTGCACGGTGTACTGCATCAGCTGCGAATTGACATCGAACGAACGGTTCAGCAGCGCGTATTCGAACCCGAAGGTGATCGGCTGCACGAAGCTCGTGGCGTTGGAACTCTGCAATGCGTTCCGGTTCACGTTCATCTCCTCGAAATTGGAACAACCGGACAAGGCGAACGCTCCCAGCATGCAGGCTACGGTATATTTTATCATCGTGTTTTTCATAATTCGGTTCCTCCTGCGTTAGAAAGTGATCTTGATACTGCCGCCGAAAGCGCGGGTTCCGGGCATCTGGGCGATCTCGAAGCCCGGGACGATGGATGCCCCGCGCATGAAGGCGCCTTCGGGGTCCCAGCCGGGGAAATCCGACCAGCAGAAGAGGTCGCGGCCGTAAACCGACAGCACGAGCCCCTTGATGATGCGGGTCTTCGACAGCCATTTCTTCGGGAATTCATAGTCGAGGCGCAGCTCGCGCAGTTTGAGGAACTGCGTGCTGACGAAATTCTGCTCGGCATTCTGGAAGGCATAGGCCAGCCCGTAGTACTCGGTGATATCGGCCGTGCGGTAGGTGTTGCGCACGTAGTTGCCATCGGGAAGCTGGTTGACGCCGTTCAGGACCAGACCGTCGTAACGTCCCGGCAGCGACACCGTACCCTTACCGCGCGAACCCAGCAGGGCGTTGCTGTAAGAGTAGACGTGTCCGCCGTGCTGGCCGTCGAAGCTGACCGAAAAGGTCAGCCCCTTCCACTTGACGCTCGTACCGAAGCCGCCCTTCCAGTCGGGCATGCAGTCGCCGAGCTTCATCAGTTCGTCGGTGTACTGCGGGTAACCGTTCTCGTCGATCACCATCTGGCCGCTGACGTCGGTCAGCGAGCCGTCCTTGCCCACGATATACGAACCTTCGGGGGCGCGTTTGTAGCCCAGACCGTACATCGTCGAAATCGACTGCCCCTCGTAAGCCGTCATATAGGCGTGCGACGAGTAGGAAGCCACGATCCACGAATCGACGCCCTCGCCCAGTTCGAGCACCCGGTTGCGGTTGAGCGACCAGTTCACATAGGCTTTCCACTGCACCTGCTTGGTCTTGATGAGCGTTCCGTTAGCCGAAACCTCCCAGCCCCAGTTGCGGATGCGGCCCGAATTGCCGTAATATTTCGCAACGCCCGAGGCATAGCTGACGGGGATGCTCACGATCTGGTTCTTCGACTCGCCGTCGTAGTAGGCGACGTCGAGATTCAGCCGGCTCTGGAACAGGCGGATGTCGGCGCCCACCTCCCACGAGGTCACGATCTCGGGTTTGAGGTTCGGGGCGGCGATAGTCGTGGGAATCTGGTAATTGCCCGAGAAATCCGAGGAGGTCAGGTAATTGTCCGTCCGGAAGGGCTTCGTGTCGTTACCCACCTGGGCGAAACTGCCGCGCAGTTTGACCAGGTTCACCACGTTGCGTGCCGAACCGAAATCGATCAGCTCGTTCAGCAGGACGCTGGCCGAAACCGACGGATAGAAATAGGAGTTGTTGTTGACGGGCAGCGTCGACGACCAGTCGTTGCGGCCCGTGATGTCGAGGTAGACGGCGTCACGCCACGAGAGCGAGACCAGTCCGTAGATACTGTTCGTCTGACGCTCGTAGGAGTAGTTGTCGGTCTTGATGCGGTTGACCGAGTTGGCCAGCGAGTAGATACCCGGCTGCTTGAGCTGCTCGGCCGTCATGATCGTCTGCACGAACGAACGGTTGATGATGCTTCCGCCGAGGTTGGCCGTGAGGTTGAACCCGGCACCCAGCTTGCGGTCGTATTTGAGCAGGAAATCGCCCGACAGCTGCAGCGAGGTGAGCTCGGTCTCGTTGTACATACCGTACTTGTACGAATAGGAGCTCTTGGGATGGCGGCTCGTGCGCAGGTCGCGCGAGAAATCCATACCGCCGCGGATCATCAGGTCGAGCCCCTTGTAGAGGTGCAGGTTCAGCGCCGTATTGCCGTAAGCACGGTCGCGGTCGAGCGTGTTGAGCTGCTCGTAGGCCGTGAAATAGGGGTTGTTCTTACCGCCCGAGAGGCCGGCATCCTGCTGAACGTGCTCCTGACCGGGCAGCCAGTACTGCTTGGCCCAGTCCATGTTGATATTGGGCGACATGCACCACAGCGAGTACATGATCGAGCTGGAACCGTAACCCATCACGGGCAGGTTGTCGTTGTCGCGGCGGTAGTAAGTGAGCGACGTGTCCATCGTGAGCCACTTGTTGACCTTGTTGTGGCTCTTGAGCGACAGCGACTGCTTGCTCCACGGCGAATTGGGAACGATCGACTCGCTGCGGTAATCGGTCACCGAGAGGCGGATCGAATTGTTCTTGTTGATCTTGCCCGAAACCGAAAGCGAGTTGGTCGCCGTCCAACCCGTCTGGAAGAAATTCTTGAACCAGTTGCCGTAGCTCACGAACGGCGTCTTGATGCGCACGCCGTTCTCGTCGACACCGATGCCGCGGCTCGCGTCATAGTACTGGTAGTAGAGCGTCCCGTCCATTTTGGGACCCCACGACGACACGTCGGTCGTATTGGAACCCTCGCCGTCGACCGGATCGCCGTAATGGAACCCGTCGGTACCCTTGGCCGAACCCTGACCGTAAACGTACTGGAAATCGGGCGAAGAGTTGATCTGATCGACCACGAAATTCGAGGTGAATGTGACCGAAACCGCTCCGTCCTGGCCTTCGCCGGATTTCGTGGTGATGATGATGGCGCCGTTGGCCGCCTCCGAACCGTAGAGGGCCGTGGCGGCGGGGCCTTTCAGCACCGTGATGTTCTCGATGTCCTCGGGGTTGACGTCGCCCGTACCGTCGCCGTAGTCGACGGAATAGGCGCTGCCGTAAGCGGACGAGGTGTTGAACATCGGCACGCCGTCGATCACGAAGAGCGCTCCGTTGTTCGTGAGGTCGATCGACGACTCGCCGCGCAGTGTCACGCGCATCGAACCGCCGCCGCCCGTATTGGCCTTGGACAGCGTCAGACCGGCGACCTGTCCCGAGAGTCCCGAAAGCCAGTTGGACGAGGTGCTCGACGAAGAGAACATATCCCCGTCGACCTTCGTCGCGGCGTAGCCCAGCGACTTCTCGGCACGCTTCATACCCAGCGCCGTAACGACCACATCGTCGATGGCCTGCGCCGAGCTGACGAGCCTCACGTCGATCTGCGTCTTGCTGCCGACATAAATGTCCTGCGTCTTGAAGCCCAGAAAACTGAACGACAGCTGATCGCTGGGACGCGCCTTGATACGGTACGAGCCGTCACTTTCGGTGACGGCGCCTATGAGCGAACCTTTCACGATCACGCTGACACCCGCAACAGGCTGTCCGGTATCGTCCTTAACGACACCCTGTACCAATGCAGGGGCCGCCGAGGTCGTATTTTTCTGCTGGGGGGGGGTAACCTGACGCTCCACACCGGTGCCGGCGGACCGACCGCCGACGGTTCCGGCAGCTTCGGACTCCTGCGCCTGCGCAGCGGATTTGCCCGCATTTTTGCGTTTGATCAGGATTTTATCCTCCCGGAACTCGTAAGTGAGGTCGCTTCCGGCGAAGATCTTCGCCAGCACGTCGGGAACCGGAGCCTGCTTCACGGAAAGCGTGACCGGAGCGGCTTTGCCCACCAGTTCGTTGTTGAAGAAGAACGTGTAGTAGGTCTGGGCCTCGATCTTTTTCAGGACCGTGGCCAGCGGCGCCCGCTCGACGGTAAGCGTTACGGTCGCGAGTTTCTCCCCGGCTTCGGAGGCATGGGCAATGCCTGCAACTGCCAGGAACATCGCTGCAAGTCCGCACGCCAGCCAGCGTTGCAGGGTTTTGCAGCGACCTTCGGATTTGTTAAAATTGCTCATTCACTTAATGTTTAGGTAGTTAAAAAAATTCATTCCTTATTTTCGTTTCGCCCTCGAAAGGAAATATTCCCCGTCGATATTGGTGATGGAGAGTCTTACAGGAGAGGTCTCGGAGATCATCCGGAGGGCCTCCGGCAGCGTTTCCCGGTCCACCATGCCCGTATATTGCAGGTTGGCGATCTCTTCGTGGATGTTGATCCTCACCTGGTAATAGCGCGAAAGCTTGTTGGCCACGTCTTTCAACGGATGACCCGAAAAAATCAGCCGCCCTTCGATCCAGCCGATCGAGTCGTCGATACGCACCGCCCGCTTGGTGATCGTGTTGGCCGTCGCGTCGATCTGCAACTCCTCGCTGGGGTCGAGGACGATGACATCCTTCTTGATCTGCGCCTGCAGGCAGCCCGTATGGAGCGTCACCACGGCGAAATTTTCCCGGGCGTAGGATTGCAGGTTGAACGAGGTTCCGAGCACCGTATAATTGTTGTTGGCGCTGTGGATGATGAACGGACAGCTCTTGTCGGGCGCAATGGTGAAAAACGCCTCGCCGTCGAACTCGATCTCGCGCGTGGCCTTTCCGAATTTCAGGTCCACGGTCAGCGTCGCTTCGGAATTCATGCAGACCTTCGAACCGTCGGGCAGCACGATGTCGAGCTTCTCACCGCGTGCCGTGCGGTATTCCAACGGCCGTGCGGCGCTGACCTCCACCCCGCTCCCGGTATCGGGGAGCCCGGGAGTGCGCTGCCAGAACCAGACGGCGCAAATGCCTACCGCCAGCGCCGCGGCTGCCGCGACATAACGCCTGAACAACCTCCGGCGCGTGTTCACCCCCTCGGGAACGGCGAACAGGATCTTGTTGCGGGCGGCGAACCGCGCCCACTCCCGCTCCGCCTTGGCCGATGCGGGCTGCTCCCGGCCGGCGAGACACTCCCTGAAATGGGCCCGGTGTTCGTCGGACTCTTCCAGCCATCCCGCCAGCATACCGGCCTCCTCGCTGTTCAGGGTATTGTTCCGGTATGAATTGATCAGTCTGTCTATCTCCTTCTGCATAACTTACACAAAACAGATTTTTTCGTTGCTTTCACTGAGTAGACACACCATCTTGCGAATACCGATCCCCCGAAAATCAAAATTCGCACGATTTTTTTTTCGGACCGGGCTCTCCGGACCCTGCATTACATGAAAACGCACTCCGGAAGCTGGGTATCCAACTTCCGGAGTGCGATGCAATTATCACGGGATGCTTTATTCGGTACGCTTCGGTTCGACAGGCGGCAGGGGGCCGAACTCGCCCCGGGCCGACGCTTTGATGCTATAGCCTTTGTACATCCAGCGGTCGCGATACCAGGAACACGGCATAAAGTCGTCTCCGAGTTGTTTCATCTTACGCTCCATGCGTTTGCGCAGTTCCTTCTTGACCGAAGCGTAGGCCGGGTCGCCGGCATAGTTGGTCAACTGCGTCGGATCGGCCTCCCGGTCGAGCAGCACTTCACTCCCGTCACGCAGGTAGCGGGCATAGGTGTAGCGTTTCGAACGCACGGCACGCCATTCGTAGCCGTCTTTCCATTGGTAGGTGTGTCCCATACTCTGCATGAAAGCGTATTCGGGTTCCCGGCCTTTCTCCCCGCGGACGATGAAACTCAGGTCCTCGCCCTCCATCTCGCCGGGAATCTCCCCGTGCAGGCCCGCGAGCCCCAGCAGCGTGGGTCCGATGTCGGGCGTATTGAGGCAGGCATCGCTTTCACGGCCCCCGGTGTCGTATCTGGGGTCGCGGATCAGGAACGGAATGCGGGCCGACTCGTCGTAAAACGTCAGCTTGTACATGCGTCCCTGCGACCCGAACTGCTCGCCGTGGTCCGAGGTGAAAACGACGATGGTATTGTCGGCGATGCCCAGCTCTTCGAGCAGCGCCACCACGCGCCCGAACTGCTCGTCGAGCGAATTGACCATCGCATAGTAGCAGCGCAGCATCTCACTGTACTGGTCGGTGTCGATAAACGATTCGCGCCATTTCTCCTCCCCGTCGAAGAACTTTTGCGGATAGCGGTCCATGTGGGGATCGGGCGTCCGTTTGAAATTCTCCGGCAGGTCGAAATGCACATTCCGGAAGCGCTCGTAACAGCGCGGATCGACATTGCTGCGGACCCACGGATCGTGAGGCGGATTCCAGGAGAGCATCATGGCGAAGGGTTCCTCAGCAGCGGCCTTCTTACGGATGTAGTCCAAAGCCAACGAGGTAAATATCTCGGGACTGTATTGGCCCTTCAACTCGACGAACCGATGGTCGCCGTTATCATCCTCGGTATGATAGAAGGCATTGTAACTTTTGTGATTGAACGAATAGGCCGCCCAGTAATCATCGAATCCCATGCGTTCGGGGCCCGGCTCACGGTCACGGCGGTGCAGATCGGTCCAATGGTGCTTGCCCACATAACCCAGTTTGTAGCCTGCATCACCCAGCACATGGGCCCACGTACGGTGATTCGGATTGAGGTTGATCTCGTTGATGACCATACCCGTCGAACTCTGGTATTTACCCGTGATGAGACAGGCCCGGTGAGCGGCGCTTACGGGAGTGGAAGAGACTGCTTCGGTGAAATCGAGGGCCTGCGCGGCAAACCGGTCGATGTTGGGCGTGACGGCCTTGGCATTGCCGGTGTAACCCAAAGCGTCCCAACGCAACTGGTCGGCGATGATATATACGATGTTAGGTTTCTGCGGCGCTTCAGGCCCCCGGGCCTGCGCCGAGATCGTTACACCGGAAAGCAGCAGTCCGGCGCTTACGGTTTTTGAGACGATATGCATATTCGCAATGTTGGTTTGACGCCACAAAGATAGAGAATAATCAACAAATATATCTCCGGAATCGCCCGGCAACCAGATCGGGCATCGGTAATCAAAAGAACAGCAAGGCGATAAAATGCATTAAAAAAATTAGGAATAAAAACCGCCGCCGGATTAATCCGGCGGCGGTTCTGGCACTCGGAGCCAACACACGAACTATAAATATAAACAACTATTTATTAGATATTTATAAATAAACACAACTCTGTCGATTGCACTTGATTTGAGTTTTTTTCGTTGTCTTTTACATCTTAAATAAACGATCATACTTATACTTTGATCATACCGTCACGTTAAGTTTTTTGCTGAACTTTTTAGTTGTGAAGCCCCTCCAACCTTTTGTACCACTTTAGCATAGTGTAATATTCATTCAGGTCGGGGAAGCCGGTTTGTCTGATATAAGTGGTCAGCCCGCAATGATGGTCAATCGGGAATGAATAACTCTCCCCGAACATAAACAAAGGCGTGGCCGCCTCATATTCCACGACTTTATTCAATGCCGTATCGAAAAGTGCTTTCTGCTCCGGCAGGGCCATTTTTTCAATCGCATCCGACAGGTCGAAAAACAAGTGATACGGATACCGGTCGAAATGCTGAACAAATGATACGTCAACATCCGCTGCAGCGGTATAAATATCACTCACCGCCGCCGCCAACCCGTCCAGTTGAAATCGCAGTTCCCGAAATTCGCAAACACCCGATGCGTAAGAAACGGTGCCGTTTACAACTGCAACAAACGGCTAAACGCCGCCGGAGGCAACGATTACTGGGAATCGGGCGTCGTCCGGCCCGATGTCGTGCTACACGACCTGATCGCAATCATGCACCCTGAGGTACTGGACGAAAACGACCGGGAATTACACTACTACCAACGCCTCGAATAATCAACGGTCGATACCGTCGCGCGAAAAGACGCCCTGCGTGTAGTAGTGCTTCACATCGCACATTTCAGTAACAAGGTCGGCCGCATCGATCAGTGCCTGCGGTGCATAACGCCCCGTGATAACCACCTCGACAGCCGGATGACGGCTGCGCAGCACATCCAGCACGACAGCGGTCGAGAGCAGTCCGAAATGCAGGGCGATGGTCAGTTCGTCGAGGATCACCACATCGTATTCCCCGCTTCGGAGCAGGTCCGCACAACGGGCCCATCCTTTGCGTGCCGCTTCCGCATCAGCAGGTTCGGGGTCTTTTCCGATAAAGCATCCGCGCCCCAGCTGTTCGATACGGATACGGCCGAATGCCGGGTCCGAGCCGTTGAACAGCCGTTCAATCTTCGTTTCATTGTATTTCATCGATTTGACGAACTGCCCGACATAGACGCCCTTCCCGGCGCACAACGCCCGCAGGGCCAGTCCGAATGCCGCCGTGGTCTTGCCTTTGCCGTTACCGGTGTAAACGTGTACATAGCCTTTAGTCTCCATTCCTAAAAATTGATTTGATTCCCCTCGGCGAACAGCGAATCGAGAAGCAGACAAAGTTCCGATACCAGTTCCTCTCCGTCCAGATCGCCGTTCAGGGTGAAGAATTTCCCCAGCGGAGTGCAGTACTGCACCGTGCTGACGGCCTCGCAGGACTCGGCACCGCAGATAATGACCGCATCGACATCGTCCTCATGCCGCAGCATGGCGTTGTAAAATGCCAACAGGTACCGCGGGGCGTTTATCGACGGAACAAGTACCATCGTTCCCGATACATCGAATTTGTCGGGCGAATTTATCACTTTCAGACCGTATCGGTCTGCAATCCTTCCGGCCGTTTCCGCCGAAACTCCGTATAATACGATATTCATAACCATTCAATTAAAAAAAGGCGCGGCCGGCTACTAATCTCTATGCAATGACTTGTTATGGCAGTAACGGGTCTTTGTTTGGCCGCGCCTTTTTGGATTATCCGAAAATCAAAATCAAAAGCTGGGCCGCCAGCACCCGCAGGAACATAGACAGCGGATAGACCGTGGCATATCCCACCGAAGGTGCGTCGGACGTGGTCTGCTCGGTCGAATAGGCCAGTGCCGGCGGATTGGTCGAGGCGCCCGAAAGCACACCGATCAGCGTATAATAGTTGAGTTTGTAGTAAAAACGTCCGAAAAGCCCCGCCAGAAGCAGCGGAACGATCGTGATCACGGCTCCGTAAGCGATCCAGACATATCCGCCCGCGACGAGCGTAGGCACGAAATCCTCGCCGGCACCCAGCCCCACGCCCGCAAGGAAAAGCGAAATGCCCACTTCGCGCAGCATCAGGTTGGCCGACATCGTCGTATAGGTGATGAGCCGGTAATGCGGACCGTAGCGGCCGATCAGGATGGCGACGATCAGCGGACCGCCGGCAAGGCCCAGTTTCACGGGCTGTGGAACGCCGGGAATCCAGAACGAAATGCTGCCCAGCACGACGCCCAGCGCGATGCCGATGAAAATAGGAATCAGGTTGGGATGGTTGAGACGCTTGAGCGAATTACCGAAGAGCCGCTCGGCATGGGCTACCGAAAGTTCGGGACCGACGACCGTCACCCGGTCACCCAGCTGCAACTGCAAATTCCCCGCAGCCACCAGGTCGATACCCGAACGGTTGATGCGTGTAATGGTGACGCCGCTCGTAGAGCGGATGCGCAGTTCAGCAAGTGTCTTGCCGTTCAGCTCGGGTTTGGTGATAAGTATTCGCCGTGAAATCATCTTCCGATCCTGCATCATCGGACCGGCATCCACCTCCCGGCCGAGCAACGCGACCAGCGCCTCGGCATCTTTGGGCGCCGCCACGAGCAAAATCCGGTCGCCGCAGCGGAGCGTCGTCGCAGCGTCGGCCAGTTCAGGAGCTTCGCCCGGACGGCAAATCCGCGACACAACGAAATCGCGCAGGGCCAAACGGCGTATTCCGGAGATGCTTTTACCTTCGACGGCGGAATTGCAGATTTCGACGGAAATCCGCCGGGTCGTCAGGTCTTTCAGTACGTCCGTACCCAAACCTGCCGCCTCTTCCTCCTGCCGCACGTCGATGCGCAGCAGATAGCGCAACGCCAGCAGGGTCAGGATGGCTCCGATCACCCCGAGCGGATAGGCCAATGCATAGCCTGTCGCGATATCCGGGGCATCCGCTCCGGAGTACAGGTCGCTGAAAGCCTGCTGCGCGGCACCCAGCCCCGGGGTATTGGTCACGGCACCCGACATCACGCCGACCATCGTCGTCATCGGAAGCCCGGTGACATAATAAAGGGCAACCGTTGTAACGACGCCGAGCGCCACGACCAGTACGGCCAGTTTGTTCAGCGTGATGCCGCCCTTGCGGAACGAGGAGAAAAATCCGGGACCGACCTGCAAACCGATCGAATAGACGAAGAGAATCAGTCCGAACTCTTTGAGGAAGTGCATCAGGTGCTCGTCGATGTTCATGCCGAAATAGCTGAACGCGATGCCGACGAACAGAATGCCCGTCACACCCAGCGACACCCCGGCGACCTTGACCTTGCCCAGCATGATGCCGAGTGCGATGACCAGCGCCAGGATCATCACCGAGTGGGCGACACCGCCACCCCAAAGCGAATCGGAACCAAATAGCAATCGTTCGAGTAATTCCATACCGAATCCCGTTTTAGGCCGAGCCGTTCCCGCAAAGCGAAACCCGTGTGCCGAAAACGGCACAACAATCCTTGCAACAGCATCGGAATTAAAATTATCATGCAGTATACAACCGAAATCAAACGCCCATCCCTCGGGGTCCTTTGACATCGAATCGACTTGGCAGGTCTTCTGACTGACTCCTGTTCCGAAGCCTTCCCGATCCTTGCGGATCAGTGGCTGAGATGTTCGAAACTTTCGCGGAGTTTCACAGCAGCGGGACTGTCCGGGATTTGCACCCGATTCCCTTTTCATTTCCTCCCCAGCACGGGGAGCGGAAAACCAAATCTGAGGGCAAAGATAGTAATTCATTCCGAAAAAAACGGATAATACCCGTTTTTTCGGAAATGTATTGCAAAATAGTACAGTACAATAATTTTCTTTAAAAGAAATATACTACCGCAAATACAACGATTTTTCTCTCTGGTTATCTCGAGCACTCGAATTGCGGCCATTTTTTGAAGAGAGTGGGCAAAGTGGGGAAGATGCGGGGAAAACAGACAAAATGAAAATCGCTTAATTCGCTATTATCAGCAAATTAAGCGATTTTCACCGTACCCGGAGCCGATACACAACCTATATAATACCATCCAATCAAAAGAATATAAACTACTAATTATTAGTATTTTATAAATATTTGCAACTCTGGCTTTTATCTTTATTTTGAGGGTTTTTCGTGATTTTTTACACCTTTATTACACCCTGAATTAAAAAATAATTATATATCTTTACCCCATAAGATCAAGAAGATATAAAACTACTAAATTCCGGGATTATGGCAAAATTGCAAGCAAAGACCAAAGAAAATCCAAAGTTGATGCAGAAAACGCTGGCCGACGGTCGGCAAAGTTTGTATCTGGAGTATTACATGGGCTACAACAAGGTAGTCGATGAAACGACGGGCAAGGAGCATATCAAACACATACGCTCTAAAGAATTTTTGGGCTTATACCTCTTGCCCAATCCCCGCACACCGGAAGAACGCCAAAAGAACAAGGAAACGTTAGCCCTCGCCGCAGAAATTCGTATCGACAAGGAAAAGGTATTGGTTGCCCGTAGGTACGACAAAGCCTCACCCGTGAAACAGAAAGTCAATTTCTTGGAGTTCTTCGATGCCTATGTCAGAAATTACAAGAAGAAAGATATTCGGATGATGGAAGGCTGCCTGCGACGGTTCCGGGGATTTCTTGCGGAATCCTATCCGAGCATGCAGACTTGCATCAAACCCGATCAGATGACCAAGGAAATGATGACCAAATTCGTGGGCTATCTGCAACAGCACTCTTTTGGCGAAGGAGCGAGAGGTTTTTTCCAACGATTCAAAAAGGTTATCAAATATGCCATAGACCAAGATATAATTCTAAAGAATCCTTGTACGGGCGTTCCCTGCGTTGTCGATGATACCGCGTTAAGAAAGGACGTGTTAAGCCTTGATGAAATCGCACAACTTGCCAATACCCCGTACCAGAATACCGACATCCGCCGAGCGTTCCTATTCTGCCTGTACGCCGGATTGAGGTATTGCGATGTGGTCGATCTGAAATACAGCAACGTCGATTATGCCAACAAGACGATCCGGTTTGACCAGAACAAAACCACCGGGCACTCGACACATTCGATTGTCACGATACCATTAAGCAACACATTACTAAAATTGATCGGCGAACGCCCGGAGAAAGACGGCCCCATCTTCACGCTGCCGAGCCATACCGGATGCCTGAAAGCCCTGCGGATATGGGTTGCCCGTGCCGGGATTGAAAAGCACATCACATGGCACTGTGCCCGCCACAGCTTTGCCGTAAACCTGCTCGGCGAATGTCATACGGATATTAAGACCGTCGCATCCCTGCTCGGCCACAGCGGATTAAAGCATACCGAGAAATACACCCGTGCCGTCGATTCGCTCAAAGAAAAGGCGGTTAATGCCTTGCCGGAGTTGGTGATCTGAAAATAAAGTGCTACTTTTAATGTATGGGGACCTTTCTGGCATCACTTAACCACAAACAACTAACGGCTTTAACTGAGCTGTTCAATGGCCAACGTGTATTCCAGCCAGAAGTCGATACAAATACGGTCGCCGCCTTGTTCATGTGCAGGCTCAAAGAACCGTTAATCGTTTGCAATGCCCGCACCCTCTGTTACATTTTCCACATCTTGGGTGAAGAACGGTTAATCACTCCTATTTGGCAAGCCGTAGCAGCAAAAAATAAGTGCTTCGTATCGCTCAACGGCAAGCCCATAAGCCGCAACACGCTCTCAAGTGCAAAGTATTGCGCAATCAATTCCGACTCTCCCTACAGAGCCTACCTTATCAAAAGCTACATTGGCATCCTCAAGAACACCAAGTAGCCCTTACAGCATCCCGCAAAGACACTTTGTCCTGCCAAGAGTGAGCGAGAGTGAGCATATGAGAACAATCCACCCCAATCACCCTTATATTTGCCGCTGATAATTTATTCCATGTCTAACTAAAAAACTATCTATGGAAAATGGAATCAGTATGGAGCAGCGGCTGAACCGCATCGAGCAGTTGCTCGCAGGGCAGAAAAATGTCCTCACTTTCGACGAGGCTTGCACCTACACCGGAATCTCCCGGACGTACATGTACAAGCTCACCTGCGGGAGCCGTATCCCGCATTACAAACCCAACGGCAAAAACATCTATTTCGACCGGGCAGAGTTGGAGCGCTGACTGCTCCAGAACCGAATCAAGCCTGCCGCAGAGATCGAGCAGGACGCAGCCAATTACGTGGTAAATTCCCAAACCTAAAAGACGGGATCGGTAACATTCGCCGACCTCGCCCTATGAGATTTTTATGGATCTCTCCGGGTGCAGGTCGGCGAATTTTCCCAACGGCTCACGCGCCCCATAAGATAACAATAAAATAGGATGGCAAGTTTGTGTTTTCGTAAACGAAAACGGGGCTTGCTCCCGTTGGTCGGTGCGTCATCCCGTTGGTCTAATCATTAAATTTCCAAGTATGAAAAGAACCTTTAACAAGGGCGGTCGTCCGGTGTTGGAAGCCGCCCAAAGACAGAAGTACATCGTCAGCGCAAGGCTCGACAGCAAACACTATTTCCAGCTGAAGAAGTTAGCCCGGACATCGGGTTGCCGTCCGTCCGAGATTATTCGGCAGCTTATCGAACGCGGGTGAGTGCGTGAGCGGATGCGACGCGAGCATCTGGATTTCATGGCGCAACTCAAAGGCATTGCCCGCAACCTGAATCAACTCACCCGGACAGCTCATGTCAGCGGATTTGCGACAGTCGTTACATCCCATGCGGCGATCATCACCGAGATTGAGAGCTTCCTAAAACTCTTGCGCCATGATCGGTAAGATTATCGCCGGATCGTCGTTCGCCGCGACAGTCGCCTATGTGATGAAAGAGCAATCTCGGATATTGGGTTTTGAGGGCATAGAGCCGCCGGGCGTATCGGACATGGTGCGGGATTTCAAAGACCAAACCCTACTGAATCCCCGGATCAAAAATGCCGTCGGGCATATATCGCTCTCCTTCTCGGCAAAGGATGCCGACAAACTGACCGACCCGGTTATGGTGCAGATCGCACGGGAGTATATGGAGCGCATGGGGATTCGAGACACGCAGTTTCTGATCGTCCGGCACACGGATCAAACGCATCCGCATTGTCATATCGTCTACAACCGGGTCGGAAATAACGGACAGACCATTTCGGATAAGAATATCAAAATCCGGAACGGTAAGGTCTGCAAAGAATTAACCGCGAAGTATGGCCTATACTATCCGAAAGGTAAAGAGCAGGTACGGCGTGAACGGTTACGCGAACCGGATAAGACCAAGTACGCCATTTACGATGCAATCCGGGGTTGTCTGCCTGGTTGCAAGTCATGGGGCGATCTGGAAAAGCGGTTGCAGGAGCAAGGCATTACGACCGCTTTCAAGTTTTGCGGCAACACCGACCAGAAGCAGGGCGTGTTATTCAGCAAAAACGGCTACACCTTTTCCGGCTCGAAGATCGACCGGGCTTTCAGCTTTTCCAAGTTAGACCGTCATTTCTCGCAGGCGCAGCGAATCGGTCTGC